>Ga0070726_10004362_pt1 | contig 11344 bp, 7 predicted proteins | sample tdAd471_FD_67275 | JGI IMG/M metagenome (GOLD analysis project Ga0070726, IMG submission 67275) | Marine sediment microbial communities from the Atlantic coast under amendment with organic carbon and nitrate - tdAd47.1 | ecosystem: Environmental > Aquatic > Marine > Coastal > Sediment | place...
GGCTGACCCGGCGGAACTCACGCGGCTGTACACGGACGAGGCCATCAGTTTTATCGAGCAGCAGAAAGACGGCCCGTTCTTTCTCTACCTGCCGCACACGATGCTGCATCACCCGCTGGGCGTGAGCGACGAGTTCAAAGGCACGTCGAACTGGGGCGATTATGGCGACGCGATTCAGGAACTCGATCATCACGTCGGCCGGCTGTTTGACTGCCTGAAGATGCAGGGCATCGCGGACAACACGGTCGTGATTTACGCATCGGATAACGGACGCGGACCCGGTCGCTCGCCCGAGCAGAAGATTCAGGGACGCAAACTGTCGACGTACGAAGGCGGGATCCGAGTGCCCGCGATTGCCTGGGGACCGGGAGTTGGTCTGCAGACCGGCGCTGAGTCGTCCGCCGTTGTGCGCGCGATGGACTGGTACCCGACTCTGGCAACGATGGCCGGGATCCGGGTTCCCGAGGGGCAAGTGATCGACGGTCGCGATCTCAGTCCGGTGCTGAAGGGCGAGACTCGTTTCGTGCCGCCGCCGGGATTGAAGAAGTCGATCAACGCTGATGTCCCGCTGCGACGCCGCTGGGATCCGCCGGGCGAGTGGGCTCCGTTGATCAACCGGCTCGAATTCAGCGAGGCGTTCTTCTATCACGGCAGCCAGGGAGCGCTCGCGGCGGTTCGCTGGCGGAACTGGAAGCTGGTCCTCAATCCCAGCCTGCAGCTTTATGACCTGGAAGAAGATCCCGGCGAGACGACGCTCGTCCGCAACGGTGAAATTCTGCGGAAGCTGCGGGGCATGGCGATTCTGTTTCAGGAAGAGATGAAGCTCGATGCTCGACCTGCAGGCGAAGTGTTCCCGCCGCGCTCCGATGGCCGGACCGAGATTCCGCAGACGACGCTTGCCAGTCTGGACGCGAAGCTCGGCGTGACGTACGCGAAGTACGGCGACCGGACGCTCGCGATGGACATCTACCGATCGCAGGGACGGTGGGGAGCGTTGCCGGCGATCGTCTGCATTCACGGCGGCGGCTGGGCCAAGGGAAATCGGACCAGTCATGAAAAGGTCGCGCAGGCACTGGCCGCACGAGGTTACGTCGCGGCGACGATTTCGTACCGGCTGAGCGGCGAGGCACCGTTCCCGGCGGCGATCCACGACTGCAAGGCCGCCGTGCGGTATCTGCGCGCGAATGCGAAGGATCTCGGCATCGACGCAGACAAGATCGGCGCGATTGGGCTGTCCGCCGGTGGCCACCTGACCGCGCTGCTGGCGACGTCAAGTGGCGTTGCGGAACTTGAAGGCGACGGCGGCAACTCCGGAATCAGCAGCGCGATCCAGGCCGCCGTGCCGATGGGGGCTCAGACGGAACTCGAGTCGGAACGGACGCGGAAGATCTCCGCTCTCGAAGATCGAGGCCGCATCTGGCGACAGTTCCTGGGCGGCTCGTTGGAAGGTCAGCCAGCGACGTACCGCCTCGCGTCGCCGCTGCATCATCTCGACGCGAACGATCCGCCGTGCTGGTTCATCACCGGCGAGAATGACGATCCGAGCACGCACGCTGACGCGTTCCGCGAACGGATGCGTGGTCTGAAAATCGAGTCGGGCCTCACCGTCATCAAGGACGCACCGCACCCGTTCCTCGGAAAGCAGGTCTGGTTCGACGAGATGGTCGACCGCGCGGACAGCTTCTTTGAAGCGACTTTGAAGTAGGTCAGGACAGGAGTTGATTCGTGAGTTCGTCCCACACATTGCGTTCGAGGTTCCCGATGTCGAGTCCCGGTTCTGCCTGGTTGTGTCGCCTGCTTGCCGCGTGCTGTGTTGTGCTGTCGGGCGTTTGTCTCCAGCCGGCGGACGCACAACAGCGAGCGACCCATCTGGTCGCCACGGAACGAGGTCAGTTGCCGATCATCCTGTCGGCGCCTCATGGCGGGCGGCTTGCGATTTCCGGCGTCGCCAAACGGGCCGGGAAGGGCGTGGCGAGTTTCCGTACGGTTCAGGACGTGAACACCGGCAGGCTCGTTGAACAAGTTGCCGACGCGATCGAGGCGGAGCTGGGCAAGCGGCCTTACACAGTCGTCGCTCAGTTTCATCGTCGGTATGTCGACGCGAACCGTCCGCTGAAGGACGCCTGCGAATCGAAGGCGGCGGAAGTCTATTACGACACCTTTCACCGCGCGCTGCATGAGGCGCGGGCGGACGTGATCCAGCACTGGGGACGAGGACTGCTGCTCGACATTCACGGCCAGGCTGCCGAACCGCGAGCCATCGTTCGAGGGACTCAGAACGGGCGCACTGTCACGCACCTCGTGCAACGGTTTGGGGGCGAAGCGTTGACGGGAGAGACAAGCCTGTTCGGCAGGCTCGCCAGCCAGGGGTTTTCTGTAATCCCCGAGGTCGGGGCAGACGCTGGCGAGGATCGCCGCTACTCCGGCGGGTTCATTGTCCAAACCTACGGCAGCAGTGCGGGCAGCACTCTCGACGCAATTCAACTCGAACTCGGCAGAGAGCTGCGGTCGGCCGAGGAGATCTCAACGACCGCTGGGAAGCTGGCAACGGCCATTATTCAATTCGCCGGCGAGTACCTGCCGGAAACGCCGATCGGAGACGTTTCGACTGAGCAGCCGCCGACTGAGCAACCATCGGTCGGGCAGCCGCCGACTGAGCAGCCATCGTCCGGGTTGCCGCCGTCCGGGTTGCTGCAGGTTGGCGTTTACCACGATGTTGGGGCGGGCGCCAGCGTTGATGACCTGCTGAGTGTCCTCGGCCGATTTCCAGAGATCGCCGTTCTCGAACTGAAAGCTGACGACATTCGATCGGGGGCACTGGCTGGAGTCGACGTTCTGATCCATCCCGGAGGCAGCGGCGGCAGGCAGGGCCGGCATCTGGGAGATGGCGGGCGACAGTCGATTCGGAAGTTCATTTCCGACGGCGGCGGTTTCATCGGGATCTGTGCCGGAGCGTACCTCGCGTCGGCCGACTACTCCTGGTCGCTGAACGTGCTCGACGCCCGAGTCCTCGACCGGAAGCACTGGGCTCGCGGCACCGGAACCGTGGAACTCGGGCTGACCGACAACGGGCAGAGGATCCTCAACACGAAGAGTGATCAACTGCAGATTTTCTATGGCCAGGGGCCGCTGCTGGCGCCGCACGACAACCCGGACATTCCCGATTACGAAACCATCGCGACGTACCGAACCGAGATCGCGAAGAATGGTGCCCCCAAAGGTGTCATGCCTGGCACGACGGCCATCGCTCACGGCCGATTCGGGCAGGGGCGAGTTCTGTGCTTCAGTCCGCACCCGGAAAAGACGCAGGGACTTGAGGAGCTGGTCCGCGAGGCGATCGAGCATGTGAAGCGTCGCCGCCCGTCGGTTGTCCGCTGACGGAGTGGATCCAAAGCCGACGGAATCGCCGGGCTCTGAAGATCGCCCGTCTGGCACCGGCACGCTACAGTCGGCGGCGTCGGTCGAGTTTCGTTTCAACGATGTTTCTTCTGACGGTACCGGGCTCAGCTCCGGGCGGGTCCGTCACAACGTCCAGGGCTTTCGGAGTCCGCACTCATGAGCAGCCACCGTCCGTTCTCCGTTGACGCTGTCCGGCAGGCACTCGGCCACGTTCCTCGATTTACACTCGGGCATCTGCCGACGCCGTTCGAGCCGCTTTATCGTCTGTCCGAGGAACTCGGCGGACCGACGATCTGGATCAAACGCGACGACTGCACGGGGCTTGCATTCGGCGGGAATAAGACGCGGCACAACGAGTACCTGCTCGGGCAGGCGCTGGCTGAAGGCGCGGACTGTTTTGTGTGGGGAGCCGGCGTGCAGAGCAACAACTGCCGGCAGACGGTCGCGGCCTGTGCGAAGGCCGGGCTACCGTGCCACCTCGTGCTGACCAGGGCTCATCATCAGGGCGAGGTCGAAGTTCAGGGCAACCTGCTGCTCGATCACCTGCTCGGGGCGAGTGTTGAAATTGTCGACGCTCCGATCGGACCGGAACTCGACGACCTGATCGAAGCCCGCGCGAATCAGCTTCGAGAACAGGGGCAGCGGCCGTTCTTCTGGAACCGCTTCTCGGTCAAGGCGATTGCCGCGATCGGCTACGTGCCGTGTCTGCTCGAGATTGTTGAGCAGTCGCGCGCTGCGGCGATCGAGCCAGCGGCCGTTTACGTCTCGTCGGCGGGGTCGACCGGGGCGGGGCTCGCGCTGGGAGCGGCGGCCGTTGGTCTTCAGGCTCCGGTGCGAAACATCGCGCCGCTGGTCTGGCCCTGGGACACAGCCGCCGACATGGCGAGCATTGCGAACGACGTTGCTCAGCGAGTGCGATTGCCGCATCGGCTCGACGCCTCGCAGATCAACATCACGGAAGAGTTCATCGGACCGGATTATGGAGTTCCCAGCGATGCCGGCCTTGAGGCTCTGCGACTCGTCGCCCGCACCGAATCCGTCCTGCTGGATCCGGTCTACTCCGCGAAGGCATTTGCGGGCCTGATCGACGACGTACGTGTTGGGAAGTTTGCGCGTCACGAGCACGTGGTTTTCGTCCACACGGGCGGCCTGCCGGCGCTCTTCGCGATGAACCGGGAACTCGCTGCAGGCATTCCCGGTCAGCCGGCTCCCTGTTGAGCGTTGTCTCCAGCTCCAGCTCCAGGCCATGCGTCAGCCACTGCGTGCTCGACCCCGGAGACGTTGCTTCGTGGCGCCGCACGCTCGTCTCAGCCCGGACGGCTCGGGCACTCCGCACACGGCGAACGATCCGTAACGTGCGTATCAGGCACACTTTCCGTGCAATCCGCCGAGACCGCGTCGTGGCATAATCGGTACAGGCTGCACCTGCGGAACTCCGGATAGAACTTAAAAAAAGAGTGTGTGCACCTACCGATACAGCAGGCAACTTCGCTCCATTCGTGCGGAGCGATTCAGGACGCGTTTCTGTGGCAACGGTGCCGCTCACACCATACGGGAGAACATGATGTTGACCTTTTCGAAACTCCGACTCGCGGCTGCAGTGCTGGCCCTGTCCGGCGCAACCGCTCAGGCTGATGATCTGCTGGAGCAGTTGTCAGCTGCTCCGCCTCAACTGATTGAAACCGTCAGCGACGCACCTCAGCAGGGGAACGCTGTCCAGCACGTTTCGCACTCACTGTTCGACGGCGGAGAAGGCTGCTGCGGCGCTGGCGGCTGCGGTGACGCGTGCGGCTGTCCAACGGTCGATTCCGACTGCCTGCTGTCGCAGGTTTTCGGCACGGTCGCCGGCCTGATCCCCGGCACCGATCTGAAGAGCGACCGTTGCTTTGAGGGCTTCATCGAGCCGGTCACAAACTCGGTCTTCTTCGAAGATCCCCGGTCGCGGACGCGTCTGCGTTTTCTGTTCATCAACCAGACGATTCCTGAGTCCACTCCGGCGCTGGCTGGCGGCGACTTCCAGGTCTACGGCCTGCAGGCCACGTTTGCGATCAACGAGCGTCTGTCGGTTCTCGCTCAGAAAGATGGCTGGGTCAATCTGCAGTCAGACGGTCTGCCGAACAGCGAAGGCTGGGCCAACCTCGGAACGGGCCTCAAGTACGTTCTGGTTCGCGATGTCGAAAACCAGTTCATTGTCAGCACCGGGTTCATGGCCGAGTGGAACAACGGCAGCGGCGACGTCTTTCAGCGGCAGGGTGGCACGATCTGGACGCCGTTCCTGACCGCCGGTAAGGAAATCGGGTGCGGAACTCACGTCGTGGCGACGACCGGATTCCACCTCGCCGAGAAGAACTACAACTCGGACTCGTTCTACTACAGTCTGCACGTTGACCACGCTCTGACGGACAACCTCTACGGCCTGATCGAAATGAACGGCATCCACTACATCAACAACGGCGACGGCCTGGGCGTTCCGTTTGAAGGCGGCGACCTGATCAACTTCGGTTCGCCAGCGGCCAATGACTACTACCTGCTGACGATGGCCTTCGGCGGCACCTACAAGATCAGCGACAACTGGCAGACCGCTGCGGCTTACGAAATTCCGCTGGCCAGTGAAGGGTCGATCTTCGACGAACGCCTGACGTTCACGCTGTCCTTCATCTACTAAGCTCTGGGGCGGAAACTCTGGGGCGCACAGAGCGGAACGCCGGTCAGCGGCGGAGTCTTTCTTCGGATCGACTCCGCCGCTGCTGCTTGCGCTGTCGTCTTCTGCCACCTATTCTGTGACAGTGAGCCGACGGAAGTTCGATCATTGAGCCACGCCCGACGGCACTCCCCGAACAGCAGGCAGCAACGATGAAACGACTGATTCCCGTGGCGGCGATCGTCCTTGTCCTGACGGCCATTCTGGTTGCCGGACAACAGACGCAGGAACCGTTTGTCGTGTCGGGGACGATTGAGGCCGACGATGTCCGGCTGGGATCGCGCGTCGGCGGTCGCGTTGCCAAAGTGCTTGTCGAAGAAGGGCAGGGGGTTGCGGCCGGCGATTCTCTGGTGGAACTCGAACCGTTTGATTTGCGGGAGCGGGAAGCGCAGGTCGCACAGACGCTGGCTGCCGCCGAGGCCCGGCTGGCCCGGCTGGTGTCCGGCTTTCGCCCTGAAGAAATCGAACAGGCGCGCGCCTTGCGGGACGAAGCGGACGCGGCACTCGACGAGCTGCGAAACGGGCCGCGGCCCCAGGAGATTGCGGCGGCGGACGCTCAGGTGCAACTGGCGGCGGCCGAACTCAAGAACGCCAGGCTCACTCACGATCGCGTGGAATCGCTCTTTGCGGAGGGAGCTGCTGATCAGTCGGCGCTCGACGATGCCGTCACGCAGCTCGCCGTCGCCCAGGCAACACTGGAAGACCGTCGCGAGCGGCTGGCGCTGCTGCAGGCCGGCACCCGGTCCGAAGAGGTTGCTCGCGGTGAAGCGCGATTGCGACAGGCCGAGGCGGAACTGCAACTCCGAGAAAACGGCTACCGGTCTGAAGAAATCGCCGAAGCACAGGCGCTGCGTGACCAGGCGAAGGCCGAACTGCAGGTGATCGAGCGGCAGCTTGAAGAACTGACCGTTCGGGCGCCGTTTGGCGGCGTCGTTGAGGCCGTCGACCTGCGTCCGGGCGACATTGTTCCGCCGAACGCGCCGGTCATTTCATTGCTCAAAACGGACGAACTGCGAGTCCGCGCCTACGTTCCGGAAAACCGGCTCGGTGTCGCGACGGGCCAGCGAGTGGCTGTCACTGTCGACAGCTTTCCCGGCGAGCAGTTTGATGGGGACGTGGCGTTCATCGCGCGGCAGGCGGAGTTCACTCCCGGCAACGTGCAGACGCCCGAGGAGCGTTCGAAACAGGTCTTCCGCATTCGCGTGTCGCTCAAGTCCGGCCTCGACCGCCTCCGCCCCGGCATGGCCGCCGACGTGCGTCTGGATGCCGACTGACTGTCGCCGAAGTGGCACGACAGCGCCACGTCAATTCCCCTGCGACGTCCTGCGTTGCAGTAGTTCTTCTCGCGAGAACGCTTGTGGCGGTCGGCTTGCCTGAGCCGCGGCGAGACTGGCCTTCATCTCTGCGACCATCGCGTCGTGATCGTCATAGAAGTAAGTCAGTGCTGCGTAGACCTGCTCAGGCCGGAGGTCGGGGTGCTGCCGGAGCAGTTCCTCAGCCGTCCAGCCGTGCTGATAATGCTCTGCCGCCAGATGCAGGACCTTGTAGCGAGTCCTTCCAATGTGAGCGTGCCCGTGCTCGTCAAACGTCAGGTGCGGATAGGTCGTTCCGGTACTCACGTGAAACTCTCCGTTCTTGACAGACACGCCGTTCGCCAGTCTACCCGTGAGGATGCTGCGTCACCAGGTCGACGGAATCGCCGCCTCAACAGAGACACCAGCGGAGGTGCGCGATCATTGCCGCAGCGCTGAGGAGGCGGATCGATGTTGAGTGCCAGAGTCGTTGGGCAAAGCCTACGATTCTCCGACTGGGCGTCGAGTGGTCATTCCTTCTTTCAAAGACAAAGTCAAACCATGAGCGATCTGCCGAACTGTCCGGAGTGCGACTCGGAATACACCTACGAGAGCGGACTTCTGTTGGCCTGCCCGGAGTGCGGCCACGAATGGAATCCGGACGACGCAGCGGTCGCGGAGGCGGACGGCCCGGTGGTCAAGGACGCGAACGGGACGGTTCTGCAGAACGGCGACAGCGTGATCGTGATCAAGGACCTCAAGTTGAAGGGCTCGTCCGGAGTTGTGAAGGGCGGCACGAAGGTCAGGAAGATCCGCCTGGTCGAAGGCGATCACAATATCGACTGCAAGATCGACGGCATTGGGGCAATGGGGTTGAAGTCAGAGTTCGTCAAGAAGGCCTGAGACGGGTTGTCCCTTGATCGCTGGAGACTCCGCCCATGACCGCGCCCGCACCGGCAATTTGCGTTGAAGGACTGACGCGGCAGTTCGGGACGTTGACCGCCGTCGACAACGTCAGTTTCGACGTGCCGGTCGGGAGCATCTTTGGCCTGCTGGGGCCGAATGGGAGTGGCAAGTCGACAATCATCCGGATGCTCTGCGGCGTGCTGGCGCCGACGTCGGGATCGGCGACGGTGCTGGGGCTCGACTGTCAGACAGAAGCGGAAGCGATCAAACGCCGCATCGGCTACATGTCGCAGAAGTTCAGCCTGTATGCCGACCTGAGCGTTCGCGAGAACCTCGAGTTCTACGGACGGATTTACGGATTGATTCCGGAAAGACTTGCAGCGCGGTTCAAGGCCGTCATCGAGCTGACGCATCTTGGTGATCGGCTCGACCAGCTGGCTGGCACACTCTCCGGCGGATGGAAGCAGCGGCTGGCGCTGGCGGCGGCGTTGATTCACGAACCCGATGTCGTGTTCCTCGACGAGCCGACCGCCGGAATCGATCCCGTCGCTCGCCGCCAGTTGTGGGACCTGCTGTTCGAGCTGGCCAGCCAGGGCGTCACGCTCTTCGTGACGACGCATTACATGGACGAGGCCGAACGGTGCTCGCACGTCGGCTACATTGACCGCGCGAAGCTGATTGTTTGCGGAGATCCCGACGAACTGAAGCAGTTGCCGCAGGTGACTCCTCAGGGGGCGGTCCGCTGGGAAGTCGACGTTCCGTCACCGACGGACTCACTCCAGAAGCTGCGACGCGCCGACGGCATCCGCGACGCCACATTGTTCGGGCAGATGATTCACGTTCTCGCTGACGAGTCCCTCACAGCTGAGAAGCTTGTGGAGTTGTCCGACACGCCAGCTTCAGAAGCGAGTGTTCGCCCGATCGCGCCCACACTGGAAGATGTCTTCGTCACGTTGAGCGGCCAGTGGGACGGTCAGCCGGTCGAGCTGCTCAGTCAATCATCAGCTTCGAGCAGCGAGCCGGTCGCGACCGCGGCGGACGGTGTGGCGGCGGACGGTGTGGCCGGGAGTCAGTCGGCGGAAGTGGCAGCGCCGCAGGTCGCGTCGGCTCACAGGTCAGTGTTGACGGGCAAGGCGGTTGCGGAAACGTCTCGATCGCGGGCAGGAACAACGCGTGTCCGACCACTGGCCGGGCTCCTGGCGGTCTTTCTCAAAGAGTTGTCGCACATCCGGCGCGAGCCCAGCACGCTGTTCTTCGCCATCGCCGTTCCGGTTCTGCAGACGTTCATCTTCGGGATCGCCATCGACACCGAGATCGAAGACATCCCGACGGTGCTGTACGACCTGGACGGTCGGACCGCAGCTCAGGAACTCGCCGAGTCATTCGAGAACGCGCAGGCATTTCACATCGTCGACCGGGTCGTGACCGAAGATGCGTTCCGCCGAGCGCTGACCTCCGGCGATGCGAAAGTCGGTATTCGGATCCCGGCGGATTACAGCGAGCGGCTGCTGATGCGTGAGCAGGCGCGCGTGCAGGTGCTGATCGACGGCAGCGATTCGCAGGTCGCGACGACAGCCCTGACGACGACCAACCTGCTGGGATTTCAGTTGTCGACGGGGCAGGCGCGAGCACTCGCCGAGTCGCTCAATCAGGCACCGGCTCGCGACGAAACCGGGGCACTCGCCATTCCCGTCGAGATGCGGACTCGGCTGCTGTACAACCCGAATCTGGAAAGCTCGCACTTCTTTGTGCCGGGTCTTGTCGGGATCATCCTGCAGCTGGTGACGTTGTTTCTGACGTCGTTCGCGATCGTCCGTGAACGGGAACTCGGCACGCTGGAGCAGCTCTTTGTGACGCCGGTCAGTCGGGCCGGGCTGCTGCTGGGCAAGCTGGTGCCGTACGCGCTGCTGGGCTTTGTCGAGACACTCATCGTGCTGAACGTGATGCGGTTTGGCTTCGACGTTCCGATCCGCGGCGACCTGGGACTGCTGCTCGGCTTGAGCACGCTGTTTCTGGTCTGCGCTCTGGGACTCGGCCTGCTCGTTTCGACGCTCGCGAAAACGCAGCTTCAGGCGATTCAGTTCGCGTTCATCATCATGCTGCCGTCGGTCCTGCTGTCCGGCTTCATGTTCCCTCGGAGCCAGATGCCGGTTCCTGTTTACGCGATGACGTTCGCGATCCCGGTCACGTACTTCCTGGAAATCCTGCGCGGCGTCGTGCTGCGTGGAGCCGGACTGCTCGATCTCCTGCCATCAGTCATCGGCCTGACGCTCTGCACGGTCATCATTCTCGCCCTGAGCCTGCTGCGTTTCCGGAAGCAGCTCGCTTAAGCAGGCCCTGGGCATACTCGGTTTGCGTCCAATGTCCTTCGGTCCGCGTCCAATCAGTCGGCACGGGTTAGCGTCCAGTTCTCGATCATGCGTAGAACCGTGAGCCAACGCTCGGCGATTGAAAGACAACGATGACGACAATTGGCTGTCGGACGCCTGCATCGATCACAAGTTTCGAGATGTCGAACTGCCCGTCACGCTGCACCGGCACCGGGCATTCGAGAATGCCGTCCGCTTCGTGACCAGCGGCCTGCTATCCGGCGGCTACGCTCCTTTGAGCACGATCGACAAGAAGGCGTCGTCAATCTGCGTTCATCAGGCAGGGCTCACCCGAAGACCGGCAACGCCGTCATCTCCGGAACCATCAGCTCCTTCACGCAGAACTCGGCTGCCCTCGCGGCAACGGTGCAAGTTACAAGGAAGGAGTAAGCCAAGTAGATTCGATTCGATGTTCAGTGGGGTCCCTCGCAATCGCCACATCGCAATTGTCAGATATCTGCAAACTCGGGAAACTGCTTCACAGCGATTCGAATGATCCTCATCAGGTCCCTTCCCTGGCTCGACTCAGTCAGCGACTTCCAGACCGCAAATCTGTGATCCGCAGGTACGAACTTCGGATGAGCGTGGGGCCAAGGGTATTCCGAATTCGGGCCATCGCTTGCAAGGTCAGGTGCAAGTCGTTCGACATCGTAGGCAATCGGGAGAATTGCACGGAG
>Ga0070726_10004363_pt1 | contig 11338 bp, 10 predicted proteins | sample tdAd471_FD_67275 | JGI IMG/M metagenome (GOLD analysis project Ga0070726, IMG submission 67275) | Marine sediment microbial communities from the Atlantic coast under amendment with organic carbon and nitrate - tdAd47.1 | ecosystem: Environmental > Aquatic > Marine > Coastal > Sediment | place...
TTGGGGGGCATGGTGGAGAGGTTGGCCATGTCGTCGGCGAGGAAGGCCTCGGCGTGCTCGGCGACGGGTGGGTGATCGAAGCTGGCGCACTCGACGGCTTGGTCGATGTGCAGCTCGCGCCCCTCGCGGTTGTATTCCTTCGCCCAGTCGTACACGCGGAAGGTGGTGTCGGACGGGGTCTGGATCTCCGCGACGAGGACACCCGCGCCCAGCGCGTGGACGGTGCCCGAGGGGAGGGTGTGGCAATGCCCCGGGACGGCGTGCTCGGTGCGCATGATCTCGGGGACGGTGCCGTTCTCGATGGCGGACTTGAGATCGTCGGGGGTGATGCCCTCTTTGAACCCTTTGTAGATGACGGGCGGGTTGCCGTGCTCGTCGGGTTGGGCGTCGAGGATGAACCAGGATTCGGTTTTGAGGTGCGCGTCTGGGTGGGCGGACGCGTATTCGGGGGAGGGGTGGACCTGGATGCTCAGGTGTTCGCGCGCGTCGAGGTATTTGACGAGGAGGGGGAAGCCGTTGTTGGGGGAGAGGGATGCATCGCCGAGCAGGTCGCTGCCCCATTGGCTGATGGCTTCGCGGATGGTTTTGCCGGCGAGGTCGCCGTTGGTGATGGTTGAGTGGGCGCTGTCGCCCCCGCCTCCGGATGTGGAGGTGGATGCGAGGTCGGCGAGCTCCCACGATTCCCCGGTGGGTTCGTCGGCGGGGAGGTGCTTGCCGTATTCTGCGAGTCGGCGCCCGCCCCAGACTTTGGGTTTGAGGATGGGTTCGAGGATGAGTGGGTATGCGTTGCTCATGCCCAATGGTATTCAGATGGGAAGGAGAGTGTGCTCTTCGTCGTCGTGGCCTGGGTCGGATGCGGATTGTGCGTCCTCGATGGCGCGGCGGATGCCTTTGGACCAGTCCGGCGTGCGCGGGTCGAGGATTGTGACGCGGCGTTTGCGTTGCTTGGTTGGTTTGGTGAGCCAGTGGCGTGCGACGAGGGAGAACCGATCGAGCTGATCGCGTGCGAATCCCATCGGGGAGAAGCGCGACGCGAGCAGATCGGGGAGGGATTCGAGCAGGTCGTTGTCGAGGAGCCCGATCGAGCAAACGGGGGTGCATCCGTCGGCGCTCAGGACCCAGCACATCGCGAATCCTTGACGGCGTGCGGGGGTGATGATGACGCATGAGAACGCGTCGAGGGATGCGGCGCACCCGAGGGTGTCGCGGGGGAGATCGCGGACGGCGTCGAGATGGCGCTTGGCGCGTGCGGCGCGTTCGAAGTCGAGCTCGGCGCTCGCGGCGGTGATGTCTTCTTTGATCGCGGATTCCCAGGCGCTGAGTCCCCCACTGGCGGCGTTGATCGCGAGCGCGAAGCGCTGGTGGTAGGCTTGCATGGGCTCGGACCCGTCGCACGCGGCTGGGCATCGTCCCATCTCTTTGTAGGCGCAGGGGGTGCCATTGGGTGCGAGCGCAAGTTCGTTTGGGTAGCGGCAGAGCTCGAAGATATTGTCGAGGGTCTCGCCCAGGTGCTGGGCGGACTTGCTGGTGAGGCATGGGCCGACGATGCGCTCGTGGGGTTCGCGGGTGAGGGTGGTGGTCTCGGCGATGCGCCAGGTGCCCGAGTCGGGGTTGAGGACGAGCAGGGCGCGTCGGTTCTGGTGGGTGATCTTGGTGTAGAGGTCCGGGTCTGCGGTGCGGGCGCGTTCGAGGACGAAGAGGTCGGACTCGAACGCGGAGCCGGTGGGGTGCGCGAGGATGCGATGGGTGATGGGACGCAGATCGGCGCGGGCGGTTGGTTCGTTGGATTCGTTGAGGCGCTGGGCGATGAAGTCGCGGAGGTGCCCGGTGGCGGCGAGCAGGAGCGTTGAGCCCTCGTGTGATTGGAACTCGACGACGCCTCGGTGCGATGGAAAAAAACAAGACACGCGTTCCGATTCGTTCGGGCGCGTGTCTTGTTGGTGTTCGCAGATGTGCGTGATGGTGTAGGCGTGGTCGAACACAGTTGTGTGTTTAGCGTTCGAACTCGCCGATGCGCATGCCTGAGATGCGTGCTTCGAAGCAGACCTGATCGTCGACGACCCCCTGGATATCGGAGATGAATCGACGATCGGATGCTTTGACGACATCGCAGAGCAGGAACAGTTCTTCACCCACGGTCACGGAGCGTCTGAACGCGGCGTTATCGATCCGCAGGAACGCTGCGAGCTGGGGTGATTCCTGACGCAGGTTATAGAGATAGCACGAGAGCTGCGCGCCTGCCTCGACCATAAGGACGCCGGGCAGCATGGGCTGGTTGGGGAAATGGCCTCGGACCCAGAACTCATCGCCTTGCACCTTCATGGCTCCGATTCCGGAAAGACCGCCATCCTGTGCCCAGACGATGCGATCGAGCAGCGCCATCTCATGGCGGTGCGGGATCATCTGGAACATTGCATCGCGGTCCGCGATGGTTGCGGACATGTCGATCCCCTCAATATCGAGGAGGAACTTGCGATCGGGTCGGGATTGGGTGGTCATGCTTGGCGATGAGGACATGGCGCAGTATCGCTTGAGAGTGGCTCAGGGGTGTATGAGCGATTGTAGAGGGGCGAATCAGTCGGTGCGTGATTCGAGCATTTCCTTGCGGATGTCCTGCGCGACATTCTTGATGTCCTGCATGCTCTTGCGGACGCGGGTGCCTGCTGCCTTGTTGCCCCCCTTGGCCTTGTTGTAGTCTTCGCGGCAGGATTCAACGAGTTGCATCATCTTATCGAGCAGATCCATGTGGCACTCCCTTTGTCTCTCGTCCCGTACGCGAGTGTGCGATTCGGGCGATTGTTGTGTATTGTCGCGACGATCCGTCGCCGCCTTGTTGGGGACATCTTACCCGAAAAACGCGGGCAAGAGTCGCTCAAGCGTGCTTAGGGCGGCTTTTAGATAGACAGGATCGTTTTCTGTTCGGAGAAAGGCCGGTGTTGAAGCGGCCATTAACACTCTACGCACATCCGCAAGGGCGATATCTTCGTTATCGGACGGCAGCCCGATGGCCTTTCTCGTGTCCGCGAGGGTGGTCAATGGGTCGATCCCGCAGAGCTGTGATTCGCGCCCCCAGAAGAGGCGTTCCATGTACAACGCGTCCTCGATCCAGCATCCCGGGGCGACCATGGCCAGGTCGATGAGGGTGCAATGGCCGGGGATATTGCGGTCGTGGCTCTTTCGCCTCATGGCGTTATGGGGGTGTAGATCGTGATGGCACCATGTGTCGATGGATCGCGATTCCCAAGCGTTGATGAGCTGATCGAGGACGCGTTGGGTCTTGTGGAGCATCTCGACCCAGGCGGATTCCTCCTCGATCTCGTTCTCACGGACGGCGATAAGGCCTCGTTCAAGGAGTTCGTGCCAGTCTGGTGATGCTGGGGTGCGTTTGGGCTCGATGGGTTGTTCGAGGATGGCGGCGGCGTGGAACTCTGCGGCGGACTCGAACATGGACCACAGGGCGGTATCGGAGCGTTCCATCGCAATTGGTGGGTTGACGAATCGTTCCATCACGATCCACGCGAGGTCGTACCCGCCCAGTTCGAAGCCGGCCGCGAGGACGCGTGGTGTGGGGAGTGCGAGCGAAGTGGGTTCGTCCCACTCGTCCTGTCGGACAAGACCGAGGCGCTTGGTCCAGAAGTATTCTCGGTATCCGACGGGAAACTTGACGACGCAGGGGACTTCCTTGGCTTTCCCGTACGGGGTTTTGAGACGCCATGTTGCGAAGCCCGTAGAGGCGCCGCCGCGTTGCCAATCGCATTGGAACCACGATATTGGGCCCAGATGCCCTTGGCATTCATGATGCAGGATGGGATCGAGGGTGCTGGCCAACGATTGGGAATCGTGCTCATGCATCCTGAATCAAACCTCCGTGGGAGCTGGACTATTGAGTATAGCAGGTTTCGTGTATTGCCCTGCACAGCGCCTGCACGCGTTCGGGTGAAAGTGCGTCGATCCGGTCTGTAGGCGCGATTCCTTCTGGCCAGTTGATTTGGGATGCACACAACTTGTTCACAACACCGGCGAGTTGTTTGCGTCGGGACTGGAACAGTTGCTGGGTGATCTCGGCGAACGAGACCCACCAGTCTGGGTCGTTTGTGTGATCGGGATGGCGGACCCAACGCATCATGGCGCTGGCGACACCGGGCTGAGGCCAGAAGCATCCGGGCGGGAGCTTTGCGATTGTTCCAACTGATCCGAGTTGCTGGGCGATGACGGAGATGGTCCCGTATTCCTTGGTGCCCGATTGAGCACCGAATCGTTGGACGACCTCGTGCTGGATCGTGACAAACATCCCGGTGCAGTTGGGATGCTTGGTCATCAACGCGAGCATCAGAGGTGTCGCGGCGTGGTACGGGAGGTTCGCGACGAGCTTGAATGGCTCCGATCCGACCGCGTCTGCGATTTCGGGGTTGATGACACGCTTGCGTTGCAGGCAATCGCCCTCGAGCAGGGTGAACCGATCGGGGTATTGCTCGCCGAGTGTTTCGCGGAGAACCTGGGCGAGTGCGGCATCGAGCTCGCAGGCGATGAGTTGCACGCCGCGCTCGAGGAGTTCGATGCTCAGTGCGCCGGTGCCTGGCCCGATCTCCAGAATGCGTTCGTTCTCTGTCACGCCGGCGTCATCGACGAGCTTGCGGATCATGTTGTGATCCGTGAGGAAGTTCTGCCCCAGCGCTTTTTTGGGCGGGTGCCCCGCTCTTTCGAGGAGCTCGCGGATCTCTGAGAGGGTTTGCATGCTCAGCGTTCCAGGGTGTGGAGTGATTCGGAGAGGATGGCGTCGATGGCGATGGCGACTCCGTCTTCCGAGTTCTTCGCGGTGTTGTATTTCGCGTGGGCGCGGACTTCATCGACGGCGTTGCCCATGGCGATGCCGATGCCGGCCTGTTCCATCATGGGGACATCGTTCACCTGGTCCCCGATCGCGCCCACACGCTGGGGATCGATGTCGTGCTGTTCGAGGTACCAGGAGATCGCGGCCCATTTGTTGATCCGATGGGCGAAGAGCTCGAGGATGTGCACGATCTCGCCCGAGTGCGCGTCTGGCATCACGCACGGGAAGTCGTATAGCCAGACCTCGTCGGCGAGGAGGTCAAGGATTCTTTTGGAGATCGGGTTTGAGATTGAGCTTTCGGCGCACATGCCCACACGCACGCTGTGCTGGGGGTGTTCGTCTCGGTGCGCGTGCGGCGCGTAGTTGACGCGCAGCTTGTGATCGTCGAACCACCACTGGGTGATGGGGTGGATCGGGTGCTCGTCGTCGGAGTTGAGAACGAGGTAGTCGTAGCCGATGTCGCTCGGGTCTTTCATGACCAGCGCGGGGCACTCGACCTCATGGAAGAGATCTGTTGCCGCCTTGACCACTTTGTCTGAGAGCGTGAAACGGTGCAGGGTCTTGCCTGTGGTCGGGTCGGCGATGATGGAGCCGCCGGCAACCATGACGGGGTCACGCTGATCGATGGCCTGCAGGGCGTGTGTGGATTCACCGAACCCGCGACCGGTGCAGATGAGCACGGTGATCCCGGCGTCGCGGGCACGCTGGACGGCCTCGATGTTCTTCTGGGAAACCTTATGGGCGGGATCCAAGAGGGTGCCATCGAGATCGATCGCGAGGACATCAATCATCGGCTTGGTCGTGAGCATGATTGGAGGATAGCGCGGGGAGTCGGATCAGCGGTCGAGGTGGCAGACGCTTTCTGCGCCGGGCCCGAGGGTGATCGCGTTCTTGCCCTGCCGCTTGGATTCCATCGCGCACCGATCCGCTGCATCGAGGAGGGAGGCGGCGTCGTGCCCGTCCCAGGGGAAGCTCGCGAGCCCGCCAGAGATTGTGAGGGTGCCCAGCGCCTCGGTACCGAGCTTGGGGAATCGATGGTTGCAGATCTGATGCTGGAAGCGGCAGGCGATCTGATAGATTGATTCGAGTGGCTTTGATCCCGCTTCGCGAGGTCCTGTTGGTTCGTAGAAGATAACGGCGAACTCATCGCCACCCACACGGCAGACGCGATCAGATGGGCGGATGACGGACTTGAGGAGACTGACGGTCTCGGAAAGGATCGCATCGCCAGCGCTGTGCCCGTATGTGTCGTTGTAATGCTTGAACGAATCGATATCGAACACCATAACCGTGACGGTCTGGCGGGTGCTGCGTGCCTGCTTGATCGCGGCTTCAAGGTAGCGCTCGCAGTAACGCCTGTTCCAGGCACCCGTGAGTGAATCCGTGAATGCACATTTGCGGAGTTGTGATTGCTGGATCTCGAGACGGACCCAGGCGGAAAGCCAGGAGGCGTGGGTCATGAGCAGCGCACGCCCGTTGGTATTCAGCCAGCGTTCATCATCGCAGCAGAGCACCCCCACATTCTGATCACCGACGACAATGGGGACACCCAGCATCGCACCGGGTTCATCGGGCTTGGCGAGGGTGATATCCGATCGTCCGAGTCGGGCATTGATCTGGACCAATGCCGCGTCGAGAATCGGTTTCCCCTTGAGCATGGCGAGGACGAGGGGCTCGTCGTCGTGCACGACCGGTGCCTGGTGCAGGTGCGTGGATGCGGTCTGAGGCGTGTTCTTTGGATCAAGCCCCATGACGACCTGCTTGTGGATGTCGTCTTCATCTTCGAAGGGGTGCTGCGCACGGTGTTCGAAGGAGTCGTTCTGAACGACAACCGTGACTTCCGGTTTCGGTTCAGCGGCTGGTTCAGTGTCCGTAGCGGATTCCGATTCTTCATCGCGGCCAGAATCGGGATCTGTGATCTGATCGATCGGATCGGAGAGATCATCGGGGTTGATGTAGCGGAGCGTGACGGGAGCAGAGCGGTCTGCCCGCTCGATCGCATCGTGGATGGACGCGATGAGTTCGTCGAGTGGCTGGGATCTGCGGAGACTCCCATCGAACGCGTCGTCTGAATCGTTGACGATCATGGTACACACGCCTGGATCAACAAGACGCAGTGCGTTCACGAAGCGCTTGCGCTGGGTGGGTTCGTCTTCAAGCGTGTCCGCGTTCACGATGACGATGGCCTGCGCGGGGGATTCGTGGTCGATGGGATCACCGAGCTCGCCGATCGCTTCGATCGTTTCGCGCGTGCGGATGAGCTCGATGTTCGCGTCGCGTCGGAGGACCTGATCGAGGCCCGTTCGGCCGACAAGGATCACTCGCCACGGGTTGTGGGCGCTGTTCGCGGGACGGGATGTTGAGCTTGTGGTCATGTCTTCTATTGGGGTGTCTGTCTATCTATACAGATGGATTCGACTTGTCGTGGGTTAATGCTTGCGATCGCCCAGTTCACCGGCGAGCAGCGCATCGAGCTCATCCGCATCGAGCACATCGCGGGCACTCAGGGGTGCTGCGGGCTTCTTGGGTGGTTGGTTTGGGGTGGGCGTCGATTGCACGGTCGATTCTGGGTTTGGCTCTGGCTTGGGATGAATCTCGGGTTTGAGTTCGTGGTCATCGTGCCCAACGAGACGCAGCGGCGTGGGTGCTTTGCCTGAACTTACCCCGCTTGAGGTATTCTGCGTGTGTTCGCGGGTCTTCCTGGGTTGTACGAGCGGGATGAGCGGCGGGTTCGCGCCCGGTTCGTGTGCCCAGCAGAGAACCTGAGGCATAAATCGTTCGATGGATGCGATCATGCGATCGACATCGTGGAGCTCATCGCGGGTATCGAGGACGATCACGGTGCGTTTCGCGCTCTTGGATGCCCGTTGAGCGGCCGCAAACGCGGTATGCGCGTCTTCAGCATCGACAATCGTCATCCCCTTGTTGTTCAAGGCTTTGAGGAGACTCGGTGCGGGTGCACGATCAACCGGGTGCCAGACAATACATGCCTGCGCGTCCTTGAGCGGGTCGTGTTTGGGCGTTTCAGAGTCCTTCATCGGCGTATGTACAGTGTACCGCGCGATGGGCGAAAAACACCCATCTTCACAGGGTTGTTGGACAAATGGCGCTTCGGTTTTGCGATGGGTCCGAGAACCTTTATTGTGTGTTCACAAGGGCTTGTGCGATCCGGGATGCACCGTCGGGTTCGCCGAGCGACTTGAGTGCGGACCGCATGCGGTCCCGCCGCTCGGGGTTGGTCAGCAGATCGGCGAGGATGTCGGCATAAGCGCGGAGGTTTGACGCAGGATCGACTCGATCCGTGCATGCGATGGCGCCCTCGATGCGGAGTAGCGGCTTGGCGTTATGGAGTTGGTGCTCGTCCTTGTGGTATGGATACGGGAAGAACATCGAGGGGAGCTTTGCGCCCCAGCATTCGGCGACCGTCCCGGCGCCGCAACGCCCGATCCCCAGGTCTGCCGCCGCGTATGCCGCCCCCATGTCGTCGATGTAGTGCTCAACCCACGCGTTGATGTCTGCATCGCGGTAGATCGCGCGGAGGTCATCGATCTCGGTGTCGGCGATCTGCTTCCCTGTTTGGTGGATGATCTGCCAGCCCTGGAGTGCATCGGGGTGCGCTCGGACGAATGCCGCGAGGAATCGGTTGAGTGATTGCGCGCCGGTTGAGCCGCCGGTGATGAGGAGTGTGTTGGTGTTCGGGTCGAGGTCGAAGCGTGCGCGTGCCTCGGGGTGTTCGATGTGTTTGATGGTGGATGCCCGCACGATCGGGGGGACGCGTGTCCACGCCGGGTGTCCCGCGATGTCGCATGCGCTGTAGATGGCGTGCGCCTTGCGTGCGATCAGCTCGTTGGCCTTCCCCGGGACCGCGTCGAGATTGACGAGCACGACTCTGCACTTCTCGCAGTGACCCGCACGGGCCGCGGGCGCGGCGACGAACCCCCCCATCGCGACCACCACGACGCGATCGTGGGATTGCTTGAGTTGGCGGATGGTCTCGCGTGTCTGTCGCACGCTCGGGCCCCACGAGGGGATGAACCTGAGAATCGCTTTGGGTCGTGACCCGAAAGGCTTGGCGGGGATTGGTGCGAAGGGGATATCGAGAGGCTCGAGGATGGCACGGTCGTTGGGGCGATCGGAGACAAGCAGTTCGCAATGAGCGCTGGTGTCGATGGCACGGAGTTGTTCGATGATCGCGAGGGCGGGGTAGATGTGCCCGCCGGTGCCGCCGCCTGCGAAGAGGTAGGCGCTCGATGGGGCGGGTCGATCCGTCATGAGAACAGATCGGCGCGCTGCGACTCGTCTTCGGAGTACCCGGCGCTGCGGGCGCTGTTTGATGCGAGCTCGGGTTCTGGCTCGGTTGATTCCTCGCGGGCACTCATGCGATCACGGAGTCGCGCGATGATCCCGGGTGCGCGGTCGGGCTCGGTCTCACCGAACAACTCGGAGAACTCTTCGTCGTGGATCTCGGGCTCGGGCTGGGGCTCTTCGAAAGACGCGTATTCCGTCGTGGTAGTGGCCGCGATGGGTGCGTCGAAGAGCACCGCCCGGTCCGCGACGGTTGGCTTTGCCTCGATGATCGAGCCACGCGATGCGCGGATGGCAAAGTCTGCGGCGTCATCGTCGTGGACATGGTCGACATAGAGAGCGCTGTACTCCTGGGTGCGTTCGATTGAGACGATGAGCCCGAGCATGAACGCGGTCATGATCCAGCCGGTGCCGCCGGAGGACATGAGGGGGAGGGCGATGCCCTTGGTTGGGCCGAGCCCGGTGACGACGACGAGGTTGATCAGGGCCTGGATCGCGAAGGTCGCGATGACGCCGAGCACGATGAGTTGGAGCGGCTTGCAACGCTCTCGCATGGCGATGCTGGTGCCGGCCCAGACGATGCCGGCGTAGGCGCTGATGACGATGACCGCGCCGATGAGGCCGAGTTCTTCGCAGACGACGGCGAAGAGGAAGTCGGTGGTGTCTTCGGGGAGGTAACCGAACTTCTGGAGCCCGTTTCCGAGCCCTCTGCCGAAGATGCCGCCGCCGGCGACGGTGGACATGGACTGGATCATGTGGTAGCCGTCGCCCGCGGGGTCGGCGTAGGGGTTGAGGAAGGTGGTGATGCGGGTGACACGGTAGGGCGCGGCGATGATGGCGCCAACGAGGCCGAGCAAGGCGAAGGGTATGAAGGCAGCAAAGTGTGCCCAGCGGGCGCCGCCGGCGAGCAGCACGATGGCGGTCGCCATGAGCATCAGGGCCCCGGTTCCAAGGTCTTCCTTGATCACGACCGTTGCTACGAGACCAGCACAAAGACACACAGGCAGCAACCCTGAGAAGAACTTCTTGAGCTTGTGGTCCTTATACGAACCCAGTCTGGCGGCATACCACGCGACGAGGATGATGATGACCCACTTGGCGATTTCGGAGGGCTGGACCGATTCGAGCCCCGGAATATGAAGGTTGATCCAGCGTGCCGAGCCGTTGTTGACGCGTGCGATGCCCGGAACATAGACGAGCAGGAGCATCCCGATGAGCATCAAGGATCCGATGATGAGGACGCCCATATCGCCGCCGGGCCTGAACCAGACGACGCGTTCGAGGCGATTTGCGACGCGGCGTACCGGCAAACGGGTCGCGATGCCCATCGCAATGACGGAGAGGAGGAGGTAGAGACTGGTGCGAGAGGTGAGCAACGACTTGATACTCACGCCGGAGACTGCGGCGGCGGCGGTCGGGTCGGCGTCCGGTGCGAGCGGACGCACGGACATCCCAGCGCTCTGGACCATCACGACACCGATCGTGAGGAGGACGAGCGCGCACAACATGACAACATGACCGCTGCGGACCATGAACACCTCATCGGCACAAGGAACGAATCGGAATGAGAATTGGGGAGGGGTTGTAGACGCGAACGGATCGTGAATCAACCGGATTCAGGGGGCTGCGACCCCGGAATCCGGGCGAATCGGGTGCATCTGCGTCATGGATAACGGGTTGCGATCCGGAGGGAATCTGCACAAATTTTCAGTGTTCGAGCGTGCGCGTCATGAAGACGCTGTTGGGGTCTTCTTTGTATAACGCGAATGCGGCGCATGGAACGAATCCAAAGCGCTCATAGAGCGCTCGGGCGGGGGCGAAGTGGTGCTGCGATCCTGTTTCAAGACTGATGCGGGTGAACTGTTTCTGCTGCGCGTAATCAATGATGTGCGCGAGCAACGCCGCGCCGACGCCCATGCGTCGGTACGCTGGGTCAGTACGCATGGACTTGATCTCGGCGTGGGTTGGATCGAGCGCGAGCAGCGCGCCGCAACCCATGAGTGCGCCGTCGTCGTCACGCACGGCCCAGAAGGTGATCTCGGGGATGCGCAGCCCATCGATGTCGAACGCGTGCTTGCTCTCGGGCGGGGAGATGGCACGCATCTCTTCGAGGTGCTGGTTGAGCAGGGCGGTGATGTCGGGGGTGGCGGGGTCCTGGGTGTGGATGTGCATGGTGAAAGGATAGATGCGATGAGGTTGGGT
>Ga0070726_10004366_pt1 | contig 11335 bp, 7 predicted proteins | sample tdAd471_FD_67275 | JGI IMG/M metagenome (GOLD analysis project Ga0070726, IMG submission 67275) | Marine sediment microbial communities from the Atlantic coast under amendment with organic carbon and nitrate - tdAd47.1 | ecosystem: Environmental > Aquatic > Marine > Coastal > Sediment | place...
TGGCAAGAAATGTCAATATCGATGAACGCCGTGCCGGACTCCGCAAAGCCGCGATCGATTACTCAGCTGCGGACCCGATATACAGAAACGCCGTAATCAGAACCGTTCAATCGGCCAGCAATGCCTACTGGGACTGGGTCGCCGCCGGAGCGAGTCAGCGAATCGCCGCCCAGGTGCTGGAACTGGCCATCACTCGAAACGAAGGTTTGAAAGAAAAACTCGCCGCGGGATCGGCAGCAACAGCCATGCTGAAGGACAACCGCCGGTCCATCCTCTCACGCGAGGCCAAACTGATCGATGCTGGCAGAAAGCTCCAGCAGACGTCGACGAAGCTGTCGATCTACCTGCGAACGACGACCGGCGAACCAGTCACACCGACGGAATCACAGCTTCCAGACTTTCCAACCATCAAAGAACCCGCTGACGCCATTCGTTCGCGGCTGACGCAAGTCGCCCTGCAGACGCGTCCGGAACTTCGTGAACTGGACCTCGCGATTGAACGAGTCGATGTCGAGATCGCCGAATCGGAAAACGATCTGCAACCCAACATCGACGCCGTTCTGGTCGGCGGTCAGGACGTCGGCGAGCCCACCAGTAAGAAACGGGACAAGTCGCCATTCGAACTGGAGGCCGCTGTCCGTTTCGACGTGCCACTGCAACGTCGCAAGGCGCGCGGCAAACTGGCCTCTCTCGAGGCCAAACGCTCGCAGATCGCGCATAAACAGCGTCTTACGACAGACAAGATCCGCACGGAAATCGACATCGCCTTCGCTGCCTTGACGGCAGCCTACGAACGGGTTCAGCGGACGGCGGAGGCCCGCAAGCTCGCGGAATTCATGGCCGAAGTCGAACGTGAGAAGCTCGACGCCGGAGCGTCCAATCTTCTGTCGGTAGCGCTCCGCGAAGAACAGGCGGCCGAGGCAGCCGGCACTGAAGTCGATGCCAATCTCGAATACCAGCTGGCTCTGGCAGCCCTGCGAGCCGCTGCGGGCATTGATGACGGCACGATCATCGACTGGACGCCGTAACGCGAACAGACAATCCCGCGAGCCAGCTCGGCCACTCACCGTGCTTTGATCCTTCACGGATTGTCAATCGCCGCCGTCAATCGCCGCCGTCAGTCGCGGGTCTGAATGAACAGAGCCTTCTTCTCGCCCGGCAGCGTGAAGTCGAACCCGCAGTTCTTGAAGAACTCTTCCGACGACGTAATCGCCATGACTTCGAGGATGTTGAGCTGGTGCGCCCGCTCCACACACCGGCGGACCAGTTCCCGACCGATGCCCGATCTCTGAATCTGAGTCGACACGGCCAGACTGCGAATCTCACTGAGCTTGCTGGAGTAAACTTCGAGCGCTGCGAAGCCAACGATCTCGCCGTCGGCCTCGGCGAGAAAGCCGTTGCGGACCAGCTCCTGCAGTTCGTCGGTGGTCCGCGGCAGCAGCTTGCCCTCGGCAACGAAAGGCTCGATGAACGCGGCCAGCCGCTCAAGATCGGGAAAGTCAACCTGACGATAGATGATGTCCGGCATGGGGAATCTCAAAAGGGCCGGGTGAAGAATCGAGAACTCGCGGGAGGATAACGCCGACCCGCTGACTGGCGGGAGGCTTCTCGGAAGCGTCAGACTGCCTCAGCTTCTGCCGACTTTCAATTCGCAGCGCGAGGCAAGCGACATGAGGCCCGCCCTGCAGGAGTTCTGCGGGAGCGTTCGAGTTCGCGTCTTTCCGAGTGCCCCGATGCCCCGAATGGATGTCGACGTTGTCATCGCCGGGAGCGGATTCGCCGGCAGCCTTCTCGCCGCGATTCTGCAGCGAAACGGGCTGCGCGTCGCTTTGATCGACCGGAAACGTCACCCACGCTTCGCCATCGGCGAGTCATCAACGCCGACCGCCAGTCTCATTCTGCGGGATCTGGCCGATCGATACAGCCTCGACTGGCTGCGTCCGCTTTCCCAGTACGGCACCTGGAAACAGAGCTATCCCGACCTGACGAGCGGGATCAAACGCGGCTTCTCGTACTTCTGGCACGAGCCCGGCCGGCAGTTCGCACCGTCTCCCGACCATCAGAACGAACTGCTCGTTGCGGCCAGTTCCAGCGACGCCGTTTCGGACACGCAGTGGCTGCGCAGCGACGTCGATGCGTTTCTGTTTGAGCGTGCCTGCAACGAAGGCGTTGCTGCGTTCGAGACAACTGAGATTGAAACGCTAACGGCGCTTTCGCCCGGCTGGCTGCTCGCTTGCACCGCGCCGAACGGCCCGCTCGAAATCCGCTGCCGGGTTCTGATCGACGGAACGGGAGCCGGCGGATTCCTCAGCCGGCAACTGCAGATCGCCAACGACACACATCGATTGCAGACGAACTCGCGAGCGATCTTCGGCCACTTCGCCGGCCTGCCCCGCTGGTCAAGCGTGCTTTCCGCGAAAGTCAGATCAACGACGCACGACCACCCGTTCGACTGCGATCACTCGGCACTGCACCACCTGATTCCTGGCGGCTGGATGTGGTGGCTCCGGTTTGACAACGACGTCACAAGCGTCGGTCTGGTGCTTGACGCAAATCAATCGCCAGCGACTGACGCGAGTGCTGCGGTTGAGTTTTCAGCCGCGATCGCTCGACTGCCGGATCTTCATCGAGCCTTCTTCGCGGACAGTGACTGTCGCTTGTCTGGATCCGAAAGTCGCGCAGACATTCGGCCACAGGAAAGCGCCGAAACTCTGCGCGACTTTCGCTGCGGCACCGGTCCTGCGGAACCGACAGCAGGCGGCGCAACACTCGTCGCGCCGCCTGGCAGCCTCGTGCGGACCGATCGACTGCAGCGTCTGTCGAGTCAGATTGCCGGCGACGACTGGGCGATGCTGCCTCACGCGGCGGGGTTCATCGATCCGCTGCACAGTTCCGGAATCGCTCATTCACTGAGCGGCGTTGAACGACTCGCGGGGATACTGCTCAACAATCTGCCGAGCGGCTGCGACAGACTCGACCTCGAATTCCGTCGTTACTCGGAAGCCGTGCGTTCCGAACTGCTGCTGATCGACCAACTCGTCAGCGGCTGCTACTCGGCACTGAGACAGCGGAGCTTTCGAAAATTCGTCGCCTGGTCGATGTGCTACTTCTCGGCAGCAACGAACTGGGAACGGCGACGGCTCGACGCACCTGACGAAACAGCGACTCTGTTTCTCGCCGACGACCCCATGTTCCGACAGGCCGTCGACGATCTGCAAACGCGAATCGAAACGGAAACCGATTCGTCGTTTGAGCAGCTCTGCGAAGAACGGCTCGCACCGTTCAACCACGTCGGTCTGTTCCGACCTCCGATTCCGAACATGTATGCGCGGACGGCGGTGCCGAACGACGAGCAGTAGTGAACCGCGCCGCAGCATCGACTCGTCGCGCCGCAGAGTAGTGGACTTCGCCAGAAGTCCCGTTTCAGTATTCCGCAGCGGACTTCACCAGAAGTCCCGTTTCAGCATTTCGCAGCGGACTTCGCCAGAAGCCCCGCGTCAGTGGCCGATTGAGGAATTCTGGCGAATTCCACTACCACAGCGATTAGGTCCCGGGTGTGACTGCATCCGCCGTGATTAGACTTCCGCTTCCAGGCGTGTGCGACTTCGCCGCGGCACCTGACTTTGGTCTGTCACGCTTTCAGCGTACGCTGCCTGCCGTCTCTCATTTCCTGCCGGAGATTAACCATGCGCTGTCTCGCCGCTCTGTTGTTTCTCGCCGCGTTCGCAACTCCCGCTGCCGCTCAATGGGAGCGGACTCGGGAGCAGATTCCAAATCTCGATTCGCTGCCCGACCGGACGGCGGAACTGCAGAAGAAGATCGACGACCAGCACGGCAGCCTGCTGCTCGTCGAACCCGTTTATCGAATCACGAAGACGCTGGAGATCGATCTCGCACAGCACGGTGCGATGGCGATCAAGGCGATTGGCGGGACAACGATCGTGATGGACGGCCCCGGCCCGGCGATCCGCCTCAAAGGCACGCACCAGGGCACCGCGTCGCCGAAGTCGTTCAAACCAGCGACCTGGAACGAACGGATGCCGATCCTGACCGGCTTCGAGATTCTGGGAGCACATCCCGAAGCGAGCGGCGTCGAACTGTTTCAGACGGTTGGAGCGATCGTCGAACGCGTCTCGGTCAGGTGGTGCGTCCACGGAGTTCATCTCGTCGAGCGGAACCGCAACGTCGTCGTCTCGAACTCGCACCTGTATGAGAACTCGGGCGTCGGCCTGTACCTCGACAACGTGAACCTGCACCAGATCAACGTCAGCAACTCACACATTTCGTACAACCGAGCCGGCGGCATCGTCGTTCGCGACGGCAACGTGCGCAACCTGCAGGTCACCGGCTGCGACATCGAAGGCAACATGCCCGGCGACGAAACACCAACGAAGACAGCCAACATTCTGATCGACCTGACCGGTTCAGCAGACGACAAGTCAAAGTCAGTCGCCGAGATCGCGATCACCGGCTGCACGATTCAGCACTCGGCGAACTACTCAGGATCGGAAGACAAGACGACCGCTCCCGGCGGAGCGAACATCCGGCTGGCCGGCAAGGAGATCTACCCGATCGACTCGGTCGCAATCACCGGCAATGTCATGAGCGACACAACGACGAGCGTCGACATTTCCTACGCACATGATGTCGCGATCAACTCGAACACGTTCTTCGCTCCCAAGCCGAACAACCTGGTCGTCTCGAACAGCCAGCGCGTCGTCGTCAGCGGGAACACCTTCAACCCGCGACAGTTCGAGCGACCGGGCACGATCCACTTCACCGACTGCGACGACTGCATCTTCGCCAGTTCGACGATTCACCAGTTCGACACATCTGCCGGAGCCATCATTCTCGACCACTGCTCGGGCTTCTCACTGAACGGCCTGGTCCTGACGAACTGCGGATCCGGCATCGTGCTGCAGAACACGTCGAACACGACCATCTCGAACTGCCGGGTTTCTCACACCGAAGTCGGCGCCGCCGACGTCGCCATCGATTCCAGCAACGAGCAGATTCAACTGGTCGGCAACGGCTTCTCCGGCGAAGTCCGCGTCGATCCCCAGGCAATCGTCAAGCCGTGATTGCCATTAAAGTAGCCATCTCGCTCCGCCGAGATGAGCCGATCGCTGAAGGGACTTTCGAATTGTCTGACGAGGTTTTGACGCAGCAACGACTTCCCGCTTCAGTCGTCTGATCGAATCGCCCGACCGCTGTTTGTGACGGCGGCTCATCTCGGCGGAGCGAGATGGCTACGATTTTGAACTCGTCTCACACCATCTGGGTTTCACGCTACATGGAAGTGACCAATGTCCGCCTGGATTGAACACAACTGGATCGAGCATTCGCAGATTCTGCTCGACTCGTTCGCGCGTTTCGTTGGCGAGGAACTGCTGAGTCGCGACGGCGACGCGGAGACTCAGGCAGAGCGACTCTTCAACGCTCCGTTCGTCGTGGTTTCTCACGGGACGCAGGCAGATCCGCTGTTGAACTACGCGAATCAGACAGCCCTCGATCTCTGGCAGGTCGATGTGCCGACGCTGCTGACGATGCCGTCGCGGACGACTGCCGAACCGATGCATCGTGACGAGCGGGCTCGATTGCTCGAGCGGACGACGCGGGACGGCTTCGTCGACGATTATCGAGGCATCCGGATTTCGAGCACGGGGCGGCGGTTTCTGATCGACCGGGCGACCGTCTGGAATCTGCTCGACGCCGACGGCAAGCACGTTGGCCAGGCAGCCACGTTTTCTGAGTGGAAGTTTCTCGATGACTGACGGGCCTGCTTCGACCGACGTTGGCTCCCAGCAGCCAACCCGGGACGATCCGCTGGAAACACCGACGCAATACTGCCGGGGTGTTGGGCCGGAGCGGGCGCTGCTGCTGGCGAAGCTCGACCTGCACACGGCGTGCGACATCCTGTTCGACATGCCGCGCGACGTGCTCGACCTCAGCGACGTTCGCAAACCTTCGGACCTCGAAGCTGGCGAGCGGCAAAGCGTCATCGGCACGGTCGTCGATAGCGAGATCCGGCAGATCTCAAAAGGGCGAACGCTGGTCGCCGTCCTGCTCCGCAGCGGGCGCGACTTTGTGCGCGGCGTCTGGTTCAACCAGCCCTGGATGCTCAAGAAACTCCGGCACGACGATGTGGTTCTGTTTTCCGGCAAGCCGAAACGCAACGCGGGCCGCTGGGAGTTCAGCAACCCGCTCGTTCAGTGGCTCGACGCCGACGATGCGGACGACGAGCCCGCCAGTGTGCTGCCGCGCTACAGCCTGACCGACGGTCTGAAAATGCAGGCCATGCGGCGGATCACGAAAGCCGCGGTCGAGGATTTTCTGGAGTTCGTCCCCGAACACATCCCCGACGAACTGCTCGACGAATGGAACATCCCCGGCATTCAGGACGCGTTGAAGTTTCTCCACACGCCGCGAAACATGGCGGACTTCAAAGCCGGACAGCGACGGTTGCTGTTCGAGGACCTGGTCGAGTTTCAACTCGCCGTCGCGCTGCGTCGTCGAGCGTGGAAGCAGGCCGCGGCGGCTCCGTCACTGCCGACGACCGCGAAGATCGACTCGCGAATCCGACGGCTGTTTCCGTTCCGCTTTACCGCCGGACAAAACCGAGCCGTCCAGGACATCTCGCGCGACCTGGCCTCGGGCGAAGCCATGCACCGGCTGCTGCAGGCCGATGTTGGAGCCGGCAAAACCGCAATCGCTCTGTACGCCATGCTGGTCACTGTCGCCAACAGCCACCAGGCCGTCCTGATGGCCCCGACGGAACTGCTCGCCAGCCAGCACTGGCAGACGATCGACCGAGCCCTCGCGAACAGCCGCGTCAAACGGACGCTGCTGACCGGCCAGCTCACGGCGGCTCAGCGTCGCAAGGCTCTCGAACAGATTCAGACCGGCGAGGTGCAGCTGATCATCGGCACGCAGGCTCTGATTCAGCAGGGCGTCAAGTTCGCGAAGCTCGGGCTGGCGGTCATTGACGAGCAGCACAAGTTCGGCGTCGGCCAGCGAGCGAAGTTCTCAGCCGGCGAGAGCAACCCGCACGTCCTCGTGATGACCGCGACGCCGATTCCTCGCAGCCTGTGCCTGACACAGTTCGGCGACCTGGACCTGACCGTCGTCAACGAACTGCCGCCCGGTCGCCAGCCCGTCAAAACATTTCGCGTCGACAACCCGCCCGCTCGCGGCCGAGCGTGGAAGTTCATCCGCGAGCGCCTGCAGGAAGGCCGGCAGGTCTACATCGTCTGCCCGCGCGTTGGCGAATCCGAGGACTCGCCGCCGGACAACGCGTCTGCTGCCAATGCCGAAGACGAGCTGCGGCAGTTCGAGCCCGAAGAACTGACGGGCAGCACCGAGCAGCTGTTCCGCGAACTGCAGGACGGCGAGCTGAAGGGCTTCCGGCTGGGCATGGTGCATGGCCGGCTGGACGCTCAGCAGAAGACCGACACGATGGACGCCTTCCGCGAGGGCGAGATTCAGGCGCTGGTTTCAACGACCGTGATCGAAGTCGGCGTCGATGTCCCCAACGCAACAATCATGGTCATCCAGCAGGCGGAACGCTTCGGCCTGTCACAACTGCACCAGCTGCGAGGCCGCATCGGTCGAGGCCGGCATCAGGGCTACTGCTTCCTCTTCTCCGACGCGACCGATCCAGCCGTTGTCAAACGCCTGTCCGCCCTGGAAGAACACGCGGACGGCTTTCAGATCGCCGAAGTCGACTTCGAACTCCGAGGCCCCGGCGACGTCCTCGGCACCCGCCAGCACGGCGCCATCCCGCTGAAACACGCCCACCTGATCCGCGACCGCGAACTGGTCGAGGAAACCAGAGAAGCCGCCTTCAACCTCGTCGACTCCAACCGCCTCGAATCCGAGCCCTTCGCCGCGCTGAAGAACTCAGTCCTCACCCGCTTCGGCCAACTCCTCAATCTGCCCCGCAGCGGCTGACGTCAGTTGACAGATCAAATTGACGTGACATTCACTTTCGATTTTGTTTGTCGAGCAAACGCTGGGCTTCGAGCACCGCGTCATCCAGCCGTCTTGCTCGGCGAAAGTCTTCGAGTGCAAGATCTGGACGATTCAGCTTCAGCCAGGCATCACCTCGAACGGACCACGCCCGAGTTGTTGCCCCAAGTTCGATAGCACGAGTGCTGTCCTGCACGGCTTCACGATACTCATTCATCGCAAGACGAGTACGCGCACGTCCGGTGTAAGCAGTCGCTGACTCAGGGGCGAATGTCAACGTCTGCCGAAACGCCGCCAACGCAGACTTGAACCGATCTCTTTCCAGGGCCAGCTCGCCGTAGTCACTCCACAGGCCAGCGTCTTCCGGCTGCAGATCCAGCTTCCGCTGCAACTTGAACAGCTTCAGAAGCCATGCAACCTTTCTGCGATCAGCAATCGCCTCCTCGGACCGCCCCAGTGCTTCCAGACATAACATCCGAGCGGCATACCCGCGTAGTGCGTCTGGTTCATTCGCAACGACGGCATTGAGATCGGCCAGTTCCTTCTCGCGGTCGCCAAGAACCTGATAAGCCAATGCCCGGTGCAGCAGAATTCGGTACGGGTTGGTGTCACTGCTGACCAGTTCCAATCCCCGTGTCAAATCAGGGATGGCCTCCGCACACTGGTTGTTGAACACTTTCATCCCGCCTCGAAAGGACCAGGATTCCCAAGCACTCGGAAAGTCCTCAATGAAGGCGTCGGCAAATCCAGCCGAGATCCCAAAGTCGACGACTGATCGGCCATTGCCGGCAACAACTTCTTCGATATGAGCACGAATCCGACAGTCGTCGCGCGTCTGTGGCGAGAACTCGCGAAACCAATTCATCGTCCGATCGATCTCGCTTTCCTTCCGCAGCAGAAAGGCAAACTGCAGGAGCCAGTAGCGTCTCTCGGGATCGTCAGGGCTCAACTTTGATGCCAGAAGCAAATCCGCCCAGCCCGAGTCAAGCTGTACGAGGGCGCATCTCAGCCGCCCGCTGAGAAACAGGAATTCTCCGTCCTGCGGTGTTGCCGCGAGTACCTGGCTGACAAGTTTCAGTGCCCGCTTTTTTTCACCACGCAGAAATGATGTGCGAGCCAGCCCTCGAACCGCGTTGATGTTATCAGGAGCAATCACACACGCCTTTTCGTAGGCATTGTGAGCACGCTGCAACTCAACTGGAAAACTACGTTCAAGCCGACACCGACACTGTGCACTGTTGTGTTCCGCATCCTGAAGAGTGCTCAGTTGCTCAAGATTTCCGATCAGAGAGTTAGCCGGCCCAAGCCGCGACAGATGCCACAACTCATACCGTTCCCGGTGCCGCTGCAACAGTGCCTCACCGGCCACGTTCAGTACTTCAACAGACTCTGGCCGCCCAACAAGCAGGCGATCCGCCAATCGAACGGCCTGGTCTGTCTCGCCGGCCCTAAGAGCCCGACGAACGCCTTCCACATCCGCCCCAACGCCCTCGCGACTCAGACACGGCGAGACAAACCATCCGCAATTCAGCAAAGCTCCAATCAGCATTCCATACTTAAAGGCAATCGCCACAATCTATTCCTCCGTGAACCAATCTGAAATGCTTACAACCTCTTTACGGATGAATGCCACGAGCAGAGCCCACAACCTCACCGACAACATCGCGTTGGCACAATTTAATCAGAAACTCACGTTTCCGCCGATGAACCAGAATTCCGAAGGATGTCTCCCAGAAAAGCCGCCGCTGCCCGAAATCGTCGACCACTGCACTTGCAGAGAACTCCCATCAAAGACATGCAACTGAACTCCAATGCCAGTACTGATGAACGGATCCGTCATTGTCGGGTCTTCCCAGTATTGAAGACTTCCCTCGAAGAGTATCGAGTGACTTGGATCAATGTTCGCGAGACTGACCGAGCCCCCGTAGTTTGCAACTCCGGGCCCACACGTTCCAGAACTGTGCACAAATAGGCCCGTCGATGCCTCGGCAATCATTGTGTACTGCCCATAGACTCCATACGGCGTAGTAACCACTCGCGCACCCAGCACGCCATTCGGAGTTGCGAAATCTATCCCAGAGCTCGTGTAGAATCCTTCCGGTCCTAAATGTATCTGTGTTGAGACAGCGCCGTTCGAAAATACCTGGTAATACGACGAATCCAGAGTATCGACACCGTTGCTGCTCAGGTTCGCGAGAGTAGCAAAGGATGAATCTGCCGTCAGTCGCTCTGCGCCAAGCGTTGCATAGCCGAGAACGTTCCCAGAAGGGCCACTCGTCCCATAGCCGCCGATATTGAGATAGCTATCAGAGGTTCGATTTGCGAACGAGAAATAGAGTGAGTCATCTCCTCCGGATAAGGGATCACCATTAAACACAGTGTCCACGGAGAAGTTACTGAATGTTTCGTCGACAACGCTCGTCGAACTCTTTGACAAACCAGCGTTTCCAGAGACAACTCCAGAGTAATCACGAGTCACATTTGCAAACACATTTGACGTCTCCTGATTTGTTCCCGAGACAGTCTGAATTGTTCGGTTTGCATCCAGGTAGACCCATCCGGACGAATCGGTAGAGACATTCACGAATGCATTACTTGTTACCAAGCTGTAGCTTGCTCCCCACCAACTTCCGTCTGGATATGACCAGAAGTCCCAAGTCCCGCCAGAGACGTCAAGCGTCATTCCAACTGGCGTCGAAATAAGCGATTGACACCATGCATCCGTGTTCGACAATGCGTTCTGTGCAGTTGTGATGTTTGAATTCACTGCTGTCTGAAAGCTTCCGACCGTACTTGAAGTCATGGCACCAGCCTGTGAAGTGAGGGGAGCGAGAGGTCCGCTCATAAGTGGCGTCGCGACATCTGAAGAAATCGAATTGAAGAATGCATTCGCGTCTGTCCCGGCGTCGGCGAGTTTGGCGTTGATCGCCGAAATTGTGGCAGACAGATTTGCCTGCGCAGCCGACACATCCGTCAATACAAGCCGTCGTTCAACCTGTTCGACTCCGTTCGCAAGCCGGGCAATCCTCCGACGCTTCGAGCTTACGGGGAAGGAATTCAGCAAATGGAGTCTCGCGTCTCTCAGCCAGTCAGTAATCGTCATTCTCAGAGCCCTTTAGCAGATAAAAAGAACAATCCTCGGCGTACGGATCACGCCGAGCCACTGTCGCGCCAAGGAAGGATACACAAGAACCGTGTCACCGCAAGTAGCTGTCCAATCTGTCGGCGCACAGTGGTGCGTGGGTGCGGCGAAGGGGACGCAACGGGAACTGGGCGTCGGGCGGGAGCGTCAGGCGGCCGGGAGCAGGGTGTCGAGCGGGGACGCGTCCGGCGGCGGGAGATTCAGTGTGGTCAGCGTCTGCTGGAA
>Ga0070726_10004373_pt1 | contig 11319 bp, 8 predicted proteins | sample tdAd471_FD_67275 | JGI IMG/M metagenome (GOLD analysis project Ga0070726, IMG submission 67275) | Marine sediment microbial communities from the Atlantic coast under amendment with organic carbon and nitrate - tdAd47.1 | ecosystem: Environmental > Aquatic > Marine > Coastal > Sediment | place...
CCTGCTGGGCGTCCTCGACCAGGTCCTGGGGGGTCTTGCCCAGGTAGTAGTAGGCCCCGGCCAACAGCCCCCCCAGGACCAGGATCAGCAGCCCGAGGATCCCTCCCTTGCCGCGGGTGGGACCGACCACGGTGCTCCCGCACTTGGGGCACTCGTTCATGGTCTTGGCGCGGTAGCGGTGTTGGCAGCGGTGACAGATCAGGGCGAGCTTCGCCATGGAACCTCCGCTGCAGTGTGGCAGCCGCGTTCCCGACCCGCCAAACCCTGGCCGCGCTCAGCGCCGGGGTCGCCGGGGGCGGGGACGCCGCGCCGAGGGAGGGCGCGCGGGGGGCCGCGCCCCGAGGGCGCGCCCCTTGATCCGCTCGAGCACCTGGGAAAAGGTCACCTCGAGGCGCGAGCCGGCCTTGCGGTTGGGGGTCCCGTTGACCAGGTTCACCCGGCAGGGGGGAAGGCGGAGGACCGCCTCCAGCGCTGCGAGCCCGCTGCGCCCGGCGAAGGAGGCGTACTGGGGCTTCCCGCCGCGCACGGTGACCCAGCCGCGGTGGGCGCCGGCGGTCACGTTGAGCGTGCCGAAGGCTCTGGTCTTCTCCAGCGCCTTGGCGATATCGGCCGGGCGCTGTCCCCCGCTGCTGCCGACGCTCCCCCGCTGGCTGGGATCCCGGGCGCCGCGCTCCCCGGCCCCGCCCGTCGCAATGGGTTTGCTGAGGTCGCGCAGCGACCGCTGACCGGGGTCGAGGGGGGCGTTGCTCCGCGCGCGGCCGCGGGGCTTGGGGGCGGTGGCGATCGCACGACCGGGGTTGGGCTCGGAGCGGCGCCGCACGCGGCGCGCGCTGATCGCGCCCTCGAGGGCCTCGCTCTTCTTGAAGTAGCGCAGCACGAGGGGCCCGATCTCGATCTCCTCCCCGCCCTTGAGCTTGCGGGTCTTGGGCACGCGCATGCCGTCGATCTTGACGCCGGTGGCCGCCCCGCCGCTGGGCTCGAGGGTGGCCTCCGAGTTGTCGTCGGTCCAGAAGATCCGCGCGACCTCCGGCTCCTTGCGGGTCTTGAGCACGAGGTCGCTGCGCGGGTCGCGGCCCATGATGAACGCCTTGCCAGGCACCAGCTCCAACGTCCCCACGCTGGGGATCTCGAGGTAATGCCACCAGGCGGCGGCGAGGGCCTTGTTCGAGAAATCGGCCTCGGGCTCGGGCAGGACCGACCCGCATTGGCGGCACGTCTTGGCGGTGTCGTCGCAGCGGTCGAAGCCGCAAGCCATACACTGGCGCATGGAACCTCGGCGCGGGGTCCGCGCTGCTCCGATTGTGGCGCACGATCCGTCGCTGCGATAGGCCCGGAGCCCCCGCCAAGGGATCGAACCCACCCCCTCAAGCCGCGGCCCCGATCTGCCGAAGAGTTCGAGAGAGGCAGGGAGGCTAGCGTGAGCAAGCAAAGCGGCAAGGGATCGGCGATCACCACCCCGAGTGAGGTCTACAAGCGCTGGGCGATCATGATTCACCGGCGCGAGGGCGACCGGCACAGCAGCCAGACCTGGCTTAGCGCCCCGCCCCAGGCTGACCGCGGCAGCGGCGCGGTGTGGACGCCGTCGAAGCAGCGCCGGGAGGCCGCGGCCGCCCAGATCGACCCGATGGCGATCACCGAGTGCCTGGCGCGCACGGCAAGCGAGCCGCCCGAGCCCGCCCCGCAGCCGACGCCCCAACCAGTGGTCGAGCCGGAGCCCGAGCCCGAGCTCCTGCCCCAGCCCGCGATCCCCTACGAGTCGTGGACTCGCGCGGCGCTCTACGCCAAGGCCAAGGAGGTCGAGATCCCCGGCCGCTCGTCCATGACCAAGGGCATGCTGGCCCAGAAGCTCTGGGCGCGCACGGCGGCCTAGAGCCGCGGAGACGTTCGCGCGTCGCGCTCAGCCCGGGGACGCCTCTGCGATCCGCGGGCTGCGCTCGTGTGAGGGGCACGCCGGAGCTCCGCGTATCATGGCCCCGTGTTCAGCCTCTACTCCTGGAACGTGAACGGGATCCGCAGCGCTGGCGAGCAGGGCTTCCTCGACTGGTTCGCTGCCGCCGACCCCGACGTGGTGTGCGTGCAGGAGACCAAGGCCCTCGCCGAGCAGGTCGACGACGCCCTCCGCGAGCCCCTCGGCTATCACGCCAGCTGGCACTCCGCGGAGAAGAAGGGCTACAGCGGCGTGGCCACCTTCTCCCGCCGCCCGCCCTTGCGGGTGGTCGAGGGGCTCGGCCGGCGTGACGTCGACCGAGAGGGCCGGGTCTTGATCAGCGAATACCCCGGGCTGTTCGTGGTCAACGCCTACTTCCCCAACAGCCAGCGCGACCACGCCCGGCTGCCCTACAAGCTCAGCTTCTGCCGCTCCATGCTCCGCAAGCTGAACGCGCTCAAGAAGCAGAAGCCGGTGCTGCTCTGCGGCGACCTGAACATTGCCCACCGCGAGATCGACCTCGCCAACCCCAAGCCCAACCGCAAGAACGCCGGCTTCCTCCCGGAGGAGCGCGCCTGGCTCGAGCGGCTCGAGCGCCGCCACGGCTACGTCGACAGCTTTCGCAGCCTCTGCGCCGAGCCCGGACACTACACCTGGTGGAGCCAGCGGATCGGGGTCCGCGAGCGGAACATTGGCTGGCGCCTCGACATGGTGTGGCTCAGCGCCTGCCTCCACCCGGCGCTCCAGGCGGCGGCGATCCACCCCCAGGTGCGAGGCTCGGACCACTGCCCGGTCTCGGTGCAGCTGGCGGTCTAGGCTCCGGGTCGAGGGAGATCACCGTCGCACAGAGCAGGATCAGCGGCTGTCGCTGACCTTCGCTGGGTGGTGCCACGAGGACCGTGACCCGGTCCTGCGCGCTCAGCGCGAGGGGGTGACTCACGACCGTCAGCTGCGGGATATCGAGCTCGACCTCGGCCTCCTCCTGCCCGGCCACCTCGAAGGCCTGGCGCTGCAACTCGACGAGCCGAACCAGCTCGAGCTGCCCGCGCAGCACGATCCGCTGGCGACCCACGTGGGCGTCGTCGAGCCGCGCGACCGGCGCCTCGACCGTGGGCGCGAGCCGCAGCCGCAGTCCCTCCTCGGCGATCCCAATCACGGTGACGAGCTCGCCGCTCGGGGCGAGGCCGTAGTCCTGCACATAGGCGCGCTGCGTGAGGATCTCGACCCTGGCCTCCTGCTCGGGGGCGACGGTGACCACGGACGAGTCGCCCTGATCGCGCAACGTCCGCCGCACCTCCCTCAGGATCTGGCGCACGCGCACGAGGGGCACGTGGGACACGCGCAGCATGTGGCGGTCGGGGCCGACCCACGCGTCCGCGCGCTCGGCGTCGACCCTCAGGAAGCGCGCCTCCAGCTGGACGAAGGTGCCGCTCGCCGTCGGCGCCACGCCGACCGGTGCCGCCACGGGGCGCCAACCCGGAGCCTCGTCGGGTGGGCTGCTGCAGGCGAGGGAGGACAGGATCGAGAGCACGAGGAGCATTCGCTTCATGCCCCTACGGTCCCGCCTGGCGGTCACAGAGGGGTCACCTCGCGGTCAAACCGGGCGCATGCCTCTGCTTGCGCGAGGTCACGCCGCTACTCGGGGGCGAGCTCCAGCTCCGGCTCGAAGGCGCTGAGCGCGAACCACAAGCCCTCGCGCACCAGCTTCGCCGGCGGCTCGACGCGGATCGAGTCCGGGTCGGCCTCGCTGGCGTCGACGTGGACGACGAAGGTCAGCGGCTGCCCGCCTTGCTCGGTGGTCCAGCGCGCCTCGAGCAGCTTGCCCGGCTCGAGCTCGGCGGGCAGCTCGAGCGCGGCGCGGATCCGCGACACGGGATACGTCAGGCGGGTGCCGCCTGCCTCGACGACGACGACCCGCTGCTTGGCGCCCAGCCCCGCCGGGGCCGCGGGCGCGGGGAAGCGCACCACGTCCGAGCGGAGGTAGGGGCCATAGCTGTTCATGCGGTAGTTCTTGCCCCGCACCTCGAGCTCGCCGCGAACCACCCGGGTCTCGGGGAAGCGCTCGATCCAGTCGCCCCACTGCGCGAGCTCGACCGGGACCCGCGTCAACGCGTCGCCGCGCCGCGGCCCGCTGCGCGCGCGCCCGTCGAGCATGGACCACAGGCTGGGCCGCGGCCCCACGTCGTAGAGCAGCGGGGTCGAGCAGTAGAGCAGCCCGCTGTGCCCCAGCTGAGCGCCGTCGCGGAGGTAGGCCTGGGGCGCGTCGGCGAGGGCCGAGAAGGTCAGCACCAGCTGGTCCCCGCCAACCTCGAGGTTCACCACCTCGTGCCAGTTCATCACCCGCGCGGGCACGCACACCGCCTGGCCTCCGTGCACGAGGCCCAGGACGCGGTCCGTGGGGTAGAGCATCGCCTTGCGCCCCAGCTTGAGCTCCGCGGCCTCGGCCACGCTCAACAGCGGCGGGTCGTTCAGCGCGGGGAGCAGGTCCTTGTCGCCGGTGCGCTTCAACCACCGCGAGTCGAGCTCGGAGGACTCGGTGGGGAACCCGTTGTCGCCCCAGCCCTCGCTCGCGTCGACGAGCAGCACGGCGGCCACCACGAGCACGACGAACGCGGCCATCAGCAGCCACGCCTTGCGGCTGAGCTCGAGGGTCAAGGGCTTGGCGTCCTCTGCAGGCGCCTGGGACGGGGAGTCGGCTGCGGGTTCGCTCACGCGGGAAGTATACGGCGCGTGTGCCGGATTCCTCGCCTCGACGAGCCAACTCGGGTTGAGGGGTGTTCGGGCACGGAGTAGCTTGAGCACGTGTCGGAAGCCGAAGTCTTGGCGATGGTTCAAGGGGCCTTCCCCGAATTCGGGGGCGAGGACTGCCGTGGACGCGTCGAAGGCGTCGGGATCTACGCGGCGAGCGGCTGGAGCGTCGGTCGCGAGACCCTCGCCCAGCTGGGGTTGCACCTGCCCGCCGGCCTCTACGAGGCGCTGACGCCGGCCGCCGCCCAGGTCAACAGCTCCCGCAGCGGAGGCCTGGACTTCCTCGTCAAGCTCCACGAGGGCATGGCCCACGCGGAGTTCCTCCAGGTGCTGAGCTCCCTGGTGCACCTCTACTTGCAGGCCTTCGCGCCGCCCCCCGCCGCCGCCGCACCGCCCCCCGCCGCTCCGCCGGCGCCCGCGGCCCCGCCTCTCGCGGCCGCCGCCCCGCCCTCCGCCTCCGCCCGGCACCGCGCCCCTGGGCCCCCGCCCCCGGCGCAGGTCCCTGTTGGGGGGCCCAGCGCGCCGCTGGCGCCGGGGCCGCCGACCGTCCCCGCCGTGGACGCGGCCTCCTCCCAGAGCCAGACCGTGGCCGAGATCGCGGGCTACGAGCTGATGGGGCTGATCGGCGAGGGCAACATGGGCCGGGTCTACAAGGCCCGCCAGAAGAGCCTCGACCGCCTGGTCGCGCTCAAGCTGCTGAACGAGGTCCTCACCCGCGACCCGACCTACGTCGAGCGCTTCATGCAGGAGGCGCGCGCCGCCGCCCGCTTCCAGCACCCCAACGTGGTCAGCGTGATCGACCAGGGGGTGTGCCCGCGGACCGGGGTCCAGTTCATCGCCTTCGAGCTGGTCAACGGCGAGTCGGCGCAGACGATCATGGAGCGTCGGGGCAAATTGCCAGAGAACGAGGCGCTGCGGATCGGGCTCAGCGTGGCCGAGGCGCTCAACTGCGCCAGCCAGCACGGGATCGTGCACCGCGACGTCAAGCCCGACAACATACTGATCGGCCGCGACGGCACCGCCAAGCTCGCTGACCTGGGCCTGGCCAAGGCTCGCGAGCCGGGGCCGCGCCCGGGGGTCGACGAAGACAGCGACGACTCGCTCAGCGGCTCGGGCATGGTGGTCGGAACCCCGCACTACATGGCTCCCGAGCAGGCCCTCGGCCTCGACGTCGACATTCGCGCCGACCTCTACTCGCTGGGGGTCACGCTGTTCTACATGGTCACGGGGTCCTTCCCCTTCGAGTGCCCCACCGCCCTGGGCCTCATGACCCGGCACATCAACGAAGACGTCCCCGACGTGCGCTCGTTCAACCCCGAGGTCAGCGGCGCCACGGCGGCCCTGATCGCAGGGCTCTGCATGCGCGACCGCGACTCGCGCTACCCCAGCCCCGCCATGGTCGCGAGCGACATCGAGCGGATCCTCTCCGGTTACTCCCCCCTCGGCCCCGGAAGCACCGAGGCCCGCCTCCCCGGACGGCACTGGCAGGCCGGAGCGCGCGGGTCGGTGCTGCAACGCACCGACGCCGAGGAGTCGATCGCGCCGATCGCGATCGAGACGCCGCAGGATCTGGACGGCGCCCAGGCCCTGCGCTGGGCGTTCCGCGAGACCGGGGAGCTCGAGCACCTCGAGCGCCTCGAGCGCCTCTACCAGGAGGCGGCCCTCGCCGCCGACGACACCGAGGCCGCCCTCGCGACCTCCGGGCTGGCCGAGGTCCAGGCGTTGCGCGGCAACGCCAACGCGGCCGCGCGCCTCGCGCACCGGGCGCTGAGCAAGGACCCCAGCTGCCGCCCCGCGGTCAAGCTCCTCGTCGAGAGCCGCCTGGCGACCCCCGGCGAGGCCCTGTTCGCGGCCGACCTGACCCGCCTCAGCGGGCTGCTCCGCGCCGGGCGCCTGGACGACGCGTTCGTGCTCGCCGGTCAGGTCCGGCGCGAGTATCCCTCGGAGCCGCTTCCGCACCTGGCGCTGGTGGCCGCCGCCGACGCGGCCAACGACCGCGCCGCGCTCCGCGAGTCGCTCCAGCTGGCCCGCGCGCTGGCCCCCTCCCGCCGCTTCCCCTTGGTGACGCTGCACACCGAGGTCGAGCTGCGCCTGATCGAGCTCCTGGTCAACCACGGGCGCGAGGCCCTGCTCAGCGGCGTCGCCGAGCTGGTGCGCCAGACGGTCGAGGACACCTCCACCCCGGCCAACCTGATCGCGGGCTCGCTGCAGTTGGCGCTGTGGCGCACCGAGACCGTGCTCGCGACCCTCGCCCGCCTCGACGACGAGGTCCACGGCAGGCTGCTCCTGCTCAAGGCCAAGGCGTTGGCCGGGCTGCAGTACTTCAACGCCGCCAGCGAGGTCCTCGCCCAGCTCGACGGCTCCCCGGCCTTCGCCCAGCTCGAGCCCGAGGCCCGGCGCGACGAGCGCACGCTGATCGAGCGCTTCCTCGACCGCGGCGGCCCCGGGATTCGCCCCAAGTTCGAGCCCTTCCCCGCCAGCGACGCGGGCGACGTCGGCCGCCACCTGCGCCAGCACCTGCGCCAATGCAGCAGCTACTACCGCGAAGCCAACGACGAGCTCGCCGCCCTCGGCGCGAACCTCGTCAGCCTCAGCCACCACGACCCCGAGGCCGGGGACGCCCTCCGCGCCCACGACGTGCTCCGCCGGGAGCTCGCCGACGCCGACCTGCGCAGCGCCGACGCCGGGGGCTGGCCGGGGCGCCGCGCCCACCTCGACGCGACCCAGGGCTCGCAGTTCCTCGTGCGGATCATGGACCGGGCCACCGCCACCCCGCAGCAGCCGGTGGAGGCCTCCGACGGCGCGATCCCCGACGCGATCCAGCCGGGGTTCAGCTTCACCGCGACCCGAGGAGACGGGACGGCCCTGGAGTGCGTGGTCCTCGTGCGACTGAGCAACAACGAAGGCGCTCTGGTCCGCACCCGCGCCGGGGCGCTGAACCGGCTCGGGCGCCGCGACGTGAACTGGTCCACGGTGGCCCGCTCCGAGCGGGCGGTGAGCGCGCTGCAGGCCGGCGACGAGCTGAGCGTCAAGAGCCAGGCCGGGCGGATCCAGGGCGACTACAGCGAGCTGCGCGACGGGCAGATCGTGGTTCGCCTGCGCAGCGACCGCGAGCTGAGCTTCCCCTACCAGGAGATCGTCACCTGCTGGCTGCTCTACCCCTGGGCCAGCTTCCTCCCCGGGGCCGACTTCCGCGTCTCCAGCCGCTCGGGCAACGTCTACGAGGGCACCTGCCTCCGCGCCACCGACGAGGCTTGCCGGGTCAAGCTCGACAGCGGCAAGGAGTTCGACATGCGCTACCAGCGCCTGGACATGGAGAGCATTCTCCTGCGGATCGGGCTCAGCCGTGACCTGCTGCGCGCCGAGGAGGAGCACGCGGCTCAGCGCTCGCGGCTCGAGGAGCAAGCCGAGCAGCTGCGCCGGGTCGCCCAGACCTTCTACCGCACCTTCGCCGTAGGGGGCTTCCCCGACCTGCTCGAGCCCATGGGCCTGCGGATCCAGCAGCTCTCGACGCTCAAGACCTGCCTCCGCGAGCAGCAAGAGCTGCTGCGCAAGGCCACGGCCCGCTTGATCTGAATGAGCGACGCGTGACGAGCTACCGCGTCGGCCCGGGGAGCAGCCTCAAGGTGTGGACCTATAAGAACGCGAGCACCGTGCTCGCGCGCTTCGCCCACGACCTCTGCTTCGAGGTGCGGAGTTTCGTGGTCACGCTCAGCGGCGAAGACGACGCGCTGGAGGTCAGCGTGCGCGTCGACCCCCTGGAGCTCGAGCTCCTCGGCAGCGTGCAGGCCGACGGCAGCCTGAAGCCGGTCAAGCCGCGGGACAAGGTCGAGATCGAGCGCACCGCCCGGGGCACGGTGCTCGAGGCGACGCGCTACCGCGAGGTCGTGTTCGAGGGCAGCGGCCCCTGGCACGCGCTTCCCGGGACCCTCGAGCTGCACGGGAGCCGGCAGCCGCTGACCGTGCACAGCACCCGCGAAGGCGAGCGCTGCAGCGGGTCGGTGGAGTTCGCCCCCAGCCGCTGGGGGATCGCGCCCTACCGCGCCTTCCTCGGCGCGCTCAAGCTCGACGATCGGGTGCGCGTGAGCTGGGAGCTGAACCTCACCCCCGCCTGAGCGCGACCCGCTCTCCTCCCGCTAGACTGTCGGGGTGCAGGTCGGCAACTACCAGATCCTGAACGAGATCTCCCGCGGCAGCATGGGCGTGATCTACAAGGCCCACGACCGGGCCCTCGACCGGACCGTGGCGCTGAAGGTCATGAGCACGGGCGGGGGCGAGTTCGCCCACGAGGACCAGGCGCGCTTCCGCCGCGAGGCCCACGCCATGGCCAGGATCCACCACCCCAACGTGGTCGCGATCCACGGCGCGGGGGTGGCCAACGGCGCGCCCTACCTCGTGCTCGACTTCGTCGAGGGCGAGAGCCTCGCCGACCGCCTGCGTCGCGGCCCGCTCAAGCCGCGGCACGCGGCCAAGCTGGTGCGCGACCTGGCCGCCGCCCTGGAGGTCGCCCACGCGGAGGGCGTCCTGCACCGCGACCTCAAGCCCGCCAACGTGCTGATCGACCGCAAGGGCAAGGTCCTGCTCACCGACTTCGGTCTCGCCAAGAACATGTACGACGGCGACCCGCTGACCCTCAGCGAAATGGTCCTCGGGACCCCGGCCTACATGAGCCCCGAGCAGGCCATGGGCGCGGTGGACCGCGTCGGCCCGCAGAGCGACGTCTACGGCCTGGGGGCGATCCTCTACGCGCTGCTCACCGGGCACGCGCCGATCCGAGGCACGGTGGTGACCGAGGTGCTGGAGAAGGTGATCAGCACCCGCCCGCCGCCGCCGACCGAGGTCGCCGCCGGGCTCGACCCCGAGCTCGAGGCGATCGTGCTCCGCTGCCTGGAGAAAGAGGCCAGCGACCGCTTCGAGTCGGTGCGTCAGCTCAAGGACGCGCTGAACCACTACCTGCACCCGCCGCGCACGGGGCCCGGCAAGGGCGCGCTCCTCGGCTCCACCGCGCTGGGCTCCGTGCTGGGGTTCGCCCTCGGCGTGGGCACGACCCTCGCCTTCTGGTCCGGCCCCACGCCCGCTGAGGTCGCCGCGCCGACCCCTGAGCAGCCGGCCGATTCGCCACCCAACGAGACGCCAGCGACGCAAGATCCCCCTCCTGCCCAACCGCCGTCCCCACCCACGACGACCCCCGTTCCGCCGCCTCCCACCAGGTCCGTCGAGCCCCTCGCCCCCACCGAGCGCCACCGCCACCTGCGCGACTTCCAGAACGCGATCTACAGGACCCCGCTCGGCGCACAGCGCATGACCCTGCAGGCCATCGAGGCGCGACAATTCGCAGCGGACCTGAACAAAACCCTGAACGAGCTCAACGAGCAAGACGCCCTGGCGCAGGCGAAGTCCTTGCTCGATGAGCGCCCGGTCTGGGCCAAGCGCCTTGGCCTCCGCGCCCTCGCGCGACTGGGCGACCTCTACCGCTGCGCGCAGATCCTCGAAGGCTACGAGGACTACGAGAAGGTCGTGGGCGACTTCCCCGCAGACGAGGCACTGCAGGCCCTGCTGAACGACCAGCGGCCCCAGGAGCCCTACTTCGAGCACTTCACCGTGCTCGGCGGCTACTGGGAAGAGCGCGACGGCGGGATCTTCTCCAGCGGCAAGGCGCTGGGCCCTCACGACACGACCATGCTCCTCGTGCGAGACAGCCAAACCCCGCGCCCGCTGTTCCGCCTCGACCTCCAGGTCGACGTGCGCCACCTGATCCAGAACGAAGCTGCAGGCATGGTCTTCGCAGTCACCGCTGCCCACACCTACTGGGCCTGCTACGTGCGGCGTGAGCCCAACGGCGAGCTCACCCTCCGCGCGGGCTCGGTCAACGACAGCATCCCCGACTTCGGCACCGTGGCCACGGTCCCCTTCCGCGAGGTCCTCGACCTCCGGCTCGAGGTCGTCCCGCGCGAAATGCGCATTCAGCTCGACCGCGGAGAGCCCGAGGTCCTGGAGCTGAAGCGTCCGCTGCCACAGGGCTACCGCGGCTACTTCCGGGTGGGGAACTCGCCGGTGCAGTTCGGCAAGCTGTTCTACGAGCCGCGCTAGCCGGGCTTGGCCTCGATCTGCTTCTCGGCCTTGCTCACGCCACTGCGCATGAGCACGTCCGCCAGCCAGGGGACCATCCGCCGGGGGAGGAAGCGGATCAGGGTCACCGCGAACACGTTCACCCAGCCAGTGACGACCAACCGCCGCCCACGGAGCATGCGCTTGACCGAGATCCGCGCGCAGCGCTCGGCGCTCATCATGGCCATCGAGCTCGCGGGCTTGGCCACCTGGTTCGCGTGCTCGAGGAACTCGGTGTGGGTCCCGCCCGGACACACCGCGATCGCGCGCACCCCGGTGCCCTTGAGCTCGTAGTCGAAGGCCTCGGTCAGGTTGCGCACGTAGGCCTTGCTCGCGGCGTAGACCGCGAAGTCGGGCACGGGCATGTAGGCCCCGGTGGAGGCGACGTTCATCACGCGCCCCTTGCCCCGCGCCACCAGCCTGGGCGCGAAGAGGTACATCAAGTGGGTCAGCGCCCGCATGTTGAGCTCGAGCATGCGCTGCAGGCGCTCCCAGCTCGCGTCGAGGAACGACTCGTAGTCGCCGAGGCCCGCGTT
>Ga0070726_10004374_pt1 | contig 11317 bp, 10 predicted proteins | sample tdAd471_FD_67275 | JGI IMG/M metagenome (GOLD analysis project Ga0070726, IMG submission 67275) | Marine sediment microbial communities from the Atlantic coast under amendment with organic carbon and nitrate - tdAd47.1 | ecosystem: Environmental > Aquatic > Marine > Coastal > Sediment | place...
TGGGAGAACTAATAGACGTAGTCGATTATCTGGTAACGGTCGGTGATGTTTACTGGGCCAACTCCTTGGAAGACATAGTGCAATCAATGCTTTGGCCTGTGATAATCGTTGCTATGGCTGGGGCGGGGAGAATATTAAGATGAGGCAGGAGCTTAATTATGCTAGCAAATATCTACCAACACTTACCTGCTGATAAAACTCATGAAGTAATTGACTTATTGGTTAAAAATAGTAGCCTGAAAATCGAGCGTATAGTTTCACACGGCCACTCTTCTCCTGAATCTGGCTGGTACGATCAGTCTAACATCGAATGGGTTATGCTTTTACAAGGAGAAGCACGTCTCGAAGTTGAGCACGACAAAGAATATCATCTTGTCTGTGGCAGCTATCTTACTATTCCTGCACACGTCCGACACAGAGTCACCTGGACACTGCCGGAAAAACCAACCATCTGGTTGGCGATACACTATTAGCATGCGAGAATTAACGAGATGCGAAATTCATTACTTTTCTATGCTGGCTTATGAAAATTCTAAAGTTACTTAATATTGCATTATTGATCTTCCCAGCCAGTTATCTAGCCGTCAGTGGCATAGCAATGGGCGTAATTGGCATTTATTCTGTTGTTACAGGTGACCTGGATTTCACAATACAGACTATCGCATCTATTGCCTGGATGACCGGGGGGATAACCGGGTTTGCAGGGGTGTTGTTATTTGTGCTTGAGAAATGGCCTAATCTGACACACTGGCTACTATTGTGGGGTTTAGCAAGCTACGGTTACTTTTTTTATTCGCGGTATTTAAACGGCATTATCGCGGCACCGGATTACTATTTGAATTACTTATGGGGAATTCCGCTATTAATTGGGTTACTGGATATAAAAATTAATAAATCCCGCCTTTCATCACCGCGTCTAGATTAGGGTCAGCAAGATGAGTTGCCTGCTGAGCAATTTTTCAATTGCCATACCTTTTTCAGCCATTTCTGAAATTTAAATAGAATCAGACTGTTTACTAACCTACCCCGCTGATCAGCAACCTGTACGACAAGTATGCCAGCGCCACGGTAAGACAGATAAAAATCACGGCCATCACCAACAGCAGGAATCTTCGTATTTTGAAAGTCAGGTGCTGCCAATAGCCAGAGGCACTTTCCAGGCTTGGCGGGGGAGCGTGAAACCAATTAATCATGGTATAAACCAGCAGACACCAGCAAAATAGAATCAGCGATATGAGAAACTGGGCGTCTCCGAGCCTATCCAGCAACAGTGCTGAGTAGCCGAATAGCACCAGGGCTAAAGCACCCACTATCAGTAACAATGGCCTGGCCCAGAGTAGGCGTGCAGACAGTCTATGCAGTTTTTCCAGCACTCTGAATCCCCGTCTCAGTTGGTTCGTTCATACTACCAGCATCCAATTTCGTCTCCTTGGCGTATCAAGCTTTATTCCGCAAAGCATCCTGCTTCGGTGTTTGGTATTATGCGCATCAAATGTACACCCTGTTCGTGCCTGGAATCCCGGCAAATAAAGTGGAACTCACAAAGTTATGATCATTCTGTTATCTCCAGCGAAATCCTTAGACACCACAACATCTGTTCCTAAGGTCGACCCTACGCAGCCAGTGTTCATAAAAGAAGCGAAATCGCTGGTTAAGGAGTTACGGCAATTCGATGCAAGCAAGCTTTCCTCGTTGATGCATATGAGCGCAAAACTGGGCGAACTCAACCAAGAACGCTACAAACAATGGCGAACACCTTTTAATAGGGAAAACTCTCGCCCTGCTATCTATACGTTTATCGGTGATGTTTATCAGGGGCTACAGGCGATGTCTTTCGACAAGGCTGATATAAAATTTGCCCAGAGCCATCTACGTATTCTGTCCGGATTATATGGCATATTAAAACCCCTTGATCTGATCCAGCCCTACCGACTGGAAATGGGCACTCACCTGTCTACTGGCCGTGGCAAAAATTTGTACGATTTCTGGGGCAGCAAATTGACGGCTCATCTAAGCCAGGAGCTGGCAGCTCAAAAGTCGCCTGTGATAGTCAACCTTGCCTCCAGCGAGTATTTTACTTCTATACAGGCCAAGGCGCTGGACGCAGAAGTGGTAACCCCGGTTTTCAAAGATTTTTCCAATGGTAAATATCGATTTTTGAGTTTCTACGCCAAACAAGCTAGAGGGATGATGGCGGCTTTTTTGATAAAGCAACGGGTGGACTCCATAGATTCGATAAAAGCATTTAGTGACAGTGGTTACAAGTTCAGTGCCGCCGAATCCGAAGGCAACAAACTGGTTTTTCTTCGCAAGAAGCCGCCTTCTGCTGCAGCATCTGGTAAGTAAATGCAGGATATTCTGCCGTTCAGTCAGGCTTGCGAGAATAACAAGCAATATATTCTGGACAGAATACGCCCTCATCTTGAAGAGGTCGCAAAGGTAGTGGAAATCGGCGGTGGAACCGGCCAGCACGCAGTATTTTTTGCCTCTGGATTGCCACAGTTGCTTTGGCAGTCAACTGATGTGCCCGAAAACCTGGTGACCTTAAACCAACGCATTGATGCCGCGAAGTTACCTAATTTACCTGCCGCGGTAGCGCTGGATGTTAACCAATCAGAATGGCCATTTACTCAATCTCAAGGCGTTTTTTCTGCCAATACCTTACACATCATGTCAGAAAGTTCTGTGTATGGACTTTTTAACGGCCTGTCTCGGGTAGTAGCTGCTCAGGGCATTGTCATGATTTATGGCCCATTCAAATATAAAGGCCAGTATACAGCACCTAGTAATGCCGCCTTTGATCAGTGGTTAAAAGCCCGGGACCCGGAAAGTGGTATCCGAGATTTTGAGTTCGTGGACAAGCTCGCTATGCAAGCCGGGCTCCATTTATCGGAAGATCATTCCATGCCTGCGAATAATCAGCTAATAGTATGGAAACGGGTGTAAAACTTAAGTTTCCGTCAGTGAATTCACTGGTTTTTGAGCTTCCTGTTCAATACCAGAGGCCTTATAGGGCAGTAATTTTTGCGCTTCGGTGATGTAGCGATTAACGTATTCCTCCTCCGTGGTTAGAAAATCGGCAATCGCCGAATTGAATGCCGGATCCTGTAACCAGTGATTGGAATAGGTGACTACCGGTTCAAAGCCGCGCTGCAGCTTATGCTCACCTTGTGCGCCGGCATCGAACACTTTCAGCCTGTTGCGAATACAGTACTCAATGCCCTGATAGTAACAAGTTTCAAAATGTAAGAACTGGTACTGCTCCAATGACCCCCAGTATCGCCCATAGAGCTTGTCCTGGTCCTTGAAAAACAGTGCGCCTGCGATAGCCTCGCCCCGAGCTTTGGCGAACAGCAAAAATAAGTTCTCGGGCATCTTCTGGCTAATTTTCTGAAAAAACTCACTTTTCAGATAACCCTCACGACCTCGAGTCCAGTAGGTAGATTGGTAAAATATAAAGAATTGTTCCCAGTGCCGCTGCCTGATATCTGCCCCCTCCACTATTTCGAACTCGATCTTCTGCTCTAGAACTGTGGCCCTTTCCTTGCGTATATTCTTGCGCTTTCTAGATGTCAGCGTGTCCAAAAACTGGTCAAAAGAGTCATATCCACGATTAAACCAGTGAAACTGGCAAGCAATGCGTTTCATCACAGCATGACTTTCTAATAAGGACGATTCTGCCGCAGTCGGGAACAACAGGTGCCAGGAAGAAACCCCAAGCTCCCTTGCCTTGGCTTGTATAGCTGGCACAATCAATTCGATTGCTTCCGCCTCTGTGATGTCAGCTGATACCAGAATGCGAGAGCTCATGCTGGGGGTAAAAGGAATTGCGGTCACGAATTTGGGATAGTACTGGGCACCGTAGGTTTGGTATGCATCTGCCCAGGACCAGTCAAATACGTATTCACCGAAGGAGTTGGTTTTTAAATACAAAGGCATTACAGCGACAATAGCAGCTTCCTGGCTCGAACCTGATGTAGCCCGCTTGATCTGTACATGATACGGTTGCCAACCAGTAGCCCGGCTGGCACAACCGGAGGTTTCCAAAGCCAATAGAAATTCATATCTAAGAAACGGGCTGACAGCGCCTGCCAGATTATTCCAGGTATCGCCCTTTATTCGTTTCATAGAACGGAAAAATTCTACTGTCAAAGCTGAGTCGGTCATGTTGCTGGACAAATCATACTGCGGTAATTAAATTGCAAAATACTACGCCCAATTTAGCAAGATTAAGGACTGCCTGTCGCGACTATTTGCCAAGTGTCGGCGAGAAGGACTTCAATTTATGGAATCACAAAACCTGCTGAAAAAAATATCTGCCAGCAAGCCTGCTTTGCGTCGTTCTGAAAACAAAGTTGCTGACTACGTGCTGCTACACTCTGGTGAAGTGATTGCCATGCGAATATCCGACCTGGCTTCAGAAGCAGATGTGAGTGAGCCGACTGTTATCCGTTTCTGTCAGGCTATTGGGTTTGACGGTTTCAAGTCATTCAAGTTGCAACTGGCTCATAGTCTTGGCTCAGGAGGCGTGTTCACACAATTTGCAGTAGACGACAATGATACTATCGAAGATCTTCGCAACAAGGTTTTTGATTCTACTATCGGCTTACTGTTAACAGTTAGAGACGAACTGGATCCGCGCGCACTGGAGCGAGCCATCAATGCCATCGCCAAGGCCGGTCGAGTAGAGTTTTACGGGTTTGGTGCGTCAGGTTCTGTTGCTGCGGATGCGCAGCACAAATTTTTTCGATTGCAGCTTTCTACAGCTGCATATACTGACCCCCATATTCAACATATGTCCGCCATCTCATTGGGGAAAAAAGATGTGTTGGTGGCTATTTCCCAATCCGGAAAAAGCAAAGCCCTACTGCAGAGTGTCAGATTGGCCAGAGAAGCAGGCGCGACTGTAATCGGCCTGGCACCGCAAAAAACACCTCTGTGTAGTCTCAGCAGCATTGCCATACATGTGAATATGGAGGAAGACAATCAGGCCTTCATTCCAGTCTCATCAAGAATTGCCCATTTGCTGGTTATCGATGTTTTGGCGATGGGTGTGGCTCGACATCGCCGGCCCCATTTGAAGGATCACTTGAAAAGACTCAGCAAAAGCCTCCGCTCGCTGCGTACTCAAAACGAGCGCTAATCACCATTTTCCCTATTGCTAACTACCGCTGACTTTGCGCGGCGGGGGTTGCTTTTCTAGCAACTTTCGCCGAAGTGACCACTTACTTTACCCGGAGGCTATAACTGAAGGCTAGGGATTTCCAGTAATTACTCCACCGTCACTGACTTGGCAAGGTTGCGCGGCTGATCTACATCCGTGCCTTTCAATATAGCTACATGGTAGGCCAGTAACTGCAGGGGCACAACAAACACGATGGGGTCCAGAATATGGGGTGATGTGGGGACATGTATTACCTTGCAGTTCTTGTCTCCTTCGAACCCGATACTTTCGTCGGCAAACACAAACAATTTGCCTCCCCTGGCGCTGACTTCTGCCAGGTTTGCTTTCAGTTTGCCTAATAACTCATCATTAGGCGCCACGGCTATGACTGGCATGCTGCTATCAACAAGAGCGAGTGGGCCGTGCTTGAGCTCACCAGCAGGATAGGCTTCGGCATGAATATAGGATATCTCTTTAAGCTTCAGTGCCCCTTCCTTGGCGACGGGGTATTGGATACCACGCCCTAAAAATAATGCATGTTGTTTATTCGCAAAGCGCTTTGACAGTTTTTCGATACTGCCATCAAGCTCCAACGTCTTCGTTATCAAGTCCGGCAGCTTGTTAAGTTTACGTACCAACTTCGTTTCAGCTGCCGCAGCCAATCCTTGTCGGCGCCCCAGGACAACTGCCAGCAGCAATAGTAAACAAAGCTGCGTGGTAAAAGCTTTGGTTGATGCAACACCTATTTCTTGCCCAGCATGGGTTAAAAGACAGAAATCCGATTCTCTAACCAGGCTGCTGGTTGCAACATTACAAATTGCAAAGGTGGCTACGTAGCCCGCTCGATTAGCAAATCTCAATGCCGCGAGGGTATCTGCCGTTTCACCTGACTGCGAGATGCTTACAAATAGAGTGCCAGGTTGCACTATAACGCTTCTGTATCGATAGTCGCTGGCGATGTCTACCTGGCAAGGTATCTTGGCGATACTTTCCAACCAATATTTAGACACCTGCCCGGCCAGAAAACTAGTTCCACATGCAACTATTTGTACGTTGGTAATCTTATCGAAAATACCTTGAGCTTTAACTCCAAATGCTTCCTCAAGTACTTTGGTCTTACTGATCCGACCTTCCAGAGTATCTCTTATGGCCTTGGGTTGCTCATAAATTTCCTTGAGCATATAGTGGCTGAATTCACCCTTATCTGTATCTCCCTGAGATTTACTTATGCGAACTACCGGACGATTAACTGATTTGTTGCCATTAAATATTTTAATGTCATCTCGAGTTATCCTGGCAATATCACCTTCTTCGAGATAGATAAAGCGGTCTGTTACCTGGCCCAGTGCCAATGCGTCCGATGCAATGAAATTCTCACCGATGCCTTTACCGATCACCAATGGGCTACCACTTCTGGTAACGACGATTTTATCGGGTTCATTGACATCAATAACGCAAAGGCCGTACGCACCTTCCAGTTTCTTTACTGCTTTTTTAACTGATTCAAGCAATGAGACTTTGCCACCGTTACGTATTTTGTGAATCAGGTGAACAATAACTTCTGTATCCGTATCACTACTGAATTCGTAGCCGTCCGATTTCAATTGCTGTCGCAATTCTTCATAATTTTCGATAATTCCGTTGTGAACAACGGCTATGGTGTTACTGGATAGATGGGGGTGGGCATTATTTACGGATGGCTTACCATGGGTAGCCCAGCGGGTGTGCGCGATTCCGATATTTCCGGTAGATCCCTTCTTGGCGGCCAGCTCAACTAGTTTTGAAACCTTGCCAACAGCCTTGTTGCACGCCAGTTTCGGGCTTTCCGAGTCTATCAGCGCCATACCGGCCGAGTCATAACCCCGATATTCCAGGCGTTTCAATCCCTCAATCAAGATTTGGGACACTTCTCGTTGAGCAATTGCACCGACTATCCCGCACATACTTCAAACCCTTTAAATTTAACTCTTGGTGGGGCGCTGCCAACCTGTAATATTTCTTTGCCTGCCTCGGCCAATTGCAAGTTCATTTTCAGATACATCTGCGTTAATGGTTGAACCGGCGGCAACAAAAGCACCATCACTGATAGATACTGGTGCAACCAGTGTACTGTTTGAGCCAATAAATACGTTGCTGCCGATCACGCAGCGGTGCTTTCGTGCTCCATCATAATTGCAGAAAATCGTTCCTGCACCGATGTTCACGTCGTTTCCTATATCTGCATCACCTATGTATGCAAAGTGATTTGCTTTCGAGCCCTCGCCAAGTGTTGAGTTTTTAGTCTCCACGAAATTACCCACTTTAGAGCGACTCTTCAGGACACTGCCGGGCCTCAATCTGGCGAATGGGCCTATACTGCACTGATCTGCGATATCGGCATTTTCAATAACAGAATTGGCCAGAATGACACTATTGTCTCCAATACTGGAATTTGAAATCTTCACATTGGACTCTATTGTTACATTGTTTCCAATATTTACTTCCCCTTCAAAAACCACGTTTACGTCAATTGTGACGTCTCTTCCGCATTTTAAGTCTCCACGTATATCAATACGTTGGGGGTCCAATAAGGTAGTTCCTTGATGCATCAATTCATCAGCTTTTAACTGCTGGTAATGTCGCTCCAGGCTGGCCAGCTGGGCCTTGTCATTGATGCCCATAACTTCCCACTCGTCGTCAATTGCCTTGGTAAAAATGTGGCAGCCGTCATTAACCGCCATAGAGATTACGTCTGTTAGGTAATACTCTCCCTGCTTATTGTTGTTGCCCAGTCGCTGTAGCCACGTTCGCAGCCTGTCGGCTGGCAGTGCCATTATGCCGCTGTTAATTTCACGAATCTTTCGTTGTTCCGGGGTAGCATCCTTTTCTTCGACGATGCCAATTACATGGTCTTCGGTATCGCGCACAAATCGGCCCAGCCCGGTAGGGTTATTTGTAACCAGGGTCAAGATAGCCAATGTATCCGCGTCTGCATTCTTAATCAATTGCTCAAGACTTGCGGTGGAAATTAACGGAACGTCGCCACACAAAACCAGTACAACCCCCGGCCCCTGCTCAGCACTGATTCCCGGCATGGCCTGTGATACTGCATGACCTGTGCCCAGTTGTTGTTCCTGCAAGACCCAGTTAACCTCGGCACGCTGTTGAAAGTGTTGCTTTACCTGCTCACAGCCATGTCCAACCACAATATGGAATTGTACATTCTCCAGGGTTGCCGCAGTATTCACTACATGTTCCAGCATCGGCTTACCACCCAGCGGCTGCAACACTTTGGGTAGCTCGGAATTCATGCGAGTGCCTTTTCCGGCAGCAAGAATAACAACGTGTACTGACATGGGTTTAATCATCAATGATGGAAACAGGTGGTCTATAGATTACTTTAAAGAATCACGAAAAAAAAAGGTAGCTTTTGCTACCTTTTTTGTGGTCCAAGTCCTTGTTTAAAGACTATCGCTACTTGCGCATCTGCCTGAGTGCTCGAAGCTGTGCGGCAGCCTCGGCCAGCAGTGCTGCTGCCCGACCATATTCAAAGTCAGCTTCCTGGTTTTGCATCGCTTTTTCTGCATCTTCCTTAGCTTGAAGCGCAGCCGCTTCGTCCACGTCGTCAGCACGCAGTGCCGTATCCGCCAGAAGCGTAACGACATTACGCTGAACTTCGAGGAAACCACCAGAGACGTAAAAAACTTCTTCTTCGCCACCTTCTTTAACAATTTTCACCGGCCCGGGAATCAATCCTGTAAGCAACGGCGCATGACCCGGAGCAATACCCAGGTCACCAACGCTGCCAGCGGCTACCACCATTTCAACCAGGCCGGAATAAATACTCTTTTCTGCGCTTACGATATCGCAGTGCATTGTCATGGCCATTTATAGTTACCTTGCCGAATTAATAGGTCAGTGTTGTAAAAAAATTAAAATTTACTTTTTCAATTGCTGCGCTTTTTCGACTGCTTCTTCAATAGCACCAACCATGCTGAAAGCCTGCTCAGGCAGTTCATCATAGTCACCATTCAGAATGCCTTTAAAACTGGCAATAGTGTCCTTAAGGGACACATACTTTCCAGGTACGTTAGTAAACACTTCCGCCACATGGCAAGGCTGGGAAAGGAATTGAGAAATTTTTCTCGCTCGTGCGACTGTTAATTTATCTTCCTCAGACAATTCATCCATACCCAGAATAGCGATAATATCCTTAAGCTCCTTGTAACGTTGCAACACCGTCTGTACACCTCGAGCTACCTCGTAGTGCTCCTGGCCGATGACCAGAGGATCAAGCTGGCGTGAAGTTGAATCCAAAGGATCAACAGCAGGATAGATTCCCAGCGCTGCAATATCCCGGGATAGAACAACCGTAGCATCAAGGTGGGCAAACGTGGTTGCCGGTGATGGGTCGGTAAGGTCATCAGCGGGTACATATACCGCCTGTATGGACGTAATTGATCCAGTCTTTGTTGAGGTAATTCGCTCCTGTAGCGCACCCATCTCTTCTGCCAGGGTTGGCTGGTATCCTACCGCGGACGGCATACGCCCCAGCAGCGCCGATACCTCAGTACCTGCAAGTGTGTAGCGATAAATATTGTCGATGAATAACAGTACATCCCGGCCATCATCACGGAACTTCTCTGCCATGGTCAGGCCCGTCAGGGCAACTCGCAAGCGGTTACCTGGCGGCTCGTTCATCTGGCCGTAGACCATGGACACTTTAGATTTAGTGATGTTCTCCAGATCGATAACCTTAGATTCTTGCATTTCATGATAGAAGTCATTTCCTTCCCGGGTTCGTTCACCGACACCCGCGAAAACGGACAAACCGCTATGCTCGGTAGCAATATTGTTGATTAACTCCATCATAGTTACCGTCTTACCGACACCGGCACCACCAAACAATCCTACCTTACCACCCTTGGCAAACGGGCATACCAGGTCGATTACCTTGATACCCGTTTCCAGCAATTCATTGGTAGCGGAAAGCTCTTCGTAAGTAGGTGCTTTACGGTGAATTGGCATGCGATCTTTTTCACCAAGCGGGCCGCGTTCATCGATAGGGTTGCCAAGCACGTCTACAATTCTGCCAAGAGTTTCTTCACCGACTGGTACAGAAACCGGCGCACCTGTATCTTGTACATTGAGACCACGCCGAAGACCTTCGGTACTGCCCATGGCAATTGTTCTAACGATACCATCCCCCAGCTGCTGCTGAACTTCCAGGGTAATCTGGGTGCCATCAACCAGTAATGCGTCGTAAACCTTGGGAACTGATTCCCTGGCAAACTCAACGTCAATTACGGCTCCAATTATCTGGATAATGCGACCGCTACTCATGTTCGGTTCCTCTTAATTTACCATTCGTCATGTAACTCATGACGCTTAGACTGTTAAATATTTAAACTATAATGTTAAGCATGGCGCTCTTATACAGCAGCAGCACCACCTACGATTTCCGACAGCTCTTGTGTAATAGCCGCCTGACGCGCTTTGTTATAAACCAGCTGCAAGCCGTCTATTAACTCTCCGGCATTATCCGTAGCACTCTTCATGGCTATCATCCGTGCCGCCTGCTCACACGCATTGTTTTCTACCACTGCCTGATAAACCTGTGACTCTATGTATCGCGTCAATAAGCCATCGAGCAGTTCTTTCGCATCAGGCTCATACAGATAGTCCCAGTGGTGTTTCAAGTCTTCTTCTTCCGACGGCAACAATGGCAACAACTGTTCAACCGCAGGTTGCTGAGTCATGGTGTTTATGAAATTATTTGACACGATTAACAACTGATCTATTTCTGCACCATCGAACTTGTCCAGCATGATCTTTACGGCCCCGACTACATCGGATACTTCAGGGGCATCTCCGATGTTGCGAACCGAAGCGACTACATTGCCCCCGTAGCTGTTAAAGAATGCACTGGCCTTGGCGCCTATCGCACAAAGATCTATCTCCACACCCGTATCTTTGTATCCTGTCATGGCAGCAACCGTGGCTTTAAACGCGTTGATGTTTAAACCACCACACAAACCACGATCGGTTGATACAACAATAACTCCCACCCGCTTTACTTCGCGAGTGTCGAAATAGATGTGACGATATTCAGGCGTCGAGTTCGCTATGTGGCCTATTACCGAACGAATACGATGGGCGTAAGGCTTGCCAAGC
>Ga0070726_10004375_pt1 | contig 11317 bp, 8 predicted proteins | sample tdAd471_FD_67275 | JGI IMG/M metagenome (GOLD analysis project Ga0070726, IMG submission 67275) | Marine sediment microbial communities from the Atlantic coast under amendment with organic carbon and nitrate - tdAd47.1 | ecosystem: Environmental > Aquatic > Marine > Coastal > Sediment | place...
TCCAAGATAGCCACTGGGTTATAATTCTTGGCTTCCCATTGATCAGGATCAATAGAGCGGAATAACTCAGTAGCTTCAAAATTCCAAGACCACCAAAGATTCTCAGACAATCGCTGCAATGGCTCCAATGCTGCAGGGAGCTGCGAAGCAATATATAAACGTTTTAAATTTGGACTCTTCTCGCGTAATTGACCAATCATGATCTTATGTTTTTCTTCATTAAAGTGGTTAAAAACGCCACAAATCTAGCATTAGTTACGGAGGAAAAAGATAGGCGTTCCAACAAAAAATGAAAAGAAATAGGCAAACTAACCCCTACCAGCTGATGCAAAGCTCTCTCTATCAATACTATAAATTTGGAAGTGAACTAAAAGGCGTGGTACAGATCAGTCCAGAAAATTTTCCCCAGCAAACGATTGCGGTAATACTTTCCATGTAACAACTCGTTTGGATGTCTAAAAAAGCTGAGATGGAGTGTCTCCGTAAATAGTAAAGCTGGATTAATTTTCGCAGACCTTAATCATCGTTTGCCCTAGATCATCCTGTACAGCATTCTCAAAGTAGCGGCTATAATCCTTGATGGAAAGATGATCAAAGGAAAAGTCAGCTCGAAACCTCCGCTTCAAAACTTTATTTATCTCTATCTGCTCATCCTTGAAGGCATTGAAGTTATTAGACAGTTCGTCACAAATAGCATCGGCATAGGCTGCCGGATCTACATTCAAGAAGGTAAGCGTACCACTTTTGTCTCCTGCTATGATATATTCGCCATCAGGGGAGAATTTCAGGGCATGAATGGAATTGGTCAAACCTTCATATACCACGGGCTGGTAGGAAGGTTCTATGTATTTATTCAAATCCCAAATACTCACACTACCATCTAAATTCCCCACCGCCAAAAAGTCCTTCTTGAGATTGAAATCAAAAGAAGAGATAGCGGATTGATAGAGTTTAAAGTCCTTTTTTTCTGCATTGGATAGGCTCATAAAGCGATTATCTCCAGGCTCATTAGCGGCCAAAATAATACGGCCATTACTAAAGCCAAAGGCATAAATGCTCCTTCCATCCTGCCGATTGCCAACACCAATGCTAGATAAATTACCATAATCCACTGCATTAGCGCCACCGACGCGCAGGAAGAATTCTCTTCGCCCCTGTTGGGTTCCTTGCAGAGAATCCATTTCTATTCGGTAAATGTAATCTCTCAACTTTCCCTTCAGGGCATAGCCCACCAGTTGATTTCCTCGCTGCTCGATCCAATTGACAAAGGATTTCATTTTGGGATTAATCATAAACCCGTCCTTTGCATTGTAACTGTAGAAATAACTCTCCCCAGCTGCCATGAAGACTTCATCATTTAGCCATTTTGCCAGTAATACTCGATCATTCTCCAAAATGGAATGCCTGGCCATGATCTGCCCATTAAAGGTATTGACTACCAATAAATTACTCCCTTGTCCACCTACCAAAACAAAATTACCAGAAGGGCTTACCGCTAAGGCTTGATAAGCTGAATTCTCAGGCAAATTTAACGGCTTCACCGATCGAAAGGCGGGAGCACCAACCGGATTCCAAGCTTCTATATCCCATTGCATCAGTTTACCATCCCCTCCCGCTGTATAGAATCGATCCAATTGCGGCCGAAAAGCTATTCCTTGTACGTCTCCGCTGTGATAAGCTGTCTGACTAAAGGTTCTACTTGGATTCAAGCTTCGTACGGCTTCAAACAAAGCTTTCACTATGCTGGGATTATAGACATCACCTAATTCTGGATAGCGCATATTAACATTGTAGGCCTCTTTAGCTACCAATGCCTTGGTGCGTGGGTCTTCTATCAACAAGGCTTGATTGGCTACATTCCAGGAGGTTATGATTTTATTGTAGTGTTCAGCCTTTTGCTGTGCAATCCGGGCTTCAGCAGCTCTAGCCTCTGCCAACTCGGATAGCGCTTTATAGTCTTCCGCCTTTTGCACCGCTTGATCTGACAAGCTTTGAAGAATAATGGCTTGTGCAGCGGTTTGCTCATTCAAACGAGAAATGCTGTCGCGATCAGCTTGTGCAATGCGGCGGAGTGCATTGGCTTCGCGAGCAGAGGCCAAGGCTTCGCTTCTGGCTGTTTCTGCCATCAGTCGAGCATTTTCAGCTTCCTGGGCTTTTCGTCTAGCCTCTTCTTCGGCTCTTTCGGCTCTTTCTTTTTGTTCAATCAACTCCTCAGTTTGCTCCTCTAAAAGGTCATTTCGGCCTTTAATAATCTCGTTATTTTTGCTGGCTTTATAGTAATTAGATATACTTGTAAAAGCCAAAAGTATTAATACCAGAAAGGCTAATGAACGTGCTAGGTACAGGTTTCTTTTACGTTTAGAAATGCTTTTTCGAGACTCGTGGACAAATTGCTGTTCATCTTCCCTCAATAATTTCAGGGAGATGGAGGAGTCAATAAAGTTGATGTACTTTTCATCTAAGAGATCCTCTCTACTTTGATGATCATGAATTGTGGCCTGAATCCCGCGTAATAGGCGATTATCCGCTTCTAATTTCTGATTCGCACGGCGGGCTAGGAAGCTATTGGCCATTTCATAGCGCTCCCCTGGCGTTTGGCGAATAATACCGACTTCCTTTAAGGAATTCAGCACCCCCTTAAGTGTATTTTGGTCGAGCGCAGTAATCTCAACCATCTCTTTCAAAAGTGCATCCTCTTCCCATTGGATACGGTTTCCGTTTTGCACCAATAGAGCTATCAACTGATTGCCGACACCTTTTGCCTTTCTACCCAAATTCGCCTCCAGCGTCTCCAACTCCTTATCCAGCATATCATCCACCATCACACTAGGCTTCCGTATGCTATCTAGTAAAGTGCTGTTGATCATCTTTGGCATAATCGCAACTTTTTTTTATAGTTTTCTAGTACTTTGTAAATTAAGTAGCTTCGTCTTTTGGGTGCTGGATTTTTATGCTAATCGAGGAACGACCGGAACCTGTTAGCCATAGCTACCAAGGTGAGGACGGGACGAAGAGTAGCGCAAAAAGACACGGCCAAAACGCGTAGATATCTATTTTACGGAGTACTAGCTTAATTCTTCAAATAAACGTTCCAAGTATAACTGTAGGTATGTCAGGTTTACTTTTCCATCTTCTTCACTGACATTCTGTATAATACGATGTATAATGGCTTCACTTTCGACTTCCATTTCTGCCGCTTCTAATAGGTGCTTAATGATACTGTAAGTTGTTTTTTCATCGACATGTCGAATACGAACTTGTTCTTCCAATATATTGGGAATGAAAGCCTCCAAATCCTGGATTTGAGAAAAGAATTCATCTCTAACCACAATGACGAGATCAATATTCCTCCGAGCTTCCAGCAAGGCAGCAATATGGAGATAGAGGTGCAATAATTGCTCCTGTTGTTGCACCCAAATAAAAAATTCCTCAAACTGGTCTAAAATGATAACCTTCCTTTCCAACAACTCCGGTGCCACTTCTGACCACTGAAAAGCGAGTTCCAAGAAAAGAGGTTCTTGGTTCGTTTCCGGTTCCATGGCTAACATCCTTTTGACCAATACAGAATCTATTATTTCTCTACTACAGCGGACATAGGCCACCTGATAGAGCTGTTCAATTCGAGGTATCAAGCCTGCGCAAACCAGGGACGACTTCCCTACACCTAAAGGACCAAAAACCAGGGTCGTGCGTGCCGCTAAGTCATTAACTACCTTATCAAATAGATCTTTAATCTCATAATCTCGCCCAAAAAATAGTGGCGCCATAGAGGTCGGATAAGGTTCAAATCCTACAAAAGGAGATGTTGGCTTTTGATCAGGCTCCAATACGCGAGGCATGGGTACGCCCTGCGGTCGCACCCCAAATATCTCTGCCGCTAAACTATCATGGGTCAACTCGTACTGATCATTATTTAGGGGCCTGAGAATCCGTCGGTTGACAAAAAACTCCAGGTAAATGTTCAATCGAGTAGCGCTCATGTCTGGCACCATTTCGATTAGTTCATCTCGGCCCACGGGTATCTTAGTTCCCTTTTCGGAGACAAACAACTTCAGCCAACGAAGCGCTAGATCTCGACGATCGACTTCGCGGCCAAATACGTCGAGTTGTTCGTCCAAAAAGTCAACTAATACGTCATCGATGCTTCCTACCTTTTTAACTAAATCTACATCAAATACAATATTATTAGGATCCTCTTTAGCGGCTATACGATACATCTTATCTAAAAACACTTGAAGATAGGTCAATTGTACTCGCCCTCCTCCTGCGGTTACATTATCAATAATATCATCCGCTATTTCTTCGTAACAAAGTTCAATGTTGAATTTTGGATTAGCAGCCGTCGAGATAATTACTTGGCGAGCATTGGCTCGATTCATCGGTTCAATTCGCAAGCGTTTCTCAAATAGATTGGGGACTTCTTTTTCAAAATTGGAAAGCCGAGCTAGGTACTCTTCTCGCATGACAATGATCACCTTGCAAGGCAAATCATGGGTTAAAAGGTCCTTAATAGAAGCAATAAACTCATCCTGTTCTTCTTCTGTTCCTAATATAAAAAGCTCTTCAAATTGATCAAATATCAGGTAAATGGGCCGCAGGTAGTCCATGTACAATGAATGTACCATTTGCGGTAAATTATATCCTGACTCAAAAGACTTTTGCTCATCCTTAGCCTTCAATTCTCGGATGGTGGCCTTATTGATATTCTCCTGGCGTCGGATATAAATATCAAACCAATCACTAGCATCAAAACAGTTAGCCAAGCCACAACGTATGATACTAGTTTTTCCCGTACCGGATACCCCATAGACCAATATTAGATTGGTTTGAAAGGACATCTTGTACAGCTCTTGTACTTCGGCCTCACGACCGAAGAAAATATCCCCATCTTCTTTTTGGTACGCATCCAAAAATTTAAAGGGAGAAAGATTTGTATCTATTGGATGATCCATTTATCCGACTTCTAGTATCCTCAAAAAAGCTTGAAACTGTGTATTTACTTCTTCGTATTTATCCGTGTTGATTTCCAATTCATCTTTCAAGTTATCAAACAAAATATATTTCAATGAGCCACCTTCTCGAAAACGAAAGAAGAATAGCTTTGAATTATTTTGTCTCAGTAGTGCATTTTCATCAATAATAAAAGGAGACAAATTCAAATAAGGGTGTACCTGCTCCTCATCTTTCAGTAAAACAACCGATTGGTTGTCGGTATAGCTCTGTGCTACAATGGTTTCATCTAATACACCAAAAGCGGCTGTAATTTTATCCAGCACAACTAAATGATGACGGTAGCTGGGTTCTTCATGCCGTTTCTTCAATAGGTCAATATTCTTTATCGTAGCTAGTGTATATTTGGCACTGAACCCCAAGTGCCTAAATAATTCGCAAAGATGATCCTCTGCCTGCACACAAAAACTCTCAATTTCATCCGCACTAACCCCATCCCGCAATTCGTCTTTCATTTCTTCTAAAAAAAGATGGGCCGCATAGAATTGACTGTCTTGATAGAATTCACTCTGTAAAGCCTGAAATTCTTCAATAAAGGGTTCCACTTTATTCAATACAAAAAGATCGCTAATAGCTTTCGTCAGCACGATATAATTGTATCGGATTTCTCGATCAATTTCCAAGTCAAAATAGGCCTGTACGATCTCCCGCGCTTCCTTTTGCCACTTAAAACCTTTGTTTTTATGGCATTCATCCCACAACTGACTCAGCATAGTAAATGCAAGAATCTTGCCAGCCACTTGATAGACATTAATAATCTTCTGTAAACGTGTCGTGCTGATTTCCTCCGACAACAACAGCTTCCGAAGGTGAGTGCCAATGGGTGTAGGGAAAGAATCAATCACTGCCACGCGCAAATCTCGCACTTTCGGCTCGCGACCTTTTTCCCGTGCTTCTGCAATCAAGGATGAAATATTCTTGGAAAAAGGAGCCGTAGCGTTGGCTATTGTTTCTATGAGTTTTTGGTTAATAGTTTGACTGCCCTGATAGGATAATGCCGCTCCGCGGACGATAATGGAAGCACCACTTTCTATGGGCAATTTCCACTGCAATAGGGCCTCCTGAGATTCCTGGATATATAGCCCCCAAGGAAGGCCCTCTTTAGGATCTGGTGCAGCACCGATACCGCGGTATATGCCGACCGATTCACCCGCCTTCATCAAATAATCGGCCGCCGCCAATTTAAAAGCCGATTCCAGGTCATGTTGAGTGGCCAGTGCCTTGTAGAAAATACTAGCAAATACTTTGGCTGAGTCATCGGCAATGGCTACGCTGGTTGCAATAACAGCAGGCACGCCTGCTTCAAATAATTGCTCAACTTGTTCACGAGTAGAACAGCCATTCAGAAAAACCAACTTCAAATCGGATTGTAAGCCCAATAACTGAGCTAATCCATCTGAATTCGCCGTTTGATCCGCTAAGATAAGTTGGTTACTGTCCGCATGTCCTCCGTAGTGAAAAATAAGGATACGGTCTTTGAATTCGGCAACATAACGACTAATGTCTCCCGTAGTAGCAGAAGGTTCCGTAAAAAGCTGAAAATACTGCTTACTAGCTAAGGGTATTAGTTCGGCCGTAATAGCTTTCCGCTCTTCTTCCAACAAGGGAAGATGGTTATCTTGGTCATTAGCAAAGGCCAGAAAAACAAGCGGAAGCTTCATGTATTGAATAAATAATTAGTGCAGTGCCTACAATATGGGCATAATACACAATAAATAACGATCAATAGAGGTTATAAATTCCCCACAGCGAAGGAAACGAAGAAAATAGTTACCAGAACTACTTCCCCTCAGACAAATCTTCAAGTACTACCCTCAATATGAGGGCTTAAAATGTGAATTTAAAAAATATATTTAAGAGGTATAGTTTTTGCGGTATTAACTGCAAAGACTATGAGTTTTTTGTCTACACAAACCTACAACACGATGAGAAAGCTTATCTTAGCAGCAGCATGTTTGCTATTGTTTACTAATTTTACAAGTTATCCCACAATGAGAGCTACTATTTCATGTATGAATGGCGAGTCATTCTGCGCAGGTTACGGCCCCCAAAGTACTGCCCAAATCGCACTCGTCTCCGACCTCCCAATCAAGCCCCCTTCAAACGCAAGAGTTGTTTATACCTGGACCGCAGAACATCCCAATGGAACTTGGAGTTGGGGTACTGGTTCGCCAGATCGAGTCGTACCTATCCCTTGGGCAGGTGATTATGTTGTGCAGGTAAAAATCACTTATTATCTAGCTAACCGAACACGTCCGTTTGCTGCTTTCTGGTCTAATAAAATTGTAGTATCCGGTGAAAGGTGCTAGTTACTTACAGTTTGCGGTAGTCATGGCTTAAGCCAGCTGCAAAACTAGCCAAATCAGGGACAATCAAATCGGGTTTTAGCGCTTGATTATGAGGCAACTGCCATTGCTTCTTTTCATCTGTTTTTGTATCGACCAAGACCGTTCGCATACCCAAGTTATGGCCAAATCTGATATCGGAAATAGAATCACCTACCATGGTCGATTGCTTGAAATCTATATCGGGGAAGGAAGCCTGAGCTTCTAGTGCCATGGCTGGGGCCGGTTTGCGACAATTATTCGGGTCATTAGCAAGAGTCGGGCAAAATAAGACGGCATCTACTTGCCCTCCCTGAAGCAATATGGCTTTTTGCATCTTTTGGTGAATTAGGTTCAACTGGCCTACTGTCATTAATCCTTTACCTATCCCTTGTTGGTTGGTAACAATGATTATCCGTCCAAAATAGTCTGGGAATATGGCCATAGCTTCCAAGACCCCTGGCAAGAAGCTAAAATCATCCCAGGTACTTACATATGCACCCAGCAAACGCGCATTGATGACGCCATCGCGATCTAGAAAGAGTGTAGGTAGCGTGTTTTTTTTCATTCTCTCAATCCTTTCTGTTCACCAAACATTCCCTCTTCTACCAATTCACAGATCAGGTGACCAATCATCATATGACATTCCTGAATTCGGGGCGTATCCGCTGAAGGAATGCGGATTAACCAATCACATTTGTCTAACATTTTCCCGCCTTTCGCGCCAGTCATACCAACCGTTTTCATACCAATCTCTTTCGCCGCGGCCAGGGCCTTGATGACATTAGTCGAATTACCACTCGTCGAAAGCGCAAAAAGAACATCCCCTTCCCTACCCGATGCCCGGGCCATCCGCGCAAAGATTTCATCAAACCCATAGTCATTTCCCACGGCAGTAATGAAAGCCGTATTGGCATTTAAAGCTTCAGAAAAGAGAGGTGGCCGATCAAAGTAAAAGCGACCGGATAGTTCAGTGGCTAAATGTTGGGCGTCTGCAGCGCTTCCGCCATTTCCGCAAAACAGCACTTTCCCTCCCTTTTGGAACACGCTGACACATTCTTCGACAATTTCATTGATAAGGCCTAGCAGTTTTTCGTCGGCCAAGACGGCTTGCTTTGCAGCAATACTCTGGGCTATCATTTCTTTGATTCTTGGATGCATGAGATTGGAATGGATAATGGATAATGGATAATGGATAATGGATAATGGATAATGGATAATGGATAATGGATAATGGATAATGGAAGTTTAATGAAAAATGTAGAATTGATAATTATTAATTACTCATTCTTCATTCTCAATTACTAATTCTTCACTATTAATTACTCCTTATCAATTACTCATTAAAATTGTTATTGGGAGAATTTAAAGAAGAGGAAAGCTACGGCAGCAATCACAAGAAATTCCAACACATTACCTATCATCTTGCTCTTTACTCTCAGGTTAATTAAGGATAATAAGGATACGATAAAAGCACCTGCAGAATAGAATCCGACCAGCGCATATCGAGGTTTTTCGGCCCAACCCACCTTTAGTCCATGCAACACTTGTAAAGCTAATAAATATAAGACAATGCCCAGGGCTGCGATCCCTACGCCTCCTAAGATTAGCTTAAACCAGTCCATATCCTGTCGCAATTTATTCATGGCACGTAGAGTGCTGGTAATGACTAGCCAGAAGATGAGCAAACTTACGCCTGTTTTCACCCCATTTGTCCAGCTGGTGGTTTCTGGAAAAACCTTTTGATTCGCTATATCTAAAAGGATCAAAAGAACAGCAATGATTATTCCCGAGATCAATATAGATTTGCCTAATACTTGATTTTCAGTTTTATCAGCTTTTGTCATTTTTTTGGCTTGTTGGTTATTGATTGGCGAGTTGTTTGATACCCGTAGTCATGTTTTTCCAAGAGAAGCGTTCCTTTGCTTTAGCTAGGTAAGGCGCAAATTCAGGTTCCCTTTGACGAGTGAAGAAATCTACAATAGCACTGGCAATAGCTGAAGGAGACACTTCTACAATATAGCCTTCTTTACCATCGCGCACTATTTCTGGCAATCCACCCACCCTTGTTACCACCATTGCTTTTTCAAAGTGATAGGCGATTTGAGAAATCCCGCTTTGCGTGGCTGAACGATAAGGCTGAACGACTAAGGAAGCTGCGGCAAAATAGTATTTCACTTCCTCATTAGTGATAAACTGGGTTCTTAAAATCACGTCTTCTTCCAATTGATTTCTAGTGATAATCTCCTCGTAAATACTAGCTTCAGCATAATACTCCCCAGCTACAATCAACTTTATCCCCAATTGCTTGACAGCAGGCAAGGCCATCGCTTCCAAAAGCAAATCCAAGCCCTTGTACTTCCGAATAAACCCAAAAAATAGTAGGTATTGATACTTTGGTGACAGATCCAGTTTTTCTAGGCCCGTTGCTCTCTCCACAGCTACCCCGTAATTATCATAAATTGGGTGAGGTAGCAAGCTGACTGGTTTCGTCGTGTTAAACTTTCGAATATCGTCTTTTACGGCAGCAGACATCACTACACAAGCGTCAACAGCTTTCAAGAAGTAGGAAGTAAACAAACGGTCACCGGGTCTTTTTTCATGCGGTATGACATTATCTGTAATGGCAACTACTTTGGTGTGTCCATTGCCTTTGGCCAACCGCAAAATCGTTCCTAAACACGGCCCCATGAAGGGTAGCCAATACCTAACGATTATCAAATCCGGGCGAAGCTGTTTGATTCGCTGGCCGATCTTCAACCAATTGAATGGATGGATTGAATTGACCACCGTTTCTATCTTAATATTGGCCGGTGGAGGATCAGTGCTATATTGGGTGGTGCCGGGAAAAAGGAAGCCCGGATATTGCAAGCTAAAAGAGTAAATCACCACCTCGTCGCCTTCTTCCTGTAGTTCTTGAGCTAAGCGCTCAGAAAAGTTAGCAATTCCCCCGCGAAGCGGGTGGGCTGGTGATAAAATAAGGATCTTACCCATTTACCGTTTTTTCTATCAAATAAGCATTGCGATCAGGTGAATTTCGGGAAACTAACTCTGCCAGAAACCCTGTTACAAACAATTGCGTTCCCACAATCAGCAAAAGAATACCTAAAAAGAATAGAGGTCGATCGGTGATGAAGTATTCTTGGTATACTAATTTTTGTATGCTCAAGTAAACCAGCATCACAAAGCCTGCAAGACTAGCAAAAAAGCCGAGCGATCCAAAAAAATGCATAGGCCGCTTGCTAAATTTACCAACGAAGGTAATCGACATCAAATCCAGTAGGCCAATTAGCCCCCGTTTAATTCCACCAAATTTTGTAGAACCATATTTTCTGGCTTGGTGTGCTACCACTTTTTCCCCGATTTCGCTAAAACCTGCCCCCTTTGCTATCAATGGAATATACCGATGCATTTCGCCATATACCTCGATACTTTTCACCACTTCTTTACGATAGGCTTTTAATCCACAATTAAAATCGTGTAATTGTATATCACTTACCCAGCGAGTTGCCGCATTGAAAAATTTGGAAGGAAAGGTTTTAGAAAAAGGATCATGGCGCGTCTTTTTCCAGCCAGAAACTAGGTCAAAGCCCTGTTCCATAATCATTCGATACAATTCAGGAATTTCCTCGGGACTATCCTGCAAATCAGCATCCATAGTGATGATCACATCTCCTTGTGCTACTTGAAAGCCTGTATTCAAGGCGGCCGATTTGCCGTAGTTTCTTCGAAATTTAACCCCCTTGACATTTGGATTCTTGGCCGCTAGGTCTTCGATGACTTGCCAGGAGGTATCTTTGCTTCCGTCGTCTACCATCACAATCTCATAGGACCATGATAAGGGCTCTACAACACGGCGAATCCAGGCTTCTAATTCGGGTAGCGACTCTTCCTCATTTAGTAAGGGAATAACTACTGATAGATTCATATGCTCATTTATTTCGATTGACGGGCCAGATAAGCTATACCTAAAGCATATAAAA
>Ga0070726_10004376_pt1 | contig 11315 bp, 10 predicted proteins | sample tdAd471_FD_67275 | JGI IMG/M metagenome (GOLD analysis project Ga0070726, IMG submission 67275) | Marine sediment microbial communities from the Atlantic coast under amendment with organic carbon and nitrate - tdAd47.1 | ecosystem: Environmental > Aquatic > Marine > Coastal > Sediment | place...
TGGCGACAAGATCCTGTTCGGCAAATGGTCGGGCACCGAGGTCTCCCTCGACGGCGAAGAGCTGCTGATGATGAAGGAAAGCGATATCATGGGGATCATCGAATAAGCCATCCGGCCCATTCGACGACAGGTGCGTGAGATCACGCACCCTACCAAGATCATCCGCTGAACATTCAAAGAAATCTCTGATAGGAGAAATGTAAATGTCTGCAAAGGACGTCAAATTCGACACCGATGCCCGCAATCGTATGCTGGCCGGCGTCAATATCCTGGCCGACGCGGTCAAAGTGACCCTGGGCCCCAAAGGCCGTAACGTCGTGATCGACAAATCCTTTGGCGCGCCGCGCATCACCAAAGACGGTGTGACAGTTGCCAAGGAAATCGAACTGGAAGACAAGTTCGAAAACATGGGCGCGCAGATGGTCAAAGAAGTGGCCAGCCGCACCAATGACGAAGCTGGCGACGGCACAACAACCGCGACCGTACTGGCCCAGGCCATCGTACGTGAAGGTCTGAAATCGGTTGCCGCCGGCATGAACCCGATGGATCTGAAGCGGGGCATTGATCTGGCGACTGCGAAAGTTGTTGAAGAGATCAAAGCCGCATCGCGCGAAGTCAAAGACAGCGACGAAGTTGCCCAGGTTGGCACCATCTCGGCCAATGGCGAAATCGAAATCGGTCAGCAGATTGCTGGTGCGATGCAGAAAGTCGGCAACGAAGGCGTCATCACTGTTGAAGAGAACAAAGGCCTGGAAACAGAGACCGATGTTGTTGAAGGCATGCAGTTCGACCGCGGTTACCTGTCGCCCTATTTTGTCACCAACGCTGACAAGATGACGGCAGAACTTGAAGACTGCATGATCCTGCTGCACGAGAAGAAGCTCTCGTCGCTGCAGCCAATGGTCCCGCTGCTGGAATCTGTAATCCAGTCGCAGAAACCTTTGCTGATCATCGCAGAAGATGTTGAAGGCGAAGCGCTGGCAACTCTGGTTGTCAACAAACTGCGTGGCGGTCTGAAAATCGCAGCAGTCAAAGCCCCCGGCTTTGGCGATCGCCGCAAGGCAATGCTGCAGGACCTCGCCATTCTGACCGGTGGTCAGGTGATCAGCGAAGACCTGGGCATGAAGCTTGAATCCGTCACAATGGATATGCTGGGCAACGCCAAGAAGGTTCAGATCACCAAGGACGAAACCACTGTTGTGGATGGGTCCGGTGAAAAGGCCGAGATCGAAGCGCGCGTCAGCCAGATCCGTGGTCAGATCGAAGAAACGACATCCGATTACGACCGTGAAAAGCTGCAGGAACGTGTTGCCAAGCTGGCAGGCGGTGTTGCTGTGATCCGCGTCGGTGGCATGACCGAAATCGAAGTCAAAGAGCGCAAAGACCGCGTTGACGATGCCCTGAACGCGACCCGCGCGGCCGTGCAGGAAGGTATCGTTGTCGGGGGCGGTGTTGCTCTGGTTCAGGCTGCCAAAAAGCTGGAAGGCCTGGCTGGAACAAACAACGATCAGAACGTTGGTATCACCATCGTGCGCCGTGCTCTGGAAGCACCGCTGCGTCAGATCGCCGAAAACTCCGGTGTTGACGGGTCGGTTGTTGCGGGCAAAATCCGCGAAAGCGACGATGCGACATTTGGTTTCAACGCGCAGACCGAAGAATATGGCGACATGTTCAAGTTCGGCGTGATTGACCCGGCCAAAGTCGTGCGCACTGCTCTGCAGGACGCCGCGTCGATTGCTGGTCTGCTGATCACAACCGAAGCCATGGTTGCCGACAAACCTTCGAAAGAAGGCGCTGGCGGCGGTGGCGGCATGCCCGACATGGGCGGCATGGGCGGCATGATGTAAGCCGCACCTTCCACGGTGTAGTAACGACAAAGGGCCCCAATCGGGGCCCTTTGTTCATTCCGGATGTTGCGGTTTGAAATGGTGCGACGTGGCGTGCACAATCAGACCGGATGTTCGCTAACTGTTGGGAAAGTAATCTTCGCAGGTGCCTTCGCGATAGACGTCCGCTGTACAGCAATGCAGCCCGCCGCCGAACGCATAGGCGTCGCGCAATTCAACCTCGACCACTTCCATGCCCAGCTTGTCCATCTGCTCGGCCTGGTAGACCTCGGATTTTTCGACGCAGACGGTCTTAGGGTCCAGCACCAGAACATTCATGCTGAGCCAGACTGACGAATAGCACAGCGGTGGCGGCGCGTTATGGGCGGGCTGTGCCGCATCGACGATGTCCCAGCCGTTGCGCTCAAACATGTCGCGCTGATCCGCGGGCAGGCGGCGTTGCGGGTTGTTGACGATCAGGCCGGGGCGCAACGGTGTAAATGTCGCGTCGATATGGATCGGATAGGGATCGCCCGGGAAGTTCACCGCATGCACCCGGTGATCGGGGAAGTGGCGGCGCAGCCATTCGATCCCCTTGAGGTTTGTGGTGAACCCGTGCTGCACCACCAGGTCACGGCCAAAGCGCAGCACGTCGGCGGCATCGAACAGCGGTTCTTCCTCGGTGGTGACAAAGAATTTCTCGGCCGCCCATTGCAGCCGCTTTTCGACGCCGATCTTTTCGCTGAGATAATCGGGGTGGTAATCGGCATCCGTCAGGCGCGGTTTGGGCGCCGCTTCGTGGCGGAAATTCGGGTCTTCTTCCCAATAGCGCTGCAACAGCGGGCGATAGTTCAGGTATTCGAACCAGCGGCAGCGATAGGACATCGTCGCTTCGAGCATTTCGGAGCCAACCGTCAGCAGCACATCGCGCGGCGGCATGCAGCCGAACTGGCTATCGGTCTGGAAATCCGGGGTCACGACGGGTTGGGAATGGTCAATCGACACGGGTCGGTCGACACGGATGCCACGGGCCTGCAATTGCGCGGCGAAATTGTCCAGCAATTCGTTGGCCCGGTCGATGGTTTCCTGCGGGCGGCGGCCCCATTGGCCGCGCATGTCTGAATCTTCGGGAACCTTGGCTTCCAGCGCCGGTTCTTCGGGGGGGATATGGCAATCGTCGGCACGCCCGACAATGACATGTTTCAGCGGGTCCCATTCGTTCCAGCTGTTGACGACGGTTTTGTGTGTTTTCTCGCTCATTCGCAAAGTCCTAGCCACATCGTCGGGATTGGGCAAGATACCGGTTTGCGCGGGCGCAGTCCGGCGTTGTCAGCGCGCTAGCCGCGCCTTAGGGTCGGCGCAGGAGATTTTGATGAACCGGCGTCTTTCTGCGATCCTTGCTGGCGATGTGGTTGGCTTCTCTGCGCTCATGGCGCAGGACGAGGCCGGAACGCTTGCCATGTTGGACGGTTTCGAAAAACGGTGCTTGATCCGCTGCTGAGCGCGCATCATGGCCGCATCGTCAAGCTGATGGGCGACGGGCTGTTGGCAGAGTTCGCCAGCGTCGTGGACGCGGTCGAATTTGCAGTCGTGTTCCAGAGCCGCAGCCGGGAATTCGAAGATGGCGCGATCCAGTTGCGGATCGGGATCAATGTGGGCGATATCCTGATCCAGGGGCACGACATCTATGGCGACGGTGTGAATGTCGCCGCGCGACTGGAACCGATGGCGGAACCGGGTGGGATATGTATCTCGGGGATCGTGCATGAAAGCCTGGGCAACAAGGTGCGCGCCACCTTTCGCGACGCGGGCGAGGTGACGCTGAAGAATATCGCGCGTCCGGTGCGGGTGTTCCACTGGCAGCCGGAACAGGCCGCCGCGTCGGGCGAAGAAGATGTGTCGCGTTGGAAATCGGGGAAACCGTCGATTGCGGTGCTGGCCTTTGACAACATGTCCCACGATCCCGAGCAGGAGTATTTCTCGGACGGGATCGCCGAGGATATCATCACCGCGCTGTCGCATTTCCGCGAATTCTTTGTCATCGCGCGCAATACCAGTTTCACCTACAAAGGGCAGCCGGTGCGTGTCGATCAGGTCAGCCGCGATCTGGGTGTTCGCTATGTTCTGGAGGGCAGCGTGCGCCGCGCGGGGGGGCGTGTGCGGGTGACCGCACAGCTGATCGAGGGCGAGACGGGCACGCATCTGTGGGCGGCAAAGTTTGACCGTGAACTGGATGATATCTTTGCTGTGCAGGATGAAATCACCCAGGCGATTGTTGCGGCGGTTGCGCCGGAAACGTTAGGCGCGGAGCTGAAGCGGTCGCGCGCCAAGGGGATGAACAGCCTGACCTCGTGGGACCAGGTTTTGCAGGCGCGCTGGCATCTGGGCAAGTTCAGCCGCGATGACAATGCGCGCGCGCGGGAGTTGCTGGAACAGGCGGTCACGCGGGATCATGAGCTGTCGGATGCGCATGCGGCGCTGGCGCTGTGCAACCTGATGGCCATGCTGCACCTGTGGCGCACGGACACGCAGGCCGCAATCAGCGACGCGGCGGATGCGGCGCGCACCGCGATTATGCTGGACGAGAACAATGCGACGGCTCACGGCATGTTGGGCATGTGCGAATGCTTCGCGCGCAATTTCGAAGCGGCAAAGTTGCATTTGCTGAAATCGGTATCGCTGAACCCGAACCTGGCGATCGGCCATGGCAACATGGCCGCCTATTACGGGATCAGCAACGAATATGAAAACGCGCGCCAGTCCGCGCAGCGCGCGGTCGCGCTGAGCCCGCGTGATCCGCTGAAAGCGTTCTGGCTGGGCGGGCAGGGCATTGGGGCCTTCGTGGCCGGCGACTATGAGGCTTGTGTCGAAAACGCCCGCGCGGCGCTGCGGGACCATCCCGGCTATGCATCGCTGATGCGCCAGGAGGCGGCGGGCCTGGGCATGTTGGGGCGGACCGAGGAGGCCGCCGCATCAATGGCACGGATACTGGAAAGCATACCGGGGCTGACGATATCGCAGGTCCGGCACATGGTGCCGGTTCGGTATCCGGATGATCACGAACGCTGGCTGGAAGGTCTGCGGCGCGCGGGTTTGCCGGAGTAGGGAGATGGTCGTGCTCGATATTGGCAAACCTCAATGATCGGCGGCATGACCCGGCACGATCTGCGCATTGCGATGATGCTGGCAGTGGGTGTCGTCGTGGTTGGGCTGGGCATCGGATACCTGGTTGGTACGCTGACGCGCAATGACGCGACGGTGACACCCGCGCCGGGCGACGCACACAGCGGCTTTGCCACCGACCTGCAGGCAGAGGGGTATCCGCAACCGGGCGGCGGTGTTTTGCCGGGGTACCGGGATGTTTACGTCAATGATTACCAGGACCTTTTGGATGACGCCGCCGAGGCACGCATTCGCGCAGAGCTGATCGAGCTGTTCGATCGCACCGGCATCGAGATGACGGTTCTAACAATTCAGAACGTCGCGATGTTCGGCACTCATCAACAGATCGAGCCCTTTGCCACGGCGCTGTTCAATGCCTGGGGGATCGGCAACGCCACGCGCAATGACGGGGTGCTGATCCTGATTTCACGCTTTGATCGCGAGATGCGGATCGAAATCGGGTCGGGTTATGACGCGTCCTGGGATGCGCGCATGAAACGCGTGATCGACACCGACTTCATCCCGTCCTTTCGCGATGACGATTACCAGGGCGGGATCGAGGCCGGCGTCGCAGCGACGATTTTCGAGCTGACCGGCAGCTATCCCGGCGAGCAGGAGAGCGGCACGATTGCGCGTGGCTGGTCGGCGATCTGGCGGACGGTTGAGCGTGTCGGCGAGTGGGCGCTGCTGGTGCTGGTCGCGCCACTGGGCGGGGCGGTGTTATGGGTCAGACGCTATCTGCGGCGGCGTCCGCGCCCGTGCCCGACCTGTGCGACCCTGATGTTGCGCGCTGGTGAAAAAGCCGATGACGAACACCTGGATGGCGGTCAGCGTCTGGAAGAATTCCTGCAATCGGTGGATTATGATGTCTGGCATTGCCCGGATTGCGGAGACATGCAGATCAACCGCTATGCCAGCTGGTTTTCATCGCACGGGGCCTGTCCCGAATGCGGGTATCGGACCCTGGCCAGCCATTCGACGATCCTGGTTGCGGCGACGAAATCCAGCAGTGGCAAGAAGCGAGTGGATTACAATTGCCAGCATTGTAAGCACCACTACAGCGAAACGCGCACCATTCCCAAGATAAGCGACAGCAACTCATCCGGATCGAGCCGGTCGTCCTTTGGCGGCGGCAGTTCTTCCGGCGGCGGCGCAAGCGGCAGCTGGTAAGGCGCAGACCTGATTGGGGGTTCCCCCCAAACCCCGAGAGTATTTTTACAAAAATGAAGTCTCAGGCGATTGTGTCGGCGCGTCCCGCGTTGCGACCCGAGAAGATACAGCCACCCAGGAATGTGCCTTCGAGCGCGTTGTAACCATGATAGCCACCGCCGCCGAAACCCGCCACTTCGCCAGCCGCAAACAGGCCGGGTATTGTTGCGCCATCCGCGCCGATCATCTGGCTATCGAGATTGGTGTGCAGGCCACCCAGCGTCTTGCGGGTCAGGATGTTAAGGCGCACGGCGATCAGCGGTCCGTTTTTCGGGTCCAGGAACCGGTGCGGTTTGACCGTGCGCATCAGCCGGTCGCCGCGATAGTTACGCGCGGCGTGGATCGCCATCATCTGTGCGTCCTTGGTAAAGGCGTTGTCGCATTGCGAATCTCGCGCAGCGATCTGGGCGTGCAGCGCGGCCTCGTCGATCAGCGTATCACCCGCGACCCGGTTCATGCCTGCCACCAGTTCGGGCAGGGTGTCGGCGACCACGAAATCCTCGCCATGGGATTTGAACGCCTCGACCGGGGCAGGGGCGCCGCCGCCCGAGAGCAGGCGCGCGCGGATCACATTGGCCCAGCTTTTCGAGGTCAGGTCGGGGTTCTGTTCCGACCCGGACAGCGCGAATTCCTTTTCGATGATTTTCTGCGTCAGCACGAACCAGCTGTAATCATACCCCGTCTTCAGGATCTCGCGCAGGGTCGTGAGCGTATCGAACCCCGGCAGGCAGGGCGGCAACAGCCGCTTGCCGGTCGCATCGAACCACATCGAGGAGGGCCCGGGCAGGATACGGATGCCATGCGCGGGCCAGATCGGATCCCAGTTGCGCACGCCTTCGGTGTAATGCCACATCCGGTCGCCGTTGATCACGTTGCCGCCCGCGGCCTCGCTGATGGCGATCATGCGCCCGTCCACATGGGCCGGAACCCCGGCGATCATGTTTTCGGGCGGCTCGCCCAGCCGGTCACGCGGCCATGCCTTGCGTACCAGCTCGAAATTGCCGCCAATCCCGCCCGAGGTGACAAGCACCGACGGCGCGGAGACTTCGAACGCGCCGGTCACCTCGCGGTTGGTCTTCTGACCACGCTCGGCGGCATCATCGGCCAGGATCGAACCGGCGACCCCTTTCGCGGCACCATTTTCCATAACGATCTGATCGACCTGGTGGCGGAACCGCATCTGGATCAGGCCATTGGCCACATGTTCGCGCATCCGGCGCTCGAAATGTTCCATCGCGCCGGGGCCGGTGCCCCAGGTCAGATGAAACCGGGGCACCGAATTGCCGTGCCCGTCCGCATAAGACCCACCGCGTTCGGCCCATCCGACAATCGGGAACCACCGCAGGCCCATCGCGTGCAGCCAGGGCCGCATTTCACCGGCGGCGAAATCGACATAGGCCTCGGCCCATTTACGCGGCCAGTGGTCCTCATCGCGGTCGAACTGGGCACTGCCCATCCAGTCGCGCAACGCCAGGTCGCGGCTGTCGCGAATGCCCATGCGCCGCTGCTCGGGCGTGTCGATCATCATCAATCCGCCCAGCGACCAGAACGCCTGACCGCCCAGGAACCGCTCGGGCTCCTGATCCAGCAGGATCACGTTCTTGCCGCGATCCCCCAGCTCTGCCGCCGCAACCAGCCCGGCAAGGCCGCCCCCGACGATGATGACGTCCGCACTGTCCATGATGATCTCCTCTTCATCGGGCAAGTTACGCAGGCCGCGCGCTCCGGGCAAAGAAAATCGCGCCGTGGCGTTGAGTCTCCGGGTCTGCACATATCTTCACCTTTGTGAAAATACTCCCGGGGTTTGGGGTGGAACCCCAAGCGATCCCGCTGGCGGAATGCGCCGACGTTGCTAATGTTGGTCCCGACACGCATGCAGAGGCACGAAATGACAGGAATCGGACATAACAAAGGGCCTGCGATGGATGCCGGGCATGGCTATCGTACCTACCAGTGGCGGCGCGCGCAAAAGAAACTGATGCCCAACACGATGCCGCTGATGATCGTGCGTATCCGCGTGAAACGCGCGCAGGAACTGGGGCTGGATTACAAGACCTATGCCAGCGTGCGACAGGCGGCGGGGCGCGACATCCTGGGGCTGCTGTTTTCGTCCAACGCGCTGCGCATCATCGGCAACGGCGCGCGGATGCCTGACGCCGAAGCGCGCGCGCTGAGCGTGGTGAAATCCGCGCAGAAACTGACGCTGGTGCATGCGCCGAACGATCCGGGCGCGGTTCAACAGGCCAATCCGGTGCTGGACGCGACCGAGGCCGCGCCGAAATTCACCGACAGTTGGGCCCAGATGCGCGACCGGTTACAGGGGTTCATCCGCACCCGCCAGATGCCCTCCGATCAGGTTCTGATCATCGGTGACGCCCCGCCCGAGGCGGACTGGACCATGGCGGCGCGTGCCGCCGGGTATCTGCCCGCGCACCGGTATTTCCCGCATCAGGCCTGACCCGCGCGACGCAACGTAATCTGGTCAATGCCGGGCGGCTGGGGTATCTGCGAGGCGTAACAACCGAAAGCTAGGCCCATGAGCTTTGAGACCCCCGGACCCGTCGAAACCGATTGGAGCGATGCGATATCGCCGGTCGAGGAAATCATCAACGATGCCCGCAATGGCCGGATGTTCATTCTGGTGGACCACGAAGATCGTGAAAACGAAGGCGATCTGGTGATCCCGGCACAGATGGCGACACCCGAGGCGATCAACTTCATGGCGATGCATGGCCGCGGGCTGATCTGTCTGTCGCTGCCGGGCGAACGGGTCGACGCGCTGGGCCTGCAACTGATGTCGACGAACAACTCGTCGCGCCACGAAACCGCGTTCACGATCTCGATCGAGGCGCGCGAAGGGGTCAGCACCGGGATTTCCGCACATGACCGGGCGCGCACCGTGGCGGTGGCCATTGATGCGTCCAAATCGGCGGCAGATATCGCCACGCCTGGGCATGTGTTCCCGCTGCGCGCGCGCGATGGCGGCGTACTGGTTCGGGCAGGGCATACCGAAGCGGCGGTCGATATCTCGCGTCTGGCGGGGCTGAACGCGGCGGGTGTGATTTGCGAGATCATGAAGGAAGACGGGTCGATGGCGCGGCTGCCGGACCTGGTCAGCTTTGCGCAGCTGCACGGGCTGAAGATCGGTACGATCAGCGATCTGATCGCCTATCGCCGTCGTCACGACAACCTCGTGCGGGTCCGCAAAGAGGAAACCGTAACATCCGAATTTGGCGGCGAATGGCTGCTGCGTATCTACACGGATGAAATGCACGGGGCCGAGCATATCGCGCTGATCAAGGGTGACGTATCTGGCGACGAACCGGTGCTGGTGCGGATGCACGCGCTGGACCCGATGCTGGACGTGGTTGGTCTGGGCGGTCCGGGGCGCGCGCATGAATTCGGCGCCGCGATGGAGCTGATCGCCAAAGAGGGGCGCGGCGCCGTCGTGCTGTTGCGCGATACCGAGATGAAGCTGGCAACCGATGACGAGGTCGCCCCCAAAACCCTGCGGCAATACGGGCTGGGCGCACAAATCTTGTCGTCGCTGGGCCTGTCGAAACTGACATTGCTGACCAATTCGCCCGCACCAAACGTGGTCGGGCTGGATGCTTATGGTCTGGAAATCGTTGGCACCCGCCGCGTATCCGAGGAGTAAGACATGGCCGGTTCAGAAACCCATTACACCCTGCCGCGTCCGGTTTTTGAAAAGCCGGTCAAGCTGCTGATCGTGGTCGCGCCTTACTACAAGAATATCGCCGACCACATGATCGCCGGGGCCAAGGCCGAGATCGAAGCCGCCGGTGGCACTTGGGATATCGCCGAAGTGCCCGGCGCGCTGGAAGTGCCGACAGCAATCGGCATCGCGGATCGCAAATCGAATTTCGATGGCTACGTGGCACTGGGCTGTGTCATTCGCGGCGAAACCACGCATTACGACACGGTCTGCAATGACAGCAGCCGCGCGCTGCAACTGATGGGATTGCAGGGCTTGTGCATCGGCAACGGCATCCTGACGGTCGAAAACCGTGAACAGGCGGTTGTGCGCGCCGATCCGGACCAGATGAACAAAGGTGGCGGTGCGGCAGCAGCGGCATTGCATCTGATCGCGCTAAGCCGCAAATGGGGCAATCAGAACAAGGGAATCGGATTCCGACCCCCAACCGAGTCGATCCTGCTGGCAGGGGATACAGAAGGACCAAATACCACATGACTACGCCGGAGCCCGCCCTGTCGGGCAACCAGAAACGAAAGATGAAATCGGCCGCCCGCCTTTACGCGGTGCAGGCGCTGTTTCAGATGGAACATTCCAGCCAGACCTCGGATCTGGTGATCACGGAATTCCTGAACCATCGCTTTGGCGAAATCTATGAAGGTGACGAATTGATCGACGGCGATACGTCACTGTTCCGTCAGATCGTCGAAACCGCCGTGAACTATCAGGGTCCGATTGATCAGATGACTGATCGGGCGCTGGTTGCGAAGTGGCCCATTGCGCGGATCGACCCCACCCTGCGCGGCTTGTTCCGGGCTGCGGGCGCAGAGCTGACCCAGACGTCAACACCGCCCAAGGTGATTATTAGCGAATATGTCGATGTCGCGCGCGCGTTTTTCCCCGACGGGCGTGAGCCCAAATTCGTGAACGCAGTGCTGGATCACATGGCCCACGAAGCGCGGCCAGACGCATTCTGAGAGGCGGCTGAGTCAGGACCCTGCCGTATCGGGGCGTGCAAGCGCGGATTGCAGCGCTTTTCGCACCGTGTCACGGGTCGCTTCATCCAGTGAATCCAGATTGACCGTCAATCGTGCGCCATCACTGGTTTCTTCGACCACCGGTGCTACGCTAGCATTGTCGATACCTGCGATTTCATAGGGAACCACTTCGCGTGCGATGCCCTTGAAGTTGACCGGCTCCAGCTTGGATACGTTCACGATATCGCGCACATGCGCGTATGTTTCATAACTCATCACGATCCCGCCGGGCTGCGCGATGCCTTCCAGTCGCGCGGCCAGGTTCGCTTCGGCACCAATGATTGTGTAATCCATCCGGTCCTGCGACCCGAAATTGCCGACGTTACAATAGCCGGTATTGATCCCCATCCGTGCCCGGAACGGGTG
>Ga0070726_10004378_pt1 | contig 11310 bp, 9 predicted proteins | sample tdAd471_FD_67275 | JGI IMG/M metagenome (GOLD analysis project Ga0070726, IMG submission 67275) | Marine sediment microbial communities from the Atlantic coast under amendment with organic carbon and nitrate - tdAd47.1 | ecosystem: Environmental > Aquatic > Marine > Coastal > Sediment | place...
GGGGTGGTCACCTACAAGCTCGCGGCCCACGCGGCCGACCTCGCCAAGGGGCACCCAGGGTCCCAATACCGCGACGACGCGCTGAGCAAGGCACGGTTCGAGTTCCGCTGGGAAGACCAGTTCAACCTGTCGCTCGACCCCGACAAGGCCAAAGACTTCCACGACCAGACGCTGCCCGCCGAGGGCGCGAAGATCGCCCACTTCTGCTCGATGTGTGGTCCCAAGTTCTGCTCGATGAAGATCAGCCAGGAGGTGCGCGACTACGCCGCCGCCAAGGGGCTGAGCGACGAGCAGGCGGTCACTGAGGGCATGGCGGAGCAGGCCGAGGTCTTCACCGAGCAGGGCAGCCAGCTCTACCCACGGGCCTAGACAGGCCGTGGAAACCTAGGGCTGAGCGAGGTGCCGCGCCTGCAGCGGCACCTCGTAGCAGCCGACATCCCCCGGAGCCCTGCGCAGCTCCTCCAGCGCATGCCCGATCCGGCGCACCGCAGGGTGCTCGTCGGCCAGGGCCGCATGGGCCTGCACGGCCGCGACCCGCTGCAGCAACAGCGCGACCAGCTCGTCACGGGGCCCCACCACCGTGCGCGTGACGACGTGGGTGCTCGCCGCCCGTGCTGGGAGCGTCGACGGTGTCAGCCCGGCCGCACGACACAGGCCCCACAGGGCCCCATCGAGAGCCGGTACCGGGCCCCCCAGCGTCACCCGTGGCGGCCCCGCACTCACCACCCACACCTGCCCCTCGCTCCCCACCACCCGCCACGCCTCGGCCACCTCATCGGGTGTGGGCACGTGCAGCACGAACCACGCCACATCCGCCGTAGCCGCGCTGAGCGGAAGGGCATGGGACGACGACGGCAGCAGCGACGCGCGGTCGACATCGTGCCGGTCGAAGGCCTCCTGCACCCGATCTGCGACGTCTTCGTCGACCGAGAAGCCCAGGTAGGTCAGCCGCGGGCGGCTCCCAAGCAAGGCGACAGCCACCGCGCCCTCTCCTGCCACGGGCTCCACCACCGTGCGCACACCGTCGGGCATCAGGCCGCTCATCCAGGCGCCTACCGCCTCATCGAGCCATCGACGCGACAGCAGGGGGTGAGAGGGCCCCAGCAACACCGGCTTCGGCGAGGCTGCTGGCGGCGGCGGGGTGAGGGACACCCCGTGCACCTGGGCCCGCAGCTTGAGGCGGCCCAGGGCCATCTGCGGGTCGAGCCCGAGGCGACGGGCCGTGTCGTACAGGAAGTCGAGCTCCTCTTCGTTGACCGCACCATCGGCGAGCACCCCGTCGACGCCGATGTCGAGGAGCGGGAGCTGCGCCAGGGCCTGCCGGCGCCGCAGCGCCAGGAGGTAGTCCCCCGGCTGCTCTAGCACCCGCTGTAGCGACCGGTACTTCTGGATGACCAGGCGGGCGACGTGGCGATGCTTCGCGCTCCCCTGCAGCGACTGCAGCTTGCGGCGGCGGGCGTGCAGGGCCTCCACCGCGCTAGCTCCATCGACATCGTCGGGCAGGTCGAGCCAGGCGAGCAGCGACGAAGCCCCCACCAGCTCGCAGACCTCGTCTGCCACGACGTGCTCGTCCATGATCTCTCCGGGGTGGGACTACGCCTCGGCCGGGCCGGTTGTTGCCTGCGTCGACCAGGTGTCGGGCACCGCCAGGGGCATCGCCCCGAGCAGCGCCTCCGCCCGCTTCGCGAGGGCGCCTCCCTCGGGGGACCTCGCGGCGTGCTGGGCCACCAGCTGCAGCGCCACCGACTGCTCCGGATCGACGGCAGTGTGCCGAGCTGCGAGCCCCTCGTAGGCGGCCAGGGCGTCGGCGGCCGGGCCGAAGGCACCCGCCTGGGCATAGCAGGCAGCCACATGGGCCACTCGGCAGGTGTCGAGCACCCTCGACCCCGCGACGGCCCCCCGACGACCGAGGGCGGTGAGCAGGTGCAGCGCGTCGGCCGGTCGCCCGGCCATCCCCAGGCAGGCGCCGAGGTTGACCGCCGAGGCCGTCCACGCGAACAGCCCGGCGTCGAGGTAGCCGCGAGCCGACCGCACGTACATCGGCAGGGCGTCGTCGGCTCGCCCCGACAGGCGGAGGGCCTCGGCCAGCATGTTGGTGGCGGCGGGGGCCCAGTCGGTGCCCTCGGCGCCGAGGTACAGCGACATCAGATCGACCGCGTCGGCCGGTCGGCCCTTGGCGATCATCGCCTGCGCGAGCCGAACGTTGAGCCAGGCCCGTGGCCCCTCCAGCCCCGGATCGAGCTGGTCGCGCTGGTCGAGCAGCAGGTCGGTGGGGTCGTGCCCCTGAGCCACCACGATCGCCGCCAGCAAGCCAACGTGGTCGACGAAGGCCGACGGGTCGTGCCACGAGCCGAGCAGGGCCTCGCGCAGCACCTGCTCCGCACTGGCCAGATCGTCATGAGCCAGCAGCGAGGCTCTCATCCGTGCGTAGCCGGAGTCGATGGCCGACACCGACTGCAGCAACGAAGCGTGGTGCACCAGGGCGTCCTGCACCTCCTCCCATGCCATCTGGCCCCCCTCTGCCCGCTGCTGCAGTCGCCGCACCAGGCACCGTGCCTGTAGGCCCGGCGCCAGGCGCACGCCGCCGTCGGCCAGCTCCGACAAGCCCCGCTCGAACCGATGCTGACTCCAGGCTTGGCCGGCGACGCCCAGCTCGTCGAGGCGACGCGCCAGCAGGCGAACGGCGCTGTCGGACACACCGGCCGCCAGGAACCGTCGCGCGGCCGCCAGCGGATGCCCTCGCACTACCTCCACATCGCCCCACATGCCGAGGAGGTCGGGAGGGGACTCTGCCTGACAGCGGAGACACAGCAAGGGATCGGTCCACCACACCGCCTCCTCGTGGCGCCACACCACGCCATGGTCGACGAGCCGCGCCAGCAGGTCATCGGGCTCGGCCACCCCTCGCAGGGCACACAGGCTCGCGAGGTCGCGCACGCGAAAGCGAGGCGGACTGGCGGCGAACACGGCGAGCTGGCCGCGCGCGGTGGCACTCGACTCGTCGCGCAGGGCGTCGAGGTGCTCCATGCCCGCCTCGGTCCATGCGTCGGGGCACTGGATCGCGCCGACGTGATGGGTGCGGAAGTCACGCTGCACCAACGCACCTCGTTCGTCGAGGTCGCGGAGGACCCGCACCAGCGACTGCGGTGAGCCACTCACCACCGGCACCAGCGCGTCGATGGACTCGGACTCCATCGACAGCAGCCCGATCAACAGCCGACGAACCGCCGCGTCGGCGAGGGGAGGCACCGGCACCACGTCGTGAGCGACCTCCGGTGGGTCGCCATCGCTCTGCACCACGAGCACGGGGCAGGCCGCCCACCGCGCGACCTGCAGGTCACGCACCGAGATCGGCCCGTCCGATACCCACAGCAGCGGCCGCTCCGCCGTCGCAGCGAACAGCGCCCGCTCCAGGCTGCGCGCGTCGTCGGCCGCCATCGACAGCCCCAGGGCCACCCGCAGCGTGCCCTCAGCGCGCACCACGGTCGCCACATCGGCCTCGGCCGCCACCTCCGCCAGCCAGCGCGCCAGCCGGCTTCGGCCTGCCCCAGGAGGGCCGTCGAGCCACAGCACCTCGCAGCCGCGGCAGCCCATGAGGCGCTCCCACAGCGTGGCACACACCTCGTCGCGCCCGGTGAGCACCGGCACGTCGTCGAGGGTCTGCAGCGCCACCGTCGGGCTCCGGCTCGCCATCAGCGGGCGGCGGTGACGCACCAGCGCGTAGGGCTCGGGGGACGGCGACGGCGGCGGTCGCCCCAGTGCCAGCTCCAGCGACTGCAGCGCGGCCATGGCACTCCGAGGTCGAGCGTCCGCTGCCAGCGACAGCAGCTGGTCGACCCAGCCCCGAATCGCGTCGGGCACCGCGAAGCGCGGAACCCATGTGCGCGGCGCCCCTTCCCGGTGCAGCGCCAGCAGGCCCTCGAGGCTGTCGGCGTCGTAGGGCGCCGAGCCCGTGAGGAGCTCCCACGCCGTGGCCCCTACCGCATACAGGTCGGCTGCGGGACCCAGCCCGTGCCCGTGCTGTTGCTCGGGAGCCATGTACCGGGGCGTGCCCGCCCGCATCGACAGCCCGTCGTCGATGTGACGGGCAATCCCAAAGTCCAGCAGACGCCAGTCGGGCGGCACCGACGCGCATAGGATGTTTTCGGGCTTCACGTCGAGGTGCAGCAGCCCCCGGCCGTGGGCATGGGCCAGGCCCGCGAGCACCGCGCGGAGCACATCGAGCACCTCGTCGAGCCCCATCGACGGCGCCCGAGCAGCCAGCGTGCCGCCGGCCATCCACTCCAGCACCACGAACCGATGCGAGCCCGTGGAGCCTTCGTCGAGGATGTCGACCACGTGGGGATGCGACAGCATCGCCGTGTGGCGGATCTCGCGGGCGAGAAGTCGATCGAGGCGTGGGTGGTTCGCGCTGCGGAGGAACTTGACCGCCACCGGCATGCCGGTGGCACCACGGGCCCGCCACACCTCACCAGTTCCCCCCGCGCCCACGCGGCGCACCAGCTCGTACGAGGCCCCCACCACCAGGCCGGGGCGAGGCTCCGTCGAATCGCCCACGCGCGACCTCCGTGCCCCCAGCGTAGCACCCCGACGTCACACCCATGCTACAGCGCCACGGCCCCGACCTTGTCGGGCAGGGCGAACACCGCGAAGCCCGGCACCAGCATCCCCCAGCCGAGCTGCGCCACCCCGCCGCGCTGGATGTTGTGGGTGAGCACGCCTCGCGCGAGGTCCACCACCAGAGCCCGATGACCTTGCGTGAGCAGCGCCCGCGAGCCGTCGACCGACAACGTCGCCTCCAGGTCGCCCACCTCCAGGTAGCGGTCTGCCCCCACCACCACCTCCCGCCAGCGCAGCCTGCGGTCGCCGTGCACCTTCTCGACGATGGCGATCCAGTCGTCGGTGAGCGCCAGCCCTTCCACGTGGTAGCCGCTGTAGGCGAAGCGCTCGACCAGGGTGAGCACGTCGCCCCGCAGCGCATACAGCAGCACCGCGTGCCTCATCCGCTGCTCATCCGAGGCCACGACCCCGACCCACCGTCCGTTGGGCGACAGCGACGCCCCCCCCGCCATCGTCAGCCCTTCCGGCAGGTCGATGTGCTGCGGACGCCAGTGGGTGCGGGTGACCATGCCTTGGGGCCAGGCCACCTCGGCGAGCTGTGGATGACGGGTGACCACGAACAAGCGGTCCCCTTCGTCTTCCTGGGTGACCAGCGCGTCCGGCGCGATCCCGACCGGGTCGTTGGCCCCGATGTCGCTCTCCTCGGAAGCCGAGCCGATGAAGTCCCACTCATGGGACCCCACGGGATGCAGCCACCCGCCCATGCAGCCCCCGAAGTCCCAGCTGAGCTGAACCATCACGGTCGCCACTGGCGCCCCATCGACCATCGCCGCACTCACCATGGCCGGGCCCAGCTCGTCGAAAGGTATGGGCTCCACGTGCGGGTTGGCCGGCAGCTCGGTCGGCAGCTTCCACGGGCCTTGCAGCACCGGCGGCTCAGCGACCTCGAAGGCCAGCACGGTGGGTGGACTCGCCGGCCCCCCGGGAGCCACCGACTGGCCACCTCCGCCGAGCAGCAGCACCTGGCTGACCGCAGCGGCGCTCCGCCAGCCGAAGCCAGCAGGCAGCGCGGTCCACACGACCGAGGGGGCGAGGACGGGCATGGCAACCTCCCCGGCCTACCTACGCGATCGGCCCAAGAGTGGGGCGTGACAGGGTGTGTCAGCCGCGCCCATGCCGGTCAAGGGACGACGTCGGCTAGCCGCAGCCCCTGCACCTCCCCCGCACGCATCCGGTCGACCACCGCCAGCACGTCCTGCCGCAACGTGTCGTCGAGCACTCGATCCTTCAGCAGCCCGGGGCGGGTGAGCTCCAAGGAGGCCAGCGCCAGCCACGCCCGCGGGGTGCCATCGAGCACGAAGCGGGGGTCGTCGCTGCGCTCGGCCAGGGTCACGAGCCGCCCCAGCTGCGACAGCACCGTGGCGTATTCCTCCGGCGACAGCTCCTGCTGTTGCGCCGTGTAGCCCGCAGCCAGGGCATCCAGCCGCCCCGCCCAGTCCGCCGGCGTCAGCGCGTTCCACGGGATGTAGCTGTTGTCGGTGGCTCGCTTCACCACCGGCGGCGGCCCACTCCGTGGCACCACCCCTGCCCGGCCCAGCGCATCCAGCAGCCGAGGGTCGGCGACCTCCTGCAGCAGATCGGCAGGATCAGCGTCGTCGACCCGTCGTGCCTCCGCGTAGAAGGCGTTCACCAGCTGCCCGTCGCGCGACACGAAGTAGGGCGCCACCGCCTCGCCGGCCAGCTCCGCCGACCGCCCCAGCTGGGCGGCCAGCGCGAAGCGCTCCGCCGCCGGCCACGACCGCGCCTCGCTGGACCACACCGCATGCAGCCCGTCGCGACGGGCAGCCCAGCCCGACAGCGTCAGGGCATCGTCGGGCAGCCGCTCGGTGGCCGACAGCAACGCGCGGTCGGCGTCGACCTTCTCGCTACGGGTGGCGAGGTCGCTGGGACCCGATGGAGAAGACAGGCTCGGCCCGAGGGCGAGGGCGAGGGTGGCGGCGGTGGCGAGCACGAGAGCAGACATGGTGAGGTACCTCCGGGTAGCAGCGGCGCGGGTCGTGGCTGAGTCGGTCGTCGCTACGGGCACGGGCAGCGGCTGGGCGAGCACCGCGTCGACCCCCCGCGCCAGGTCACGGTCGACGGCGGCGACGGCCTCGGCGACCTCGCGGCACGCAGCGCACCCCTCGACGTGGGCCACGACGGCCGGGTCGGGCGCCAGCGGGTCGCCCTCGAGCAAGGCACGGCGCACCTCGGCACACGAAGCGGTCATGCGTCCTCCAGCAGGGCCCGCAGCTCCGGGCGGGTCGCGAGCAGGTGGGTACGGACCACGCGCCGCGCCGTGTGCAGCGTGGCCCGCACGGTCCCCGGCGCGACGCCCAGCTGTCGAGCGGCCTCCGTCGGCGAGCACCCCGTGTGGTCCACCAACAGCAGCACCTGTCGCTGGCGCTCGGTCAGCTCCTGCAGGGCTTGCAGCGCGTGCCGAGCCCCGGTGTCGAGGTCGAGGGCCCGGGTGGGGTCGGGCCGGTGAGCGTGGTCCACCTCAGGGGCCTCCCGGGCACGGGCACGGCGCCGGTGCTGATCGGTGCACGCATGGCGGACCACGGTGCGCAGCCACGGCTCGAAGGGGCGAGCCGGATCCACCGACGGCAGCCCCTTGAGCACCTTGAGGACCGCGTCTTGAGCCGCGTCGTCGGCCCGCGCCGCATCCCCCAGCGCCGCGAGGCACCACCGCCGGATCGGCCGAGCCCACCGGCCTACCAGCGCCTCCACCGCCTCGCGCTCGCCCGCCGCGGCACGGGCGACCAGGGAGTCGATGGCGATGGGGAGCGGCAGGTTCATGCCCTACCCTACGCGCCACCCCTGCCGAGCGTTTAGACCCGCAGCCACATCGCCGCGCCCACGGCAGGGCCCCTCTCTCGAGTGGCGCTTCGAGGCGGGCTTTGGAAGAGCTTGTCGATATTGCGATATTCGACGATCTTCGTTGCATACCGCCGCACGCGATCAGGATAGGATCCGGGCGTGGAACCACAGGAGGTCCCATGATCTGGCATGTCGTCCCGAAGTCTGTCGACACCGGGGAGCTCGGGCTCAGGCTCGAGGCAGAGTCTGCCGAGGCCGCCGCCGCCCTCGCCATCGCTGGGCCCTATGCCGCACACGCGGGCGAGCGCATGGTCGTGCGCTGGAACCCCAGCTTCGACCGGCACGGAGAGCTACTGTGCGCCCGCGTCACCGAGGTGAGCTCGACGGCTCCGGCGGTAGCGCCGGCATCCGAAGCTGCAGCGCCCGCTCCCGAGGTGGTCGCCCGCGAGGCGCTGGTCACCACCACCCCCGCCATCGCGTAGCCCGTGCCCTGGCGGGCGGGCTTCAGGTTCCGGGAAGCCCGCCCTCCAGCAGCACCTGCTCCAGTGCCCGCACCCGGTCGCGCAGCTCGGCGGCTCGCTCGAACTCGAGCTTGCCCGCTGCTTGCTTCATCTCCTTGCGCAGGCGCAGCACGAGGTTGGGGATCTTGCGCGGGTCGTCGGGAAGGGGCACGTCGGAGCCCTTGCCCGTCGGGCGCTCCAGGCCCACCTCCACGAAGTCGCCGGAGATCAGCCCCGCCAGCGGGCTGTCGATGTCGCGGAGGATCGTCTTGGGGGTGATGCCGTGCTCGCGGTTGTAGGCCTCCTGCACCTCGCGACGGCGCCGCGTCTCGTCGATGGCCGCCTGCATGTTGTCGCTGATGCGGTCGGCGAACAGGATGACGTGGCCGTTCTGGTTGCGGGCCGCGCGCCCGATGGTCTGGATCAGCGACCGCGCGTTGCGCAGGAAGCCTTCCTTGTCGGCATCCATGATGCACACCAGGCTCACCTCGGGCAGGTCGAGCCCCTCGCGTAGCAGGTTGATCCCCACCAGCACATCGAACTCGCCCAGGCGCAGGTCGCGCAGGATCTCCATGCGCTCCAGCGTGTCGATGTCGGAGTGCAGGTAGCGCACGCGAACACCCAGCTCGGCGTAGTAGTCGGTGAGCTCCTGGGCCATGCGCTTGGTGAGCACCGTGACCAGCACGCGCTCCGAGCGCTCCACCCGCAGCCGGATCTCCGCGAGGGCGTCGTCGACCTGGATCTGCGCGGGCCGGATCTCCACCGTCGGGTCGAGCAGGCCCGTGGGACGGATGATCTGCTCGACGAGGTGCTCTTCGCCGGCCTTCTCCTTCTCCCAGTCGGCGGGGGTGGCCGACACGTAGATGGCCTGGTTGACGTGCCCCATGAACTCCTCGAACTTCAGCGGCCGGTTGTCGAGGGCCGAGGGCATCCGAAAGCCGTGGTCGACCAGCGTCTCCTTTCGGGCCCGGTCGCCGCGGTACATCCCGCCCACCTGGGGGACTGCGATGTGGGACTCGTCGACCACCAGCAGCCAGTCTTTCGGGAAGTACTCGATGAGGGTGGGTGGTGGCTCGCCCGGGGCCCGGCCCGACAGGTGGCGGCTGTAGTTCTCGATGCCCTTGCACCGGCCGATCTCCTCGATCATCTCGAGGTCGAACAGGGTGCGCTGCTCGAGGCGCTGTGCCTCGAGTAGCTTGTCGCGGCTGCGGAGGAACTCGAGGTGGCCGATGAGCTCGGTGCGGATGCTCTCCACGGCCATCGCCAGCTTCTCCTTGGGCGTGACGTAGTGGCTGGCCGGGTAGACGGCGATCTTGTCGAGCCGATCGAGCTTCTTGCCGCGCAGCGGGTCGAACAGCCACAGCTCCTCGACCTCGTCGCCGAACAGCTCGATGCGGATGGCCCGGTCTTCCTCGTAGGCGGGGAAGATGTCGATGACGTCGCCGCGGGCCCGGAAGGTGCCTCGGTGGAAGTCTTGCTGGTTGCGCTCGTACTGGATCTCGACGAGCTTGCGCAGGATGTCTTGCCGGCGCACCTCCTGGCCCGTCTCGAGGTGCAGCAGCATGCCCTCGTAGGCCTCAGCGGAGCCCAGCCCGTAGATGCAGCTCACGCTGGCCACGATGATCACGTCGTTGCGCTCGAGCAGCGACTTGGTGGCCGCGTGCCGCAGCCGGTCGATGGCCTCGTTGATGAGGCTGTCTTTCTCGATGTAGGTGTCGCTGCTCGGGACGTAGGCTTCCGGCTGGAAGTAGTCGTAGTAGCTGACGAAGTACTGCACCGCGTTGTCGGGGAACAACTTGCGCATCTCGCCGAACAGCTGAGCGGCGAGCGTCTTGTTGGGGGCGAGGATCAGCGTAGGGCGCTGGGTGCGCTCGATGACGTTGGCGATGGTGAACGTCTTGCCCGACCCGGTGATGCCGAGCAGCACCTGGTGCGGCACATTCTCCAGCAGCCCCGACACGAGCTTGTCGATGGCCGCTGGCTGATCGCCGGTGGGCTGGTGCTCACTGACCAGACGAAAGCGCGTGCCTGCCTGGATGGACCCTGCTTCCTGCTGGGTCGGGGGCCACTGAGCCATGGTCGTCCTCCGGAGGACCCCACGTATCGCCCGACCCGGTCAGGCGATGACCGACTCCACCCTGGAGGGCTCAGTTCACCTCACCGACCCCGCGGATGTGCACATTCCCGCTGCGCCGCATGGCCTGCGCCGGGGTAGCGTCGCCGAGGTGGTGCGTGTCGGCATCGAAGGCAGCAGCATCCTCGGCCACCTCTTCCGGCGTAGCAGCGACCAGGATCTCCGACCCCTCCTCAGTCTTCATCTCGACCGGATCCTCCACGGCCAGCATCCGGCGATCCAGCTCGGCCTGTTCCTTCTTCGTGGTCATGGGACCTCCCACCCGCTGATCCAAGCAAGTCCCGGGCCAGCCCCCGATCCCGTCCCGACGGGGTTGTCGGCGTTGCCTCGTGCGAAGTCCTACAGGGCAGGTGGGCCATTCCGCACGATCGGCCCCATGGCATAGGCTGGGGCGTGCCTCCGACCCGCCGCGCCCTGCTGTCTGCCGGCCTCGCCCTGCCGACCCTCGCCTGGCCCGCCACCGAGCGGGTCATCGCCCGTCGCCGCACCCCCTGGGGCCGCATCGAAGTGATCGAGCTGGCCGATGGGCGCCGCCTGCTCCGCGAAGACGGCCAGTCCCACAGCCTGTACGACCCAGCCCACCCCACCGCTCTGGCCTACGACTACCTGCAGCTCCTCGCCGCTGGCCTTTCGGTGTGGGACCACCCCACCGCGCGCATCGCCGTCATCGGCCTCGGCGGTGGCTCGCTGTGCCGATGGGTCGGCGCTCACCACCCCGGCTGGCAGCGCACCGCCGTGGAGCTGTCCCGCGACGTCGTCCGCCTCGCCCGCCGCCACTTCGACCTCGACCCCGCCGTGGAGGTGCACGTCGCCGACGGCCGGGCCTTCCTCGACCGTGGCGAGGCCTTCGACATCGTCGTCCTCGACGCGTCGTCCGAAGACTACGTTCCCGCGCACCTCACGACGGTCGAGTTCTTCCGAAGCCTCGAGGCCGAGCTGGTGCTGATGAACAGCTGGCGCGGGGCTCCACGGGCCGACGACGAGCTGGCCACGTGGTGCGCCGCCTTCGACCGACCCTGCGTGCTCACCCACGCCGCCCCCACCCAAGACAACCGGGTGCTGCTGGCCGCACCGAGCGGCCGCGACGTGCCGAAGCTCGTCGCGCGCCGGGCCGCGCACCTCGGCGTGCCCGTCGCGGTGCATGCCGCGCGCTCGACGGGTAGAGTGCAGCATGATCCCACCTGATCGCGAGGTCCTCATGCGGCTGCTCCTTCCCCTCCTGCTGCTCGCTGCGTGCGGGGGCAAGGGCGACGACGA
>Ga0070726_10004381_pt1 | contig 11305 bp, 26 predicted proteins | sample tdAd471_FD_67275 | JGI IMG/M metagenome (GOLD analysis project Ga0070726, IMG submission 67275) | Marine sediment microbial communities from the Atlantic coast under amendment with organic carbon and nitrate - tdAd47.1 | ecosystem: Environmental > Aquatic > Marine > Coastal > Sediment | place...
GTCCTGAGCGTCAGGAGCGCCGGGAGAACCTATTGTTTTCATCGCCTGAACTGGCGCAGCAGTGTGTCGATCGAATCCGCGAGTGAGACATCGCTGCGAGTGGTTGCCGGCGTCTCGTTGGTGTGCCAGCGTTCTTGGCAGTGGTTGCACTGACGAGTGCGGCGGATCTTGCGGAACCACTTGCGCGTGTCGATCACGACCGAGTCGAAGCATCCGCAGTGCGGGCACTCCAAACCGCGCAGCTCTTCCCGGTTGTTGTCGTCGGCATTGGGCACTGAGATCATGCTCAAGCTTTAGAGTGAGGATGGCACGCTGCGGATCGCGACTGGGAGTTGTGCCAGGATCTTCCCGTATTGGCAGTCGCCGGGATCGTAGGCGTAGACTTCTCGATCGCCGATGGTCTCGATCGCATAGGCGACCGCTTCGGCTTGGGTGGCGTCGACGATCCCCACGCCGTACAGCCGCCACACGCCGCCGGACTTAGGGGACAAGACGACGCCGATCAATCCGCCGCTGGGAGTGTTCTTGATGTTCCACTCGGCCGGCTTCGACCAACTGAGAATCGTCTCGGTTGAATCCGTGCAAACGCCGGGGGCGGATGCCTGAAAGGCTGCGATGATCTGCGTTTTGTGATTCACTATTCTGGCACTGCCTCCACATAGACGGCGTACAACACAATCGAATCAGTCGCCCCTGGATGATCTCCGGTGGCAACTTCGATCGTTAGGCTTGATAACGGCAGCGTGAATGGTCCGGTAAACGTCACCGATGACCAGCCGGGCGAGCCAGCCCCCACGCCCAGCGAAAACGCTTGTGCAGATTGCCAACTGCCATTGATATTCAGGCGCCCCGTGGGATTGGGGGCGGTGCCTCCGCGGTATCCGTAGATCCACAGCTTGAGTGAGGCGTACGTGCCGGCATCGCCCAATGCCGCCCCCCATTGCTGCCCCTCACTGTCGTCGTTTTTGTTCGCGGTAATCATATTCCCGTCGAGGGCCGACGTGTCCGGCGCGACAACTTCTTCGTCGATGCTGGTGTAGGCGTTCGTGTTCCAGAGGGTGTTCACGTTGCTGGTCGGGCGAAGATACTGCGTCTCCGAGCCAGCTCCCGCCGGGCCGGCGGCATATTGCAGGCGGGTGTTGGCGGGGGTGATCGCGGGGCCAATGAGCATGGCAAGATGTTCCTCGCAAGAGAAAGCGGATGAACCAAGCGAAGGGGGCCGGCTTAGGTGACCAGCTCGCTCTGATGTTGCAGCACCAGATTGGTCGCGGTCGTGTTGGTGCTGTTGACCCGCTTGAAGCGCCCCACGATCTGCGTGCCGGCGACCGCTCCGACATAGGTCACGACGTCGCCGTTCTCCGTGACCAGGGCCACGTCGCCGGCTCCGCCCACATAGATGCACGTGCTGAAGTGCGTGAAGTTGGTCGAATCACTCTTGGTGATCGCCGCGTGGTACTTGGGGGGGGCGATCGGGGAGCCGGTTTCGGTCATGGGTTCCTCGGGTGGGTTCGTGAATTGCGAGATTCGCCAAAAACAAGAGCTTGTACTGCATTGTTGCTCCGCGGGGGCGTGGTTCGACTTTCCCACCCATTTCGCCGTTGTGCCGGCAGCCGGGACGGCATACAGTCAGCAGGCCCACATTTCCCACCAGCGGAGCAAAACCAGCATGAACGCTTACCGAGTCTTCATCGGCGACGACACTGGCCGAATTCATCAAGTCCGGGTCAAACCGTGCCCCGGCGTGGCCAAGGCGTATCTGGCCGCCTACGAGCACCTGGTCTCCCAGGACGTGATTCGCCCGGGGAATCTGACGATGATGGTCGTGGTTCCCGAGGATCTCCCTGAGGGGCCGCTGTTCAATGTGGAGTGCGAGCCGCGCAAGCAGCTCGCAAAGGGTCGTGCGAAGGCCGCTTGAGCACCTCGCGGCAGAATCGCTCCCACTCGGCGGCCGATGGCGGGATGAAGCTGTAGATCGCGTCGGGATCGTGGCGGGGGCGGCGGCGCTTGTGCAGGTCGGGAGTCGGAGCGGGGAAGTCGGATGTCTTGCGCGACGTTCGCACGGCAGCTCGGACTTCCCGCTTCCGACTGCCGACTTCCTCCGCCTCGTTCCACAGCAGGAGCTGCCGCATCAGAACTGCCACTTGGCCACGTGCCCTCCCGTGTGCAGCATGCCCACAGTCAGCAGCTCCTGCACATCGACGTGGAAGCCCGCAGGTACCCGATCGCACATCCGATCGGTCGGCAGGCCGGCCAGCAGATACTCGATCGAGCGGACCACGCCCAGGGCGTGCTCCCACACGGTCTCGCGATACCATGGGCTGCCAGGGGGAGCCTTGATCCGCTTGGGGCTGAGCGTCCACTCGACCAACTGATACTCATGCAGCTCGTACTCGTACCAATTCGAGGCCTGATGGCTCGGGACGATCACCACGCCCGGCGGCGACTCGATCGCCACCACCCGTTTCCAGAGCCGCGGCAGGCGGGGGAACTGATTGTGGAGCGGTCCGCCCACGAAGCGGGGCTGCATATCGACACAATTGCCCCGGCTGAACTCGCCGATCGGCTCGTTTCCGTGGTTGGTCATCACTGGCTGGCACATTTCCTCTCGGCACCCTACCTACGGGAGCGAAACAGGGCCTTTTATGCATTAGAGCCGCAAGCCCTTTTCGGCAAAGGGCTTACGGCGTGAAAATCAGCGGTCGGGAGTCGGGAGTCAGGAATCGGCCGTCAGCAGCTCGATTGGTTGACGTCGAACTCCAGCCGGATGCGTTGTCGAAAGGTCAGTTGGCCCGATTGGCACTCACTTTCGACTTCGATCACGCGCTCCCGTTCCCCCGACGTGTACCGTTCCTGCAAAACGGCCCGGAGCATATTGATCACCAGCTCCGTATGGTTGTCGATGTTGTAATCTTCCATCGCGGCTCCTCTCCCTCCGACTTCCCCGGTCCGACTTCCGACTTCACACTAGGCCGCTTCGACCTTCAGCTCATCGCGCAGCGGCTGCTGGCAGATCAGTTCCTCGGCGGCCGGCTGGCCGGCCACGCGGATGAACTCCTTTTTCCAGGCCGGGCTCCCCGGCTTGGCCACCAGGCGGAGCAGATAGCCACACGCCTGGACCATCCGGGACTTCCCTCCGTTCGCGCGTACATGCTCGCTGAACTGCTTGACCAGCGGTTCGATCTCGGCATTGAGATCGGCCGCCTGCCGGCGGAGTTGCTTTTGCTGTTCGATCAGCTCGTGATACCGAGCCAGCTCGGCCTTGGTGAGTCGCTTGGCCATCGCCTGGCCCCCCTTCCCTGGAAAAGACATCTGAAATCAAAACATCACAAATCGGAGATCGATCCGGCGCGGGCCTTCAGCTTGCGGTCGATCTCGGCGAACAACTCCGAGACGGTGAGCCGATCGAGGATCTGCCGCTCGATCGGGTCGATGCTCTCATGCAACGCCATCTGACTGCAGCGAAACGTCATTTCGACCTCGACCTCAGGGTCGAACATCTGCACGGGCATTCGGGCGTTGTAGCCCCCGTCCCCGCGCGTAGTCACATCGAACGAGCTGCGCATCTGCTCGACGCGCATGCCGCACAGCAAGGGGCGTTCCAGACGGATAGTCTGGCGACTCCACCCGGCGACCAGGCTCTTGCCGTCGGCATACAGCACCTGGCCGCTATGTCCCGTGCAGACAACGCCCATTAGCGCATCCGGCCGGCTTGCTCTTCGATCGACATCCGCTTGACATGCGGATCGTACTGCCCGCCATGCGGAACGTGGATCAGATCCTCCACATCGGATTCGAGGAGCTGCTTATACTCCTGCTCCAAGCGGCTGACGACGTTGCGGGCTTGCACCAGCTCGGCATGACGCTGGGACACGAGCCGCTCGGCCCGTTCGCGCAGTTCTTTCTCGACCTTGGCCTTGGCGTCCGCTTCCACATCCTTGAACTTCATCGCTTTCGGTTCCTTACAGGGTTCCCAATGATCCACCTCGGCCAACCTGACGAACTGATCGTCGTCAGGGAGCCGAATCAACAACACGCCGTTGTGTCCGTACTGCATGGCTCATGGTTTCTTCCTGGTGGCATGCCCCGCAGCCACCAAGGCCTCGTTCAGCGTGCGGAGCGGATCGAGATAGATCCACCCGACCAGCCGATCGAAGGTCAACGCCTTGAGCAACTGCCGACCCGTGGGGGCCGGGAGAAACAGTCGCAGCTCTTTGCCGGCGGCCCGGTTCGCCGTGAGCAGCTCGTGCGCAAAGGCCTCCGCTCGCCGCCCTTCCTCGGTGTGTCGCTCCGGCGCCCAGCAGTCGGCCAACCGCACGGCCCACTGCCATTGACTGCCAGGCACGCTCACCACGATCGTGTCAGCGTCGCGCAGCGCGTGCATTTCCACCGGCAGATACAAGCCCGCCGGGGGAAACAGATCGGGATGATCCGAGACGCTAGCCACCGCTTTGCCTCTCCATTTGAGCCATTTGGGCCTGATACCACTCCACACCACGCAAGGCGATGATCTTGGCGATCGTGGCCTCCCGCTTCTTTTCGATCACAAAGTCGAGGGCCGCTTCGGCCAGCATGTCATCGCCGCCGATCTCATTAGCCAGGCGGATCACCGCCGGCGGGATCTGGGCCGGAGCTGTTGGATATTCCTCCGCTCCCGCCTGATCTGCCTCCAGGATCGCCTGGTAGATTTGTTGCACCCGACTCAATGATGATCTGCTCCATGATTTGGTCGATTTGCTCGTTGGCCTTCAGTGAGGCCGTGCCGGTCCGATAGATCAGCAGCGTATTGAGCGTCCCCAGCCGAGCCGTCTGGCGGATCTCCGCTTCGTTGATCAGTCGCATCCGGGCCACATGAGCCGCCAGGATCTCTTCGCTGGTGTTGCCCACTCACTGCCCTTCCGCGCGGTGATAACCATGATCCTCCAGGTATTGCAGCAAGCTCCGCTCCCCTTCCACGCGCTCGATCTCCCGCCCGATCGCCGGCGGTGCCGCTGGTTCCCGCGGCTGCACCAGGTTCCAGGCCAGCGGACCGATCAGGCTGGAGCCCAGCACGGCCGCCGCGGTCCCGGCGATCCAACCCCAAGGGCGTGCAGCCGCGGGCGTTGCCGGCGGCATCGCTGCCGGCGGCGGCGGATCGCTCCGATTGTCGATGGTCAGCTTCACCTCGGGGGGCGCATCGGGCTCGACCGGCAAGCCGGCCCGATGGCAGGCGCTCTGCCGGAAAAACCGGAAAAACGCATTGTGTTCCTTCATGCGGTCGAGGATGGCGCTCATCAATTCGCTCCGCTGTTGATCGGTGAGGGGGCCGAGCTGGCCAATAACTTTCCCAGGTCGGTATCCAACGACTTCAACAGGGCCGCCCTCCCCACGACCGCATCGGAGTGCTTTTGCTGGCGATCGAGCACATCGTCCAGATCGGCAGCGCGCATGCCGCTGGCCCGCTCGATCTGATCGAGGAGCTTATCGACTTGCTGCTGCTCTTCTGGAGTCATCGGATTACCTCATGGCCATGGCCGGCAGATCATGCGGCGGTGGATCCCGCCGCCGGATCAAGCGACGTTAGGCGTCCTTCTGGGGAACGTGAATCGCCGTGCGCAAGGCACTCATGGTCGCCGGGTCATCGGTCGTGGCCCCGTGCTGGTGAATCAGGTTGGTGTTGACCACACCCAAACCTTGGGTCAGGTTGCGGTCGGCCATGCCGGTGAGGCGGGCCGACTCACGAGCGCCGGCCAACAGCTCGCCGCTCAGTACCTCTACGATGTCTGCAATTGCCATGGGTCTTCTACTCCAACAAAGAAAGGTTGCCACGTTGAAGCTCGGTCAGCAGGCGGGTCACATCCCGCTCGCCCCGTTGCTCCATGATTGAAATTCCGCCGCGGTAGATCACCAGGGCGGGGAGTTCCGTCGAAAAGTTCGGCGGCGGAGCCACCTGAATCCCACTGAAGCGGTCGCGGGTCCGCTCCAGTTCGCGGGCCAGGCGGGGCCAATACGAAGCGCTGCGATCAGCCACCAGGACGGCATGCAGCGGTTGCTCGGGGTTCTGCACCTGGATATGCACCTCGCTGGCCACCATGGCCAGGAAGTGCTCGTTTTGGGCCAGCTTGGCCGTGATGCGATCGGTCAGTTGATCGACATCGACTTCACACGCCGGGCCGGGGGGACCGGGCACGCCCGGTCGCTTGGCGATCGCCTCGACTTGTTCCTGGAGCTGATCGATCCGGAGGAACACGGGCTTCAGGTCGCAGGCACACGCAGGGGGTGGCTGCTGGCCGGCTCCCGGCTGGGGAGGCTGTTGGGCGGGCGGGTTTTGAGCCACATCGGGCCGCGGCGGCGGCGGAGTCACCACGCCGGCTCCCGAGGGAGGCATGGCACCTGGCTGTTGACCGCCGGGCCGCTGAAACAAATGGTCGGGCAAGTAGGGCCGGCACTGGCCCCCTTGGCATTGGGTCGCGATCCACTGCTCGATGTGCCGCAACGGGGTGAAGATCGCCCCGCCGCCGCTGGCTTGCGGCTGCGTATGCGGCCGGCCGTGCATGACCCCCAGATAGCGCCCCTGGGCATTGAACACGCCGCCGCCGGATTGCCCCTCGATCGAGTCATGGCCGCGGACCAGGTCAAAGTGGGTGCTGTAGCCTGGCGTCACCACGCCCCGAAACGACAGGATCTCCGGCTTGGCCGCCGCATGCCCATACCAGCTCGCCGGCTGCTGATCGGCCGCGGCCGTCTCGCCGGCGAACAGCACATAGTCGAAGTCGGCCTCCGGCACATGGATCAACGTCAGGTCCAGTTCGTTGTGGGCCGCCAGCAGGTAGCCCCGATAATGATCGCTGCCGTCGCTCCAATGCTTGGAGACGGTGTAGGTCTGCCCCCCCTGCTCACCGGTGTGGATGTGAGCGCAGGTGATCAGCGTGTGCGGGCCGATCGCCGTGCCGGTTCCCGAGGAGCTGCCATAGCGAACCTGGACCGTGGCCGTGATCGGATTGGTGGTCACCTCGCCGGCATTCGCTTCCAGGACGCAGGAGCACGAATCGATCAGGATCACGACGATCAGGAACACGAGGAACCTGGTGTCGCAGAGTAAGCAGTTGCAGGACTTCACTTCGACACCTCCAGCGCATGATTTTGGAATCGCGGATGATCATCCATGTACTGATGGTTCACCCCCAGCACGCCCCGATTGGTCACGATCGTCTGCTCCGGATCGAGCGCCACCACCTCGTGGCCGCTCGGCAGGTTCTGCCGCTGCGAGAAGACATCGACGCGGGCCACATTCACCGGCACGTACAGCTTGGAAAAGGGCCAGAAGGCCCGCCAGTTGCCGGCCCAGTACCAGTGCCGATAGACCGGATCGCTGAGCACCAGGTTGTCGACCGGCAGCCCCCGCTTGTGCAGCTCGCCGGCGAGCCGGATCGCCGCGGCACCGCCCCAGCTATAGCCGTAAATTTTGATGCTGGGGAAGTCGGAAGTCGTGGGGAAGTCGGAAGTCGGAGCGGGGAGGTCGGATGCTTTTGCATCGCGGCGGCGGGCGAGACGTTGCTGACAGGTGGGGCAGCTATCCATGTGCTGCCGCGCTTGGACGATACTGAGCGTCCGTTGCAACACCGGGCACACTCCTCCGACATCCGACTTCCGACTTCCGACTTGCGGCCTCAGCAGCCAAATCTTCTCGGCCAGGCCGGCCATCGATTCGTCCCACAGCCGCATTTCGACCATGCACTCCGGGCCGGCATACGTGCGATGCAGTTCCGTCGCCAAAGAGAGCATCCCATTGGGAGCCCCTTGGCGTTGCAGGAAGCCGCTGATCACGACATGCCAGGTTTTGATGGTGGAGAGTTGGATCATGGTCGAGTGGGGAGCCGCCGCTGGGCTCGGATGAAACACGGATACGGTTCGATCTACTCGATCGGCGTGATCACCAAAACGCCGGAGACGCGCACCAGCTTCTGCGTGGATGCGTCACAGAACTTGTAGCCGTCACTATTGGTCTCGCAGAGCACCTTGCCCGTGGACTGCCATTCGCCGACCAACTGGCCGCCCGAATAGAGCTGGACACGGTGAGCCGTTCCGTAGGCTGCAAAGGTCGATCGTTCGGCATCGGTACAACCGCACATCGCTGCCAGAAAGGCAGATGCCAGGATCACCGCGAAAAGTGCAAACAAGATCGTACGCATCGGGAATCGCTCCTATCCCTGTTTCATCCGTGTGAAGTCGTGGCCGGCTTACTTCTTGCCAAAGGCCTCCGCTGCCATCTGCTCTGCCAGGCCGATCACGCGGTTGCGAATCGGCCGGACTCCGTTGTTGTGGATCAAATACATCTCTGTCCGCTTGTTGCTCCGCCGGCGCGCGAACGGATCGCGATGCAACGGCTCGGCGGTGAACTGACCGCCCCGGCGGCCCGGATGGTCGAACCGTGGATTGGTAAAGGTCCAATCGAGATCGAATCGGCTCAGCTTGCTCATACGCCTCCCTGCTTCCCCGTTCCCCGCTGGTCCTTGGACGTGTGCCAGCAAATCACACACGGCCGCACATTGACCCGCTGGCCGCAACCGAGGCACCGGTAGACCCGGCACGGGCGAAAGGGAGAGTCAGCAGTCGGTTCTTTGTCGGTGGCCTCGAATGCGCGGCGAGCTTCCCGTGAGACGGTGCTCTTGGCGACGCCGAGTGTTTTGCTGATGGTCCGCCGGGACTCTCCCCGATCGATCGCACGAAGGATTCGTTGCCTCGCCGCGGGAGTCAGTCGCCGGCCTGGTCCCACCCCGGCCCGCTCAATGCCGAATTTCGCACAGAGCCGCTGGATGTGAGACGTCGAGATCCCTAGTCTCCCGGCCGCCTCTTCTAGCGTGTCACTCTCGCGGATGGCCAGGCGCAACAGATCCGGCTGATCCGGATCGTCCTGCTGAGCATCGCCATCGTCCGCCATTGATCTCTCCCGCTATGAGCCAATGGTAAGATCGGCCGCACAGGGGTTCGACTTTCCCGCGGGTAAGATAGGTAAGGGCGGGATTTCAGAAGGCGGATTTCAGATTGCAGATTTCGGCGGGAAAGGAGGGATTACCACCGAGGCACAGAGGGACGGAATGACCGAGCTCCAATGACCAATGACCAGCTCAGATCCCCAGCCAGCGCACGATCCAGAACACGGCCGACATGGCCACGATCACCAGCAGCCAATCGAGCACCGCGATCCAGGCGGGCTTTTCCTGGTCGCTCATGGCCGAGGCCTTTGCACGGCCAGCAAATACCAGACGCCAAGCGAGACGACGCCGCACACGACGCTGGTGGTGATACGCCACCAAGGCTTGCCGTCGTACAGTTGCAAGTTCGCCGCTCGAAGAAAGGAGGTCATCGGGAAGTCACCAGGGAGGAATGAGTCACGGATCGGGGAACCACAGAGGGGCAGAGGTCACAGAGGGAGTGCTTCGGCGATCGCCCGCAAGCCGATCGCCATGGCCTGCTCAGGCCCCAGGCGAATCACATGACTTGAGCTGCCGTCCGCCTCGCGAACCACCAGGCCATTGCCTCGATGCAGCAAGAGCATGCGGCGGTCTCGCCGGTCGATCAGCACATCCTCGATCGCCTTGCGGGCGACCTCCAGCGTCGATTCATCTTGGGCCAGTCGCAGCAGCGCTTCCTTGAGTTGATCATTGGTCATCGGGGCCTGATCCTTTCGTTCTCTGTGACCTCTGTGGTCTCTGTGGTTAAAACTAAACGGTCGCCATCGAAGGCATTTCGTTCCACTCCCGCCCGTCGAGCATCCGGCCGGCGAGCTTCTTGCCGATGTGGAACGATTGCAGTCCATCGCTCCAATCGAAAGAGGTCGCCCCCTTGCCGATCTTGGCGGCAGCTTCTCGGCTGAAGGCGTTTGCCAGCGAGGGAACCCATTCTCCCCACTGCTTGAAGAAGAACGCCACGCCGTGGGCCTGGCACTGATCCCGCAGCCCTCTCGGCAAGTCGGGATGCAACGGCCGGGCTTCCCGGCCCGACTCGCCGCCGACGATCACCTGGCTGATCCACTCCCACTGCTCTCGGCTTCCCCGGATCGGTCCGAGCATCGGCTCGACGCTGACAAACTTCTCGGCCGCGGGGATCTCGATCAGGATCGGAACCCGCCGATCCCACCACTCTTGGTTCTCGGCAGTGACCCCCAGCCACACGTTGGGCAATGGCCAGGCCCAAAAGGCATCCCACCAAGGATCGTCGACCTTCTCACCAAGTTGGGTCGCGACCTGCATCGCGTTCGCTCCAACTCTCGCTTCCACGCATTCGGCCAGCGGCTTGCTGCGATCGACACTCAAGTACTCCCGCATCCGCTCTGGCCTCTTGGTGAGCACCTGAAACGTGTGTTGTGGGCAGAGGGCCATCACGGCAAACACCTGGTCAATCAGGGCGTCGGGAACGAACTCGGCAAACAGATCGGTCATCGAACAGACGAAGACCTTCCGCGGCCGTTTCCAGCGCAGGGGGATCTCCAGCATCTTGGCTTCGGCGATGATCTCCACTTCAGCCAGCGAGGCCTCGACGTAAGGCAGCCCGGTACCGCGGGCCGGCAAGTTCCGCTGATTGAATGAGGCCGCATAGCAATGCGTGCACGCCGGGCTCACCTTCTCACAGTGAAAGCCCAGCTTGCCATTGTCGCGGCGGCGGGCCAGGATCGGATTCCAAGTCGCGTCGGTCCACTCGATTTTGCTACGGTCTGCCATTGCCTTCGTTCCCTCCGTTTCCTTGTGTACCACCTTCGGATGATTACTCCGATGCACCTTCTGGTATTGGCTCTTTCATTCCTTTCGTGACAGCCTCGATCTGTTGTTGAAATCGGCCCATCGATCCGGGTGCCTGCGATTCCAACTCTGAGAACAAGAGCAGCGTCAGCATGCCGCGTAGCACACGGTGGCTAGTGTCTCGATATTCGCGGCGAGCCTTTTCGATCACCTTGGCCGCTTGCTCGATGCTCCATGGGTCAAAATCCATAGTCACGTGTTGGTCAACGAGAATCTTCATGGTTTTCCTTTCGTTCAATTGCTTCATCCGATGCTCTGAAACGCTACCGTCGACTGAACACTCCAATGAAGGCGACGCCAATCATCGAGATCACCAGCACGGCCACGCCTCCGAAAACAACCTCATCCGTCACACCGGCGGCCCACAACTGGCCGGCGATAGCTCCTAATTCAGACATCTGATTTCACCTTTCGTTGTTGGACCATCGGAGCGTCACTCCGAAGCGCTCGGGCCGTCCCAATAGTCGAATGGGTTGTAACCGTACGGGACCAAACCCAGCTCTTTTGCTTTGTCGATGAACGCTTGATCG
>Ga0070726_10004383_pt1 | contig 11300 bp, 8 predicted proteins | sample tdAd471_FD_67275 | JGI IMG/M metagenome (GOLD analysis project Ga0070726, IMG submission 67275) | Marine sediment microbial communities from the Atlantic coast under amendment with organic carbon and nitrate - tdAd47.1 | ecosystem: Environmental > Aquatic > Marine > Coastal > Sediment | place...
TACTCATAGCTGCGGGCCATGCCATTTGCATATGGTGGGTATGAACAGCCTGACCTTCTCTTACGCTTTATCAGCTACATCGGGGCTTCGCCCCGGCGCAGACCAGCACGTTCCGCGCGCTGGTCCTCACGGTCTTTATCGTCCTCCGCGTGCCTAACCTGACTCTCTGAATCCGCGCCTTTTGCGCGTGGGTTTGATGTCGATTCAGGTTATCACAAGGAAGAATATCCCATGCCAAAATTCAAACAGGGCGCACTCTGCGTCCTGATCGCGGCTGCCTTTGCAGGCACAGCGGTCGCGGCCCCGTGCAACGGGCCAACAGGCAGCGCGCCGACCATCGTGCCCGATGCGCCGCTAACCCTCACTATGGCGCTCATGCAAATCCGTCATGCGTCCCCGGATGTCCGCCGGGCCGCACTGGAGACGCGCGCCAGCGCAGCCGAAGCCGATCAGGCTGGGCGCCGTCTTAATCCGTCAATCGGACTGGAAATTGAAAACTTCTCAGGCACCGGACCGCTCAACGGGTTTGACCAAACCGAAACCACGCTCGCCATTGAGCAGACATTCCAGCTTGGAGGTAAAAGAGCCAAGCGCGAGCGTGCCGCGCGGGCGCGGGCAGCGCTCGCCGACGCTGAATGCCGCGTCATATTAAGAGAGACCGAGCTAGAAGCAGCGCTGCTCTATCATGACCTGATCGCCGCGACAGAACTCGCAGCGCTGGCACGGGAGTCGGCGGATCTCGCCGTGTCTTTGGCTGAAACCGTTGCGAAACGTGTTGAGGCCGGCGCGGCCGCCCCGCCGGAGCGCTCGCGCGCCGAGGCAGATGCGGCTGCACTCAAAGCCGCCGCACTTGCCGCAGACGCTGAAATTGATCAACGCCGCTATGAACTCGCCGCGCTTTGGGGAAGCTCAACGCCGGTTTTTGCGCCCCCGCGCGCCATATTGTCTGATGAAAGTGAAATACTCTCAAAGACGCGCGGGCTTGACGAGCACCCGGCGCTCGCCGCGGCTAAAGCTGGAGCAACAGCCCGCGACGCTGAGCAGGACGCCGCCCGCGCGGCCGGTATTCCTGATGTCACGGTTAGTGCGGGCGTTCGCCAATTTGAAGAGACCGGCGACAATGCGCTCCTGGTCGGGGTCACCGTGCCGATTCCGCTTTTTGACCGTAACCGCGACGCCGCTCGCGCAGCGGGTTATCGCGCCGATGCCGAACGTATCAGCGCCGTCGCCGTTGAGGCCAGATTGCGGTCGCAGCAACAGGCCGCCGCCGCGCGGGTGCGCGCCGCCGAGGCCCGGCTGACGCTACTCGAACAGGAGGCGCTACCTGCGGCCCGTTCCGCCTACGACGCATCTGTTGAAGGCTACGCGGCAGGCCGGTTTGACCTCACATCAACGCTCGATACCCGTAAAGGGCTGATCGAGGCAGGCGTCAGCGTAATTGACGCGCGGCGTACCCTTAATGCGGACCTCATGCGTCTCAAAAGCCTGATCGGTGCCGCCCCGTTTAATGGAGACTTCCTATGAAACAGACACATATTTTGCCAACGACCATGATGGTTCTGGCCGTGATTTTGGCGGGATGCGGCAATGCAACCCCGGATACAAATCGGGTCGCTAGCGAAACCTCCGCCGCGACCGCTGATCACGATGATCACGATGATCATGCCGAAGAAAAAGCGGATCACGATGACCATGGCGAGACCGATCAAGATGATGAGCATGACGATCATGCGGAAAGTGACGGCGAGCCTGACGGCCATGATGATCATAGTGAATCCGAAGGCGACGTTGTAAAACTAACCCAGGACGCGGCCACTGAGGCCGGTATTGAAACAGCAATTGTTGCAGAGGGGGCGATTGCGCAATCTCTCAGCCTTCCGGCCGAAATCCGCTTTGACGCTGATCGTGTTGCCAATGTCTCGCCCAAGGTCAGCGGCGTAATTGGCAAACTCTATGCGAGCGAAGGGGATCACGTGGCACGCGGCGATACGCTGGCGCTGATCAAGAGCCGTGAACTCGCAGGTCTGAAAGCCGCTTGGCTCACGGCGGAAACGCGCAAAGCTCTGGCCAGTCAGGCGCTGGCCCGCGAGGAAAAACTGTTTGCGGACAAGATCACCTCGGAAGCCGATTTGCAAGCCGCGCGGGCGGAATTTGAAGCTGCGAAAGCCGATAGTGACGCGGCTGAAAATGAGCTCCATGCCGCAGGTGTCAGTCATGCCGCACTGGAGCGCATTTCCACGGCGGCTGACGGCGATAATGCCAATGCCTATCTGACAGCGCCGATTGCCGGAACGGTGGTGCGCCGCACGGTCATGCTGGGCGAAACGGTCTCAGCCGGGGATGCCGGCGCTGATCCGCTGTTCACCCTTGTCGACGATAGTGTCGTCTGGGCGGATATTGCCGTTTACAAACAGGACATCGCCCGCATTCGCGTCGGCGCTCCTGTCGCGCTAAAAACCGACAGCGGTGAAATCCTTGCGCAGTCCACAATTGCCTTTGTCTTGCCGGTCATCAGCGAAACGTCACGCACCGCGACGGCCCGCGTGATCGTTGACAACCCGGATGGCACACTGCGACCTGGTCAGTATGTCACGGCCGATCTCAGTGTTGGCACATCTGAGCAGGTTTTGCGCGTACCGGAAGCAGCCATTCAATTGGTTGAAGACAGACCTTCCGTGTTCGTCCCTGTCGAGGGCGGCTATGCACCGCGCGCAGTGATGACAGGCACCAAATCCGGCGGGTTTGTGGAAATCCGCTCCGGCCTAATGGCGGGTGAGGCAGTCGTGACAGACGGTGCCTTCACCCTCAAAGCTCAACTCGAAAAAGACGCCTTTGGCGATGGCCACGGCCACTAGGACATTTGATATGATAAATTTAATGCACCGTATCGCCGGAGGGCGGCTGCTCGCCGCCATCGCGGCGCTCGCCATGACCCTTGGCGGATTATTCGCGTTCAAGGCGCTACCCGTTGACGCCTTTCCCGATGTGACACCCTCACTCGTTCAGGTCTTCACAGAAACCGAAGGCCTCGCCCCAGAAGAGGTGGAGCGCTACGTGACCTATCCAATCGAGACCGCCATGTCCGGCTTGCCAAAGCTAGACCATATGCGCTCGGTCTCAAACTTTGGACTGTCCGTCGTTAACATCTATTTTGAAGACGGCACGGATGTCTATTTTGCGCGCCAGGTTGTTGGTGAACGCCTCGCCGAAGCGCGCGGCAATATCCCCGATGGCTTTGGTGACCCGCAAATGGGGCCGATTTCAACAGGTCTAGGGATTATTCTCTATTTCCGTCTCGAAGATGAGACCGGCGCGCGCGATCTTGTAGAAATGCGCGAAATCCAGGACTGGATCATCAAATACCAGCTTCAGACTGTGCCCGGCGTCACCGAAGTGCTGTCACTTGGCGGTTATGAAAAGCAGTATCAGGTCAGGCTCGATCCGGACGCGCTATTGGCTTACGACATCCAGATTGGTGATGTGATGACCGCCCTTGAGCGCGGCAACAAGACCGAAGGCGCACAATTTCTCGAAATCGGGGCCGAGCAATATACGGTCCGCGGCGTCGGACTGGCGCGATCGGTTGAAGATCTTGCGGAAATTGTCGTCAATGTCGATGATGGCCGCCCCGTGCGGGTACGCGACCTCGGTGAAATCATTGTCGGCGGCGGGGTACGCCAGGGCCTGGCCACCGCCAATGGCGAAGGTGAAGTGGTCGCGGGACTGGTGCTCAAACTCTATGGCGCCAATACGTCCGATGTGATTGCGCGCGTTCAGACACGCTTTGAGGAAATCAACAAAAACCTGCCGGAAGGCGTCAACGCCGTGCCCTATTATGATCAGGGAACACTGGTCAACAAAGCTGCCGCCACGGTGACAACGGCGCTGTGGCAGGGCGCGCTACTCGTCGCACTGGTCGTTTTCGTCTTTCTGGGCGGCTGGCGTCCAAGCCTGGTTGTTGTCCTTTCTATTCCATTTTCCGTGGGCTTTGCCTTCATCGCGATGCAATGGCTCGGCATCAGTGCCAACCTCATGTCGCTGGGCGGCGTGGCCATTGCCATTGGCATGATGGTGGATGGGGCTATCGTCATCGCAGAAAATGTCGACCGGGGATTCCGGGAAAGCGATCCGTCTGTCGATCAGAGAGATGTTGTGGCGCGCTCGGCTGCGGAAGTCATAGCGCCGCTAATTGCGGCCGTTGCGGTGGTGATCGTCGTCTTTCTGCCGCTTTTCTCGCTGCAAGGCGTGGAAGGTAAAACCTTCCGGCCTCTGGCAGCCTCCGCGGCGCTCGCCATGACGGGGTCATTGTTCTACGCCGCGCTGATTGCGCCATCGCTCGCAAATGGGGTCATGCGTCGGAGCAAAAAGCCGCGTGAGGACCGTCCGGGATGGATTGCCCGCACGGTCAGCCAAGCCGCCGGATTCTTCGTTCGCCAGCGTTTGGCGGCGATTGCTCTGGCCGCCATCCTCCTCGTAGCGGGCGGACTGGCCGGATCGCGCCTCGGGTCTGAATTTACTCCTTCGCTTGAAGAAGGTGATGTTCTACTCCGCGTGACCATGGCACCATCTATCTCTTTGACAGAAGCGGCGGAAACGACCACCCGCGTTGAGAAAAGGCTTCTGACGGCCTTTCCGGAAATCAAGTCTATCGTGACCCGAATCGGTCGCGGTGAGGTCGGGGCCCACGCCGACCCGACCAATAGTGCGGAAGCTTTTGTTGAACTCAATCCGAGGTCGGAGTGGCGCAAAGGCTTGTCGCCGGAGAACTTGCGCACAGCGATATCGGAAAATCTCGAAGGTGTGCCCGGTATTGTCGTCAATATCGGTCAACCTATCGCGATGTCTGTTGATGAGCTTTTGACCGGGACGCGCGCAGAACTTGCCGTGAAAATTTTCGGGCCGGACAGTGATGTCCTGTTGAAAAAGTCACAAGAGCTACAGGCCATCTTGCAACAGGTCGATGGGGCAGCTGAAGTTCAGGCTGACCAGATTACAGGGGCGCCACAACTCGTGGTGCGTGTCGATCGCGCGGCCCTCGGGCGGTATGGTCTCGATGTTGAGGACGCGCTTGACGCCTTGCGGACCTCGGTCGGCGGCGCAGAAGCCGGCGCTCTGTTTGAAGGCGTTCGGCAATTCCCGATCGTCGTGCGGTTTCATGAAGAGAGCCGCGATACAGCCGAAGCCATCCGCCGTTTGGTGCTGGAATCGCCGACCGGCGCACGTGTCACGCTGGAAAGCGTGGCCACTATCGAGACCGTGATTGGTCCGCGCCAGATCACGCGAGAGGATGGCGAGCGCTTTATCACTGTCCAATCCAATGTGCGGGGCCGTGACATCGGGTCTTTTGTAACGGAGGCGCAAGCTCTGACGGACGCCAATCTTGACCTGCCTGCAGGCTACCGCGTTGTCTGGGGCGGTCAGTTTGAATTGCAGCAACAGGCCAATGCTCGGTTCGCAGTTGTGATACCAATCACGCTCGGCATTGTATTGCTGATCCTGCTACTGACATTCGGACGGCTTAAATCGGCAATTCTCATACTGCTGAACATCCCCCTGGCGTTAACCGGAGGCGCGCTCGCACTCTGGATTACAGGCCTGCCTGTCTCGGTTCCCGCGACGGTTGGTTTCATCGCGTTGTTTGGTATCGCACTTGGCAACGGGATGGTCCTGGTGAGCTTCATGGATGATTTCGCCCGCGCCGGGCGGGACCGGGATGCGCTCGCAATCGATGCGGCTGGGATGCGCGCCAGACCCGTTCTGATGACGGCGATGACAACCGCTTTGGGACTTGCGCCCTTGCTGTTTGCGACTGGCGTCGGCGCCGAAGTACAGCGGCCTCTGGCAACTGTCGTCACAGGCGGGCTTGTCTCTTCAACTCTGCTGACGCTGCTCGTGATGCCGGCATTGCATCGGTGGTTCTCGCCAAAACCTGACTCGCATCATTCGCTACTGGAAACACGGCACAACCCCGAAACTGTGCCAGCGGAATAAATCACTCCGCCTTGGCGGTGTAATCCGCCAAGGCGTCACTTTTTTGGAGACGCTTATGTCACCCCCGAAACACTCAAATCATGATCATGACACTGACAGTCATGGTCATGACCATGGCGATGTCATTAGCCGTATAGTGGGCCCGCGCGCGGAAATCATCTTTGCCGGGCTAGCTGGACTTTGCCTGCTGGCAGGCTGGCTCGGACCCAAACTTGGGTTTCTACCGGACCCCATCGGATTTGGCTTCCTGCTCGCGGCTTACTTTTTCGGCGGTTATTTCGTGCTGCGTGAGGCCATGGGTAAAATACTCAAAGGCCAGTTTCAGATCGACTTTCTGATGCTGGTGGCTGCTACGGGCGCCGCCATTCTCGGCGAATGGGCGGAAGGTGCTTTTCTTCTCTTCCTGTTTGCCATTGGCCATGCCCTTGAAAACTATGCCATGGCCCGGGCGCGCAATGCGATTTCGGCTTTGTCGGATCTCACTCCGGATGAGGCGCTTGTCCGTAGGGGTGAGACGACAGAAACCATTGCGATTGACGAGTTAGTTGTCGGCGATGTCGTTGTGGTGCGTTCCAATGAGCGCTTGCCAGCCGACGGATTTGTGGTCAGCGGACAAAGCGCCGTCAATCAGGCGCCCATTACAGGCGAAAGCGCGCCCGTAGACAAAAGACCCGTGGCTGACCGCGAAAAGGCAGCTGCTAATCCTGACGCGCTGAAGGCCGAAAGCCGCGTGTTCGCGGGGTCAATCAATGGGTCCGGCAGTCTTGATATAGAAGTGACCAAATTGTCGGGCGAGACGACGCTGGCCCGCGTTGTCACCATGGTGAGCGAGGCTGAAACACGCCAGTCACCGACCCAGAGTTTTACCAAAAAGTTCGAGCGCATATTTGTGCCGTGCGTCATTGTTCTGGCGGTTGTTACGTCGCTGGCCTTCCTTGTTTTGGACGAGACGGCTTCCGAAAGCTTCTACCGAGCCATGGCTGTATTGGTGGCGGCAAGCCCCTGCGCGCTGGCCATTGCAACCCCAAGCGCCATTCTCTCCGGCGTGGCCCGCGCCGCGCGCGGCGGCGTGTTGATCAAGGGCGGCGCGCCGCTTGAGGCGCTCGGACGGCTCGACGCCATCGCCTTTGACAAAACAGGCACACTGACGGAGGGCGAGCCGCGCCTAGTGGATATTGTGCCTTTCGGCGATGTCGATGAAGACACTTTGCTCAGGGTTAGCGCCGCTGTTGAAACGCTGAGTGATCATCCGCTGGCCGAGGCCGTGGTGCGCGATGCGAAAAGGCGCCTCGGATCAATCCCCGACAGCGCAACCGATTTTACAAGCATAACCGGTCGCGGTGTTTCCGCCATGTATGATGGCCAGATTGTGCATATCGGCAAATCGGCCTTGTTTGATGAGGTGGACGGCAAGCCAGTGCCCGAGGACTTGGCAGAGCGCGTCAATTCGCTGTCGGCCGATGGCCGCACAACGATGATTGTGCGCCATGGTGAGCGCTATCTGGGCGTAATCGGTCTGATGGACACGCCGCGCGAGGCCGCGAAAAGCGTCATAGCGCGGCTGCGCGACATCGGTGTGACCCGCATGATGATGATTTCGGGCGATAATCAGAATGTGGCAGATGCTGTCGCGCGAGACGTTGGGCTGGACGAGGCCTTCGGCGATCTCATGCCCGATGACAAAGTCACCAAGATCAAATCGCTCAAGCAAGGCCGCGGCGTCGCTATGGTTGGGGACGGCGTCAATGATGCGCCTGCCATGGCTAATGCGACTGTCGGTATTGCCATGGGAGCGGCGGGCTCAGACGTTGCGCTTGAGACCGCTGACATTGCCCTCATGGCTGATGATCTTGAAACGCTGCCATTTGCCGTCGGATTGAGCCGGGCGACCAGTCGCATTATCCGGCAAAATCTTTGGGCGAGCCTCGGCATCGTCGCCTTTCTTATTCCCGCGACGCTTTTCGGTCTCGGGATCGGGCCCGCTGTCCTCATTCACGAAGGTTCAACTTTGATCGTCGTGTTCAACGCTTTGCGACTACTTGCGTTCCAGGATCGCGAGCATTGATGAAACTGAAGGTCATCTGGTGCCGAATTCAATCAAACGCCCTGGTGCCGCCAGCGCGGCTCAGTGTTTCTGACTAAAACTGAAAAGTAATCATTCACAAAAGTAGTCTACGTATGTCGATGAATAATTTGCGGAACTTGTTCATTACGGGGACCTTAGCCGCCTCGCTCGCGGGATGCGCGTCGGCCCCAAAAGCTTTCCAACCATTAGATGTCATCGAAGCTGAAGCGGTCCGTGCCGAGTGCGGACTCATCCTACCGGCTTCCAGACTCAAGAGCGGCGGAGACTTCAGGCGACGGGCATATCAGACCTGCAAGAGCGACGTTCTAAGAGAGCTTGCCCGCAATGAGTGAAGACTTCACTCATGCGGCACGCTGATTAAACCCCAGCTGTGCGCCGAGAAGTTCAACCAGATAGCCGCCATCCCGCAGCCCCTCCGCCTTTTTGATAATGTAGCGGATGGCGTCCCGCATGGTGCCGGTTTCATCGCTCCACTCGGCATCGACGGCCGCTTTGCCGTTGAGAACAATGGCGATTTCGCGCCGTGACATGCCAAGCTCAAGACAATCGAGGGCGACCAAACCGTCACGCAGGATTTGCGTGGTTTTGGTCCAGAGCGGCGCCTCGGGCACGCTGCCTTCCTCGATCAGGGCAAGTGCGGCTTTCTGCGCTTTCAGTTTGCGCTCATAGGCTTTGAGATCAGAGATGGTCAGTTTCATCCGAACAGGTTCGAGCCCCAGAATCGAAACGCCGGTGCAGCGCACCTGCACGACGCAGCCCTTGCCGCGGATCAGAAGAAATTCGCGGGCCTGCAAATCGGTAATGTGGGTGATTTGGCAAATTGGAACCGTGCTGTCCCAGATATCACAGCTTTCGCCCGGCGCCCGTGGTGAGCAGTTCACTTCCACCTGATCGGGAAACACATGCTTGTTCCAGACCGCATCGGCTTCAAACCCATTAAGGTCTGGATCGGGCATGAACATAAGGCCCCAGCGGTGAGCGAGGCGCTGCGGGTTGCGGGGCTTCAAGAGACGAATATCGGCGCAAGGCGCTTTCATTTCAGATACATCGTCGTCCGACCGCGCCTCTGCATCGCGTCTGAGGTCGGGATTGCGCCTTGCATATTCCCATGCCCAGCGATCAGGCGACAGGCGCGAAAGGTAATCGTAGCGCGCCAGGACGCCTTCCGAACTCAAGGTAAAAGTCTTCATCATCAGCTCCCTTCACAGGGGAATTCAGCAAGATGAGTGCCAACCTGAAATTGAAGACTGAATTCATACGCGCAGATTACTTAATGCATGAACAGCATCTTACGGGAATAATTTGAGCATCTGATCACTATTCAAACTCTCCTCATGAGGGATTTTTACAGTCGCAACCTGTAGCAATAGTTACAGGTTCGCGTTTGCATTCATCTGCAGCAGGTCGCGGGGCGTTGCTGGATATGGCCCGCAGTCCCACTCCCCGAAAATCGCATGGGCTGTCAGGCTTTGGTCACTCGGAAACGTGAGTGACAGGAGCCTTATGAAATGGACAAGCCCGCGCACCAAAGCGAAACAGAAGACCGTCGCAGCGCAATGCTGCGCACCGCGTTCTGTTCTGTGGTGCGCGAAGCGCTGGAAGCGCCAGATACGATCGAAATCATGGCCAATCCTGATGGATCGGTCTGGATCGAGAAGGCTGGCATCGGCCTCATCATCTCTGAACACACTCTCCCGTCTTCCGACCGCGAGCGCGTCATCCGGCTCGTGGCCTCTGGGGTGGGAGTAGCCGCAAACCGCACCTCCCCGATTATCTCTGCTGAACTCCCCGGCAGCGGCGAGCGGTTTGAAGGGCTTCTCCCACCCGTCTCAACCGCGCCATGTTTCTCCATCCGCAAGCCTGCGACCACACCGTTTGAACTCGGCGACTATGTCACCCAGGGCGCGCTGGCGCCTGCGCTGGCCCAAGCGCTCAAGGACACGATTGCAACGCATGCGAACATTCTGATCGCCGGCGGCACGTCCTCTGGCAAGACGACATTTACCAATGCCTTGCTGGCAGAGCCCTCACTACATGACGACCGCATCGTCATCCTTGAAGACACGCGGGAGCTGCGCTGCGCCGCACCCAATGTCGTCCAGCTCAGAACCCATCGCGGCAGCACCAGCCTGCAGGACCTTGTCCGCTCGACCCTGCGCCTGCGCCCCGACCGGATCATTATCGGCGAAGTGCGCGGGGCTGAAGCGCTCGACCTGCTCAAAGCCTGGAACACCGGCCATCCCGGCGGGATCACCACGCTGCATGCGAACTCCGCCCACGGCGCGCTAGCGCGGCTTGAACAGCTGACACTGGAAGCCACACCGCGCGCGCCCTTCGACCTCATCGCAGAGGCGATTGACGTCGTCGTGTTCATGAGCCGCGCGGGCGGCCAGCGCCGCGTTGAAGAGGCACTCCGCGTCACCGGCTTTGACGGCGAGGGCTACCAGACCCAGCCGCTCGTCTCCCGCTCTTTGTCCCTCGTCCAACATGGAGAAACACTATGACCCTCTACACCCACCTTCAGACCGTAAACCGAACGGTTCAGGTCGCGGCCTGTATCGGCCTCGGCCTGATGATCGCCGGTCCCGCCCATGCAGCAGGCTCCGGCATGCCCTGGGAAGGTCCGCTCGATCAGATCCTGCAATCTATTGAAGGGCCCGTCGCGCGGATCGTCGCGGTGATCATCATTACGCTGACCGGTCTGACCTTGGCTTTCGGAGAGACCAGCGGCGGGATGCGAAAGCTGATCCAGATTGTGTTCGGTCTTTCGATCGCCTTCGCCGCCACCAGCTTCTTCCTGACTTTCTTCAGCTTTGGCGGCGGAGCGCTGGTCTAGTGGCGGAAGGCTATGAAATCCCCCTCCATCGCTCGCTGACCGAGCCGATCCTGATGGCGGGCGCACCGCGCACGGCCGCCATCGCCATCGGGACGCTCGCTGCCGCGGTCGGCCTTGGGCTCCAGCTCTGGATACCGGGCCTCGTGCTCTGGACCGTCGGGCATTCAGCGGCCGTGTTCATGGCGCGGTCTGATCCGGATTTCATGGCCGTTGCGAGCCGTTCGACGCGCCACAAGGAGCATCTGACATGCTGAACTTGCGTGAATATGCCGACACACCAACGCTTCTCGCCGACTATCTACCATGGGCCTGTCTCGTTGCGCCGGGCGTCGTCCTCAACAAGGACGGCAGCTTCCAGACGACATTCAAATATCGTGGCCCTGACCT
>Ga0070726_10004386_pt1 | contig 11299 bp, 12 predicted proteins | sample tdAd471_FD_67275 | JGI IMG/M metagenome (GOLD analysis project Ga0070726, IMG submission 67275) | Marine sediment microbial communities from the Atlantic coast under amendment with organic carbon and nitrate - tdAd47.1 | ecosystem: Environmental > Aquatic > Marine > Coastal > Sediment | place...
TCTTTGGCATCTTTCTCAATACCCTCCCGGTCGTCCGGGGCGGAGGGTTCAGGCTCCACCACTGCTGCAAGGTCCTCACTGGACGCCGCCTCACCAAACAGGTGCCAACCCCGCAACTGCTCGATATCAACGGCGGACCTGTCCGCTCCACCCGCGACCCTGACGATCGGGTTAACAATGTCGCCCACCCCAGGTTGCGCACCCGTTGAGCCAGGGTAGAGCGCCCAGAACAGTTGCGCCACAGAGGCCAGCAGCCACCCAAGCAGCAACAGCAGCAGGAGTTGCCGCAATCGCCTGGCACGTTCCGGTTGCGAGAGGCTGATCACGGCCGCCTGCAGCCGGGAGCCTGCCCTGGCGCTGAATTCACCTGCACTGCTGAGCCATTGAACTGGCAAAAAGTTACCCACTCATCTGCTGCTTTAAGGAATGCCGGCACTGTGCTTCCCAGAGCGCAGGGCCGACCCGATTATAGGGGGGGAAGATCAAAGTTAAAACCACGAGCCCAGAGCTTATTTCTCGGCCCTGATGCGCACAGGCCACCGAAGCTGTGAATCAGCCCTGCAGAAAGTAGCGCAGGGCGCTCAGGACCAGCAAAAGCCCCACAAGCGGGTATATCCAGCGGCTGATGCGCTGCACTTGCTCCGGCTCCATAGGTTTGGCAAAGCGCTCCAGCACCAGAACGATCAGGGCGAGACCGCCAAAAATAAAGATCAACAGCAACAGCAGGTTGTTCACGACTCCTCCCGGGGCGCTTTCCCCTCTCTGACCTGGGCATACCATCGCGACGGGCCATCAATCTCGCCCTCAGCGTCAAGCGGCGGGTACGCCAGCCCACGCGCCTTGCAATAATCACGAACTGCCGGATGGCCCCACTCGAAAAACAGGCGCTGGTAGGTGTGCTCATCCAGCTGGCAGCGATCGTAGAGCCCGGCCGCTGCGCGCTGGCGCTGCGCCTCGGCGAGTATGATCCCGGCCGCCACTGCAACATTATATGAGGCTACCATGCCGACCATGGGGATGTTGACGCAATGATCCACCCGGTCGAGCGCAGCGGCACTGACCCCTCGACGCTCGGCTCCCAGCACGATGGCGGTAGGGCGGGTGTAATCAATCTCGCGGTAATCGACGGCGGCTGCATCCAGGTGCGCTGCCACCAGTTGACAGCCAGCCCGACTCACCTCGGAAAATGCCTCATCGGGCGTGCGGTAGCGATGCACGCTAACCCAATCATGCGAGCCCATGGCGGTACCGCGAAAGGCCGTGTAATCCTCCTCGCCGATGACTGCGTGCAAGTGCTGTATCCCCACGGCATCGCAGTTGCGCACGATCGCCGATAGATTCCGCTGCTTGTTGACGAAGTCGGTAATCACCACAAGGTCGGGTTGGCGACGGTCCAGCACGCTGCGCAGCCTGGCAATTCGTTCAGGCGTCAAGCGCAATACCTCGCCGGACCATCAGCACGCTACACCACCGCTCAGCCAACGATCCGGTAAGCCTCGGGAATCAGCTCAAGACCGTCTACCGAACAGTCCAGGTCTTTGACCAGGCCATCGCGCAGCGAATAGACCCAGCCATGAACAGCCAACTTCTGCCCCCTGGACCAGGCCTGCTGGGCGATAGTTGTATGACACACGTGAGACACCTGGGTGATCACATTAAGCTCACAGAGACGGGCGAGGCGTTCCTCTTTATCAGCGATTGCGTCCAGTTCTTCACGGTAGCGAAAATGCACATCGCGTATATTGCGCAACCAGTTGTCAGCTAGCCCGGTGTAGCGGCTCTCATAGGCGGCGCGAATACCCCCACAGCCATAATGCCCGACAACAATAACGTGTTTCACCTTGAGCACCTCCACCGCGTACTGCAACACGGTAAGGCAATTAAAATCAGTGTGAACAACGATATTGGCTACGTTACGATGTACGAAAACCTCTCCCGGCAACAGGCCAACAATCTGGTTGGCCGGCACGCGGCTGTCCGAACACCCGATCCACAGATACTCCGGTGTCTGCTGCGCCGCCAGCTTTTCAAAAAACGCAGGATCATCTGTCTTGACGCTTTCTGCCCAGGCGCGGTTGTTGTCAAACAGTATTTTTACATCATCACTCACAGCGCTTCCTTACACCAGCAGTGTGGCCAGCCGCGACAGCACAACCGTATTGCCGCCTTTCGCGCGCGCATCTTCCAGCGCCTTAAGGCCAACAGAACCCATTTGTCGGGCCAGCTGCCCCATGTCTACCGCCGGATACTGCCGCGGCTCCCAGGTCACCAGTCCGATACTGATAGTGACTTGCAGCACCGCCCCGCGACCATCATCAATAGAAAAGTCATCGATATCCGCACGCATGCGTTCGGCTATATCGCTACCCAGCGACTCCCCGCTACCGGGAATCACCACGGCCATGCGCGATTGTGACAAACGCGCCATCATGTCAGTGGCGCGCAGGTTGGATGAAATGCGTTGCGCCACTTTCTTGAGTACGAAGTTTCCGCGCACGTCGCCGTAATGCTGCACCAGGTCATCGTACTCGTCGATCTCCATCATTAATACGGTGACGGGCTTGTCTGCGCGTTTGGCCCGGGCAATCTCGCGCGCGATGTCCCGTTCAAACCCGCGCATATTGCTCACCCGGGTGAGCGGATCCAGCATAGTCAGCTGGGATACCTGCTGGTGATTCACTCCCTGCACCAGGCAGCGGGAAATAATGGCTGCCAGGTGTGCGAGTAAACTTTCCTCTGCTTCACCCAGCGTCATCGTGTCTTCGGCAATACCGATATGCAGGCTCCCCATCAAGCGCCCGGAGTCGGTCAGCGGCAGCAGCAAGGCATAGTCGATACCGTGCTCCGACTTCAGCACCTCGAACATCCTGGAGTCAGTGGCGTCGATCAGTTCAATATCGGGCTCCAGCCCGAATAATTCCTGGATAGCAAAGACATCGTTCTGCAGTTGCAGGTAATGCCCATAGCGCTCCCCACCGACAATCAGGCCAGCAAGAATGCCCTCGGGGTCATGCAGCCAGAGCTCCGCTACACGGAAGGAAAAATGCCGTGGCATACTGACCAGCAGCACCTCCAGCAGCGACTGCAGGTCGCTCGCATCCAGCAGCATGTGCTCAAGCTGCTGGGTCTGCAGATACAGATAGCGATTGAGTTCTACGGTTTCTACCAGGCGCCGCTCACGCAACTCCGCACCGGATGCCACCGGAGGCGCGCCCTGGATTTCTTCTCCCTGCAAACCGCCCTTGCCTTGCTCGTCCACTAATGCTACTCCACACCACTCAAACAACCGGGCCGACGTTGCCTGGAGTTATTCTTATTGGCCGCCAAGTGTAAGCGCCCTATAATCCTGTTGCAACGCCATCACCACGCTCACCGCGGCTGTTCCGGCAACAGCCAGGGTCCGCGCTTCACAGGAAGAAAGCCATGAAACTTACCGCTGAAATGAGTCTTTATCCGTTGCAGGAGGAGTACATCCCGGTCATCCGTGCATTTATTGAGGAAGCCGCAAAGTGCCCCGCGATGACACTCAGAACCAATGCCATGAGCACACAGGTGTGTGGTGATTGGGATGCCGTTTTCAACCTGGTGAGCGCCACGCTAAAGACAAACGTCGAACAATTTGGCAAGCAGGTGTTGGTGTGTAAATTCATCCCCGGTGAACTCGATATCAACGGGTGAATGGCAACAGGCCACAGCCCTCACCACTGCAGCGGCTGGAGCAGGCGCTCTCGCAATGGCGACAGTGGCAGTGCCGCCCGGCTCTGACGCAAGCGCCGACTGTACAGGAAGAACTGCAGGGTGGCTTGAGCAACCACAGCTACCTGGTGCAAGCTGAAAACCACCTTCTGGTGGTGCGCCTCGATGGCATCAATCCGGCCGACCATGGACTCAACAGGCAGATTGAATACCGGGTACTGCAAACGGCCTCGACCGCCGGCATCGCGCCAACACCCCGCTACTTCAACCCAGACCTTGGAGCCATGGTCGTCGACTATCACACAGGCCAGGCGGGTGAACGCGTTACCGCAGCAGGCCTCGCGCAGCTGCTGCGCAGCATTCATAGCCTGCCGGCTACACATCACCGGGTAGAGGTTGGCGAGCGCATCAGGCGCTACCTGCACCGGCTGCAGTCGGACAACGGGATCGACCTGCCACGGGCTTACCGACAGCGCTTGTTTGCACTGCTGGAAACAACAGACCCGATCAGCAGACAGCACAAGGTCCTCACTCATAACGACTTGATGCCAGCCAATCTCCTGCAGTCTGGCCGACACCTTCTGGCGCTGGACTGGGAGTACTGCGGCATGGGTTCACCCTGGTTTGATCTGGCAGTCGCCAGCCTTGGACAGGATTTTGGCGAGGCACAACAAGGTGAACTGCTGAACCACTATCTGGGGAGCCAGGCAACTGCAAGCCAGACATTGATTCTCAGGCAATACCGCTCCCTGGCCCGCTATATAGAGCTACTCTGGCACCTGACCGCCAGGCCTGCCGCAGAGCCTGACACGGTGTTGCAGCGCGGCCTGGCGATGATAGACCGGGAAGCCTAGTCGCGAAAATTATTGAACTGCAGCGGCGAACCAAAATCCTCGTCACGAAGCAGCGCCATCACCTGCTGCAGGTCATCCCGCTTCTTGCCCGTAACCCGCACCTGCTCGCCCTGAACCTGGGCCTGTACTTTTAACTTGCTGGACTTTATTGCCTTGACGATCGCGCGACACTGGTCGCTATCAAGGCCATGACGCAAGACCACCGTCTGCTTTACCTGCTTGCCCGAGGCCTGTGGCTCCGAGCAGTCCATGGCCCCGGGGTCGATACTGCATTTTATGAGTGCATCGCGCAGCATATCTTCCATTTGCGTGACCTGGAACTCAGCCTCCGCAGTCAACAACACCGCACGATCCTCACGGGCAAAGCTCGCGTCCACCCCCTTGAAGTCAAAGCGGTTGGCGATAATGCGGCCGGCCTGGTCGACCGCGTTGGAGAGCTGGTGCAGGTCCACTTCCGAAACCACGTCAAATGATGGCATAGTGCGAATCCTCAGTATTCTCAGGGATCAAGGTGACCCAATGGTAATGGGCCAAGGGACATTTACAAGCAGCAGCGCAGAGCAGCTGCTTTGAAGGCAGGACAATGGCAGGTGCTGGGCGCCGGCGCCATGGGCTGCCTGTTCAGCCAGCAGCTGATCAGCGCCGGCTGCAGCGTTACGCTGCTGTTGCGCAACAGTCCCGACACGGCTGCCGGTAATATTCGCATAGATACCCATAATAGCAGCCGGCAACTTCCCGTAAAACTGGACGCCGCAACCGGGCAAGAACCCCTGGACAAACTGCTGATCTGCACCAAGGCACCCGATGTTCACTCCGCCATGCGCTCCGTGCTGCATCGTATAACGCCAGCCACACCCGTGGTGCTGGCGGCTAACGGTATGGGCTTCGCCCAGGCGGTGCTTGAGTTGCTGCCATCCAACCCTGTTTACTGCTGCACTACTACCGAGGGCGCGTATCGCCTGGGAACGCGACACATCCGCCATGCCGGGCGCGGCATCACCCGACTGGGGAGTTTGCGCAACGAACAGGCTCCAGGCTGGTTTGCTGACTGGGCTGCTCCCCCTTTAAGCTGTGTATGGGAGAGCGACATCAACGCCGCCATGTGGCACAAGCTGGCAATTAACTGCGCAATAAACCCACTCACCGCATTGCACCGATGCCACAACGGCGAACTGGGGCGAGACCCCGTACTGCGATCACAGGTGAACACCCTCTGTGATGAAATAGCCGCTGTAAGCCATGCATGTGGATACACCGAGACTGCAGTCACTGTGCATAGCGCGGTTGCCGCGGTAATTGCCGACACCGCAGAAAACCGTTCCTCCATGCTGCAGGACGTGGAAGCGGGGCGAACCACCGAGATCGATTTCATCACCGGCTTCCTGGTGCGCGAAGCCGAGAGACTGAATGTGAACACCCCTGCAAACCGGGCACTACTTGAAGAGGTTACGCAAATTGATCATTGAAATACTGGCCTCAAGGCCTGTTGCTGCACCCATCATCCTGTCCCTGCTGAGTGTTGTCGGCCTGGTGCTGTGTGACTACAGGGGGTTTCTCGGCGGACGCTTTATCTGCAAACCCCTGGCTGCCATGGCCTTTATCTGGCTGGCCCTGATTGCCGGAGCGCTGGAAAGTAGCTATGGCCAGGTGTTATTGCTGGGGCTTCTCCTCGCCGCGACTGGCGACATTTTGCTGGTGTTTGAATCCGAGGCGGCTTTTCTGGCTGGTCTGGTGGCTTTTCTCTGTGGTCATCTGCTGTATGCGCTGGCCTTCCTGCAGCTGCCACTCAACCTGCTTGCAGTGAGCCTTTCCCTGGCACCCGCAGCGATCCTGGTGGGCGGCAGCCTGCTTTGGCTCAGGGGGCACCTGAGCGGCCCCATGCGCTATGCAGTGCCGGCTTACATGATTGTCATCGCCGGCATGCTCGTTTGTGCCGGCGGCACCTGGGGTCAACCCGGAGCACTCCTTATCATCACCGGGGCCTGGGGATTCGCTCTTTCTGACCTGGCGGTGGCGCGGCGACAATTCATCTGCACCGACCCATGGAACCAACTGTGCGGCACGCCACTGTATTTCGGCTCGCAGATGTTGCTGGCGCTGTCAGTGATATTTCACGCAGCTTGAGTCCGCACCATGGCAGCAACTGAAACAGCTTACGGGAACAAGGCATGGCTGCTCTGGCTTACCACTGACTCCCAGACGGAATGGGGCAGCCCGGTGGCGATCAACGCCTGGCGATAGTCAAAATCGCCAGCGCTGCGACGGGTAATCGAAAAGACACACAGCGCGTCACTACAACGCAGGCCGGCACTGATAACGTACTCAGGTTCACGCGGGGCAACCGCCGCATAGTAGGCACGCGGCCTCACCGAACCACTGACCTGCAGCGGCCCCAGCTCGCCCTCCACAGCGTCATAGATTCGACTCATCAACCATTCCCTGTTGACCTCACCCGGAATACCTTCGCTGTTGGCCAGGTGGATTTGCGGCGGCTCAAAGTGGACACGCACAGGCCGTTCCTGCTGCCAAAAGGCAAGCAATGCCAACGTACTCAACAGGGTGGCCGACACCAGCATGATACGAGTGGACAAGCGCAGTGAGCCGAACAATCGCAGTACACGTGCTGCAGGGGAGTACTCAAGCCGGGACCGTCCGCGGCTCTGCAGCTGCCTGGGGATGCCCAGAGGGACATCGTCTGCAGACTCCGGACGAAAGTAGGGACCGGCCTCTCGCTGCAGGCTGTGCGCCCGGTCCAGGGGCATTCGACGCAGCATACTGCGTAGCTGGCTTCTCACCGGATGGGTATTCTGCGGTCGCGCCAGAGGGTCACGGCGTAACAGCGACTCCACCAGGATCAACAACTGCTGCGGCACCTCATCGTCGTCAGGAAGATCCACGTCAAGCTGTATGGTCTCTGCGGCGGCAAACCCAGGGCTCCCCTGCCGCAGAGCAGCCGGAAACGCGTGCTGTTGAGTCAACATTCGGTAGAGCAACGCGCCCAGGGCAAACAGGTCACTGCGTATATCAAGGGGAGCGCCGGACAGATGCTCTGGGGTCAGGGCACTGACGCTGCCAGCCGCTGCGGGGGACGTATCGTCGCTATGCCTGGCCACCCCAAAGTCAGTTAACTTGACTCGCCCGTTGCGGGTGATCAATACGTTCCCTGCTTTCAGGTCGCCGTGGACGATACGCCGGGAGCGCGATGCCGCCAACGCAACCGTTAGTTCAGCCGCAACGGTCAACAGGCTGGCAAGGCTCAGACGGCGCTGCTGAAGCACCGTCTCCAGATCCACGCCGGGCACATATTCCATCACCATCGCCAGATACTGGCCGGACTCGATAAGGTCATAGATCTGCACAACATGGGGTGAATTGATGCGTGCTGCCTTGCGCGCCTCCGAGAACACGCGCCTGCGAGCCGCGCGGCCACGGGGAAGCGTATCAATCTTGATAGCAACCTTGCGCTGCAAACGCCGATCGTAGCCCAGATAGACTTTGCCCTGACCACCACGCTTGATCAGGCGAACTATGCGATACGGGCCGATGCTGTCCTCGGTCATGATTCAGCAATCAGCAAGCGTACCGGCGGCGCGCAAGCGGGCTTTCAAAGCGGACTCAGACACCTTCAACTCCGCGGCAGTAGCGGCCACATCGCCGGCATGGCGGGACAGCACTGCCCGCAGACGCCTGGCAGATACTTCGCTGGCCAGGCAGTAAGCGCCGGACTTGTCGATTCGTCGGTAAACGGCCTGGCGCGTTACACCCAGTTTTTCAGCGACCGGATTGACTTCGTAGCCGTTGCCGGACATGACCTCGTCAAACTCGCTGTCGCTGATATCCTTCATCCTGCGCGGCCTGGCCGGCGACGGTGGGCGCTCCTCCTCGGGCTGGCTAATCCCCTCGAACGCACGCAGGACAGGCGCAGGAATTATGGGTGATCGGTCACTGGCGACGACAACCTGGGCAGCATAGTTTTCCAGCTGCCGCACATTGCCGGGCCAATGGTAATGAGCAAAGCGGAAAAACACGCTCGCCCAACGGGCCAGATGCAGCGGCTCGCTTTGCGCGTGCGGCAATAAATCCGCGCGTTGCTCACGATCACTGGCGCGGCGCAGAAAATGCATCAACAGACTACCGATGTCTTCGGGGTGTTCGCGCAGAGACGGCAGCAGTATTTCCATACTGCCCAGGCGATGACGCAATGCCGATTTGAAGCTGCAATCGGCGTCATCCAGCCCGGCGTCAGTGGCCGAGAGCACGCGCACGTCTACCCTTTCGGTTCCTCCTCCTACCACCTGTATCTCTCTTTGCTGTAACGCGCGCAACAGCAGCGGCTGCACTTCCTCTGGGGTATCTCCTATCTCATCAAGGAACAGGGTGCCGCCATGCGCCTCACGAAAAGAACCCGCTCGCGCGCTATTGGCACCAGAGAAGGCTCCACGGGTATTTCCAAAAAGGTGTGAAGCGGCCAGGGAGGCCGGTACGGCCGCCATATTAACGGTGACCAAAGGACCGGCAGAGCGGCCACTGCCGGCATGTATCGCCTGCGCTACCAGTTCCTTACCAACGCCGGTCTCGCCGCGTATCAGCACATCGAGGTCACTGGTTGAGGCGCGGTAAACCTGCTCGCGCAGCGTCTGCATGACCGCGCTGTCGCCTATCATGCCATCGGCTTCAGGGCGCTGCCGCACAACCGGGAAAGAGGCACAGCGTCGAAGCAGCAGCACTATTGAGTGCGATAGCAACAACACCACACCACGCTCCAGCGTCGCGTCGTCGAGGAACAACTCGTCATGTAATTCCTGCCCCGGCAGGCGGCATCGGCTGGCTCGCCGGGGCTTGCACAACAACACACCATCCGGCCGGGTAGTGACCAGCAACGCCCGTCGGCTTACATACGGGTCGGCCAGCGGCTCAGCGTCGTTGTTGCCGGCCCGCGAGAATAATGGCCCCTGGCGGCCCACCACCCACTCGGATGCCACCTTATCCAGCACCGCATGCTGTCCTATACGCTCTGTCTGCGGGTGAAACAATATAGTGCACTGAAGCTGCGGCGCCTGCTCTGTGCGCGCGACCACATCAGCCAGGGACGGCAGGGTTTCCTCGCTGCCTTGCATGTCGGGGGTTTTGGTCATCGTGGCGACTACCAGACTTTTTGTTTATTTTTTTCAAGTCTAGCAGTTGACGGCAAATTTGCAGGACTAGAGAAGAATGACAAACACCGACACGACCACCACCCAGCAGACTGCAGCGCGCTGCATCAGTGCGGACAGGCCTTCATTGCACACCGCAGCCTGTTGCCCGCTGACCCCAGTCCCGACGTCGAAGGGCTGCTCACCGGCTGCCGCGATGGCAACCCGATACAGTACCTGTCCCTGCCCGAGAGAAGCGCTGCGCCAGGCTGTCCACAGTTCGTCGGCGCTGGCAACAAAGTTCCCGGCGAGAGCAAACGTACTCGCCAGCAACCGCACCGGAACCCAGTCACAGTAAAACAGGAGACCGCGTTGCTGCGCCGGCTGTTCACAGGACAGTTGCAGCAAACGATAAGCCAGCGCGCCCACTGGCCCCAGCAGCAGAAAATAGAACAGCACTGCGAACCAGCGCTGGTAGCCATTGTAAAGAAAGCCAGCTTGCACCACTTGATGGATGCGACCGGGTTCCGGGCTGCCCTCCTCTTCATCCCAGTCGAAACCTGAGCCTGCGTCACGCAGCACAGCCTCCAGGTCCTCGCGTCGGCATTGACTGCGATAACGCTCCTGGTCCGCGCTCAGGTTGCCTCTGCCCACTGCGTAGAGCAGGAGCAGCACTGCGGCTGCAATCCAGGCCAGGCCAAACAAAAACGCCTGCAGATGACCCATCAACCACTGCGCCAGCAAGCAGGGTAACAACACGCTGACAACGGTATGGGCAGTACCGGACAGCCCCAGCGCAGCGAGCTGTGATTGCCAGCTTCGAAACCAGCCATCACGATGCAGCCAGTCCTCCAGCGGAGACAGGCGCTCCAGTACCAGAGCGATAATCATAGCGAGAAATGTCATCAGCAGAACTCCTTACCCGGCAGCTGCGCGATGCCGCGGCGGTAGCGACCCCAGTCAAAAGCGGGACCGGGGTCGGTCTTGCGACCGGGCGCTATATCGCAGTGACCGGCAATGTGTTCGGCACTCATCTCCGGGTAGGCCTGCAACAGTGCCACAGTAACGGCCTGCAACACTCGATATTGCTCGTCGGTGTAGGGAGTGTCATCGGTCCCTTCCAGTTCAATGCCTATGCTGTAGTCGTTACAGTTATCACGATTAGCGTAGCACGACACGCCTGCATGCCAGGCGCGGTCATCAAAGCTGACAAACTGCAACACCTCACCGGTGCGGCGAATCAGCAGATGGGCGGATACCCTGACGCCGCGGATCTCGTCAAAGTAAGGGTGCTCGTCCCAATCCAGCCGGTTGCAGAAGAAGCGCTCTATACAATCTCCCCCAAAGCGCCCGGGCGGCAACGATATGTTGTGAATGACCAACAGTTGCGGCGACTGCCCGGCAGGGCGGGGTTCGCAGTTATCGCTGGCCACGGCACGCGCACCGGACAACCAGCCCGACTCTACCTGAAATGCGCTTGCCAAATCTCCCATCCCCTCATCATAAGCGAGCGACTCACAGCACTCAACGTGCGGCCTGTCGCCCCGGCGCGGCCTCCCTGCTACAATTCCCGCCCCAATTCGAGCCAGATAACAGCACCATGACCCGTCTCTCCAA
>Ga0070726_10004394_pt1 | contig 11275 bp, 7 predicted proteins | sample tdAd471_FD_67275 | JGI IMG/M metagenome (GOLD analysis project Ga0070726, IMG submission 67275) | Marine sediment microbial communities from the Atlantic coast under amendment with organic carbon and nitrate - tdAd47.1 | ecosystem: Environmental > Aquatic > Marine > Coastal > Sediment | place...
AGCATGTCGGCAATCGCCGCCGACGACGTGAAGCGCATCGGGAAGGCCCCGGTCAGATATGTCTTGGCGTCGTTCAATTCGTCCGCCGTCGGCCCGTCCTCGGCGAAATCTTTCCACACGTCGCGCACCGTGGCGACTGTTTCGGCGACCCGCGCATTGGCGGTGCCGGCGCCGCCCATCACCGTGCCCGCGGCGTCCAACGGCATCAGGTAGCTATAGACGGAATACGCGAGACCGCGCTTTTCGCGCACTTCCTCGTATAACCGCGACACGAAGCCGCCACCGCCGATGACATAGTTCAGCACGTACGCGGTATAAAAATCGGGGTCGTCCCTGAGGATGCCCGGCTGCGCGAACTGGATCGAGCTTTGCGGCACGTCGACATCGATGACGCGCACACCGCCGTTCAGCTTCGGCGCGATTTTTTCGACCCGCCACGGCGCGGCCTTCTCCGGCAGCGCGCCGAACGCCTTGTCCAGATAGCCTTTCAGGGTCTCCGCGTCGATATCGCCGACAACGCCGATCAGCAGATTGTTTTTCGCGAGACGTTGCTTGACGAAGCGGCGCATGTCGTCGGGCGTGATCGCGGCGACGCTTTCCGCCGTGCCGTCGTTGTCGCGAGCGTAGGGATGGCCCTGGAACGCGGCTTCGAAGAGCGCCCGGCTGGCAAGGTTGCCGGGATTTTCAAGCTGCTGCTTGATGCCGGACAGGATTTGCGCACGGATCCGCGTCAGCGGCTGCGCATCGAAGCGCGGTTCGTTCAGCGCCAGCCGCAGATATTCAAACGCGTCGTCCAGATACTTGTTCAGGGTGCGGAGCGAGCCGCGAAAGGAATCCCGCCCGGCGCTGAAACGGAGCGAGATCGAGCGGTCGTCCAAGGCGCGCTGAAAGGTGTTGCTGTCCATGTCGCCGGCACCTTCATCGAGCGTCGAAGCGACAAAATTGGCGAGGCCTTCGCGGCCCTCGGGATCCAGCGCGGCACCGCCCCGGAACGCCAGCTTCAGCGTCGTGATCGGGTTCGACGGGTCGCGGATCAACCAGGCCTCGATGCCGCCGGGCGAGACGACGCGTTCGACGTCCACCGCTTTCGCCGGCGTCGCCGCCAGCAAAATGCTCACCAGCGCCGCCAGCATCACCGCATTGAAGGACGAGAATATCTTTTTCATCACATCAGCTTTGCATCAGCTTTGGGGCTTGGCACGCAGTTCGGCGGTGACGCTGTGCGTACCCTGCAACACGGCACGGGCCGCACGGGCGACATCGTCAGGCGTCACTTTCTCGATCCGCAGCAACCAGTTCTCGACCTCGTCGATGGAACCGCCGCTGGTCAGCGTGGTGCCGAAGACGCGGGCCGCGGTACCGAAATCGTCCTTGGCGAACACCGCGTTGTTGCGCATGCGTTCGATGGCGCCGTTCACTTCACCGGCGGTGACGCCGCCGCTCAGCACGCGGTCGACCTCGGCCATGACGGTTTCCTCGATCTTCTTCATGTCGACGCCCGGCTTCGGCGCAGCATAGAACCCGAACGCCGCCGGGCCGAGATCGTCGGCGTCATAGAACGCGCCCGCCGACAGCGCGATGGCGTCGTCCATGACCAGTTTCTTGTGCAAGCGGCTGGACGGACCGCCGCCGATGATTTCCGCCAGCACCTGCAACGCATAGGCGTGCTCGGACGCGCCGTAACGATAGCTGGGCGCGATGTAACGCCTCGACCAGCTCGGCTGCGTGACACGCTCGTGTTCGAGAACGACGCGGCGGTCGGCACGCGCCGGCGGCTCGGTGGTGCGGGTACGCTCGATGTCCGGGCCGCGCGGAATGGCACCGTAATATTTTTCCGCCAGCGGCTTCAACTCATCGACGGTGACGTCGCCCTCGACGATCAGCACGGCATTGTTGGGCGCGTAGTAGCGTTTGTAGAAGGCGAGAATGCGGTCCACGTCGAGCGCCTCGATCTCATGCTCCCAGCCGATGATCGGGCGGCGGTACGGATAGTTCAGATACAGTGCGGCGGAGACCTGTTCGCGGAGCTGCGCACTCGGATTGTTGTCGATCCGCGACCGACGCTCTTCGAGCACCACATCGCGTTCCGGCGCCACCTGTTCCGACGTGATCAGAAGGTTGGTCATGCGGTCGGATTCCATGCGCATGACCATTTCCAGCCGGTCGCGGGCGATGGTCTGGAAATATGCCGTGTAGTCGTACGACGTGAAGGCGTTTTCCTGCCCGCCGTTGCGCGCCACGGCGGATGAAAACGCGCCGGGGCCGTAATTGCTGGTGCCTTTGAACATCAGGTGTTCGAGCAGGTGCGCGATGCCGGTCTCGCCCGGGGCCTCGTCGGCGGCGCCGACCTTGTACCAGACCATGTGGCGGACGACGGGCGCGCGGTGGTTGGAGATCACCACGACCTGCATGCCGTTTTTCAGCGTGAAAGTTTCGGGGTCGAAAATCTGCGCCCAGGCACGCGCCGGCACAAAAGCGGCGAGCGCCGCCAGCACGAACAGAATCTTTGAATATGTCCGATATGTCCGCATGCAACGGATATGGACGTGTTCCGCCGCCAGATCAACGGAAAACACGCCCGTTCACCGAAAGGTTACGAAGATTTAAAGATGCGTGGACGCGGGCGCGCACCGGCAAAAGGACAATTGCCGCTGGGATGAAGCGCCCGGCCATTCTATCCTGCCGGAATGAGCGATTTGAACGACGCGCCCGACATGAATGACGACTGCATCTGCCGCCGCCTGCTCGACCTCGGCATCGTCGACGCTGTGGAAAACGCCCCGCACCGCGACGAGATGTTCGCCGCCATTCAGGCCTGTCTGGACAAGGGGCCATGCAGCCGACGCGCACCGATACAGGCCGCGGACGCACCGGACGGGACGGCGTCGCGGCGTAAACGCTCGGACCGGCGCTCCGGCATCGACCGGCGCCAGACGCAGACGGCGCTGCCTGCGGAGGGCGAACGGCGCGTCGGCGGGGAGCGCCGCTCGGGCGGCGACCGGCGCGGGCTTTTGGCCGGCGAGCAATACACCCCGCAGCAAGCCGTGCTCAACCTGCGCGCCTGGTGCAACGGCCATTGCAAGGGACCGTTCGATCTTCGGCTGGACACAGACACCGGCGAGCTGCGGTTTCGTTTCGAAGACCCCGACGACCGCGCCGGGTTCACCCGCATGCTGCAGAAGTTCAAGGGCCTGTCGGCACCGCAGGGCTGAGGCGCACCTCATGCAAACGCCCTGAACAGCGGAACTGTCCAGGGCGTAGGTTTTGTACGCGTGCGGCCTCAATCGGGCCGCGAACCGTATTGCTTACATTTCGCCTTCGACGACGGTCAGCCCAAGCGTATGCCAGGCCTGCATGCCACCGCGATAATAAAGGATTTTGTCGGCCGGGTAGCCTTCACGCAGCATGGCCTTGATCGCCATCGGCGACTGACCGCACCAGGGACCGTTGCAGAAAAGCAGCACCTTTTCGGCTTTCGTGCAGTCCCATTTCCCGACACTGCCGGTGCAGCCGATTTCGCCCAGACGGCTGGCCATTTGCGTATAGGGCATATTGATCGCGCCCGGGATCGTGCCGTCCAGGTGCCATTCCACGGTGCGGCCGTCGATCAGTTTGCCGCCGGCCTTGGCGAAGGCCAGCAACTCCATTTCACCGACCGTGGTGACGCCCGGCGCAACCTGCATCGGCTGAATGCAGAAAGGCGGGCATTTGCGCGATGTTTTCGAATACTTCGGATCGATCGTCGCATTGGTGTCCTGGTTGCGCATGATCTCGACCGGGCCGTTCGACGTTTGAACCGTGACGCTCGGTGTCGCCGCGTTGAGTTTGACCTCCAGTTCGGCGGCGGAAGCCGTCGTCGCGAACATAACAATGGCCAAGGCGATGCCTGAAAAGAGTCTCATCATGGATATCCCTCATTTCTTATGATCTGTGGCATGGGGCGGTTTTTTTGGTTTCAATCGCCAAATGATATTATGCTAAAGTTGAATATGTCGAGATGCGATTGTCGGCGGAGCATCGGGCATGCGGGAAATTTTTACGAACGGCGCGCGTCACGCAGCCAGCCGTCGGCGAAGCGGACCGACGCCATACCGGTCAGCCGGCGCACGCGCTCCAGCGCGCCTTCCAGCCGCGCCATGCGCCCCTTGCCGAACGCCACGCCGGGTTCGGGCCAAAGCGCGTTGAGCGAGAGCGTGTCTTCCGCGCGTTCGGCCTTCATTTCCAGACGCCCGATCATCCGCGCGCCTTCGAGCAGCGGAAAGACGTAGTACCCGAACGTGCGCTGCGGCGCGGGGACGAAGATCTCGATCCGGTAATCGAAACCGAACAGGGCTTTCAGGCGCTTGCGGTCGCGGATGACGGGATCGAAGGGATTGAGTATCCGCAAGCGCTCCGTCGGTTGCCGCGTTGCGGCGAGACGCGCTTCGATATCCGCCAACGCGAACAGTTTACGCGGCGCACCACCCCCGTCACCGCCATCGGCACCGTGCACCCGCACATGCGTGACATCGGTGCCGAGGCGGGCGTCGCACCACGATCTGGCTTCCGCCGCCGTGATGTTTCCCCAATACCCGGCGATGTCGCCCGCCGTGCCGAAGCCGATGCGGCTCAACGCTTCACGGCAGGACCAGTCGATGTATTCGTCAACGGACACCGCCTCGGTGCGATAGGCGTCGGGGATCACACGTTCGGTCAGGTCGTAAGCCTTCTGGAAACCGCGCCGGTGACAGATGCACAACCCGCCGGTGCGCCAGTGATACTCCAGTGCCTTTTTCGACGGCTTCCAGTCCCACCAAGCGCCTTTCCCGGCATCGTTGGGCGGGTCGTGACGTTCCGACATTTCGCGCGCCGTAATCGGGCCGCTGTCCGCCGCAAGCGCCAGCACGCGGTCGCGTTGCGTTCGCTCATCACCCGTCCACCGCCCGGCGCGGTGTGCGGCCTCGCGCGCGAAGCGGTGCCGCCAGACCGGGAAGAATTCGACGGGCAGGATGGCGGCGTCATGGGTCCAGTTTTCGAAAAGCATCCGCTCCGTTTCGATCAAACGGTGAAGATCCTTCTGCCGGTAGCCGTCCCACCGGCTCGCCAGAATCATGTGATGGGCGCGTTCCACCCATTGTATGGAATCGACCTGAACGAAGCCGAGCTTGCGGATCATCGCCAAAAGCCCCTCGCTGCCCAGACGGCGGCGCGGGTTTTCCGCAAGGCCCTGTAGGTCGAGAACAAGAGCCCGCGCTTGCGATGCGGATATGTCGAGGGGGGCGTTTGTCATGGCGCGTGATCGAAGCCGCGCCGGGCGTCAAAGTCAACCGGCGCAAGATGCGCTGGCCCGCGTCTGCTTTCACGGCAGAGCGGCCACGTCAGGCGTAGGCGCTGAACAGCCGGGTTTTGCCGGAAGCGGACAACAGAATAACTGTCAGGGAAGGCGTTCTTTGATATTGAACTTACCGTGTATTAAGGGAGCAACCTTGCTCAACCAGCTGCATTAACCTCATTCAGTGCTGCTGCCTCCAGGAGGTCCGAGAGAAGCAGGTTCGGGTAGCGCCGAGCGACAGTAACTGCATAAAAAGCCTCGGTTACACCGGTCAGTTTATAGGCCTCAACAAGACTCCCCTGCATGAGCTCATCCCTGACGACGACTGGCGGCAGAACCGCAAGACCTGCGTTTTCACGCGCCAAAAGGCGCATCATTGCCATGTCATCGACCTCGGCTACGACGCGGGGTCGAATGCCTAGTCTATCCGTTAAGGCATCGAAACCGATCCGCGCCGTGCTGTCTGCGGTTGGCAGAATCACCGGGTTCTCGGATAGCAATTTTGAAATCGTCGCCTTTTCACCAATTCGGGCAGGCGTGCCGATCAGGCTGACCTGCTGTTCCGCTAAACGATGTGCGATGAAGGACGCGCCCGAGGTCGTATCGGGCGCACGATTGAGCAAGACGATGTCCAAGCTCATCGTTTCAAGATTTGCGAGAAGATCGGCCGGGCTGCCGGAGCGGAGGACCAATTCGACGTCATCTCGTGCGAGGAGCGGCTTTAGAAAGGCAATTTGAAAGTTCCGCGAAAGCGTTGCCATGGCCCCGACACGGAGCGTTTGCTGGCCTGTACCGGTGCCGGACAATGTGCCGAGCAACTGATCGCCCGCCGAAAAGATCGCATCGGCATGGTCGAGGGCGATCCGTCCCGCCTCGGTAAGATGTAACTGGCGTCCGCGCCTGTCGAAGAGATCATGCCCAAGACGTTCTTCGAGTTTGCGGATCTGCACGGATAACGCAGATTGCGACAAGTTGAGCCTTGCTGCCGTTCTCGTCAGGTTGCCGTCATGGGCAACGGCCCAGAAATACCGCAGATGGTTGTAGTTGAAGGTCCTCATGACGTTCTTTTTTATAGAATGATTTAAAACATACAATGAATTTTATTAATTTATTGAGGGCTGTTATTGAGCGCGTAACCGAACGCCTCGATCAACAGGAACCCCGATGTCGATACAACAGATTTCAGTATTAGCCCCGGCCGTATTCATGCTGGCAGCGCTCGTCAGCGCCTGCGCCCCCGGCAAGCGACCAAAGGCGACACTGCTTGCGGCTACGTTGGCGAGCATCATTGCCATACTTTCGGCAATCGCATCAGCCGCCTTTCTTTTTATCAACGGGCCGTCCACGGCGATGATACTGATTGCCGGTCCCCTTTCACTGACGCTCCGAATCGACATGGTCAGCGTTGTCATGATGCTTTTGATTTCGTTGGTCTGCTGGGTCGTGCTTCGTTTCAGCGCTACCTATCTTGACGGTGAGGATCGGCAGGGCGCCTTCACCGGGTGGCTATGTGCCACGCTTGCTGCCGTATTTTTGCTGGTTCAGTCGGGTTCTCTGACTCTTTTGGTCACCGCCTGGGTCGCCATGAGCCTTTGCCTGCATAAGCTGTTGTTGTTTTATGGCGGGCGGTCCGGAGCCAGACGCGCCGCGCATAAAAAATTCATCTTCGCACGCCTCGGCGATCTTGCGCTGGCCAGCGCGGCAGTATTGCTGGTCTTCGGATATGGCACGGATGACATCGCTGAAATTCTGCAAAGCGCGCGGCGTGGACTTGCACCTGACGGCGTCACCATAGCGGCGGCGCTGGTCGCACTGGCGGCCATTCTCAAGTCCGCACAGTTCCCGACGCATGGCTGGCTGACCGAAGTGATGGAAGCGCCGACACCGGTCTCCGCACTTCTCCATGCTGGCGTGATCAATGCCGGCGGGTTCCTTCTGATCAGGCTTGCCGATCTGATGTTGCTGGCGCCCGGCGTGCTGGCATTTCTGGTCATCATCGGAGGTTTCACCGCTTTGTTCGGATGTGTCGTGATGTTGACCCAATCAGCCGTCAAGACATCCCTGGCATGGTCCACGGTTGCGCAAATGGGCTTTATGATCATGCAATGCGGCTTGGCGCTGTTCCCGCTCGCCTTGCTGCATATCGTCGCACATTCTCTCTACAAGGCGCATGCGTTTCTGTCTTCCGGCAATGCGGTAACCAATGTTGCGGCTATTCGTCGGCCTGGACCTATCGCGGTTCCCGGCATGGCAGCGGTGTTCAGGGCCTTCGCCATGGCGCTGGGGGTATACGGCGTCGTCGGCTTGATCTTCGGCTTCTACGATAAATCACCCCAAGCGATCGCCGTCGGCACCCTTCTTGTTTTCGGGGTCGCGTATCTTCTGGCCCAAGGCCTTGCCGATGCTGCACCTGTAGCGCTGACGCGCCGCACCATCGTTTATTCATTGGCAGTCAGTGTCGGCTATTTCGCCCTGCAGAGTGCCAGTATCCAACTGCTGGCCGGCACGCTCCCGCCGACGCCTCCTGCCACAGCGCTTGAATGGGTGCTGATCGTGTTGGCGGTCACGTCTTTCGGGTTCGTTGCTTTCGCTCAGGCACTGTTCCCGCTTTGGGCAGCGCACCCGGCCGCTTCCGGTCTGCGCGTTCATGTCGCCAACGGTTTTTATATCAACGCTGTGATCGACAAGCTGCTGAAAAGCCGATCGTTCGAGCCCGTTTCACAAGCCAAGCCCCTGGATAATTGAGGAGAGCGCCAAGATGACAATCGAGAGCACCTTCAACTTGCCGCGCAAAAACGTCGTCGATGCCGCGCTTCGTGCCGCCTTGGCCGTGCCGCCACTCTGGCCTTTGTCCGCGAATGTTGCAGTGAACCCCTTCCTTGGCCAAAGCGGAGAGGATCTTGCAACGACGGCGGCTCGTCTCGAACGGGTCGCAGGCACCCGGATCGTCATGGGCCGTGAATGGTACAAGGACAAAATCGACGCCGGCGAGATCGCCGACGCCGATCTTGTTGCGGCGATTTCGGCTGCACCATCTGATATGCACCAACTGGACGCAGCGGCATTGCGTTCGCATCTTACGGCATCATGCCCGCCACCGGCCGGTTTGCCGAGCGTGGCAGAATTGGTTGCCGAGGTCAGCGGCACCGACTGGCCGGAGCTGATCGTTGACTTGTTCGGGACGTGGGCAAGCGGTTATTTCGATGAAGGGCAAGCCCTTTGGCCGATGGCAACCGACAAGGGTGCGTGGCGGTCGTGGCGTGATTTTGCAATGCGGGACCTTCGCCCGGAAATTGCCGGTCTTTCCGGATTTGCTGCGCATATCGCATCATCGCCGTTGACTGCAAATGACGCCTTAACCGACTCTGTCAGTCGATTGCGCCTGCCTTCGGAAGCACTTGAAAGCTATTTCCACAGGCTGCTCATGACGATGGGCGGCTGGGCGCAAATTGCGCGCTATCGGATGTGGCAAGCTGAGCTGGGTGGCAAGGAGGACGACGATATTATCCAACTGCTTGCCATTCGTCTCAGCTGGGAGGCTGCGCTGTTCGAACTGTTCAGCGAGGAAATCCGGGAAAAGTGGGCAGCGGCCGGTGCAGCCTACGCACAACCCGTCATCGCAGAGCAAGGTCAGCGTATGGACGCCATTCTTCAGGAGGCGGCAGAGCGTGCCCGTCAACGAGATCTGGTCGCGGCGTTCTGTGAGGATCACGAGGCCAGCCCAGAAGACCGCAGCATCGTTCATGCCGTATTCTGCATTGATGTTCGCTCCGAGGTTTTCCGGCGTGCCTTTGAAGCATCGGATCCTCAGGTTCGCACCTCGGGATTTGCCGGATTTTTCGGACTGACAGCCGAGCACAAGGCGCTTGGGTCCGACACTCCGGAAGCACGCTGTCCTGTTCTCCTTAAGCCCGCACATCCGACCGTCTCGAACGAAGCGAAAGAGGCGCCATCAAAGGAAACGCTGATCAGGATCGCCGCGCGCAGCAAACGTGCCTGGGGACGTTTCAAGCTGGCGGCGGTCTCTTCCTTTTCATTCGTTGAGTCATCCGGGCTGCTTTATGTGCACCGGCTTATCCGCGACGCGTTGGGTTTCGCCGTACCACAAGCAAAATCAGACGGCCATCCGGTTTTCGAGACGGCGCTTAGCGACGAAGACCGGATCGAAACGGCTGCGACCATCCTGAAGGCCATGTCGATGACCAAGGATTTCGCACGTTTGATTGTGTTTGCTGGCCATGGTGCGGAGGTCGTCAACAATCCACACGCCAGCGCGTTGCAATGTGGGGCCTGCGGCGGCTACTCCGGCGAGGTGAATGCACGATTGCTGGCTGATTTGCTGAACGACCGGAAGGTACGGTCCGGGCTTGTCGGCAAGGGCATACATATCCCCGACGACACTTTGTTCATGGGCGCATTGCATAACACCACGTCCGACACGGTGACTTTGTACAAGGACGATTTGGACACAACGGCCCACCGTCAGGTTATTGACCAGGCATCCAGATGGCTCGATCAGGCCGGTCGCGCAGCAAGAGCCGAACGCTCCGTGCGCCTGCCGCATGCCGGCGCGCCCGAAAAGCTCGTCAACCGCAGCCTCGACTGGGCGGAGGTCCGGCCCGAATGGGGCCTGGCCGGGTGTCAGGCATTCGTCGCTGCGCCGCGGACAAGAACCCGGGGACGTCCATTAGACGGCCGGGCATTCCTGCACGATTACGACTGGCGCTTAGATGAGGGCTTTGCTGTGCTGGAGTTGATACTGACCGCCCCTGTGGTGGTCGCCAGTTGGATCAGTCTGCAATACTATGGCTCGGTGGTGGCGCCGGAGGTCTTTGGTGCCGGAAACAAACTGCTCCACAACGTGACGGGGGGCATGGGGGTTGTCGAGGGGAACGGGGGCGTTCTAAGAAGCGGACTGCCGTGGCAATCGGTTCATGACGGCGAAAAATACATGCATGAGCCTCTTAGATTGTCGGTTTTTGTCGAGGCCCCCACAGAAGCGATCAGCGAGATCCTTTCGAAACATCCGGATGTGAATGTCCTGTTCACGAACCACTGGATGCATCTTTTTGCCCTCGACAGTGAAACGAATGATGTACATCGATACCGAACGGACGGCGGTTGGGATCTCGAAACGCAGCCTTCCAAGAAAGAGATCCGTCAGGCAGCGTAGAGCCGAAAATTTCAATATCTGGACAAGAAATTGACATAAAGTCCGACATTAAAAGTCGGACTTGCTCTCATTTCATCGCGCAGGGATACGCAAAACTATTTCTGATAGGTCGGCGTTGGGTCGGACCCGAACGTCACCTGTTTCGGCAAATCCCGTCCGCATCCGGCGCACCAGTTGACGGTTTTCGTGCATTGTCCGTTTATGAAGCGATGAACTAGAACTCGAGCAGGCCCTTGCGGCCGCGCGCTTTCTTCACCTGCGGCGTTTCGCCTTCGGTGATCGGCTTGCCGAGCGCCTGGTTTTCGCGGATGCGCTGCTGTTCCTTTTCGGCATCGACGATGGTGCCTTCATACGGCTTGTCGTCGACCCAGAAAATCATCTTGTCGGCAAGGCGTTGGTCTTCCTTGGACAAAAGCGAGGTTTCCGCGTTGACGACCTCGCGGATCGACGGGTCGGCGATGGACGCGCCGGTCTTGGCCATGATCGCATTCAGGCCGTCGGAAAGGTTGGGGTCGCTCTGTGCCTGGCCGCGGAGCTTCGGCGATTGCTGCAACAGCGCGGCGCGGGCCTGATCGGTCGGCGTGATCGCCTGCGGGCCGGTCGAGCCCGGCGACGGCGGGCGCAGCGCGAATTCCGGCGGCAGGCTCAACGGCGGACGCTGATAGATCACAAATTCGTCCGGCGCGTCCTTGGGACGGCTCAGAACCTTCTTCGCCGACTCGCACGCGCTGAGCGTGATTGCCAGGGAAGCCATCAATGCGATGCCGATTGTCCGTCGAAACATGCCTAAG
>Ga0070726_10004398_pt1 | contig 11262 bp, 9 predicted proteins | sample tdAd471_FD_67275 | JGI IMG/M metagenome (GOLD analysis project Ga0070726, IMG submission 67275) | Marine sediment microbial communities from the Atlantic coast under amendment with organic carbon and nitrate - tdAd47.1 | ecosystem: Environmental > Aquatic > Marine > Coastal > Sediment | place...
TCGGTCTCGATGTCGACCGGTCCACTGGCGTCATCCGTCAGGACCGGCTTGGGCGCGATTTCATCGATCGAGACGGACCGCGACTCAACAATCGCGGGCGCGTCAGGGCGCGAAGCGCTGATCTCGGAGCGGTGCGCGATCGCGACCAGCCCGTCGATGATGTCGCCGGCGTGGTGCGACTGCGTGTCACGGAAGATGTTGGTCGTCCCCGTTGCGTCGATACGCCCCGAGCCGACCACGATCTCGACGGGTCGCTCGAGGAACGAACGCACCGCGCTCTGGAGCTTGTCCCGCGCGTCCTCGCCCTGCTCACGCGGCGATCCCATCACCGCGATCCGCATCTGCGGCGCATCCTCGTCGTCCTCGTACCGATCGTTCAGCGTGGCGTCGATCGTCTTCACAAGCCGGTAGGAGGCCACAACCGCCGCCTCGTCCGCACCGGTCAGGATCGTGATCGCCCCGACCTCCGCACGGTCCAGCAGCTCCGGCTCCAGGCGTTCATCGACACGCAGCACGACCCGGTCGGCGTGCGCGTGGATCGTCTCCAGAGCGCTCTGCAGATCCGCGCATCCCATCGCCTGCTCGGGCTCACGCCCCGTGATCAGATCGATCGAGGTGCTCCCCGAAGCGGCACGCAGCAACGCGACAACCTCGCCACGCTCCTTCGCGCTCCCGCACGCATACTGACGGGCCCAGAGCGTCGCGCGGACGGGCAGATGCCCCAGCACGATCACCTCGACCTTGGCCCGAGGCATGCGGACAAACTCCACACCATCTTCTCGACGCTCATCCCCATCGAGCAGCTCGGCCATCAGGGCCGAGGCGTGCAGGTCCGTCGCTTCCAGCGACTCGATCACACCCAACTCCGGCGGGTTCTCATGTTTCGCATCAGCCGCGTCATCGATCCCGTGCGTGAGCTGCAGGACCGGCGTGTGGGTGTTGTGATCGGGGACGCACTCTTCCGCGTCCGGCACACCGGGCGGCGCGAACTCCCCGTCCCCAAGGAACAGGTCCGCCAACGCGTCATATTCATCGTGATCAATCGGAGCGAGCCGGATCGACGGGTGACCGCCTTCGCGTTCAAACCCAGCATCGTGCGTGCTATCGCGTGTATCGTCCATGCCCTGCTCCGCGTCCGATCTCACACAGGGATCCATCCCCGTTGCCTCTCGTCAGATCGAATGATGTGTTCAGACAAGGTTCAGTATAGTGCCCAAGATCCGCCAACGCGAACCGTTTACGAGAGCTTGAACCGGTTGTTCCGCCCGCCCATCCCGTTATCCACGAGATCCGGGTTGTAGGCGTCGAGTACCCACTGCCCATCCACAACAAGCTTGTACGAATAATCGCCGGGCACCATCTTCAGGTGCAGCTCGTACACCCCCAGCGCCTCATTCAAGCTCATCTTGGTTCCGCTCGGGTCCCAACCATTAAAATCGCCAGCGATCTCGATCCGCTTCCCGATCGACCCGGGCTGCACGAACAGGACCCCCGTGGAGCTCCGACGCACCCCGAAGAGGTGACGAACCCGCGTGATCTCCATGCCCCTTGGCTTCGCACCGGGCTCAACGACCCGATCATCTCGAATCTCCACCGCGACGGGCTTGTGCGGCATCAACGACCGTTTCAGCGGCTCCGGCTTCGATTCCACCGCCACCGCCACCGCCGAGGGCACGCTCGCTTTCGCATCGCTCGTCTGCATCGTGCGCGCCCGCATGGCGAGCTCCTGGGCCCGGCTCAGCGATCCGTCCGATCCACCGCCATGGATCCCCAGGTTCGCCGCAGCGATCTGCACCCGTGCCGAAGCCCCCGCAAGGGTCGGCTCCGGCTGCCCGAGCCCCATGGGTAAGTCTTCCTCGCCCGGTTCCGGACGCTCGACACTCGCGTGCTCGACAAGCCACTCGCACAGCGAACGATAATCCTCGGCCCCCATCGAATCCGCGGCGTACTCATCGATCGGCTGCCCGAACGAGGCCGCCTCCTTGAGCGCATGGTCGTAGCGGATCACGACCGGGATCATCCCGCTGCCGAACCGATCACGCAGATCGTCGAGCAGGTCCCGCGCCAGCGGTTGCTGCGGATCGTGCATCGTCGCCAGCAACCGCGGATGGATCCGCATGCCGATCCGACGCGCAATCGATCGTGTCGTCTGCACCTGCTTGGCCGCACCCTTGAGCGAGAAGAAGCTTGTTTCCACCGGGATCAGCACCTCACGCCCCGCGGCAATCGCGTTGTACGACAACAACCCAATGGATGGCGGGCAATCAATCACACACGCGTCGTAGATGCTGCGCGGCTCATGCGAGAGCCGAGCATCATCTCCCGAATCAGCATCTGGAGATGAATCACGCGTCAGGCGTGCGAGCACGCTCCGCAAACGCTTTTCTTTGTCTTCCTGATCCGCCAGCCCCCCACCCGACGCCTCGATCCCCGCGAGCTTCATCCGCGATGGCAGCAGGTCCAGATTCCGACTGACATGCCAGATGAACCGGTCGCGGTTGAGTTCTGCATCCACCGGCAAGCGGAGCGCATCAGAGACATCCAGGTCCAGACGATCCTCAGGGATGCCGAGGCCAGCGGCACAATGCGATTGCGGATCCAGATCCACAAGCAGCGTCCGACACCCCGCCCGAGCGAATGCCGCCGCGAGGTTGATCGCCGTTGTGGTCTTACCACAACCGCCTTTTTGATTGATGACGGTGAAAGTGCGCACTGCAGGGGACTCCGTAGAAACTCACGAAAGCCACTCCGCCCCCGCGAGTCTCCGTTTTTATCGGAGCCGATGACTGTGAAACTGTAATAAACACCTATCTTGACACAGTTTCGGGTATGATTTGGGTGAATCCACGCACCCTGCTTCAGGGTGCAAAGGCCCGGATCGAATCGATCCCCACGAGCAACCCCGCCTCATCAGCGTCACTCACGATCGAGCATTTGCCCCATCCGGTGGGAAGAATCACACGAAGCGAGCCCCCCGCCGCCTTCTTGTCGTGCCCCATCCGCTCGATCAACTCACCAGTGCCCGGCAACCCCGCAACACGCGTCGGCAGCCCCACCGCCCCAAGCATCTCGCGTATTCGATCAGCGACCGACTCGGCGCACATCCCCAACGCCACGGACGCCGAGCAGGCACAGCACATACCCAACGCGACCGCCTCGCCGTGATGCAGGGGGGCGTCGGCAGGATCACCACTCGCGGAGAGGCCCTCCAGCGTCTCGATAGCATGTCCGAAAGTGTGCCCGAAGTTCAGAAGCATCCGACCCCCGCTCTTCGCATCAGGCGACTCCCGTTCGTCACCCATCACGACACTCGCCTTGAGCCCGACATTCCGAGCCACGAGCTGATCGATCGTGTCCGGATCAAAGCTCGCGATCGAGTCCAGATGCGTCACCATCCAGTCGAGCAACGCGCAGTGGTCCTCGTCCTCATCCGGGACGCTCTTGCAGATCATCGCGTGCTTCACGCACTCCGCGAGACCGCAACGACGCTGCCGATCATCCAACGAATCCAGCAGCTCGGTGTCCGCGACCACCAGCGTCGGCTGATGAAACGCACCGACCATGTTCTTGTACAGGTCCCCGTCGACCGAGAGGTTCACACCGGTTTTACCCCCGACGGAAGCATCCACCATCGAGAGCAGCGTGCTCGGGCACTGGATCACCGGCACCCCACGCTGGTAGCTCGCCGCCACATACCCGGCGATATCACCCACGACACCCCCGCCAAGCGCGAGCACGGCGTCAACACGAGTCATCCCAAACCGGACCGCCTCGACCAGCAACTCTCGGACCGTTTCCATGTTCTTGATGGATTCAGAGGGTGTGATCGCACAGACATGCGTCTGGAAGCCCTCACGATGCAGATCATCGACAAGCATCTTCTCGAAACGGTCGGGCACGCCCGTGTCCCGCACGATCAGAACCCGCGATGATCGCTGCCCGAGAAGGGAGCGTGCCGCAGTGCCCACGCCGCCTAATGCCCCACGCCCGATCCGAACCTCGTAGGCGTGCGACGCGAGATCAACATCGACGATCCGCTCGCTCATCCGTCGATGCCCGGACGCTTCCGTTCACTTGGCGGGACCTGCACGCGCGTGCTGTTGGCCCACAGCGACTCAAGGTCATAGTGCGATCGTGCGTTCGGCTCGAAGAGGTGGACCACGACATCGACGAAGTCGGCGAGCAGCCACATCGAACGCTCGTCGCTGGAGATCGCGAACGCCTGCGTCCCGGCCTCCTTCGCCAGATCGTTGATGTTCTCAAGCGAGCTCTTCATCTGACGCGCCGAGGTGCCCGACCCGATGACGATGAACCCCGTGACGGGCGAGATCCCCGTCACATCAAGAACCACCACATCGGTGCACTTGTCGTCCGTGAGGGACTGCGCCGCGTGGATCGCGAATGCCTTCGCCGCGTCCTGATCCAGAATCCGCGCACCGCTCGAAGCCGTAGCCCCGATCGTCTGAGGCGAAACCGATCCATTCTGGCTGTTGTGTGTATCTTCACTCATCAACTGATGGTAGCGCCCGCTCACGCGCCCGCACCATCGGAATCCTGCGAATCACGCGTTCCCTTGGGCTTCTCAGGTTTCCCGGCCATCATCCCCACCCAGCCGAGCACCGGGTCGGGGCCCAGGCGGGTCATCCCCTCCGCTCCGAGCCCCCCGAGCCGACGCTCGTACGCTTCGCAATCCGTCTCATCCGTGCTCACCAGCACCACGCTCCCGCCATCGGAGATCACCCGCCAGATCTCGGTAATGGCCCGCGAGCGGCTCGGATCATCGGGCGCATCACGGAACAGATCGAACACCACCGCCGCACGGAATGCCCCGTCAAGCTCGCCTGAGAGCGTGTCGAGCCAGCCCAGCTCGTACGCCAGATGATTCGCTCGATAGCGTTGACGCGCATACCGGATCGATTCGCCGTCCCTGTTGATCGCGATCACACCACCCGACGGGCCGACCCAGTGCGCCAGCTCGGCACTCCCGGCACCGGTCCCGCACCCAAGATCGAGCACCCGGTCTCCTGGGCGGACGACCCCACGCAAGGCCCGCACGAACTGCACGCGGGGATCATGACCAAGATCCGCGTACCGGCGGCGGTGCGTAAACCGGATCTGCATCCCCTCACGATGCGCATGCTGCGCCCCCTCAAGCTCGCCCACCGGGATCGGGAACCGGACCGCGTACTCCTTGACCCCGGGCCCCGTCTCGCTCAACGCTCGCCGTAGAGACACACCGCTGAGTTCGCGATAGACAACGCCACCAACAACGATCCGGCGGCGAGAGAACCCCATCGCCCTCCAGGCGCGACGCAGCCGTGAACGCAGACGCCCCAGCGCCCGCTCGGCATTTCCACCGCGGTGCGAGCGCTGGCGGGCACGACGCTGCGACTCGCGCTCGCCCCAGGACAACGGGCGATGCCCATCCCCTCGCTCCGATTTACTCATCTCACGCCCCCACGCCCGAACAGCCCCGGCTGGGTGTGTCGTGTCGATCGCCTCAGCTCGATCCGCGAACCGTCGCCACGAACCTCGACCCAGGGGGTGGGTTCGAACTGCCCGGAGACGATGCACGCACGATCGTCGTGCCCCTCGATGTATCGCCGGTGGTGCCCCATCGCGATCGCGGGCTCATTGCATTCCTGCGAGAGATGCAGCAGCACCAGGTTCCGCTTGGGCTCGATGCGGGACACGGCCAGAGCGCTCTGCTCGTTGCTCAGGTGACCCGCACCGCCCATGATGCGGCGCTGGAGGTAGATCGGTCGGCCAGAGTTCTCTTGGAGAACCGGGCAGTAGTTGGATTCGATCGCGAGGGTGTCGACACCCCGCAGGTGCTCGATCAGGTCGGTATTGATATGGCCCAGGTCCGTCGCGAACCCCACCGACGCGCTCGGGCGATCGGGCAGGTCGATGCCGATGCGGAAGACCGCGACGCCTAGGTCATCGTGCGCGAGCATGAGGGTGCGCATCTCGACACCCGGCGCGGGCGAGAACTCGTCGTCGAATGGTTCGGTGCGTGCGTAGAGCAGCCCCATGCGTTGGGCGCGTCCCATGTGCATCCGGTGGATGCGGAGCTGGGCCTTCCAAGCGCCGGTGATGGAACCGGGCCGGAGCGCGTTGATCCATCCCTGATGGCAGTGGTCCGAGTCGAGATGCGTGAAGACGATCTCGTCCACCTCGTCAGGGCGGATCCCACGCTGGTGCAGCAGCGCACGCGTCCGGCTGGGGCTCAGCCCTGCGTCAAGGAGGATGACGCGCCGGGCGGTCTCGCGGGTCGCGGGCACGACGAGGACGGAGCAGTTGCCCTTGGAACCCGACGCGAGCACGCACAATGCGCCCGATGCGTTTGGGTCGATCCCGACATGGTGGATGCGGTCAGTCACGCCCTTGCGACTTCCTGCCGCCGACGGGCATCAGCGGGCGTTGGGCGTCACGCACAAAGTCGGCCATGATGCGGACGGCTTCGCTGGCCTTGGCGCGTTCTTCTAGCATCTCCAGCATCTCGCTCAGGGGCGGATTCTTGCGGAGGACATCGCGGTACGCCTGTCGGACGGCTTCCATCTCGTCCTTGGACATGCCCGATCGACGCATCCCGACCTTATTGAGCCCGACGACCATGTTGCGACCGGCGGTCATGCAGAACGGGGGGACATCGTTGCTCAGGATTGATCCGCCAGAGCACATGGCGCCGCGCCCGACGCGCCCGAACTGGTGCAACATGACACCACCCGAGAGGACCACGCGGTCGTGCACCTGGGTGTGCCCGCCGAGCATGCAGTTGTTGACGATGATGACATCGTTACCGATCACGCCGTCGTGCCCGAGATGAGACCCGGCCATCATCATGACGCGATCGCCGACTCGGGAAGGGGCTTCGAGCTTCGATGCCGCATGAACCGTTGCGTGCTCGCGGATGATGGAGTCTTCCCCGATCACCACACCGGCGGTCGGCGATCCAGGGGTAAACTTGTAATCCTGCGGCTCGTACCCGATGGAGGCATTGGGGTAGAGGATGGTGCCCTTGCCGATGGTGACGGGACCCTGGATCGACACGCTCGAGAGCAGACGGACGCCATCGCCAAGAGTGACATCGCCTCGAACCACACAGAAGGGACCGATCTCAACGCCCTCACCGAGCTTGACATCCCCCTCCACGATCGCTGATGCATGAATCTGACTCATAGAGCGATTGTATCCCGCACGGACCGAACCAGTTGTCGCTCATCGGCGTCGGCGCGAGCAGCAGAGCACCCCGAGCGAGAGGGCGACGGCAGAGCCCGGCGTGGGGTACGCGACATTGAGATAGAGCACCGAGCCCGCTTCGAGAAAGGCGTCTATGGCTTCGGGGTTGTCGTCGAAAGCTTCGTAGAGTTCGAGGTTCAGGTATCCGTCTGGATCGACATGTATATCGTTGTACCCGTTATCGCTGAGATCGATGATACCGCCCGAGAAATACCTGTTGTTGGTGACACCGTAGTCGTCGCCCACTGCGGGGGTGAGGTAGATCTCGTCCTGGAACGAGATGATCGCGTCCGATGCCCAACTCGTGCCCACGGTGGTCAATGTCAGGTCCCACCCGATCCCTTTGACGAAGAAGTTCGGGCCCAGATCGATCTGGAGAATCTCGTTGAAGCTGGATCCCTGCGTGTCCCAAAACTGGGAGCCGGAGACATCAACGGTGATGGTGAAGAACGCGGGCGATTCGGTGGTGGCGGAAGCCTGCCCGCTGGGGGCGGTGACATGACCGCCCAAGGCGAGCCCGGCGCAGGCGCTGATGGCGATGACGGGGATGGATCGCATGATGATGCCTCTTTCTCAGTCAGGTTCTCAATCAAGGATGAATGCGTGCGAGTCTACCACGGATCGGGGCAGGCTCCAATGGGAAACTGAGCCCCTATCGTTGGGCGTGCTCCCACTCACCCACATCCCGCTCCAGCACATCAACTACACTGATGGGTACGCGCTCCAGAACCATCACCACGAGCAGGTGCTCGCGTCGCGCGAGTCCGATACGCCCGAGCTCGGGCGGGTGTTGATGATCGAGCACGACCCGGTGATCACGGTGACGCGTCGCCCGGATGCGCCCTCGCATGTGCTCGCGTCGGAGGAGCTGCTCGCGTCGCAGGGCGTCGAGTTGCACCAGACCGACCGCGGCGGGGATGTCACCTATCACGGCCCGGGGCAGCTGGTGTGTTACCCGATCATCGATCTCAACGCAGCGGGTCTGCGGATCCACGAGTACATCCGCCTGCTCGAGTCTGCGGTGATCGCGACACTGGGCGAATACGGGATCAGCGCGCATACCGACCCGGACGCGACGGGCGTGTGGGTCGAACCCCAGCACCGGTTCGAGTCGGACCAGGCGGCGAAGATCTGCGCGATCGGGGTGCGGGTGCGTCGATGGATCACCCTGCATGGGTTGGCGATCAATCTGAATCCGAACATGGATCATTTTAATCTGATCGTGCCGTGTGGCCTTGCGGGTCGGCCTGTGGTTTCGATCGCGGAGGTGCTTGGGGCGGATGATGCACCGGGGATGGAGGAGTTGGGGGATGTGTTGATGGGACAGATTCAGCGTTGCCTGCGGCGAGAGAACCAGTATCATACGGACGCATGATTGAACCACCATTTACGGGGCCGGTACGGAAGATCTACTTTGATACGAGCGGTACCGACGGCTTCGTCGGCACCCAGATCATCATCGACGACACGCCGCTGCAACAGCTCATTGATCGGTGTGTTGAGCGTTCGTCTACTAATGAACTCTCTGAAGATCTACGACCCTTTTCCAAACATTGCGCTGGGTTTGATGAGCGAGACGTGCTCAGGAACCAAGGCACAAGCGTCGCGAATCACTCGGAGCACGACGTTGGGCCTGCGGTTGTGTTTATGTGCAGTTGTCTGTGTGAAGAATGTTGGGATAGTTCAGTCACGGTCAAGTTCAGTGAGCAGCACGTCCACTGGTACAACTTCCAGATCGGTTCGCGCAACGGGAAGCCTCTCCACAACTTCGGGATCATCACCTTTGATCGTCAGCAGTACGTTGCGGAATGCGAACGGCTCAAGCAGGCGGTGTTCGATCGTGTCACGAAACAGATCGAGATTGACGCGTTGATACTCGAAGAGTCGCATCTCAAGCCTGAAATCAGATCAAGCAGGAACCAGCTCGATGCGCTGCTGCATGCGGACTTCGTTGAGATCGGTGCGTCGGGGAAGATCTATACCAGAGCGCAGATCCTCGATGCGCTCCCATCCCCAAAACCGTCTGTGTACAAGATTCATGATTTTCATGCTCGAGCGATCGATCCCCCCACGCCTTACACCAAGTCGATCCATACGCACTACACGCTCATATCGACCGCCCCGGACGGCACGAGCAGGCACAGCCTTCGGTCCTCGATCTGGGTGCCCGGCGATGGGCGGATGCAACTCAGATTTCATCAGGGCACGCCGATCGTTGGGGCGCGTTGAGGTGAGGGCGGGGTTCAAGACCCCCTCCGTCACGAAGACTCGGCACCTCCCCCGTCCTGACGGGGGAGGAACACCGGACCAAGACGAACAGGACGACGATTCGCAACTTTTCGGTTGGGATCCGTTACCATACACGCGTCCACTCTGTTTTCGTCGTGAAGGATCTCTCCTATGCCCACGCCTCGTGCTTTGATCAATGCCGCGCTCGTCGGCCTCGTTGTTGTCACTCCCGCGATCGCATCGATTGCCCAGCCCGATACCGCCGAAGATGTCCGCCGCAAGCGGGCGCAGCGTCAGCTCGATGAGAACCGGCGTGCACAGGAACGCGAGGCCGAAAAGATCACCGCCGATGATCTCCCCCCGATGGACCCCGCGCTCATCAAGCAGTTCGACGAGATGCTCGCGGTGATCGTCTCACCCGAGATGGAAGGACGCGTCCCCGGCTCGCAGGGCATCGAGAAAGCCGCCGACTACATCCAGCAGCACCTGGAAGAGCTCGGGCTCCGCCCCGCCTTCATCAAGGATACCGATCTCAACGGGTCCGTGGATGATCTCCCCAACCACTACCGCCAGCCCATGCAGATGGGCAAGCACACCGCCGCGACAGGCGTCAGCATCGCGTTCGACGACACCGCCTATACCGACTTCGATGACGCATCGCCGCTCGCTTTTTCTGGATCTGATTCGGCCACCGCGTCCGTTGTCTTTGCCGGCTACGGCATCGTCTCGGGCCCCAACAACTACCTCGGTTTCGAAACCACCGAGTCCGTCGAAGACAAGATCGCCATCGTCCTCAACTACGAGCCCATGAACGATGACGGGTCTTCGCAATGGCGCGAAGAGGGCTGGTCGCACAACTCCCGCCTGACCTACAAGGTCACCGCCCTCGACCGACGCGGCGCCGCCGGCGTGATCATCGTCAACCCTCCGGGCGCTAACGACGACCGCGTCGATGTCCTCGAAACCGTCGAGTCCACCTCCCCCCCATCAAACCGGATGGGCGATCGAGGCGGGCCCGAGTACGACATCCCCGTCGTCCACGCCACGCCCGATGTGGTCGATTCCATCCTTACCTACCTCGGATCGGACGCCGATCTCGCATCACTGATCGAGCAGGCCAATGAGGGCGGCATCGTCAAACCGCTGGGCGACCCCGACGAGGACAAGCAGATCACCCTCGCCGTCGAGATGCAGCGCACCCCGCGCATGACCGACAACATCGGCGCCATCCTCCCCGGCAAGGGCACACTCGCCGACGAATACATCGTCATCGGCTCCCACTACGACCATGTCGGCTTCGGCAAGTTCGGCACACGCCGACAGACCGACCGCGGCAAGCTCCACCCCGGCGCAGACGACAACGGCACGGGCACCACCGCCAACATCATCACCGCACAGCTCCTCTCGCAGCGCTACGCCACGCTCTCAGACAAGGACAACGCCCGCTCGATCCTCTTCCTGTGGTTCACAGCAGAAGAATCCGGGCTCAACGGGTCCAAGTTCTATGTCGACAACCCGATCAAGAGTCTCGACGATCATTTCGTCATGCTCAACATGGACATGATCGGGACGCTTTCCGACGGTCTGCTCGAGATCGGCGGGTTCGAGTACGGCGAGGGGTTCAAGGAACTCGTCACCCCCGCCCTCGACGCATCGGGCCTCCCCTATTCCACCGATGTCTCCGTCGGCTCGGGCCGCTCCGACCACGCGTCCTTCAACAACGCGGGCGTCCCCGCACTCTTCTTCTTCACCGGGCTGCACGAGCGCTACCACGCGCCGGAAGACACCCCT
>Ga0070726_10004405_pt1 | contig 11250 bp, 7 predicted proteins | sample tdAd471_FD_67275 | JGI IMG/M metagenome (GOLD analysis project Ga0070726, IMG submission 67275) | Marine sediment microbial communities from the Atlantic coast under amendment with organic carbon and nitrate - tdAd47.1 | ecosystem: Environmental > Aquatic > Marine > Coastal > Sediment | place...
GGCGTGTACTTGATGGCGTTGCCGAGCAGGTTGTGCATCGCGATCGCGACTTTGTCTCGGTCGCCGCTGAACACCGGCAGCTTCGGCGGCAGGTCGAATACCAGCTTGATCTGTTTGTCCTCGGCCGAGGCCTCGTAGTCGTTCTTCAGGTCTTCGAGGAGCTTCTCGGTGCGGACATCGGTGTGGTTGAGTCGGATCGAACCCGCCTCGATTTCCGACACGCTGAGCATGTCGCCGACGATACGCTCGAGGCGTTGCGACTCCTGATTGATGATGTTCAGCGCCTTGTTTCGCAGGGCGACATCGTCATCGGTAGCCTCGATCGCCTCTTCGATGTACAGGCGGATGTTTGTCAGAGGCGTCCGCAACTCGTGCGTGGCCTGGGCGACGAACGAGTGCATGGCGTCGTCCGCGACCCGCTTCTGGGTGATGTCCTCGATGGTCACCAGTGCGCATCCGGATGTCGAGTTCGCGAGCGAACCGACGCGGATACGCAAGAACGTCGTCGCCTCGTCACGGGTACGCTCGACCTCGTACGTCGATCGCCCGAGGCCCTTTCCGGACGCGGTGTTGACAACCGCTTCGTGAAGCGCTTCGTCGTCCAGGAGATCGTGGATGTTCGTGCCCGGAAGGTCTTCGCGAAGCGACCCGAGAAGGACCGCCGCGGCTCCGTTCGCGTAACGCACAACGCCCTCGTCGCCGACGAGCAGCAGGCCCGTCCAGAGCGTGTCGCAGGCGCTCGCGAGTTCTGCGAGGTTGCCGGCTCCCTCGCTCTCAATCGCTGCGCCGACCATCTGCTCCTGGTCGGCGTGCGCGGTGGATTCGTGTTCGGCGACCAGTGAGTTCCACTGCTGGGCTTCGGGGCCCCATTGCGAACAGACGCGGAGCGCTTCGGGCGATCGCTCGCCTTCCGCGTAGGAACGCAGGGCCGAGCCGACGGCGCCGAGCGCCTTTAAGCGCAGGCGGAAGTCTCGGTAGACGACGGCCAGCACGCCGACGCCGGCCAGCACGATGCCGAAGACACCGATGTAGGGCCCGATCGGCGGGCCGCCGGCGCGTTCGCCGGTTTCCATGCGAAGGATCGCCTCGCCGCGATCCGCGACCTGCAGCGCCACGGCGTCAGGCACGCCGAATCGATCGAGCGCGATCGAGGCCACCTGGGAGCTCGGCAGGGCGCCGAAGTCTTCGGGGAGAGAATCGGCGAGCGTCCGACCAGGACTGGTGTCCGCGATCACTTGGCCGTTGCCCAGTTCGAGCGTGATGCGCCCCAGCCCGTGCGACTGCTGCAACTCCGAAAGCGTTGTCCGGAGTCGTTTCAGGTCACCGGTCTGAAGCTGTTGCGTTGCGGTTTCGGCGAGCAGTGTGCCGAGCAGCCGCGTCTCCTGGCTTCTTGAACGCTGTTGGGCATGAGCCGCCTGCGAGTACGCCACGCCGATTGCGGCGGCGCTGCAGAGCACCACGACACCGCACAGCGCCAGGCCGGCGACTGCGAACGTGCGCTCACCGCTCGGGAGAACCCGAAGCAGGCGACGAAGGACTCTTTGCGTCTCTGGTCTCATATGCGCTCTTGGGTCTGAAGATCGGACCGAACGCAATCGGCATCGGCTGATCGCTGGGCCGAATCAAGCCAAACAGGCCGAAGTTCGGGCGGGTCCCGATCCGCTGCTCGCCGAAATCAGCCGATAACCCGAAGTGAGGCAACTCCCGGCAAAATCACGTGTTTAATGCGACTTCCGCGGTACTGTTCTGGCAGGTGCCCGCAAGATCCCGAGCTCATCGATCCAGAGGAGAGTCCCGATGCCCAGTGCGCTGCGTTCCGCCCTTGTTTCCGCTCTTTGCGCCGCCGGACTGATCGCGGCGTCGGTCGGGCTTGTCCCGATCGTCCACGCGGCTGATGCGTCGAAGGCTGAGGCGGTGAAGTCGATCGATGAGGAACTGACGCTCGAACGCATCTTCCCCGAGGATTCGCCGTTTGGGCCCGGGGCGAGTTCGATGGCATTCTCCCACGACGGCCGCTACGCCGCCTACCTCTATCGCCCTCGCATCGAGCGCCGTCATGGCAATGACCTGTGGCTCTACGACGCAGAGACCGGCGCGATTGAGCGTGTCACCTCGGTCAGCGTGCTTGCGCCGTTCCAGGCGGACACGCGAGAAGTCGCCAAGGACCGCCGCGAGCGGTCAAAGAAGGCCGGGAAGGGCGAAAAGTCGTCCGATAACACCGGCGGCGTGAACGAGTCGGCTGATGATCCGCTGCTCGGCAACTGGTCTGGTCGGGTCCGCGGCAGCGCGCTGCCCGACGGCGTTGACGCCACGGTCACAATCTCTAAGTCCGATAACAGTTACAGCGCACGACTGACCAGCGCGCTGTTCGATCTGTCCTCGACCATTGTGGAGTTCGACGACGAGCAGGGCACGTTGCGCATGGAACTCGTCACCGACGAGGATGAGGCTCGTGAGCTCACAGGTTCCTTCGACGGGACCCTCGGCGATGGCGGCCTCTCGGGCGCCCTGACCCTCGATCCGCTCGGCTGGGAGCTCGAACTTACCGCCACACGCGATGCCTCCGAAGCAAACGACGATTCCGGATCCGGGTCCGAAGCAGGCGGCGACACCGACCTCGCTGACCTTGTGCTCGAAGACGACCACGAACATAGAGGTCCGCGCTACTCCGGTGTCAGCAGCTTCGAGTGGTCCCCTACAAAAAACGAGATGATCTTCAACTCTCGCGGCGACCTGTACCGCTTCGACATCGACTCGCGCGAGATCGAACGCCTCACCATGACCCGAGGCTCGCTCCGCGATGTCCAGTACCTGCCCGACGGCTCCGGCTACACTTACCTCAACGACGGCGCGCTCATCCGCGTCAAGTTCGGCTCGCACACCATGGTCCAGCTCGACCCCGACCTGCCTCGCGGGCAGTCGATGTCCGGCTATCGCATCAGCCCGGATGGCAAGCGTCTCGTATTCCTGGCCACCAGCGGCAGCGGGTACTACGCCGGCGCGCGGACCGTGAACATCATCAGCTACCGCAACCGCTTCGCCGAAGTACGTCAGGTCACGCGGCATGTCTCCGACGACCAGCGACCGGACCTCGAGACCTTCGTGTACCTCCACGAACTCGACCCCGATCTCACCGAGAAGACCGAGCCCAAGATGGTCTACTCGCGAAAGCAGTCCGGCCCGCGCGACATCATGATCGTTCCCGACTGGGCACCGGACTCCTCGCGCGTCGCGTTCAGCGTGTTCGATCAGGAAACCAGCCAGGTCAAGATCATGGAAGCCCGCTTCGTTGAGAAGCAGGGTGATGAAGCGCCCGAAGAATCGGCCTCTGAAGACGACGCTGAGGAGTCAATCGACAGCGAAGAAGGCGGCGACGACGAGAGCCCGGACGCCGGAGACGGCGAGTCCGACGCGTCCGAGGAGGATCGGCCGGAGTTCGAGATCGAGGAAGCGCGCGTCGTCTATGAGTTCTTCCACAACGGCGGACCGAACACGCCGCGCATGGTCGTCCCGACCTACCTGCCCGACAGCCGGCGCATGGTATTCCTGACCGAGCTCTCCGGCTTCCGCCATCTCCATACCCTCGACCCGGTCTACGAGCAGCTCGAACAGCTGACTTCCGGACGGTTCGAGGTCTACCCGGTCGACGTCACCCGCGACCACACCTCGATGCTCGCGCTCGCCACCAAGGGCGACCCGACCCAGCAGCAGGTCTTCCGCGTGGACCTGACGACCGGCGAGATGACCCGCGTCTCGCCCGAGGACGGGTACTACTCCAGCCCGGCGATGAGCCCCGATGGCGAGAACTACCTCGCGAGCTTCGTCGATTTCGGCACCCTTCGCGAACTCGTCGCCTACGAACACGATTCCGAAGAACACGTGACCATCACCGACTCGCACACCGACGAGGCCCGCGCCATTACCGAACCCTCGCCCGAGTACTTCACCTACGAGAACCGCCACGGCCAGACCATTCACGGCCACATGTTCCTGCCCCCCGGCTACGACGAGGCCCAGCAGCGCCCGCTGCTCATCTATGTCTACGGCGGCCCGCTCGGCACCCGCAAGATGACCTCACGCGGCAGCTTCGCGGCTCCGAGCTACTACTTCGCCTACTACATGGCCAAGAAGCACGGCTACATCACCGCCACCATCGACCCGCGCGGCGCCTCCGGCTTCGGTGCGGTCTTCGAGAAGGCCAACTTCGAGCGGGTCGGCGTGCCGCAGACCGAGGACCTCGTCGACGGCGCCGAGTGGTTCGTCGAGAACTACAACGTCGACCCGAAGCGCCGCGCCATGCACGGCTGGTCGTTCGGCGGCTTCCAAACGCAGATGGTCATGTACACCGAGCCCGACGTGTTCTCCGCAGGCATGGCCGGCGCCGGACCGACCGAGTGGGAGAACTACAACTCGTGGTACTCCACCGGCACGATCGGTGACTCGCGCATCGGCAACCCCGACCTGAAGGCCTACTCGCTGCTCCCGCTCGCGAAGAACCTCACCGGCCAGCTCCTGCTCGTGCACGGCGTCGAAGACGCGAACGTGCTCTATCAGGACACCATCCGCGTCTATCGCGAATTGCTGCAGGCCGGCAAGGAAGCCCAGGTCGAACTGTTCATCGACCCGACCGGCGGCCATGGCCTCGGCGGTGACGTCAAGACCATCAATCGCTACCGCAAATACGAGAGCTTCCTGCTCCGCACCATCGGTCGCTTTGAGAACCCCGAGGCCGACGCCGACGATGACGCCGAAGCAGAGGAAGTGATCGAGGAAGAGATGGCCGATGAGGAGATGGTCGAGGATTTGATCCCGTAGATCAGAAACTCTCGGCAAGACTCCAAGAGGCACCGGTTACTCGCCGGTGCCTTTTCGCTTGCTGGGACGCGACTAGACTGATTGCGATGCCGAGAGTCCGCGTCACTCACCACGGCCTGATCGACGCTGTCGTCTGGCTCCTTGAGACCATTCTGTGCGCTGCTATCTTCTCAGCATTCGTGGGGTGCTTCTTCGGTGAACTCATCGAGGACAGCGGCTGGCGACCGATGCTGATTTTTGTCTTAATCTGGCTCCTTGGAGCCGTCTGCGCAGGGATCGACCTCCGCCATCGCCGAAGAAAACGGCGCGAGCCGGTCTTCAGATTCCCCGCACCGACCCCGGATCGATCGCCAGCATCATCAGATCACCCCGGCGACTGAGCTCGCCTGTGATTTCGACCGGCTCACCGATCCGGTCGAGCGCGTCGGGCGCGAGTCCCGCGCCGTCGGTGCCGACGAGCAGGTAGTACGACGCGTTGCCGCTCGCGTCGCGCGTGACCAGCATGGGCGGGATCCCGCCGCGGATACACAGGATCGCGCACGCACGGTGCCCCTGTCCCTCGCCGGGCTTCATCGCGCCGAGGAAGCACTTGCTGTCCATGATCTCCCCGCGCAGGGTGACCGATCCGATCGGTGTCGGCAGGGGCGCACTCGAGACGCGCTCACCGCTGAGCGCGCTGATCGCCCGCTCCTCCGGCACCAGTTCGAAGATGCGGCGTCCGTCCCGTTCGAGCTCGAACCCGGTGACCTCCACCCGCCGACCATCGAACGCCCGCGCACGCTCCGGTCCGAACTTGCCCATCTCCACGAGCAGCACGATCTCAGTCTCGCCGGCGCCATCGATCTCCAGCAGCGGGTACGGGTCCGCCCGGAGCACGCCCTCCCATGTCTGCTCGTTGCTGATGTTCCACACCCCGGTGCCCGGGTCTTGCATTCGCCACGCCACGAGCCCGGTCGTGATCGCGCCGAGCCACAGCAGCACGGGAATCAACACGCGCAGGAACCGCTTCTCCCGCGCCGGTGTCGGCAGGTACCCGACATAGATCCCGCTGTCGCCATCCTGCTCAGCCATCCCTCTAATCCTCCAGCCGTGCCGGTTCGACCGCGGTCCCGGGCGCGTTCTGGCTCGGATTCACGTACACCCGCTCGCCGGCAATGCGCACTTCGTACGTCGGGATCTTCTCGGTGTACGGCGGCGGCGACAGCCCGTCCGCCGCCCGGTATTGGTAGCCGTGCCACGGACAGGTGATGCACCCGTCCACGATCGCGCCCTCGCCCAGAGGCCCGCCCTGGTGGGCGCACACGTTCGACACCGCCGAGAACGCATCGCCGTCCCGGAACACGGCGATGCGTTCCCCGCTCCTCGGGCATACCACCGTTGCGCGCCCGTCTTCGATCGCGTCCGTGCGACCCGCATCGATCCAGCCCGCGAGTTCGACTCCCAGTTGCGCTTCCGCGTTCCGCGGCCGCGAAACCTCGCGGAGACCGGCGAGCAGGTGCAGCGATCCCAGACCGATCACGCCGGCGCTGAGCAGCACCGGGTAGAGCACGCTCCGCTCACTCTGCATCGCGCCGAACACAACGTGGGCGATCAGCAGCGCGTACGCCACATACACGAGCATGTGCAGCGATTTCCAGACCCGTGGTGACAGGTGCTTCAACCAGAAGTCGTGGCTGGTGGACGCCATCGCGAACAGGATCATGAGTGCGACGAAACCGAACATCTCGTACGGCAACCCGCTCGGCCACGAAAGCGCCCGGTCCGGCGCAAGCACCGCCATGATCGGATTGCGATTGCCGAACCCGCCGTAAAACAGGAGCACGAGCGCAGCGTGCCCGAGAGCCACGAAGAACAGCATCACACCGAGGTGGCGACGGTTGTACAGCAGCGGCAGGAACCGCCGGTCCAGCCGCGCGAGCGGGCCGATCGCCAGAACGATGTGCAGCAGCAGCAGGGCGGTCACGCCGAACGCCCGCAACAGCAGGATCGGCCCGCTGAGCGCCCGCTCGCCGGGATGGACAATAGAACCGATGATCACGAACGCGCCGATGAACAGCGCGATCGCGCCGACCGCCGTCGCGTCGTACACGCGCTTGTGCCGGTTCCACTGCACCCAGCGATAGTTGACGCTCATGGCCTCGGCCCTTCGGTCAGAGCAGAGGCGGGATCCAGAACCTCAGCATCCGGCTGGGCGAACGGGTCAACTCGCGCGAACCACCCGAGCACGATCATCAGCGCAGCGATGGGCAGAACCGCAGCCCACATCACGAGGTGACGCTTGTGCTGCGAGCGGGTCATTCCGGTGCTCCAGCGCGCCCGAGCAACCGAGGCAAGAGCAGCGGCCAGACCGCGACGGCTCCGGGAAGCAGCAAGACGCGGACGTGCAGCGCCGAGGCTCGCAGAGCTTCATCGCGTCGCGGGGCCGAGCGCAGAAGATACGCCGCGCCGATCACCACACCCGTCGCGGCGTACACCGCGAAGAGCACCACGATGATGGAAAGAAACTCCATACGCGAGCCAATCTACCCGGCGATGGGTTTCTTCCCAAGAAGTCCGTGAAACTTCGGTGGACAGCGGAAGCGGCTTACGCCATCGCTCGCTGGAGCAGCTCGTTGACCTTGCCCCAGTTCACGATGTTGAAGAACGCGTCGACGTACTCGGCACGCCGGTTCTGGTACTTGAGGTAGTAGGCGTGCTCCCAGACATCGATCCCCAGAAGGGGAACCACGCCGGTCATCATCAGGTTCTGCTGTTTCTCACCCTGGATGACGAGCAGGCGTCCGCCGGTGGGTTCGTAGACAAGCCAGCCCCATCCGGAGGCCTCGACCGCCTTGGATGCCGCGCTGAAGTGGGTCTTGAAGCCGTCGAAGCCGCCGAAATCGCGGTTGATCATGCGCGCGATGGGGCCGCCGGGCTCGCCGCCGCCGCCCTTGCCGGCGGGGGCCATGGTCTGCCAGAAGATCGCGTGGTTGACATGGCCGGAGCCGTGGAAGGAAAGCTCGCGCGACCAGTGCTTGATCAGTCCCGCGTCACCGGTCCCCGAGCGGATGTCCGCCAGTTTGTCGAGTGCGCGGTTGAGGCCGTTCACATAGCCCTGATGGTGCTTGCTGTGGTGGATTTCCATGGTTTGGGCGTCGATCGAGGGCTCGAGCGCGTCGTAGCTGTACGGGAGTTTCGGTAGGGCGTAGCGTCCGGTCTCTGGGTCGAAGCCGAGCTCTTCGTGCGTCAGAAGGGCCGGCACGGGCCGCTGGCTCCGACGGCTGCCGGTCCCGGGGCGATCGGCCGGTTGGCCGGCGGCGGAGGCGACCGCGCCGAGGCCGAGGGCTCCGAGCGTGCCCATCGCTGCGCGACGGGTGAGGGTGGGATCGGTGGAAGTCTGGTTAAAAGCGTCGAGGGTCATGGTCGGTCCTTTCTTTCCTTGCTTTCATGGGCGTGCGCGTGGGCACGCGATGAGACGGTAGGCACAGAGAGCTTATGACGCCCGGACGCAGCCGCTGAGGCCGGAAGCGGTAGAGTGTGGGCCGAGAACCGGGTCGGGTGATCGGTATTTGTTTGCAGGGAGGATGCAACGCCAATGTCATCAGTGGAAAACGGCTCAACGAGCGTCGCGGAGCGCGTGGACAGCGTGACGCGAGAGGTTGCGCGGGTGTCCCAGCCGATTGCCTCGCTCATCGACGCGGTCGGCAAGGTGGTCGTCGGACAGCGCGAGATGGTCGAGGGGCTGATCATCGGCATGCTCTGCGACGGGCATGTGCTGCTGGAGGGCGTCCCCGGTCTGGCGAAGACTTTGACGGTCTCGACGCTGGCCTCGGCGATCCACGCCGACTTCAAGCGCATCCAGTTCACGCCCGACCTGCTCCCGGCCGACCTGCTCGGCACCCTGATCTACAGCCCGAAGGACGGCACGTTCACGCCCCGGCGGGGCCCGATCTTCACCAACATCGTGCTGGCGGACGAGATCAACCGCGCGCCGGCCAAGGTGCAGTCGGCCCTGCTCGAATCGATGCAGGAACGCCAGGTCACGATCGGTGACACGACGTACCCGCTGCCCAGCCCGTTCCTGGTGCTGGCGACGCAGAACCCGATTGAGCAGGAGGGGACGTACCCGCTTCCGGAAGCTCAGGTCGACCGGTTCATGTTGAAACTGCGGGTGGGGTATCCAAGCCGAGAAGAAGAACGACTGGTGCTGGACCGGATGGCGGCGATCGCCACGAAGGACCCGTCGACGACGGTCAGCACGGTCGTCACGCCGGACCAGATCGTCGAGGCGCGGTCGGTGGTGGACCGAGTGCATGTTGAGGAGCCGGTGAAGGACTACATCGTGGACATGATCCACGCCTCGCGCGAAACGCGAGAACTGGAGCCGTTGCCCGACGGCACGAGGCTGGATCGCCTGATCGAGTTCGGCGCGTCGCCGCGAGCGACGATCGCCCTGCTCAGAGCCGCCAAGGCCCACGCCTTTCTTGACGGTCGAGGGTACGTGACGCCAGACGATGTGAAAGCCGTCGCGTTGCCCGTGCTGCGTCACCGAATTGTCCTGTCCTACGAGGCCGAGGCTCGCGACCTGAGCTCCGACGGTCTCGTCTCGATGCTGCTCGGGCGAATCGCCGTGCCTTGATAAACGTGAGCGTGACGCGAGGAGGGGACACCGCACCGATGGTGATGCTGCCCGATGATCTCATCCAGTACGTGAACCGGATCGAACTCCAGAGCCGCAAGGTCGCGGATTCAGTGTTCAGCGGTGCGTACAGCTCGGCGTTCAAGGGCCGCGGGGTGGAGTTCGCCGACGTTCGCGCGTACCAGCCCGGCGATGACGTGCGCACGATCGACTGGAACGTGACCGCTCGAACCGGCATGCCGTTCGTAAAGCAGTTCGTGGAAGAGCGCGAGCTGACGCTTATGCTCGTGGTCGATGTCTCGCCATCGACACGGTTTGGTTCTGGGCAACAGACCAAACTGGAGGTCGCGTCGCACATCGCCGGCGTGCTCGGGCTCGCGGCGGTCAGGAGCAACGATCGCGTCGGGCTGATCGCGCTGGATCGCGGCATAGAGACCGTAGTCCCGGCTCGGAAGGGCAGACGCCATACGCTGCGTTGTGTGCGACAGATCCTTGAGCGGTCCTCACGTCGAGTGCCTCGAACCGATCCCCGACACACGGACCTCGCCGGCGCACTTGAACGGCTTTCCCAGGTGCTTCGCCGGCGGGCGCTCGTCGTCATCGTCTCGGATTTTCTGACAGGGCTCGCGCCCGAGCACTTGCCTGGCTCCACGCTCGAACGAGCTGTTCAGCAGATCGCCCGGCGAAACGACTTGATCGTCGCCCATCTGCAGGACCAGCGCGAGCAGCGCCTGCTCCGGAGCGGCCTGATCGAAGTGATCGATCTTGAGACACGTCGACACCGACTGGTGGATACGTCCAGCCAACGGGTACGCGACGCCTTCGAGCGTGAATCGTCCGACTTGGAGCGAGCGGTCTCTGACTTGACCACCGGTGCGGGTGCGCAGTTCCTACCGGTGTACACCGACCGGGCGTGGGCGGAGGCGATGGTCGAACTGTTCCGTGCGAGGGAGCGTCGGCGATGAGGCGGTCCCTCGTGAGGATGGCCGGTGCGCTGGTGCTGTGGGCGGTTCTCCCCGTGTCGGGTCAGCCCGGCTCAATGGATCCGGAGAGCGAGCCGACGCTCTCTGCGTCCGATGCCCGCGCGAGCGCGATCGCATGGCTCAAGCTCCCCGGCGGCCGGCTGGAACTGCTCGGTCGTTTCGAAGGCGTCGTTGAAGTTCGGGCCGATGCAGGCGTACGTATCGACAACTGGTCTATCGATGACGCGATGGGCGATTCGATGCTGGTCACCGTGCTCGATGCGAATCCATTGGAGCGCCGAGAGCTCGGCGATTGGTACGGTCGGTACGAAGTGATCGTCGAGCCGCTGGTCGATGGGCAAGTCACGGTCGGACCGCTGATGCTGACATACCTGGTCGATCCGGACCCCGAAGCTGACCCGACGCAATTGCAACCGGAGCGCGTGCGACTGATGTCGGGCTCTCTCGAGATCGAGGTGGCCAGCCCCGGGGGCGCGGTCCCGGACACACCGGCGCCGGCGAAGGACCCGGTCGAGGCCGATCGGGCGTTCGCGTGGCGGTCGGTGCTGATTGTGGGCGCGTCGGTCGGTGTGGTCGGGCCGGTGGTGATGGCGCTGGTGCTGGCTGCTCGTTCGACGACGCGCCGGCGTCGCGAGGACGCGCCGCTGGAATGCCTGGCCGAACTTGAGGCGTTGGAACGGGTGGTGCGTGCCTCGGATGGTGTGACGGCCCGCGTCGATGGCGCATCGGTCGCGGGTGAAGCGTTCGCGAGCGTTCGCACGATGCTCGACCGGGTCTTCCAACTCAGCACGATGTCGCGATCGGGGCCGGAACTGCTGCGTGATGATCGGCTGC
>Ga0070726_10004406_pt1 | contig 11247 bp, 10 predicted proteins | sample tdAd471_FD_67275 | JGI IMG/M metagenome (GOLD analysis project Ga0070726, IMG submission 67275) | Marine sediment microbial communities from the Atlantic coast under amendment with organic carbon and nitrate - tdAd47.1 | ecosystem: Environmental > Aquatic > Marine > Coastal > Sediment | place...
AGCGTCCCAGTCACGGCCATTGGGCTCCGCATAGCCCTCGGCTCTCTCCTGCAGCACCACGCTCTGCTGATTGCTCACGTTGGTCTCGTCGAGGCCGGCATCGAGGAAGCCCATCCGGTCGGACTCCAGGAACAACGCCAGGTCGAGAGCGCCGCTGGGAAAGCTCATGTGGTAGGCGGTGATGTCGTCGCTGGTGTAGGCGTTGTTCGACCCACCCGCCGCGGTGAGCCACTCGTCGAACATGTTGGTCGGCACGTTCGCCGAGCCCTCGAACATCAGGTGCTCGAACAGATGCGCCGCGCCGAACTCCCCCTGTTGCTCGTCACGAGAGCCGACGTTGTAGGTGAGGTGCAAGGCCACGGTGTCGGTGCGGTGGTCTTCCGCGACGATGACCACCAGGCCATTGGCGAGGGTCTCGACGGTCGCGTCGACCGCGAACGGGTCGGCGGCGAGGGCGCACGGAGCGAGCAGGGAGAGCAACCAGGTCGACAGGGGGACCTCCTCGGAGCGGCGCATCGTACCAAGGGAATGTAGAAAGGGGCATGCAACCCCTCCCCCCATCCCTGGCCGCGCTGCATCGGTCGCTCCGCGATGAGCAAGAAGCGGAGCAGCGACTCCTCGACGACCTCGCCCGCGGCAGCCTGGCCGACCGCATCGCGGCAGGGGTGGCGTGGCCGCGCCTGCAGGTGGAGCGAGAGGAACGCCGAGGGCGCCACCATGTGCTCGATCTTCGGGCTCCTCGTGGGGTGGTCCTCCATGATGGGCTCGACACGGGCGACCCGATCTGGCTCGTCACCGGAGGGCGCCGCCTGCCCGGCATGGTGGTGGGGCGCGACAGCCGGGTGGCTGAGGTTCGCTGCGAGGAGACGCTGGAGGGCAACCAGCGGGTCGAGGTGCGTCGTCGCGCCGACCCCTCCACCTGGGTTCGCTACCGCCAGGCCCTCGAGCGAGGGGCCGAGCACCCCTCCCGCCTCGTGCGACAGCTGATCGCCGACCCGCCGATGCCCGACCGCGGGGTCGAGGAAGGCGCTCTGCTCGACGGTCTCGACCCCGCCCAGCAGCGCGCCGCCGACCTGGCGCTGCGCGCGGAGCACCTCGCCGCCATCCACGGCCCCCCTGGCACCGGCAAGACCCACGTCCTCGCGGCCATCGCGGCGCACCTGGTGTCGCGGGGCGACCGGCCATGGGCCCTCGCCGACAGCAATGCCGCCGTCGACCACCTCGCGCTGACCCTGCATCGACGAGGGCTCCGCGTGGTCCGCATCGGGCGCTCGAGTCGCATGCGCGACGAGGTCGTGCCGTTGGGCATCGAGGCGCAGCTGGCCACGTCCCCCCTGGCGGGAGCCCTGGAGGCTCTGGAGCGAGACATCGCCCGGGCAGCCGGGCCGAGGGAGCGGCGCGAGCTGGTGCGCCGACACCGCGCCCTGCGGCACCAGGCGGAAGACCACGTGCTCGAGTCGGCCGAGGTCATCGCCAGCACCTTCGGCACCCTGGTGCGCCGTGCCGAGCACCTACCGCCGGCCCACACCGCCCTCGTCGACGAGGCCACGCAGGCCACCGAACCCGCCGTGTGGGCCGCGATTCCCTATGTGAAGCGACTGATCCTGTTCGGCGACCCGGAGCAACTCGGCCCCGTCTGCCGCGTGCCCGGCCCCCTCGAGGTGAGCCTCCTGGAGAGGGTCCTGCTGGAGGGGCGGGTCGAGGCGCCGATGTTGGAGGTGCAGCACCGGATGGCGACGTCGCTGCGGGAGCTGGTGGCGGAGGTGTACGGCACCGCCTACCGCGACGCACCGGCGGCCGCGGCACAGGGCCCCATCGACGGGCGACGGGCGCTGTGGATCGACACGGCGGGGGCTGGGCTGGACGAAGCGGTCGACGAGGCCACCCGCTCTACCTACAACGAGGGCGAGGCGCGGCTGGTGGCCCAGGTCGTCGGGCAGCTCCTCGAGGCGGGCGTGCCAGCCTCCGACATCGGCGTGATCACGCCCTACAGCGCCCAGGTGGCGCGGATCGGCTCGCTGCTGGAGGGGCTCGACATCGCGTCGGTCAATGCCTTTCAGGGGCAGGAGCGGCCGGTCATCGTGGCGAGCTGGGTCCGCTCCAACCCCGACGGCACCCTCGGCTTCGTGGCCGACGGCCGGCGCCTCACGGTCACGCTGACCCGCGCCCGCCGCCTGCTGGTGATGGTCGGCAACAGCGCGACCCTGTGTGCCCACCCGCGCTTCGAGCGCCTGGTCGATCAGCTCGCTGGGCGTGGCGACCTGGTGTCGGTGTTCGAGCCGCCGTGGAGCGACACGCTGGGTGTGTGACGGTACACCCCCCTAGGAGGCGCACATGTGGTGGTGGTGGCTGGTCGCTTGTGGAGGGCCCTGCGGCGACGACAAGCCGTGCAAGGTCGACGGCGGCAGCTACTACGTCGTCGCCCCCGACGACTGGGACGGCCGTGAGGCGCTGCCCGTCGCGGTCTACTTCCACGGCTACAACAACACCGCCGAGGGCCAGCTCGATCGGAGCACCAGCCAAGAGCTCCGCGCAGCCGGCTGGCTCACCGTGTTCCCCGACGGTGTCGACCAGACCTGGGCGAACGTGGGGTCACCCAGCCAGGCCCGAGACGAGATCCCGTTCACTGAGGCCGTCCTCGACGACGTCGAAGCATCGTTTCCCGTCGACCGGGTGGTGGTCAGCGGCTTCAGTCAGGGGTCGTCTATGGCCTGGGACGCCGCCTGCTACCTACCCGACCGCTTCGAAGCCCTGCTCGGCGCCAGCGGCTCGTTCTGGCAGCCGGAGCCCACCCGATGCACCGGCCCCGTCGCCGTTCGGCACACCCACGGCACCCAAGACGGCGTGATGCCCTTGGAGGGCCGCCCCATCGGCAGCTACCACCAGGGCAGCGTCGAGGTCGGCTTCGCCGCGTGGCGCGCCACCAACGGCTGTGCGGAGGCACCCGACGAGGTGGTCGAGCGGGGTCCAGAGACCTGTGAGGTGTGGTCGAGCTGCACCTCGGGCCAACCGCTGGAGCGCTGCCTGTACGACGGGGGCCACAGCCGCCCCAACGGGTGGACGGAGCGCATGCTCGACTGGGTCGCCAGCCTCCCCTGACCCGGTCAAGTCGACCAGCGGGCCGGCACCACCAGCCCAAGGCTCTGTAGGGCCGCGACGACCTCCTCATCGGCATCGTCGAGAGACTCGGGCGGGATCGGAACCACCGCCATCACCAGGTCACCAGCCGTGTCGCGCCCGATGGCCAGCCGCGTCGGCGCCGCCGGAGGCGCCTCGAACCCAATCCCCAGCCCTGCGTCACGCGGCGCTGCCTCCACCCCACCGGCCTCGACCGATTCGGCGAAGGCCACCGGATCGAACGAACCCTGCCAGTGGACCACCCCCTCGGCCCAGCGACGCCCCTCCCCTTGTCCGAGGATGCCCGCCGCCGCGTCGCCTCGGGCCACCCGGAGCGCGGCCTCGTAGCGAGCCAGCCCCGCCAGCACGGGCTCCTCCTGCCGCATCAGCCAGTCCGCCAGCCGAAGCCCCAGGGCACGCCGGGCGGGTGGGTCGTCGCCGGCAAAGGCCTCGGCCACGTCGACCTCGGCGTCTTCGGCGAGCTGCATCGTGACCGGCACCACGCTGCGGAGCCCCTCGTCGAGCTGATCGATCCCCCGCCCAGCGCCAGCCCAGTCGTAGCCGATGGCAAACACATCGGCGGCGTGCGGCCACCCTCGTGCCTCCGCGTCGGCCGCGTAGGCTTCCACCAGTTCCTGCTGGGACCCTGCCTGAAGCCGATCCCAGTGGGGCGCTGCGAGGTCGGGGTCCCCCCCCACCGCCTGCAGGACGCGGGCGGCCAGGTCTTGCCGAACCCACTGCTCCCGAGAGCCTCCCAGCGGGGCGAGTTCGGCCCCCTCGCATACCGCCCGCAGCACCTCGAGGCTGCGCTCGGTCAGGTCGTCGAGGTGGGTATGCCAGCCGCCGCGCCCCGCCGTCGCGAACCGCTCGGCCCACGCCGAAAAGCCTCGGCTGTCGAGACGTGGACCATGTGCCTGCGCGTAGGCGAGCCCGTCGCTGCACAGGTCGAGGCTGCCCCAGACATGCGGGCACGGCTGGCCCAGCCGTCGGGTGCGGGCCACCGCTGCCAGCTCCTGCTCCACGAAGCCCTGCGCCTGGGTCAGGAAGCGCTCGGCGCGCGCATCGTTGCGGGGGGCCGGGCCGGACTGCGCCGCCACTTCACAGGCGGCGCAGAAGCCACGGAACAGGGGCCCGTCGTGGCGCGGGCAGCGTCGCAGCCGCACCTCGTCGAGGAAGTACCACAGCACGACGGGCACCAGCTCGGCGAGGCGCCCCGCGGTGGCGTGGAACAGCGGCGTCGCTCCCGGACGCCAGGCGTAGCCGACGAGGGCGTGGCACAGCTCATGAGCCGACCACTTCGCCCTGTGGCCTGGGTGAAAGCTGCCGATGGGCAGGTCGTGTCGGAACGACGCGTACTTGGGCTCGGGCAGCACGCCATCGACCCACTCGGGCAACGCGAGATCGGCCCCCGCTGCGGCCCAGTTGGTGGGAAGGGGCAGCGTGGCCCGATGCTCGAACTGGTACAGCAGCAGGCCCTCGCGCGCCGCTCCGCGCCCCACGGCAGCAGCCGCTGGCGAGCGCCTCAGCTCGTGACCAGGCACTCCCTCCACCTCGGGGGAGACGGCAGGGGCAGCTCCGAGGTGCTGCACGGCACGGGCACGGTCGAAGGCCACGGGCGCTCCAGGGAATGAGGCGGCAGGCCTCGTGGTTGCAAGGGCGCGCCTTGTATGCTGGCACGCCACAGGGTCCACCTGCTCCCCCGAGGTCCACGTGCTGTTGATGTCGATCACCCTGGCGATGGCCGCCTCCCCGCTCGAGCTGCTGGTCAGCGACCCGCAGATCACCGCCGTTGTGCTCGAGTGCGCCGACGGTACGTTCAAGTCGTTGGTGAAGAACGGCGTCGCGGCCTTCGAGATCAGTCCCGACGGCTGCACGGTGAATGTGATCCGCCGTGCCGGTCGCCTCGATGCGCCGGGCCGCTACGACTGCACGGTCGAGGGCTGCCGCCAGGTCGATGTGCACCACCGCGAGGTGAGCGACGCCGCGGGCCGCATCAACGTCATCAACGAGACGCCCCTCGCCGGAGGCTCCTGGCTTGAGCTCAGCTGCGCCTCGGGGGCACGACTGCGGGCCGACGTGGTGGAGAACACCGCCGTGTTCAACGCCGTGCCCGACGAAGACTGCACGCTGCTGTTCAAGGGCGGCGCCCCAGCGAAGTATCGACCGATCCGGTGGGGAACGTGGCGGTGCAACCTCACCGACACGACGGCGGTGTGTTCCCAGCAGTGAGGCCACGCCTCAGCGCATGATCATCGTCTTTTCTTCGCTACCCTCTTCGTCGGTCCACAGGCGCGGCTTCACACGGCGCGGCAAGCGCACGGTGATGCGGGCCCCTTCCCCGATCGCTGTGTCGACGGACAGGCCTCCGCCCATGGCCTCAGCGAAGCCCCGACACACGGCCAGGCCCAGGCCCGTGCCGTCGTAGGCCCGCGTGCTGCTGATGTCGGCCTGGCCGAAGGGCACGAACGCCTCCTCCAACTGCCGCTCCGTCATTCCGATGCCCGTGTCGCCCACGAAGATTTCGCAGTCGATCCCCACCACCACCCGCACTGTGACGGTTCCGTTCTTGGTGTACTTGGCAGCGTTGTGCACCAGGTTGAACAGAATCGACTGCACCATGCGCCGGTCGAGCCAGGCCTGCTCGTCGGCCTCGATGTGGACCTCGATGGTGTTGCCATTGGCGGCCGCTACCGGCCGCACGCCATCGACCACCTCTTCCACCAGTGCCTGGAAGTCGATGGGCTCGGGCTCCACCTCGTGGCGACCCGACTGCATCTGGGTGAGGTCGAGCACCGCCGTGACCAGCCCGAGGAGGTGCCGACCGGCCTGACGGATGCGCACCGCATCCTCGCGGAGTTCATCGTCTTCCAGCTCCTCCGTGAGCAGATCGGCGTAGCCGAGGATCGCGTTGAGCGGCGTGCGCAGCTCATGGCTCATCCGCATCAGGAAGGCCTCGTTGGCTCCGGCTCCTCCTTCCTTGCGCGCGGCGGTGAGCTCGGCCTGGAGCTTCGCGCGCTCTCGCAGCTCGCGCCTCGCTATCTCCTGCAGCTCATTGCGGAGGTTGGCCTCCACCGCGATCTGCCGTTCCTGAACCAGAGCCAGCTCGCGCACCCGCTGCACGCCCTCTACCGCCGGGAGCTCGTGGGGGACGACCCCGCGCTCGCACAAGGCAGACACCGCCTGCTCGACCGGGCTGGGCTCTGGACGCAGCCCGAGCAGCACAGCCAGCACGACGCCCAGCAGCCCACCGAGGAGCGCGCCCATCATCGCCAGGAACACCGCTAGGGCAGGGCTCCCCACCAGGCCCGCCCCCACCAGGGCGCCCAGCGCGGCCCCCATGGCCGCCAGGACCGCTCCCACCAACGGCGACAGCGCTCGGCGGATCAGAGGGCCGCCTCGGCGGCTTCCCAGCGCTGCTGTGCCTCGAGGAAGGCGGCTCGTGCCCGCTGCAGGGCTTCTCTGGCCACCACCGCGTGACCGTCGGTGATGGCGGACCAGCACCGAGCGAGGTTGCGCTCGCCGGCGGAGAAGGGGGAGAAGTACTCGGTGAACGTTCCCAGCCCGTGTCGCGCGATGTATTGGTACCGAGCGTCGACCGCAGGGAGGATCACGTCGGTCGACATCAGGTCGAGCCGCTCCCGCACCTCGGGCTGGTCCGCATCCATCGGCAGGGGCTCCAGCAGCGCTCCGAGCTGCTCGATCTCCTGGAGGACCTTGCCTACCTGCACCCCGAAGTCCACGCGATCGGCGCTGCTGCCGCCGGCCGCGTCCGCCGCCTGCTGGCGGCGAGCGAGCACGGCGCCCGCCACGACGAGCACCACCCCGGCGCCCCAGCCCACGCCACCCACCGACAGCCAGCCGTTCAGGCGAGCCTGTGGGCCTGGAAGCGTCGCCGGCTGCTCGGCGGCCACCGCTGCTCGGTAGTCGCTGTAGGCATCGCCGTTGCGCGCGCCGAACAGGGAAGCCATGACCACCCCGAGGCACAACAGCGCCATCGATGCAACGCGCATCAGCCACCTCCCAGCTGCTGCATGGCCAGCCGCGCGCCCGTCCAGATGAGCTGGGTGAGCGCCTCTCCGACGATGAGCCCCGCCGACACCGGCACCAGCTTACCGCCGATGAACCGTGCGCCCCGAGCTCGCTCCAGACCCATCGCCACGAAGCAGCCGATGCCGTATGCCAGCGTGATGGAGAAGGGCAGGTACATCGCCAGGCCGACCAGCACGGCCACGCCACCGATGGGGAACACCGACAGCGCACCACCGATGACCGCCCCTCCTACGTACTTGTCGACCGCTGCGTCGCTGTTCTGCAGCGCCTCGATGATCCCGCGCAGCACATCCGCCTGCGGTGCCATCAGACACTCCCCCGTCTGCTGCAGGCAGGCCGTCGAGTCGGGGCCGAAGCCCGGGGTGCCGTCGCCCGGAGCGTTCCACAGCAGCATCAGCACCCCGATGGCCACGAAGGGGCCGACCCAGCACAGCAGGAGCTGCGCGATCTGCTGTTCGCGGGGCACACTACCGACCAAGTGACCCGTCTTGAGGTCTTGCATCATGTCGGCGCACTGGTTCGTCGCGATGCACACCGCCACGCCGATCAAAATGGCGGCGGTGACATTGCCGCCGGTGAGGAAGAACATCAGGGTGACCGCGATCAGCGCCAGCCCCGACAGGGGCGAGATGTCGGTCTGGCCCGTCGCCTGCGCCACGATGATGCCCGCGAGCCCCAGCCACAGCGACCCGACCACCGCGACCAGCAGCGCGGTGCCGAGCCCGAGCTCCGGCGTCGCCAGCCAGGCGGCGATGAACAGCAGCACGAAGGCGCCCAGGGCCCCCACGCCCACCAGGGCCGGCGGCACTTCTTCGGGGGACGACCCCTGTTCTGCCGCCATCTTGGCTGCGGCCTGCAGGCTCTTCATCGCTCCGGTCACCGCCGGCAGAGCCGCGAAGACCCCCGCGAGGGCCCCCCCAATGAGCATGCCGATGCCGAGAGGGCGGAGCATCTGGCCGTAGGTCTCGCCAGCGTAGTAGCCCTCGAGAGCCTCGGCCTCCATGCCGACGGGGGCAGGCACCCACCCCAGCAGGACCGCCGCCGGAGCCACGATCAGGTAGGCGAGCACGCCCCCTGCGAGGAACGGAAGCCCTCCTCGCCCGGAGAGCAGCCCGGCACCGAAGTTCGCGGCCGACACGTACAGCGCGAAGGGCGCCCAGGCCGGCAAGCCGACCAGGTGGCCCAGGTCGAGCTCCTCCGGGAGAATGGCCAGGTTGACCAACACCGTGAGGCCCGCCGCGAGCAGGGCCCCTCCCACGAGCAGCATGCCCTGCGACAGCCCCTCACCTGGAGACTTCAGCAGGGTGGCCACCGCCGTGCCGCTCGGGAAGCGCAGGCGCTCGAACTCCACCATCTGCTTGCGAAGGGGAATGATCAGCACGATGCCCATCAGCGAGCCGGCCACCGCGGCGAAGCACAGCGGCCACACGGGAATGTTCGCGAGGGTCGGGTCGCCCACCGACAGCAGGAACAACGCAGGCAGGGTGAACACCACCCCGGCCGATGCCGTGTTGATGCCCGACGCGACCGTCTGGTTGATGTTGTTCTCGACGATGGAGCGCCGGCGCATGATCCCGCGAAGGAACACGAAGCCCATGATGGCGGCGACGGTGCTGCCGGCCAAGCCGAAGCCCAGCTTGAGGGCGATGTAGACGAAGCTCGCCGTCATCACCACGCCCTGCAGCGTGCCCAGCACGATCGCTGGGATCGACAGCTCTGGGTAGGGCCGGACGGTGGACTGAGACATGGAACTCCCGGCAAGGGTGGCCGCCCCTAATTCGCCGTGCGGCGCGCGCCCACGACGGGTACTTCACCACACGGGGTCGACGGAGCCCCGAGACGTTACTACGGGCACCCCATCGAGCCCCTGGAGCCCGCTGATGCCCTACGTGGTGATTGACAACTGCCTCGAGTGCCGCTTCACCGACTGCGTCGAAGTCTGCCCCGTCGACTGCTTCTTCTCCGACGACACGATGCTCTACATCAACCCTGATGAGTGCATCGACTGCGGTGCCTGCGAGCCGGCCTGCCCTGTCGAGGCGATCTACGCCAGCGACGACCTGCCCGCCGACAAGGCGCAGTGGGAGCAGATCAACGCCGACAAGACCCTCGAAGGCACCCTCGAGCGCATCACCGAGTCGGGGGAGCCCCTCCCCACCGCCGAGGCCAAGCGCGCCCGCCTGGGGCTGTGACCCTCGCGTTGCTGATGCTGGCCTGCGGCACGGCACCCTCAGAGGGGCCCGCCGCAGCGCCCGCTCCTCCCGTGGAGGCCGCCGAAGCCGCGCCGCCCGCCCCTGTGCCCGCGCGAGGCGGCGTGCGGGTGCTCCACCACCGCATGGCCAAGGGTCAGCGCACCCCCAGCCACGTCTCGGCCACCTGGCTCGACAGCGGGCTGCAGATGATGATCACCGGGTTCGATGCACCGTGTGAGCCCGCTCCGAGCTTCACCCTCGTCGCCGCCGGCGACACGTTTCGGCTGGTCGAGCTCGACCCGGGGGCGAAGACAGGCAAGGGCGCGTGCACCGGCTCCCACACCATGATGCTGCAGATCGACGACCTGTCGGCTCGTGACCTCACGGTGCAGGTCGGTCGCCACGACGGCAAAGACTTCGGATCCACCGAAGTCCGGTCCACCGACCACTAGATGCAGCGTCTCACCCCCACGACCCCGAGCCTCGCCTACCGGGTCTATGGCGACGAGGGGCCAAGGGTGCTGATGGTCATGGGCTTCGGCATGGCCGGGGTGATGTGGCGCAACCAGGTCGAGGCGCTGTCGCCCACCCACCAGGTCGCCACCTTCGACCACCGCGGGCTCGGGGCCTCCGACACCGACACCTCCTGGTGGACGATGCCCACGCTGGCCCACGACACCCTGCGTGTGGCCGACGCCCTCGGATGGTCTCGCTTTCACCTGGTCGGAGCCTCGATGGGAGGCATGATCGCGCAGCACGTCGCGCTGGCCGCGCCCGATCGCCTCGAGAGCCTCACCCTGATGATCACCCAGGCTGGGGGCCGCCTGGCCTGGCTGCCCCCACGCTCGGGTCTCCGCGTCATCGCCGGGCTTCCCCGACACCGCACCCCGCGCGCCCGGGCCGAAGCTCTCGGCAAGCTGCTCTACACCAAGGATGCCCACCAACGCGTGCCTCCGGAGCGCATGGCTCAGCGAGCCGACGACATGGCCGAGCACGCCCCGCCACGGGCCACGATCGTTCGCCAGCTCCACGCGATCTTGCGCCACCACACGGCCCACCGCCTCCACGAGATCACCACCCCCACCCTGGTGGTGCAGGCTGCGCGCGACCGACTCGTGCGTCCCGAGCACTCAGAGCGCCTCGCCGATGGCCTCCCCCACGCCACGCTGCTCCGCGTGGGCGCGGCGGGCCACGGCCTCATCGTCGAGGCCGCCGAGGTCGTCAACCAAGCCCTGGCGACCCACATCGCCACCCACGACGACGGGGCTCACCAGCGGTCGTAGGTGTCGACGACCTCGCCCTCCGGCGTGGTCACCAGCACCCGGTCTCCCTTGCTGTCGGCCAGATACAGCCGCTCACAGCTGGCGTCGACCGCGATGCCCATCAGCTGCACGGGCTTGTTGGGCCCCGCTCGCTCGGGGGAGAAGCCGCCCAAGCGGTTGCCCTGCATGTCGAAGCGCACGACCCGGTGGTTGCCGAGGTCGGCGACGGCCAGCCACTGCCCAGGGCACACAGCGACCGCGGACGGGAAGCTCAGGGGCCCATGGCCGCCATCATCGAGGAAGAACGGCTCCGCGCCCGACGCGGTCACCCGGTACATCCCGTGCTGGGACTGGTCGATGACCCAGTAGACATCGCCATCACGGGCTACCGCGTGGGGCGACGCCGAGCTGTGCAGCACGCCCCCGAACGACCCTACGAACCGCCCGTCGGCGTCGATGAGGAACAGCTCCCCTCCCCCAGGGTTCGCGACCACCAGGCGCCCGCCGTTGGCCACCGCGATGCTGTTCATGGTGTGGGCTGCCGAGCGGAAGTGACCGTCGAAGCGCCGTAGACCGACCTCGACGCCGTCACGGAAGCGCTTCACTTCCCATACGTCGCCCTCGCG
>Ga0070726_10004408_pt1 | contig 11240 bp, 9 predicted proteins | sample tdAd471_FD_67275 | JGI IMG/M metagenome (GOLD analysis project Ga0070726, IMG submission 67275) | Marine sediment microbial communities from the Atlantic coast under amendment with organic carbon and nitrate - tdAd47.1 | ecosystem: Environmental > Aquatic > Marine > Coastal > Sediment | place...
TAGGGTCATCATAGTATTTTTTGATCCCTTGATAGAATTCGCGCGAGATGCCACCGACTGCTTGTTTATTGCCAATATCTGTCTGCCCGAGTCCGCCAGTAGTCAAGCCACCAATTCGCGAACTAGGTTCTAAAAGGGCCACCGTTTTGCCCATTCTTTGTGCTTGGATTGCCGCCGCAATACCAGCAGAGCTAGCGCCATAAATTACGATATCAGTTGACTCATCGGCTGCTGGCGATCCGGCATTTGTACAGCTAAAAAATAATAAAAGAAATAAGATAGATAGGGCATGTAATGCTTTCATTTTTTCGTTTTGATTTGTCGATGTTGATCCTTTTATGGTAAGAAGCCCATTGCTGGATATTCAGCGCTTGTTTGGAGGTAGCTATTTGGGCTGCAAATATTTACTTATGGAACCTCTCTACAGCTATTTTTCGGTCCGTAGCTCTGCTATGCACCAAAAAATGAGCTTTGCGAGAACCCATAATTAAATATTTTCGCTTCCAAAACCTACTTCCACACAAGCTCTCAAGCTTACTTTGTCTAAGTTGTTAGCGCTAAGATAGGAAAAAAGTGTTGAGGAATGAGTTGGTCTTTTAGTTGCTATTTCTATCATATTGTTAGCGATACTGCGTAGACAATCTTGTAAATTTGATTGGGGATAGACTTCAGAAGTGGGTTGGTCACACCCGAGAAAACTTCTGAAGTCTAGCAAAAGACTGAAAACAATACTATATGATAAAATGGCGTAAAAGGTGGGTGATCTTAGGGCTATTAGGGCTCCTTTACAGCCTTGCCATCCGTTGTACGAGCGATCAGCTACGTCCGATAGCAGAAGGGAAATACAGCATCCAGTTACGCTGGGTACCCGCCTATGAAGGCGAGCGTCGAGACCAGGTGTTGACAGGCTTGCAATGGTCATTATCCTTTCTGGGGGCACATTTACCCGCAGCTAATTGGCCAGCGGCTGTACAGTTTATTGATGACCAACGTTTTGTGCTACACTTGGGAGAAGTGGGTTTCTCCGCAAGCAGCCTAGCAGCAATGGCCGAGATACTCGCTCGGTTAAAAGCAAGCGAAGAATATCGAAAATTGGAAGCGATAGACCTAGCTCGTTTCCTAGTGCTGAGTCTACATAGCAGTTGGCATTACTATGCGATTACCGATGCACCCAGCAGCTTAACTGACTACCTAGCCCAGAAAACCGTAGAGCATATAGACAGCTTTCCCATTCTCACTTCCTCTATAGCACAAAAAAACCGAATGATTCGTTTTCAGGTAGCGGATGAGCTAGCACAAACTTTTTTTATAGCAGAAGAAACGGAAGATGTACAGCTCCCCTCCTACCCGATAGATCATTATGAAGTATTGGATATTTTGCCCAATGGCCAATTGCGGTTTCTACTTTATGATGAGCAAGGTAATTTGGCGCCTGCCGCGCCTATCGCCACTACTTTGGCGGGCAAGCCCTCCAAGTGTCTTTGGTGTCATGAAGTGAATGTGCAGCCCTTGTTCCGAGCTACGGCAGATGTCCCCGGATTTCTCAGCAGTGCGGATTTCATGCTACAAGTAGATACGGCCAATCAACGACTAGTCAATTATCGAGCATTACTCCCTAGCATCATTAATTTTAATGATAAGCAAGCGCATACCCAAAGCGAATTACTATATATTAGTTTTATGGAACCTTCTTTGAAGCGGATTGCCGCAGAATGGGAGATGGCAGAAGAAGAGGTCCAAAGTATACTCAAAGGCTTTCCAACTCATACTTACGATGAGTTTCCTTTTTTGGGAGCGCTCTATTTTCGGCAGTGGGTGGACTCGCTAGCCCCCTACCGCAGTGAACGGGTTCCCGATAGCGTGCGGGAGCCGGGCTGGGAACCGAATTTTTTCCGATGAACCATTAACATCTCTTCTATTTCACCATCTTTTTTAGCAATGAAATTTGCCCCAGATGATAATAACTATGCTCTATTATGCCTTCGATATTTCTTTGATAGGATCCGTATTTTTCATCAACGAAGGGCTCGTCGAATTTTGCATCTGGCATTTTTTCAATGCATTCAATAAATGCTTTAGCGTTGGCTATAAAACCATTCATTAGGTTTTCCCAATCGGTTTCCGATTGAATGGGAGGCAAATCAAAGCTGAATTTGTCACGAATCTCAAGTTCTCCGCCATGAAATACATTGATTAATCCTCCTAAATAATAGTTGATATGAAAAGTCAGGGCGGCTATGGTATTTAAAGCCCCAACCTTCTGGATAGCTTGTTGCCAAGTCACACTTTCGATTTGTTCTTTTATGTTAGTATTCGCTATCCAACGCCCATCTAGTAATACTTCGCTTAAGCGGTTGGCAAGATCTTTACTTCTTGTCATTTTTAAATATTGATTGGTTTTCAAATTTAATCTGGAATGCGCCACATCCCGATAGCTTGCCCTGTTTCATATCCTACACAATCCCATAGCTATTCATGGTTCGCATATAAATATTTAGCCGCTGCATCCCCCATTTTCCTATGATTGTGCCCCACGCCTGGAATGATCTTCAAGTCCCAATTCAAGTCCGACTCATTTGCTGCAGCAATAGCTTCGGCTTGTTGGTAGAAGAATCGTGCTCTTTCGAGTCGATGCAGCCCCTGTTTATCAACCGTCGTGGAACGTAATAAAGTTCCTCCCGTTTCCTTCTCATTGTCAAGTTCGCCAATAAACAGAATTAGCTTTTTACTAAAGGAAGCCTTGACTTCCGCTTGATTCAAGGAAGCATTTTTTATTCCGAAGGGAAGTGCTGTATTAAAATCTGGTAAGGTATAAAATCCAGCATTCGAAGCTAAAATTCGATCTGCTTTTGAATCAGGCTGGAACAGTGCAAATCGGTGTAGAATTTGTCCCCCAGCGGAATGTCCAAATACATCGTATGTAGTTTGCTTCGAATTTAGCGTTGCTACCGCTAAGTCAAAAATCCGATCAAAGTCTCCAAAAATCCACTCTTCCCGATTTAGGTTCACCTTGTAATCAAACTCAACTTCATCTAGGGTCGCGATATTCGTACCTTCTATTCTTTGAATCGCATTTCCCAAATTCAAATCATACATCAAACCACATAGGTGATAGTCCTCAAAGCGGTAATCTTCTTCCGCATACATCGGCGAAAGTATCAATAGGCCGTATTCCTCTGATTCTTCTATCCAGGCATCTCGGTAGCTATCCCCATTTCTGCCAGCACCGGGGATGACTAGTAAAATTTTAGAATCTAGATTGAAACTTTCAGGCCTATGATAATACACTTTTATGCTTTTGTTTTCCTTCCCAGGCCCTCCTTCCACCAGAAATACTCCTGAACCTTCCGTAATAGCAATGGAGTCAATGGTCAGTTTATTCTCTTGTTCTACATCACTTTTCTTGATGAGTGCCATATTACAATGCGGACAAGTACCTGCTGCTGAAAAAACTAAGGCATCACAGGGTAAGTTGCACGGCGTGCAGATGTATTCGCCTTCTTTTTCCTTACAAGAAAGCAGCATTAGAATGATGAGCGTCGATAGTATACTTTTCATAGAAATCCTCATTTAAGATCGGGTGATTAGGTAAGCAGATGTACACTAACTATTTTATTCCGTCTATCAATTCCAATAAATTGTGGGTGATCTTATTCCTTGTGAGAGTCGTGTTTTCAAAAGAAAGAACTCCCCTGATTTCGTCTTTCCTTAGTTTTGTCCACTGGCTTTCCACCGCCAAAACCAAATCGTCGTCAGGCCGTACCTCTTTCAATTGCTTAAAAACTTTTGCCGTTTCATTATTGGCAATCATCCTTTTGAGTTTATCTCTTTCGTTCAATTTTTTCTCATCAGGCAGGATCGTCTTCACTTCATCCAATAAATCATCTACAGAAACTATTTCATAACTCTTATCGCACTCTCTAGTTGTTTTACCATCTTTTTTTCGGCTTAACAAAGTGGCGTATTTGAAAAGTTGGGGCGTATCAGATTTGCTGCACAATTTGCAATTGCAAGCCACCCATTTATTCAGTTTCAAGCCTGCAAACTTTTTGTGGAGTTGGTCGAATTCGTCAACAATGATGGTCAACAACTCTTTGCGAGAATTCTGATCATCTCCCTTTACCCGAATTCGGATGGTATCATCCAACAAACCCATTATCTCAGCTTGTGCACCTAGGCGCTCCAGAACTACGCCGCTTCGCCAAGCCAAATCGGTTCGGACGATAAATCGATTCAAGCGAACAATCAAGCGATTGATCAAACCACTCGGTAAAAAATCATATTTGAAATGCAGCTCTTTATTTTCTGTGCCTGCCCAATCATATTTTGGTTGCTCTTTGGGCAATAGCTGAGGGGCAAGCCATCTTTTTTTAGGCCGATCGGGTAATTCAAAACACAATTCAAATTTTAGCATTAGCGCCAAAAATTCGTCGCGATAATCTGATAAATTATCCTTTTTCCACAACCGATTTAGATCGGTCTCTTCAAATTGCCCGCCATGGTCTTTTATCGTTTCATCATCCAATACCCGATAGACCGCCGCTGTTGCCCATTCTTTTTGTAAAATCACGGATTTTCGCAGCAAGGGATCATCTTGAAAATGCAAAAAGACGCCTACATCATGAAAATATTGACTTAGACTTTTTTGCCGTTTCAGGTCTTCAACCCCATGCTGTTGACAGATCGTGCGCCACTGACTGGCTCCAATTTCTTGCGTTTCTTTGGCCAAGACATCAATTTCTTTTCGAATATCTATCCAACTGAGGGGTAGAGATACATTTGTATTCAACAAATTTTGGACTTGATTTTCAATGGCATTATGCACTTCTGGCAATCCTCGTCCGGTCAGCAGGTTGGTTTGTAAAACTTCTTTGATAAAACCAAAACGACCGCGCATGGAATTGACTTCCAACTGTTTGCTTCGGTCATTTTTTTCATTTTGAACAATGAGTAAAGGGCTATTGCCACCCAATAAATCTACTAAGCCAAACCAATAGGCAAAACTCTTATCATGAACCGTGGTATCATTGTTGATTCGAGTATCATCCACCAAAATATACAGGGCGCGTTTGCTAAAGAAAAATTGATGTGTCGCATGATAAATCTCTTGCCCACCAAAGTCCCAAATATTGGCCCGCACATTTTTGCCGTGTCTGGTCTTGAAATTCAATTGGTGGATTTCAATGCCCATTGTAGAGTCATTTTCAGTTGGAAGCTGACTATTGGCATGCCTGAGTTTTCTAAATAAAGTGGTCTTCCCTGCGCCTCCCTCTCCAATAATTAGAATTTTTACTTCATAAAAATCATCGGAGGTGATTTCGGTAGTTTGACCTTCCGCAAGAAAATCAAGGATAGCTTGTGTTCCTTGCTCTAAAATTTCGAGGGGGGGATTTTCTATTGGGTTATCATTGAGATAAATGCCCGCAGGTAATGGTCTCATCCCATTAGTAGCGTCTTCCAAACCAATATCTTGCGAAGTTTTGACCGCAACTCCTTTTTGCAAAAGCGGAACTAAGGGTTTGATGTCCTGGACTTGGTTTGAGGCTAAATTTAATTGAATAATAGCATTCAAATTTTCAATGCCTTCAATCTTTTCAATATTATTTCTAGCCAAATTTAAGGCTTTCAGGTTAATTAATTTGAAAAGCGGCTGAATATCACTTATTCCATTTTCCCCCAATTCCAAACTTTCCAGCTTACTCAAATTCACCAACCAATCCAAAGATTCAACACCCCCTCCAGACAAATTCAAATGCTGAAGCTGGGTTAACTTTTCTAAATTTTGAAAGTCATGTATTGGATTTCCAGTTAAGTTTAAGCTTTTAAGGGAAGTTAGGTTCATCAATCGAAACACTCGATTCAAATTATTGATGGATAAATCTAAATTTTCTAAAGCGACTAAATTTTGAATGCCCTTTAAGTCATGAATTTGGTTTTCAGCTAAATTTAAAAATCTTAAGGCATCGAAAGTGGCCAAACCTTTGACACTGCTCAGTCTATTCTGAGATAAATCCAAAAACGCTAGTTTGGGCAAATTGTAAACGCCCATGATGTCTTGGATAGAATTCTGAACCAAGCTTAGGGATTTTAATTCCAATAATCCATCTAAAGGTTGAAGGTCAGAAATTTGATTATGACCTAAATTCAGGTATTGTAATTTGGGTGTTTTTTTCAAAAAATCAACAGTAGTAATCCCCCGATATCTGCCATCCAAGATTTCTAATTGCTTAAAATGTTGGATGACTTCACAACCCGCTAATGGGGTCTGTTTCGGTACTACATACCAATCTGCTGCTGCTTCTTGAATGATCTCAAATGAACCGACATAAAGAGCGGTCAGGTTTTTCAGGGATTTCAATTTTGGGGGAAGCTTGCTGAAGTCATTGGGCACTTCTGCATTGGCACTTTCTTGTTTTTCATGTGTGCGCAAGTCTTCATAGCCATTGCTTAGAACTAGGGTTTCTAACCATACTAATTCAAACAACTCAGGAACCTCAAGTGCTAAATCGGTGAGCCCGCAGTTCCCCAAATCAAGAAATTTTGTCTTTTCTTCCTTTTCTTTATTGATGAGGTATTTGGCGAGTTTTGACATAAAGTGCAGCTGTTTTTATCACAAAAAAACAATATACAATTTAATTTTCTGTGTGCTTTTGTATCCTGTCTTAGGATTTTTGATTGTCTGACCATTTATGTGTCTGGAGTACAGCGAAAGCACAGCTCCTTTGGGTCATCAAAGTGCCTACCACTAAATTTTCCGAACGTAAGAATAGGTTTAAAAGTTTAGACGTTGAAGGTTTAGGCGAGGGAGTTAAACCCTAAGCTTTCAACCTTCAACCTTCATCTTTCAAAGGATAAACCGCAAGTAATCGCCCATAAGAAAGACTCACTCCACCCCTACCAAGCTATACTTTTTCAGTCGATCCTCATAAGCGCTCAAAATATGTCGTTGGTAATCGTTGGGATGGTACTTGGATTCGCCTGTCGTCGCGCGGAGATCTCTCTCAAAGTAGTCCATTTCAAAACCACTTCTACGAAACTTCTGCCGCCACCACTTGACGGTTAGCTTGCGTATATTCTGATTGACCCACTGTCCCCATTGACCACCAAAGAGGCTTTCCAATGTTCGCTTCAGGAGGGTATGACGATGGGGTAATGGAGTGGCTAATTTATCTACAGGATTACAATTGGGAAAAAAGTCTTTTGCCCAAGCATTCTTTTGGTAAAAAGCCAGGTGCGTTTGATGTCCAAAAACCGGAATGATGGAGATGCTTTCGAAGGCCGTATATAAGTTTTTATCCTTCAGGAGTAATTCTTCCCGATCCAGGAAAAAATTCATACAGAAATCATGCTGCTTTCCCACCAAGAAGGTAAGTTTCTTGAAAAAATGGAGGAAGGATCGGCAAACCCAAAGGCGCTGAGCAGCAGTGATGATGAAGAAATCTATATCTGCCGATTCATCTGCGGAATACTTGGATAAAGAACCGGAAATAGCCACCCCTCTAACAAAGGGAAACTGGCTAATAAAGGCGGCATTTCGGCGAGCTCTCTTCATCATCTCGGTCGACAGTGCATATTTTTTGTTTCTAAGTTCTGTCAATCCTGCCGCTTCTCGTACGGTATAATAGGGCGATTCATAGTAGATTAGCCCTTCCGCTAATAGTATATCGAGGGCTTCCTCTATCTCAGCAAAAGTAGTCTGCTGTTGACAAAACTGATAAACCTCCTCTGGTTTTAATGGAAAAGAGAAAATATCAAAATAGAGGAGTGTTTTGACCACTTCATTTTTAAGTTTATTCATCTGGCATTCTTCATTAGGCCTTTGGACATTAGTAGCAAAGTCCGAGAGACAATTTTTATATCCAACCAAAGAGACCAACGATTTATATAGATCAGATCACAGCGAATACGGCCGTTCAGGTCTTCCATGGATTGCACAGGCCCTTCAAACCCCTCTACTTGTGCCAATCCTGTAATACCTGGTAAGACCAGGTGTCGATCAAAATATTGCCGACCAACGGCCTGGCTAAAAACTTCATGGTCGCTCAGCATATGCGGCCTTGGACCAACGATACTCATTTCCCCCTTGAGGACATTGATGAATTGTGGTAATTCGTCCAACTTGTGCCGCCGCAAGATCTCAGACCATTTGCTGATCACTCGAGGCCGATCCTGTGGCATGGTGCGCAACTTATAACATTTGAACTGTCGATTGTCAATGCCCACCCTGTTTTGGATGAAAAAAGCGGGAAAATTCCCCATCAATCCGTTGATGATCGCCAGTAGCGGCAATAGCCATGACAAGATAAGAATAAGTATCAAACTCGATACTATCACATCAAAGCTGCGTTTAAGGATTCGGTATCGCAATGGGAGTTGGTCGGTAGTCAGCGGGATGAGTAAAGTTCGGGAAGAAGCTGGTGAAGAGGAGGATCGGGGATCAGAGCGCTTTCGTTTAGTAGGTGGATTTGGGTAATCATGTAAAGGGTTTTTGAGGAACCTCATACTTCAAAGTGGTTTGAAAAATTGAAACAAAAAGAGCGAAAAAAACGATACCATGCTGTCTTTCCAATAGGCTTTCGATCATAGAGAAGGCCAGGATCGCCAACATCAAGTACAAATAGGGATGGGACCAATCCAATGCCCTTAGGCTGATCCCTTGTCTTAAAAGTAGTAACCAAAGTATAAGCCCAATGAAGCCCAATTGTACCCAAGTCTCCACAAATTGATTATGGAAGTTATAACCTAGGTAGCCCTGGTCGCCAAGTTGAGGATTACCATGATAAACATTGTGTTTGATGATGGTTTCATTCATCGCATCTTGGGCGTCTCCTATCCCCGTTCCAAAGAGATAGGCCCTTTGCTCAGTTACAATTTCACCGGCAAATCGCCAAAATAGCAATCGGATCGTCAGACCATTGAAAGATGTATCATATTTGAATTGGTCTTGCTGCAGAACCGTAAAGTTTGAATCCAACAGCTGGTCAAAACGATCTCTTATTTGACTAAAAAACAACACCGCCGCCATAAATAGACCTACGATAATAAGCCCACCTATTCGGATTTTTCTGGAAACGATCTGTGCATAATTGAGTACTGCCAAACGCAATAAAAATAGTAGGGTTAGAACGATAAATAGTCGAGAGGACAACAGTATTAAGCCCATCGACAGACTAAAAAACACAAACCCCTGCCATCGATAACTCGACAACAAGCTGTATTTTGATTTAGCCAAATAATGGCCGAAAGCTAATCCTGTGAATGTGTAAAAAGAAAAATAAATGGCGTTCAGCTCATCCAGGGGCCAACTAAATGCGTGATAAAAGAAAAATCTGGCCTCTCCTGAATCTAAGTAGTTACTTAAGGCCAAAAATAGGCAAATCCATATGAAAAAGCAACAACTTAGAACGAGACTTAGCATACATTGCTGGAATCCGACAAAATCTATCTTTTTGTCCAACGCAATGAGACATGGTATTAAAAGGAGGCTGGCTTTCTTTTCCAAAGCAAATAAAGCCATGTCAATATTGTCCGACCACCCCATACTTAGTGCATGCCATAAATAGAAGCTGAGAAAGGCCCAGATCCATGGTTTTTGGATCATTTCCCTGAATCGACTCCAAAACGCTGGCTGAATAAGGACACTTAAACCATACAACCCAATCAGGAGCACATTTAGCCGTTTGGAAACGATCAGGCTGGCAGGCAGCAAGGGCAAAAGCCACTGACTCAAGGTGTAACGATTAAATCCTTGTTGGGTCATTTCTGGTGTAAGTTATGGGTATGAATGAGTAGTCGCTAATCCTGGACTTCGTGCTATGTTCTCACGAAAATATAAAATGTCTAATAACTATTCCTGTGCCTTAGACTTCAGAAGTTTCCTTGGGCGTAACTAGGAAAATTGCTGAAGTCTTGCGCTGCTTTCGCTAACTATTTTTCAAAACAGTACTAAAATCTCCGGCTAAGGCTCGTTCAAAAAGACGTTCATAATCGTCAATTATTCTTTCCCAGCTATATTCAGCGGCAATCACCGCTTTGTTATTGGATACCCATCTATGCGTCGAACCTTCCAGCTGTTGCCGCGAAATAGCCGCTGCGACGGTGTTACTATCGGTAAAATAATAGGCATTGTCACCCAGTACAGATCGATTGAAAGGATTGTCGTGGGCACAAATAGGAACCTCGCAGGCCATTGCCTCTAATAGCGAAGGATTCGTCCCGCCTACCGAATGGCCATGAAAATAAAGTCGAGCATAAAAACGAAGGCTATCTAGCAGCTGTAGGTCATATATCCCACCAACGAATCGAATCTTCGGCGAAGCATAGCGACCGGACAAATAAGCGCCAAATTTTTGATCCTTATTCCCCACTACCAGTAAGGGATCGGACGTTTCGCTGGCTAAAACGCCCTGGATAATTTCCTCCAAGTGATTTTCGGGAACAAAGCGAGCAATAGCCAGTAGGTATTGTTTGGGCTGGACATTCCAAGCGTTCAAATGTTCCAATTGAGGAGAGATCTCACTCGCTGCGCCATAGGGAATAAAAGGGGCTACCTGATCGTATTTCTGCACTAGATACGAAGCAATGGCTTCAGAATCAGCAATCAATACATCTGCCTGTTTGGCCGCCCAGGCCTCCATCTTGAGTAAGAATCGTTGCACGGGGGCCGTGTACTTGGTTCGTTTCCATTCCAGGCCATCCATATGCATAAAGTGCACCATCCCTTTTGGCCACAGTCGATACCAGAGGGCACTACTCGTATATCCCAGTTGTAATAGAATATCAAACGGCCGCTTTCTAGCATCCCGTAAGCAATTGAGGTCATAGATGAATTGTCCCGCAGCCCCTAATTTATCTTCTGGATCAAAACAGTGGATTAAATGCACACCCTCCCATTCCGGCTGCTGGTAAGGATGTAAAGAGGAGTTGTATACCCAAACTTCATGCCCTCGATCTACCATTCCTTGTGATAGATACTGTGCAAATTGTTCATAGCCTCCATAGCGATTGGGAATTCCGCGGCACCCTAAGATGCCAAGTCGAATCCTTTTTTTTCTGTTCAAAGTAGAGCGATTTGTAATTCTTTTGGACTACAACAGACTTTATTCTAAAATAAATTGTAGGGAGCTAAATTATCTTTTAAAGCAAGCCTTCGTTCTTCATCAGTCGCGTAGCTATGGCTATGCTCCTTCTTCGAGCCTTGCCTTGCTTTAAAATCTTAATTTCCATCCTTATACAACCTA
>Ga0070726_10004410_pt1 | contig 11238 bp, 12 predicted proteins | sample tdAd471_FD_67275 | JGI IMG/M metagenome (GOLD analysis project Ga0070726, IMG submission 67275) | Marine sediment microbial communities from the Atlantic coast under amendment with organic carbon and nitrate - tdAd47.1 | ecosystem: Environmental > Aquatic > Marine > Coastal > Sediment | place...
GGTGCGCACGGCGAGGCCTCGCTGGGCAGCGGTCGCGGCGACAGACTCCTGCACGTGGCGCAGCAGCAGCGCCGTCTTCAGCGGAGCCCGCCGCGGCGGCAGAGGGGCAGCGGCCTGGGCGGTGGTGTGCAGCAGCTTCTCGCTGAGCCCGACCACGCGGTCGCCGAGGGCCGACAGCTCCTCGACCAGCTCCGGGGCGGCCCCGTCGGCGGCGAGCTCGCGGAGGGCCTCGGAGCCGAACTGCTGCGCCTGCAACAGGCTGCGGAGGTCGTGCCCGAGCTGCCGGCGGAGGAAGGAGCGCTGGCTGACCATGCCCATGAGGTCTTCCAGGCGAGCGGCGTTCTCTCGCTGCAGCGCCTCGAGTCGCCCCGCCACGCGGGTGCCGGTGAGGTGGTCTTCGACGAAGCCCGCGAACTGGCGCACCAGGGCGCGCTCGGCCTCGCTGAGGGACCGTGGCTCGTGGTCGATGACGCACAGCACGCCCACGGGCAGCCCGTCGACGGTTCGCACGGGCACCCCGTAGTAGCTTCCGACACGGAAGGCGCCCCGCGCGGCGGCGTCGAAGCGAGGATCGCGGCGGGTATCGGGCACCTCGAGGGCCCGGTCGGTGGCGACGACCCAGGGGCAGGGGGCCCCCTCCAGCGACTCTGTGCCGTGCCAGTCGGTGCCGATGTTCGCCAGGAAGCGCTGGCTGTCGTGGCTCACGATGTTGAGCAGCACCATCGGCACGTGGAGGACCTCACTGAGCGTCTTCACCATGCTGTCGAGCCGCGGCGAGGGCTCGACCGCGAGGGCGGCGACGGCCTGCACCCGCTCGCTCTCCCGCGGGTGGCGCGGGATCGATCCCTCCATGCGAGGAGGGGGGCGCGCGGCAGGGGAATCCGAGGCGAGCATCGGTGGTCCGTGCGGTGGGAGGCCCTACTGCATCGGTGCACGGCGGCGAGTCTTGAGCCTCGATCGCCTCAGCTCAGGGCGAGGCCCTCGCACACGCTGGTGAATGCGTCGGCCGAGCGGAGCTTGTCGGTGCCGAAGCGAGCGGCGAAGCGGTCGCGGAGGAAGGGCAGCTGCGCGGTGCCTCCGGTGAGGAACACCTCGTCGATGCCGTCGGAGTCGAGCCCTGCGAGGGCGAGGGCCTCGTCGATGGCCGCGTCGTACTCGCCCAGGACGGCTCGGCAGCCGTCGGCGAACACGTCGCGCTGCACTTCGGTGTGGATGTCGAGCTGGGGGTGGTAGAACTCGCCGAAGTGAAACGGCACCACGGCGGCCTCCGACAGCCCTCGCTTGGCCGCCTCGATGCTCCAGGCCATCGGGTAGCCCAGGTCGTCGAAGACGAGGCGGCGCAGGCGGCGGATGGCGATCTTGTCGTCGATGTAGGCCTCGACGTAGTCGAGCCGCTGGGCGAGGTCGTCGGTGCGCAGCAGGTGCAGGTAGTACAGCCGCTGGATGTGGCGCAGGATGGGGTGCGTCCACTCCTGGGACTCGGTGGCGTAGCGGGGCGTGATCCGCGCCCCGCGGCCGAAGAAGCCCATGAGGAAGGTGTCGAGGAAGCGCCCGTCGAGCACGTCGCCGGCCTTGGCCACGCCGGTGGTGGCCAGCACGTCGTCGAGGCGGTCGCCGGTGCGCCCGGGCCCGACCCGGAGGATGGCGAAGTCGGAGGTGCCGCCGCCGAAGTCGCCGACGAGCACGATGCGCTCGCGGGTGAGCTCCTGCTCGTAGCGGTGGGCGGCGGCGACCGGCTCGAGCTGCAGGTGCCAGTCGCGGATCCCGGCGGCCTCGACGGCCTCGGTGAGGCGGGCAACGGCGGCAGCATCCTTGGCGGCATCGACGTGGAAGCGCACCGGCCGACCGACGGTGACCTCGGTGATCGGCTCGTCGAGCAGCGCTTCGGCCCGTTCGCGAAGGAAGACGAGGTAGGCGGTGATCAGCTCGGGGAAGCTGACCATCTGCCCGCACAGGTGCGTGCGGGGCACGTCGTAGGGCAGGAAGGCCTTGATGGACCTCAGGAACCGCCCCTCGAGGTCGTGCTCCAGGTAGGCCTCGAAGGCCGCATTGCCGAATGACACGGCCCCCTGCGGGCTGCCGTAGATCACCGTGCGCTGGGTTCGCTCGCCGGGGAACAGCTCCAGCGCGCGCGCGACCCCGTCGGAGCCCACGATGGCGACGGCCGAGTTGGTCGTGCCGAAGTCGATGCCGAGCTTCATGGGACTCCCTGGGGCGGAAGGTCATAGCCTTGTTTTATGCAATGCCAAGACGCGGCGGCCGTATTCTACGAACAAAGGAGAAAATGAGTGTCAAACGTCTGGCTGGCGCCCGTGGATGATGTGGATGAGAGCCTCGTGTCGAAGGATGCAGAGCTTGGTCCTGGATTGCTGGTCGAGGTGTGGCATCGCCCACGGGCGGTGGCACGTGCCGTGATGGCGCAGGGGGGCACCTACGGGGTCCTCGGGCTGGGTGCCGCGATGGGCTGGGCGGAGATGGACTTCTGGGGCGATGCATCGGCGATGCCGGGGGCCGCCGGCCCGCTGCTGGCCGGGGTGATGCTGGGTGCGCCGGTCATGGGCGTGCTGCTGACCTACCTGCAGGGCGTGAGCACCTACGCGGGAGCGCGCGTGATGGGCGCGTCGCCTCGCTCCGTGCAGAAGCTGACGGCGGCGGTCGCCTGGGGCCGGGTGCCCGCGACGGCGACCCAGCTGCCGCTGTCGCTGCTGCTCGCGTGGGTGTGGTGGAGCGGGTGGGAGGTCCCCTCGCTGCTGCTGGCGGGGCTCGCGGGGCTGTCGTGGGTGGGCTGGCTGTGGAGCTGGGCGACCACGGGGCACACCGTAGGCGAGGTCCTCCAGGTGAGTGCGGGGCGGGGCGTGCTGGCCACGTTGGTGGTGCCCGTGGGGCTGAGCACGCTGCTGCTGCTCTTCGCGGGCGCGATGCTGCTGCTGGGGGGCTTCGCGGGATAGCTACCCCGCAGGAGGCTCATGAGCGTCGCGAGCTGGACGGATGCCGTGCTGGCGGTGGTGAGCCTGGGGGGTGGCGCCTGGCTGTTGCTGCGCGACAGCGCGAGCGGTCGCACGGCGGGGCTCGGTCTGCTGCTCGTGGGCATCGCCGCCCTGGTGGGCACGCTGCGCTTCGCGGGGCAGGAACAGCTGGCCGGGGCCCATGCCGGGCTGTCGGGGCTGGCGGCCTGTGTGGGGCTGCCGACGGTGGCGGCGGGGTGGGCGACGGCGGTGTTCGCGCCTCATCGCGCCGAGCTGGCGCGCCGCTATGTGTTCGGGGTGCTGTTGGTGGTGGCGGCGATGGTGTGGTGGGTGGCCCTGGTGCGCACGGTGCTGGGCGCGCTGGCGATGCTCACGGTGGCGGTCGCGGCCGCGCGGGCCCTGCCCCGGTGGGCGGGGGCCCTCGGCGCCCTGGGGGCCGCCCTGACCCTGGGGGTGGGGCTGCTCATCGGTACGGAGGGCGACCTGCTGGGGTTCCCGCGGGTGGGCTGGTTCCACCTGGGTCTCGCGGGGGCCAACCTGGCGCTGGCTGCAGGCCTGGCGGGGGTGGTCGAGCCGACGGCACCTGCTGAGGTAGCGTAGCGCTATGGACGTGGTCGGCTCCATCGATGCGGGGCGGGTGGCGCAGCTGACGGCCTTCGTGGCGGGTCAGCGCATCACCGATCACGTCGTGCGGGCGCTCGAGCCCGAGGGGCTGGCGATCACCGAGGTGGTCGAGATGGACGAGTTCACCATCGACCTCGTGGTGCGCTTCCCCGACGGGCTGTGCCTGGTCTACGACACCACCTGAAACGCCGTGGTGACCGCGGTCGCGGTCTGGGATCACCAACCAACGGCCGCCGAGCTGCTGGCGCATCGGCTGGCCGCCGGCTGGCGCCCGATGCCCTCGCCGCTCGCGGAGGGCCCGCAGGTGGTGGGCTTCGCCAGCCGGGTGCCCCGCGACCAGTGGGAGCCGGTCTAGCCGACCTTGCGGCGCAGCAAGGTGCCGTCGAGGCCCGACGCGACGAAGCCGTGGGCCTCCAGGAAGGCATGGGCCGCGGCAGGGTCGGGGTGGTCGGACGGGATGGTGTTGAACAGGTAGCTCAACCCGGCCTTGTGGGCCTCGGCCTCGAGGTGATCGAGGACCGCCGCGCCGTAGCCGTGGCGTTGGTGCTCGGGGTGCACAGCGAGCAGGATCTGCGCGTCGCCCCAGGTGATGTCCATCCAGCCGTAGGCGACCACCTCGCCGTCGGCCTCGAGGCGCCACCAGGTGCCGGGGAGCAGCTCGCCGGCGCGGTCGACGTGGACCGACCCGGGCGGCAGCCGGGCGAAGAAGGCCTCCTTGGAGGCGTCGAAGCGGGCAGGGTTGGGCTCGGCCAGCCAGGTCGTCGTCATGTGGGGCTCCGTGCAGAGGGCCAGGGTACACCGACGAGCGCTCCAGTGACGCCGCCGACCAGGTGGGCGAGGGTGGCGTGGTGCACCCCGTCGCTGGCGGCGAAGAGCACACCGCCGGTCAGGGCCTCGGCGGCCAGCTTGGCGGCGAAGGCGACCAGCATCGCGCCGGCCACCCAGCGGTCGCGCCCAGGGCGGCGGGCGAGGGTGAGGGCGACGGCGACGAACAGGGCGGAGGCGATGCCCGACAGCCCGCCGTACACGGCGTCGTGCGGGAGCGTGAGCGCCATGGCGGCCGACACCGTGACGGCGGCGGCGAGGAGGGTGGGCAGGAGGCGGCGGGGCGCGAGCTGCTCCAGGGCGACGGCGACCGCTGCGCAGCCGGCGGTGTCCCACAGCAGGTGCTCCGGGCTGTGGTGGACCCAGTGGGCGGTGAGCCAGCGCCACGGCTCGTGGGTGTCGGGCTGCAGCCACAGCGCCTCGGCGAGGCCAGGGACCGCGTAGGTCACCAGCGCCGCCGAGGCGAGCAGGGTGGAGCGCCAGGGCAGCTCAGGCACGAGCAGCCTTGGTGCGCCACAAGACGAGTCCACCCAGACCGAGGGCGAGGCTGGCGGAGACGGGGTCGAGGGCCCCTCCGTGCAGCTGGACCGGGGCGGCCAGGGCGGTCGTAGCGGCCAGGGTCAGGGGGAGCAGGGTGAGCAGTCGGGACATTCGGCACCTCTCGTTGGTTGCACGAGCAAGGTGACGTCGGGGTGTGGGGGTGGCGCGGGCAGGGCGTGAATGCTGTGCGAAAGGGTCTCGAAACCGGGGTCTCGAAATCGGGGTCAGGACGCTAGGTGTTAGATCTCCGCGTCGCCCGCTCCCACCCCCTCGAGGTCCACGAACAGCAGCGTCCCCCCCGCCACCAGGCAGGGCAGCGCCAGCGCATTGAACAGGGGTACCGCCAGCAACGCCGCGGCGACCAGCCCGAATCCCAACACCGGGCCTCGATACCGACCGACGAAGCCGAGCTTGGCCCCGAACGACCAGCGCCGGCGCGACATCGCACCGTCCATCAGCTCGCGACCCAGCAACAGCCCGGTGGCGCTCACCGACAGCACCACGTGGGCCACGCTGCCGACCACCGGCACCACCTCCAGCGCCCAGGCGGCCAGCACCACCCCCACCCACAACCCCAACGAAAGCAGGCTGTGGGCCACGCTCATCGGCACGTCAGCCCACCGGAACGGCAGCGCCTCGGCCCCGCCCACCACCTCCTCGACCTGGGCCGACAGCCGGTCGTTGAACGGCACCGCGACCAGCCCCGCCAGCAGGTAGGCCGCGCCGCCGACGGTGAGGATGGCCAGCGCCCGCAGCAGGTTGACGACGAAGGCATACAGCAGCAGCACCACCGGTGCTGCCTGGGGAGAGGGGGACCACACCCACGCCATCCACACCGGCACCAGCCACCACGCGACGACCACCGCGACCGCGAAGGCGGCCCAGGTCAGCAGGGTGGGCAGCACCACCAGCGGCCATGTGGCCGGGTGGGCCACGAGATGCCGCAGACCCCGCAGGGGGTAGGCCATCCCTGCCCAGAAGCTCGGCGGGTCACTCGGCACAGGCCCGCACGCTCGGGAACACCCGGGTGTCGGCCACCGACCCGTCGAGGCCCACCCACTGCACCGCGTAGCCATGGCCCCCCTGCACAGTGCGCACCCTCACGCTGCCGTCTCCAGGGGCGATCAGGTCGTCGTGCCGGGCTCCGCCGAGGGCGACGGTGGTGGCCCAGGCCTTCCCCGCCCCGAGCCTGCCCGCGCCCAGCACGGCGTCGATCACCTCGGCGTGGGGCGAGCCGAGGTGGGCGGGGCTGATGCCGATGACCGCGTTCCGGTCCGCGCCGTCGGCGGGCAGCAGGGCCTCGAGCCACGGGCCTGACGAGCTGGTGTCGCGGCCGTGGTGACCCAGGTGCAGCACATCGACGCCGAGGGGGCCGAGGCGTACCGTGAGGCCAGGGGCGTAGAAGGACTCCACATCGTCGGTGTCGGAGCCGCCGCCGGTGAGGTCGCCGGCGAACAGCAGCCGGAAGGCGCCGTGGCTGAGCACGCCTACGAGGCTGCGGGCGTTCTCCCCGTTGCTGTCGTCGTCGCGGAAGGGGCCGCTGGCGGCCTCCATCGAGCCACCGTCGAGGAAGCCGTTGCTGGCCCACACCTGCAGGGTGGCGTCACCCAGCGGCAGGCTCGCCTCCTCGCAGGCCACCGCCGGGTAGGCGCCCGCTCGGCTCGCGGCGTCGCAGGGCACGGGCTGGGCAGCGGCACACAGCGCCAGCTCGGTCCCAGGGTGCTCGCTCGCGTAGTCGCACAGGGTGTCGACCGCGCCGTCGTTGGCGAGGGTGAGGTCGACCAGGCCGCGGTGGACGAGTCGCCCGCGCACGGTGATCTGCGACGACAGGTCGTCGAAGCCGTCGACGTGGTCGGCGTGCAGGTGGGTGATCAGCACGTGGTCGACGAGGGTGGGGTCGACGGGGCCGAGACCCTGGGCATCCAGGGCGGCGGCGACCTGCTCCAGAGCGGCCATGACGTCGTCGTCGTGGGCGTCGTTGCCGACATCGAGGAGCACTCGCGACCCGTCGGGACCGACCACCACAGCGGCCTCGCCCAGCGTGAGCCCCCCGACGTAGATCTGCTCGTAGTACAGCTCGCCGGGCACCGGAACCAGCGGCCCCTCGGGGGCGACGAGCTCAGGGGGGCAGGCCTCGGTGGAGGCTGTGCTGTGCTCGGTGCCCGCGGTCGTGCTGGGCGCCACCTCGGGTGCCGGCTCGGGCGTAGGCTCTGGCGTGCTGGCCCCCGAGCCGCAGCCGAGGGTGAACAGCGCGGCTAGGGCCGGTCGTCGGTCACGCACGGCTGACCCCCGCACACGTCGATGAACTCGCCGGTTCGGAAGAAGTGCAGCATCTGGTCTTGCGCCGGCTCCCACTTGCGCAGCCACCCGTGGGTGTCGCCGTCGTTGGGCTCGCTGGGGTCGCCATCGGGCGGGTCGAGGGGCGTGGGGTCGAACGGGATGTTGAAGTCGACCTCGATGAGCGCCGCGGGGGCGGTGAACGGGTAGGCCATCTCCTCGAGGCCGAACACCGGCCGCACCGCGGGGGTGGCGAGCACCGCATCCGTGGCCCGCCCGAGGATGAAGCTCGCTTCGTTGTGCACCTGCTGGTCTTCCCGGGCCACATGGAGGAGGACCTCGTGGGCCGGCGTGCCCGGGAAGGTGTCGCTGGTGATGTGGGGCGCGAAGGTGAGCGGGTCGAAGTCGTCCCACCCCGTGCCGAGCAGCGCGAGGAAGTGCGGGATGGCGTCGTCGCCTTCGTACGAGGCCTCGAGGGCCACCGCGTACTGCTCGAACACCGTCGAGCGATGCAGCAGGAAGGGGTAGCCCGAGCCTGGCACGCCGAGGTCGCCGCGGGTCACGTCGAGGCTGGTGGCCATGACCACGGTGCCGACGCTGCCGCCCTGGCTGTTGCCGTGGTACCAGACGGTGGTGGGGTCCCACGCGAGCTGACCGTCGCCCCTGAGCAGCTCGGGGGGCGGGTTGTCGGCCAGCGACGTGCTCATCATCCGCTGCTGCACGAGCTGGTTGGTGACGCCCTGCATGGCAAGGTCGATCAGGTCGGGGAAGCGGCCGCCGTGCTGGGTGAGGATGGGCAGCCAGACGAAGAAGTCGTTTTCGTTCATGCCCTGCATGCTGGTGGCGAGGATGCCCATGCCCTGCCGCTCGGCGAGCTCACGCAGCCAGCCGTTGTTGGCCTCGTCGTAGCTGCCGAGGAAACCGTGGCCGTACTGCAGCACGGGCACCGGGTCGGGGCCGTCGAAGGCGACGTTGGGCAGCTGCAGCCGGAAGGGCCAGGCCTCGGTGCCGTCGACCACGGGGTTGCCGTCGGCGTCGGTGCGCAGCAGGCGCACGCCGAGCTCGTCGGGGGGCAGCACGACGCTGGGCACGAAGATGGTGCCGTCGACGATGACCCGAAGGTTCGGGTCGCAGCCGTCGGGGGGGATGAGCCCGGTGCACGTGATGATCTCGTCGATCTGGAAGTCGGGACCCCCCGCAGGCAGCGCGTCGAAGATGGCATCCCGCACGGCGAGCATGCGGAAGGTCGCGTCTTCGTCGGAGATGGTGGGGAAGGACCACGCCAGCTGCAGCTCGTCGCGGGACAGCCCGGCACCCTCGAGGGCGGGGAACACGACGCTGTCGTAGTGGTCTCGGCGGTCGTGGATGCCCAGCCAGAAGCTGGCGGTGGCGTCGCGCAGCGCGGCGAAGGCGGGGGGGGCCTCTACCGGGGCGCCGTCTTCGGTGAGGAAGTGGCGCACGCCCACTACGATCTCGGTCCCCCGGGGCCAGGGGGCGGCGGGACGGATGACGATCAGCGGCTCTTCGAGGTCTTCGCTGAGGAAGTCGCGCTCGATCCAGTGGGGGAGGACCTCGCCCGTGCTCGCATCGACGACCACGACCTCGGCGTCGGGCAGCAGCGAGCGCGCGGAGTCGAACACCTCCCACTCCGGCATCTCGGCCGTGGGCAGCTGGAACAGGATGGGCGACACGGCGCCGAAGGCGGGGAAGGCCTCGAGGCGCGACGGGTCGAAGGCCTCACCGTTGTCGGGCTCGGGCAGCGCCTCGGGGGGGAACGACAGGTGGCCGTCGGCCATGAAGGCGCGGGAGGGGAAGGGGTAGGCGCAGGCATCGAGCAGGTTGTCGCAGCCGGCGATGCCGTCGGTCTCCTCGACGCCGAAGTTGTCGGCCACCGTCGGGGCCGGGGTGCCGGTGTCGGTGTCGGAGGTGGTGGGCCCCGTGTCGCACGTGGCGTCGTTGCACGGGGTGGTGGTGGTCGGGGTCTTCTCGGTCTCGGTCTCGCATGCGGCCAGCGCCAGCAGCACCCACAGTCCCTTCGTCATGCACGCCTCCATCCCGCGCGTCTAACCCGGGATCGGCGGGCAGCGTGAGGCGAGCTGCCGGCCCGCCTGGCATATGGTTGAACCCGGATGCCAGGCTGAGGGCACGAAGGGAGCAGACGGGTGTGCGCACCCCAACCCCACCACCCGGAGCTCGCATGACCCTGCTGCTGTCCCTGACCCCCGCCGCCCTCGCCGCCACGCTCCACGTCGGGCCCGGGCAGGCCTACACCGACCTCGGTGCTGCCCTGGCGAGCGCGGCAGACGGCGACGAGGTCTACGTGCACGCCGGCACCTACGACCTGTCGGGCACGCACACGGTGCTGGCCGATGACGTCACACTGCGCGGAGAGGGGTCCGAGCTGGTGTCGATCGTGCCGGCGCCGGGGGGAGACTGTGCGCTGTCGGTCGGTGCCCTGGGGGTGAATGGCACCGGCGTGCGGCTGGAGGGCCTGTCGTCGTCTTGTCAGCTCTGGCCGAAGTACCGGTCGCGCGTCGAGGTGCGCGATGTGCTCGTCAGCGGGGCGGACATGCTGCTGTGGGCCTTGGAGGTCGAGGTGGTCGACTCCTCGGTGACCGATGGCCAGCTGTTGGTGAACGATGCCCTGGACGTGCGCTTGTCCGGGGTCGAGGTGGTGGGGGGGGGAGGCAGCGTCGTGCGTGGGCACCCCTTCCTGGGGCTCCCGGTCGAGGCGCGGATCACCGACAGTCGCTTCATCGACGCCGAGGGGGCGGGCTTGTTCGTCGACAAGGTGGACCGGCTGATCTTCCTCGACAACTGGGTGTGCGGAGCTACCGACTCCGGTCTGTTCGTCGATGTGGGGGACGACGGGACCGACGCGGTGATCCGCCGCAACCGGTGGGTCGGCAACGAGGGGGGCATCGGCGGAGGCTTGGTGGTGTCGGGGCGGGTGGGAACCCCGGCCCGCGTGGCGCTGGTCGACAATGTGTTCTGGGCCAACCGTGCCATCCAGGCGCTGTCGGCCTGGCTGTCGAATGTCCCGGAGACGCACGTGGTGAACAACGTGTTCGGCGCCTCGGTGCACTACCCCACCAACGGAGCAGGATCCGAGCTCCTGCTCGACGACACCCCCCTCGTGCTGGACCACAACCTATGGTGGGCGTCGCCCCGGGCCTTCGTGGAGGGCCCCGCGACCACCGGGTCCAACGACGTGTTCGCCGACCCGATGTTCGTGGCCCCGTCCACCGACTGCAGCGTGGCCGACTTCGGGCTGCTGCCCGGCTCGCCGGCCCTCGATGCCGGGCATCCCTCGATGCTCGACCCCGATGGCACGGTGAGCGACATCGGCGGCTGAGGGGCAACGCCGACCGGCGCCGACGTGGCACCCTGGCCAGTGGGGCTGGTGGTGGCCCCGTTGCGGACCTCACGCCGGCTTGGTCCCACCATGTCGGCGGAATGTCCGCTGTCGGCGGACCAAGTGCCTTCGATGTCCGGGTTCACCGCCTTCTGGGAACGAGCGCTACGAGAGAAAGCCGGGTTTCGTTGACTGCCTGGCGGGACCGGCCCCGAGACCGGACGTCGAGAGGGGATGGTCTGGGGGAGGTGGACGTCACGAGGGCTTGGTCGGAGCATGTCGGCCTGGTGTCCGGGTTCGGGGTGTGACGTGCACGGTCCGCGTGGGGCGGGGCCGGGCAGCCCCTGCATTCACGGTGGTGCCCGGGACGCACGTCGGCCAGCCCGCCCAGCGGTGCTGCGCGGCACCTGTGCTCGGTGGCGAAAGGGGCCTGAAAGGTGGGGCGAGGGGGCAGTCCGTACGGTGGAGTCGGAGGTGGTGATGCGGATGTGGATGCTGGCGGTGCTGTGGACCGGGTGCGATGGCTCGAAGTCCGAACCCGCCACGGACGGAATCTCGGACACGGACACCGACACGGACACCGACACGGACACGGACACGGACACGGACACGGACACGGACACGGACACGGACACGGACACGGACACCGAC
>Ga0070726_10004414_pt1 | contig 11229 bp, 12 predicted proteins | sample tdAd471_FD_67275 | JGI IMG/M metagenome (GOLD analysis project Ga0070726, IMG submission 67275) | Marine sediment microbial communities from the Atlantic coast under amendment with organic carbon and nitrate - tdAd47.1 | ecosystem: Environmental > Aquatic > Marine > Coastal > Sediment | place...
GGATTCCCAGTGACGGCAGTTACGAAATTGCTGAAGGTTTAATCTATTCGTTCCCGGTAATTTGTGCTGACGGGAATTATCAAATTGTTGAGGATCTGGAAATCAGCAAATTCAGCCGTGAACTCATGCAACGCACTGAGTCGGAATTGGTGGAAGAGCGGGATGCGGTAGCACACTTGTTGCCCTGAATGTGGTGCGGAAACTCTAGCGCATGACTAGAGTGCCAGGTTAACCACAAGGTGACGGTTTTTGCATTTTTTCAATGCAGTGCGGTTAGTTTTAGCTGGGGTTTGTGCGGTCAACATTATGTCAGGACGATAATTTCCTAAATAGCATTGAGTGAAATTGAATTGGATAACTCTGTGGCCAAAACAAGTAAGCCAGCTATCCAGCACCAGAACTGGCAGGAGCCAAAAATTGTCCTGGGCCGCAGTAAGCAATTCTGGATTTTCCAACTTGCTGGTTGGACGTCCTGGACTATTTTGCTGGTGTTGCGGGATTTAACCTTTGCGCCGGTAGAAAACATGCTGGGCCCGGTAAGCATTTATGCGGCTAGCGGAATTGCGGGTCTGTTGCTGTCTACCGGTTTGCGTAACCTGTATCGTGCCGTCTGGGAGCGCGCCTTACTCGTACGGGGACTGGTAGTGGCTTTTGGTGCGCTGGGAGCGGCGTTGATATGGCAGCCGATTCGCTCTTACGTAGATTTTATTTATTTTGGTGAATTTATTCCTCAGGGGGATTTTCTCTGGACTGACTTGTTCCGAGGCACATTGCAGTATTCCTATCCATTGTTCTTGCTCTGGACCGGGTTATATTTTTTTATTAAGTATTACCAGTTGTTTCAGTTGGAGAGAGAAAAGAGCCTGCGTTCTGAAGCATTGGCGCATGAAGCTCAGATCAGAATGCTCAGGTATCAGCTCAACCCGCATTTTCTATTTAATACTCTGAACGCGATCTCCACGCTGGTGTTGCAGAAGAAGTCAGAGCAAGCCAACGAAATGCTCACCAAGCTTAGCAGGTTCTTACGCAATTCTCTTGAACAGTCTCCAGTAAGCCGAGTGACTTTGGAGCAGGAGATTGAGACTTCTAAGCTTTATCTGGACATTGAAAAAGTAAGGTTTGGCGAGCGTATGCAGCTTGATGTTAGTACTGATTCCCGCTCGGAACAGGCGCTGGTGCCCAGCATGTTGTTACAACCTCTAATAGAAAACTCCATTAAGCATGGCATATCCAGGCTGGAGCGTGGAGGCAGAATCAGCATTAATGCCCGCCTGCAGGGTAATTATCTGGTCTTGGTTGTGACGGATAACGGCCCGGCTAATAAGCAGAATGTGGATGCCGAATCAGGGCTGGACGGTTCCGGAGTTGGATTGAATAACGTCAAAAATCGCCTTCGAGAAATGTATGGTGTCAATTACAGTTTTGAATTTGAGTATTTGGAGCCATGTGGTTTCCAGGCTACAGTTCGTTTACCGTTTGAAGTTTGATAAGGTTTTTTTCTAAGGAGCATGGAACAAGGGTTATGTTGAAAGCGATAGTGGTTGATGACGAGCAATTGGCTCTTGAAGGAATGAAGATGCGCCTGGCAGAGATTGAGCAGGTCGAGGTCGTAGCATTGTGTAGCAGCGGCAGAGAGGCGCTTGAAGCCATTGTGGAGCATGAGCCTGATTTGATGTTCCTGGATATTCAAATGCCCGGAATTAGCGGTTTTGAAGTTATCAGCGAGATTCAGGGTGAATTAATGCCGTTGATAATTTTTGTTACTGCTTTTGATGCCTACGCAATTGAAGCATTCAAGGTACATGCAGTGGATTATCTATTAAAACCGGTTGAGGAAGACCGGTTGAAGGAAGCTATCTCCCGGGCTGAAAGCATGCACAAACAGCGCAGTGCCATGGATGAAAAACAGCGGCTCCTCGATATGCTGGTCACCCTGACTGGAAAGTCAGCATCGGCGATCGGTGATTTGATGACAGAAGGTGGTGAAGTTAGCCAGCCGGACAGGTTGGCAATCAAAGATGGTTCTACGACAACATTTGTGCCGATAATGGATATTGATTGGATTGATGCTGCCGGGGACTATATGTGTATACATGTCAAAGGACAAACACATATTATGCGGACGACTATGAAGGAACTGGAGAAAAAGCTGAATCCGGATATTTTTCAACGTGTGCACCGCTCCACTATTGTCAACCTGCAGCGGGTGGACAAAGTATCTTCGCATATAAATGGAGAGTTCTATTTGACTCTTAATTGTGGGTCATCGCTGAAGATGAGTAGATCTTACAAAGAAAAGGTCAAACACTTTTTCCAGTAGCTGATTTTGGTTGCCACTGTCTGCTACAGATGGCTGAGTGGCAGCGCTGTAGTATCAATAACATGGCGCATAATGAAGCTGGAGTGAACATCTGACACACCGTTAATGCGGGTAATTTTGTTTAGCAGAAATTCCTGATAGTACTCCATGTCCGGGACAACAACCTTAAGCTGGTAGTCTGCCGACTGACCCGTAATCAGAGAACATTCCAGCACTTCAGGATATCCAGCAATGCGCTTCTCAAATTCTTCGAACCGGTCTGGTGTATGACGATCCATGCTGATTTGGATCAGTGCCATTAATTTGAGCCCAAGTTTAGAGGCACTAAGTACAGTTACCCGTTTAAGGATCACTCCGGTGTCCTCGAGTTGCTTTACCCGGCGTGCACAAGGGGAGGGTGAAAGGCCGACCTTATCGGCCAGTTCCAGATTAGTTAGATCTCCCTTCAGTTGGAGCTCCCGCAGAATACGAATGTCAATCTTATCAAGCTGTATCAATGCTCACTCCTGTCTGGCAGGTAAAATGCGACTTATTTCGTTAAATTAGAGATATTAACTAAAATAAATATAATTATTAGAGATATTAATCACTATTAGGCCCTAATAGTGGTAAAAAAGCAAACAAATCCTAATCGTATTGCGCTATCCTACGCAGCTTAAAAGTAGTCCCCAGGTGCAAGATTAAGAGAAAAGTCTGAGATATCCGGCTTTTGCAATGAAATTGAAAGGTTGCTGACACTACCGGGCAGTAATCGAGGAATGCAACCATGTTTGACCATAGCAAATATCAACCTTTTCAACCGATAGGCCTGGCCGATAGAACCTGGCCTGATCAGGTTATTACTCGCGCACCCTCCTGGTGTAGCGTGGATTTGCGAGACGGCAATCAGGCGCTTATTGAGCCTATGTCGGTGATGCAGAAGAAAAAGCTTTTTGCATTATTGGTGGATGTTGGGTTCAAGGAGATAGAAGTTGGTTTTCCAGCTGCGTCACAGCCCGATTTTGATTTTGTCAGAAGCCTGATAGAAGAAAATTTGATCCCGGATGATGTCACTATTCAGGTATTAACCCAGGCAAGAACCGAATTGATCGAGAGGACATTTGAATCTCTTCGCGGAGCGCGCCGGGCTATATTGCATGTTTATAATTCGACTTCAACGGTGCAACGGGAAAAAGTCTTCAGGACTGATCAAGCCGGTATTGTTGATATCGCGGTAAGGGGCGCCAGGGATGTTAAGCGTTGTGCAGAACTGGCTCCTGAAACCAACTGGGTGTTCCAATACTCACCCGAGAGTTTTACTGGAACCGAAATGGACTTTGCTGTTGAAGTCTGTAATGCGGTTTTGGATATCTGGCAGCCTACACCGGCTAATCCTGCCATTATTAACCTGCCATCTACAGTGGAAATGGCAACACCGAATATCTATGCTGATCAGATAGAGCATTTTTGTCGCCAGGTCAGTAATCGCGATAGCGTGGTTGTCAGTTTGCATACTCACAACGATCGTGGCTGTGCAGTTGCTGCAGCAGAGTTGGCAGTGATGGCGGGAGCCCAGCGGGTTGAGGGAACTTTGCTGGGCAATGGTGAACGCACCGGGAATATGGATATTGTTGTAATGGCCATGAATCTTTACAGCCAGGGGATAGATCCGCAACTGGATCTCAGGGATATGGATCGCATTGTCTCCGTGGTCAGAGAGTGCACCCAGATTGATGTGCATCCGCGTCAGCCTTACTCCGGTGATCTGGTGTTCACGGCGTTTTCTGGTAGCCATCAGGATGCTATCAAGAAATGCCTGGATCACTACCAGGAAGGCGACACTTGGGAAATCGCCTACTTGCCAATTGATCCGCGGGATCTTGGTAGAACCTATCAGGATGTTATTCGAGTTAACAGTCAGTCCGGGAAGGGAGGAGTTGCCTACGTACTTTCAAATAAATTTGGTTTTGAGTTGCCTCGTTGGCTACAAATCGACTTCAGTCGAGTAGTGCAAAAGGAAGCTGAGGATACCGGCCAGGAAATTCCATCAGATAAGATATGGTCGTTATTTAATTCACACTACGTAGATAACGAGAAAGTTTTAAGTCTGGAAAATTTTTCCATCGAGAAAATGTCCGATCGCGAAACATTTAACGCCCATATCGATTATTACGGTGAAGAAATAGCTATTAGCGGTGAAGGTAATGGTGTACTGGATGCTTTCGTTGAGGGGCTAAAGTCCGCAATCAACATCGATTTCGAAATTCTCGATTATGGTGAGCATGCGCTAGGGCAGGGCGCAGACGCTGAAGCAGTAACTTATATTCTGCTCAAGAGTCACTTCGGGCGTCATACCGGAGTGGCGATTAGTAAAGATATAATCGGCTCTTCACTGAACGCTTTGCTTGGTGCCGTCAGTGACTTGTTGACCAGTCAAAAAAAGCAGGCTGCAGCCTGATTAAAAAATTAAACCAGAATGTAAGTTGGGATAGAGCGCGGCTTTCTGCTCACGAGGCAGTTTGTCGCGTTCTTTCCTGACTACTACCCGCACGAGTTTAGAGCTTACTGCCCAGGCCGGGCAGGCAAATGCAAATAAACAAAACTATTTTTGCCATAACTGCGACTTTATTTATCAACTGAGGTCCGGAATTTGTTGTTAAAAGCGTGGAAAATAGTTGCTAACTGGAAAAATCAGCTGTGAACTATCGGGATGAGTCCGAGGCATAAGGACCCTACAGGAAATGAGCTTCATTGAAGATGACGAATCGTTGGTGGAAGCCGCACTAAATGGCTCGGTTTACGCGTGGGACAAACTCGTCAGGCGATATGAGAAAAAAATATACAACTATGGCCTGAGAATGACAGGCAATACCTCCGATGCTATGGACCTAATCCAAGAGGTGTTCATTGGCGTTTATAGAAACCTGCATCGCTTCAGGGGCGACGCGAAATTCAGCAGCTGGCTGTTCCGAATTGCGCACAATAAAGTAATAGATATTGGCCGGCGCAACGCAATATTGAAAGGGCGTTCATTCAGTCTCGACGACCCAAATCACATAGAAAGCCAGCTCCCCTTTGCCGATAAGTCAGTTGAGCCTGACTTGCACTTGTCAAAAGATGAACAGAACCAACGTGTACAGGCATTGTTAAAGCAACTGTCAATGGAACAGCGACTGGTTGTTGAATTGAAAATTTTCCAGAGCCTGACCTTTGAAGAAATAGCAGAAATGCAGGAAATATCGGTAAACACGGCGAAAACACGCTTTTATGCCGCTTTACGTAAATTAAGAGTTGTAATGGAGTCTTCCCATGTCCTGTCCTAAGACACAATACCTATTAACTGAATACGTAGCCGGTGACTTACCACGTGTGGTGCGAGATGAAATTGAGGGTCATCTGGCGGAATGTGAAAGTTGTGCTGCTGAGCTTGAAAAAATACAGCAAGCCCAGGTTTTCCTGTCCCAATGGCAGGAAGAGGATGTACCCCATTGGGATCGGGCAATTGCTGGTTTTCGACATGATCGAGCAACCGGGCAAAATAGTAATGGTGGTTGGATTTCTCGCTGGCTACCCTCCATGCTGTCATTTACTATGTTGGTCGTGTTGGTTTTGAACACCAGTGTCACCAGAAGCGATGGCGATTACCGCATCAGCTTCAATAGCAGCGGGGCTGATGTGTTACAAGCACAGCAGAATCTGGAGTCAGCAGCCTTGGCACAAGATCAAGCGGTGCAGATATTGCTGGAGACGTTGCAACAAAGACAGGACGTAAACAATATTCGCGTTATGCAGACTCTGGTTGATTACACAGAGCAATTGAGCGCGGAGAACTTTGAGCGTATCTACGCTTATTTCGAGCAGCAGCGGCGGTTAGACTTGGAAAATGTGCAAAACAGTTACCAGCAATTAGTCGCAAGTGATTTTGAAACCATGCGATCGATGCAGCAGCTGGCTAACTTTGTTCGTGACCAGGGTGAGGCCAGATGAGGGAGATTGCATGAAAGGCCTATATCGTTGGTTGTTGGCAGGGGTGATGGCTGGATCGGCCTGCAGCGTATTAGCCCAGCAAACGTTAACTGGAGAGATTAGAACCCAGGTTGATGTTTTGACCAGTGTTTTAATGGAAGGGCTTGAGTTAAATAATACGCCTAATTTATTCGGCATAAACAGTGGGCGAATTAACTCAGTCTATCTGCAAGGCCAGGGTGTGGTGTTAGAGATTCAGTCACCTCTGGCGAATCAGCGTACCAGGGCTAATTTAAATGCTCTGGCGTTTTCCCTGCGAGATTTGCCCGGCGGCAGGAACCCATTTGAATTTGCTGCACGTTCACAGACGTCGGTTGCCAGTGCTGAAATAGCTGCAAGTGCAGATCAAGCTGCGCCATCAGGATTTTACCGGGAAATTATAAACGAGCTAGAGGCATTGGATTTTGAAACAATTTTAGCTGACTCGATTCAGATTGCAGGCTCATCTGCGCGCTCCCTGTTAGAGCTGGGCGCGGTGAGCCAAAATGATTTTGAATCCCTTAGGAACGAGATTGATGACTTATCCGGCAGGGTAGAAGGAGCTATTGAGCAAGCTGCGTCCATGAGGCAGCGGATAATGGCTGATGGGGCAACACTTTCCCCTCAGGCACAAGTGGAGGTGCGTGAAAACCTCGGCACTATGACTCAGGCTTTTAATGAATTGTCGTCGCTGGCCAGAGACAAGGCGACAGAACTCGAACTTCGGTACAGATCGGCCCAGGAACAATATCGTTCGCGCTGGCAGGATCAGGTGCAACAATTTGAGCAGCGAATTTATCAATTACTGTGTGACTATGGTTCCACTTTGAGGGCATTGCCAGACACCGAATTCATAACAGTAGTGCTCAATAATCTCGGGGATGAAACTTCAGACGATTCACTGCTGGATAAAATCCACATTATCAGTAAAGCTGATCTACTGGCCTGCCAGGCGGGCAATGTGGATCCTTCAGGTTTGCGGCAGCGCGCCCGAGTGTATAGTTACTAGCAGAAAGAAGGCCGTCAAAATGGAGCTCCCGTTATATTTATATCGGCTGGAGCGAATTGTTGGGCGGTGTCTCTGGCTTGATAAAGCCGGGTGATCAATAGCATTACCCCTGGCACGTCAAGCAGGTCAATATCATCAAAAATCAATTTGCGCCTGATGCGCTCCCGTGTCGTGTACAACTGCCCATTTTCAGCGAAATTCAAGAAGGTAAAGCGCTCGTCCTCAATTCCCCACTCACTGGAGATTACTTCCTGGCCGACACCACCGTCCAGGCGCGGGAATGGATAGAACCACCTGCCACCTTGATAGCCGGCTTCATAAGTGATGATATGACCGTCAGGGTAGTACCAGGTCGCATCGAAGGTTCTGAAATAGTGGGTGGCCAGCCGGCCATTTGGCCAATATAGAGCTTGCTCGCCATGCATCCAGTGGTAGGCCATTGGCTGTCCATTTGGATAATAGATAGTGACATCCTCACCTGGGGCAGCTAAGAATAATGTGCCATTAGGGAAAAACCAGCTATCGTAGTAAAGATCATCCGATGCGTAGTGACCATTGGGGTAGCGGCTGTTGCCCCTGGCATCACCACTTAAAATAACTTTCTGGCAAACCAGGCGATTCATCTGCAGCAACTGTTTGTTAATCGCTTCCAGGTCTGGGAGATTGTCCTGGTCATGGGGTAATAACAGGTTCAATGCTACCATTTTGGCCATAAACTCCAGGGTGGCACAGGCACTGCTCACGTTTTTTGAGCCGGATTGTGCAAAAGACAGGGCCGGCAGCAGGGTACAGACTAAGGTGATTTGGATGAGGTAGATTTTAAGTGTATGCATAGGTAATTCCTGATCACGGGTTTTGACCTTGATACTCCATGGTTACCATGCAACGTTAGCGCAGTTTTTCTGAACCCCTACTGAATGTGGCTGATTCCCGGCATTAGCTTTTTTTCTTCAACGAGGCTTGGTTTCTGACGCTTTAATCCGCTAGAATGGCGCGCTTAGATGCGTATTAAGTTGTCCGTTGATCAAGATACCGGGTTCGAAATTAACTATCGTTCCATGTCACCATTGGTCGGCAATCTGGTGCTGGTATCGGTAGATGAAATGAAGAATAAGTTATCTGTTAGGAGAAAATAATGAATTGCCCTAAATGTAATTCAAACATGAAAGAATTGAAAATCGAGACATTGCTCGGACCGGTAGTAATAGATCAGTGCGAAGGGTGCAAAGGACTCTGGTTTGACATCGGAGAAGCTGAACAATTAAAGGGCGACTGGATGGCGGATTTTCTTGATAGCGGCGATCCAGAAGTGGGTAAAACCTACAATACTGTGCGTGATATAGAGTGTCCGCGTTGCGCCAAGCCAATGAAGCACGTCAGTGATCCGAAACAGAAGCATCTTGAATACGAAGCCTGTGAAGACCATGGAATGTTCATGGATGCCGGTGAATTTACCGATTATAAACACGAGACTTTATTGGATATTTTTCGCGACCTGGTTTCTGGAATCAAGAAAAGGGTTTAGCCAGGCCATTCTGAATTTGCCTGTCAGATATTGCAGGCACGTCATCATCAATGCCATCCGGGGTGTAGCCAGATGGCATTTTTTTTACAAGACTCGGGTAACCCGTCAATTCGTCCCAGGTCCATCCAGTGGGCATCCTGGTCATGAAAGTCAGAGCCCTGGGATGCCCACAGCCCGGCTTCAGCACACTGTTCCCCCAGCGTATCGCGGATATGCCGGTCCAGGTTTGAGTAGCTGACCTCCATGCCATCCCCCTTAACGTCACTGAATGCAGTGAGTAGTGATGCCATCTTGGATTTACTAATCGGGTATCTATGCGGATGGGCCAGTATGGCAAGGCCGCCCGCAATTTTGATGGCTTCGACTGCCTGTTTCAGGGAGCACCACTGTGGAGGTACATAGAAGCGCCCACCTCGTGAAATCTGTCGAAAGGCTGTCTTTACCTTATTGTATTTACCGCTTTTTATCAGAAATTCGCTGATGTGCCGCCTCCCTGGTGCACAGCAGGGTAACTTCTTGATGTAGTGTTCGAGCCCCAAGATATCGGCTTTTTCCATTGCTTTTGAGATTTCACTGACGCGAGAATACCGTCTTTGCTGTTGCGTGGTCAGGACCTCATTGAGTGCCGGATTCAATGGGTCAATACACAGTCCGACTATATGGACTTCAACTGTCCCCCATAGGGCGGATATCTCGACTCCATCAATCAGTGTCAGCCCAGCAGGTTTGACACTATTTCGTAGAACTAATCCACCTTCTACACAATCGTGATCGGTCAAGGCCAGGTGGGTTATTCCTCGGGAAATCGCCCGATCCAGCAGGTATTCCGGAGAATGAGCCCCATCGGAATAGTAACTATGACAATGTAGGTCTGCTTTCATGTTTTTAATTTTGAATTCGAGGCCACAAACGGCTGCAAGAAATGGTGTGTCCGTTAGGTCTATAGTAGCATCAAGTACCGCATGTTATATTTCACCGGGTTTACCTGATAAGGTTTTATCCAGCGAATATTCGAAGTCGTCTGATCAGGCATAAAAAAGGCAATACTGGCCGACGGCTCCAACTGGTAGAGTAAATAACAACACAGTGTGGAACGACAAGCATGGCACCAGTAATTCACCTGCCTGAGCCTTCTATCGGTGAAGGGACCAAATGAACAACTTACTGGCGGTCGATGCCGCGCACCGCGGCAGTGGAAACGAAAATTCACTCATCGAAGCTTGTGTTTCTGGTATAGATCAGTGTTTAACCGTACTGGATTGCACGAGTAATGAAGCCTACCAGTGCTGTCTCCAGGGAAATTCATCCATCGGTTCACACATGCGGCATATAATCGACAGATTCGATTGTTTTCTATCTGGCTTGCAAACTGGCAAAGTTAATTTCGATGCGCGCAATAGGGATCGTAAGATAGAGCTAAGCCCTGGGGCAGCGTCCAAAGCATTGGCTTTACTGCCGCAAAAGTTGATTGCGTGTCAGGACCAATTAGATAGTGACCTGCTTGTAATTGAAAGTATCGATGCTGGCCGCGATTCCGTTGCTGTCAACAGTTCAGTCAATCGCGAGTTGATGGGCCTGGTGTCTCATACTATTCACCATCTGGCAGTAATAGCTCTGTTGCTCAGGGCCCAGGGTTTCGAAATTGGCGACAATATCGGCAAGGCTCCATCCACGCTGAAATATGAACGTAGCCAGGCATAAGCAAACAACCAGTCAAAGATAAGTTCACTTGCCAGATTAACTTGCGCCCTGCCCGGGGAACGCAATCAGGCGGGCTGGATAGTCGCCCATAATACTTGACTGTTTTACTTAGGTATTCCATACTTTGACCTGATTCTTTCGCGGTGAGGCAAATTCATGCGCTTAACTACCAAGGGCCGTTATGCCGTGACGGCCATGCTTGATTTGGCTATACACGAGGACGAAGGGCCCATAAGCCTTGCGGATATTTCCCAACGGCAGGAAATTTCGTTGTCCTACCTGGAGCAATTATTTGCGAAGCTGCGTAAAAACAAGCTCGTAAGTAGTGTGCGTGGACCGGGCGGGGGTTATGAGTTAAATCAGAGCGCCAGTGCGATTTTCATCGCAGAAATTATCGACGCAGTCAATGAATCACTGGATACTACACGGTGCCAGGGAGCTGGTGATTGTCAGGGTGGGGAGATTTGTCTTACCCACCATTTATGGAAAGATTTAAGTCAGCAGATACACGATTTTCTCAGTAGTATTAGCCTTGCTGATCTGGTACAGAAAAATGAGATTCGCCAGATTGCTGAAAATCAGGATCGGAAAAAAGAGTTGATCGCGGCGGATTTGCTGGATGTCCCAAAAGTGACGGCACGTAGCGTTTAAGATTTACCTGGAGTAACTAATGCAAGTACCAATTTATCT
>Ga0070726_10004418_pt1 | contig 11219 bp, 13 predicted proteins | sample tdAd471_FD_67275 | JGI IMG/M metagenome (GOLD analysis project Ga0070726, IMG submission 67275) | Marine sediment microbial communities from the Atlantic coast under amendment with organic carbon and nitrate - tdAd47.1 | ecosystem: Environmental > Aquatic > Marine > Coastal > Sediment | place...
CAAGTTTGTGCCGTCTTTCCCGCTGAGAAGGGGACTCCCGAGCCCAGCGGCCGACGAACGGCACGTCTCCGTACCGCAGCATTGATGCCCCGCTGACTCAGCGCGCCGCCTTCAGAGCGAGCAGCGCTCGCATGGGGGCGATCGGCAATCGTTTCCTCCCCGAATGAAGATGACCAATCCCAAGCAGCTCGCGCAAATCACACCTGATGCACAATCGTGCTGAACGCGTGCTGGAGAGTGACGATGCAGCTCAAAAACCATACGGAGACGAAGGAATGACAAAGCAAATAAAGGAAGGAAACCACGAACCGAAGAGGGCACGTGGGTGACCTGAGCAGCATTGAAGAGCGGCTGGAGAGAATCGAACAGGTTCTCTCGTCGCTCAAGCTGCCAAAGAAGGAGAAGTACTTTTACACAACCAGCGAAGTCGCCGGACGCCTCGGGCTGTCCCGGTGGTATGTCCGTCGGCTTTGTTCGTTGGGTGAAATCAAGGCTGAGAAACAACCGGAGAATGGTCGCTTTCTGGTCTCAGCAAAAGAACTGGAACGCCTGGAATCCCGAAGAGATGTGCTCAAGGGATGAAGGGCGTTCAAACAAGGAGGAATGAACATGAAAGACAATGCAAAACCAGTGTTTGAGACCAAGCTGCGGCAGATCCGTGCTTCGGTCTTCAGAAATGAAACGAAAGAAGGTCGTACCTTCTTCAATACTCAGCTCGTGCGTCGTTACCGCAGCGGCGAGAACGAGTGGAGCAACTCCAGCCACTTCACCGGCAAAGAAGATCTGGTGATGGCCCGAGAGCTGATTGAGGAGGTTCTGGAGTTCCTCTCGAGGCAGGAGGGGTCTGGTCGAGAGGAGGTTGCATGAAGAAAGACGAACTGAAGACGAACGTTGTTCAGGACGAGGATAAGGAACAGAAGCAACCGGGAGCATGGATGTCGGGAGATGTCATCGAGGCACTCGACATCCTGTTGCGATTTCTCTGGACCAACGCAAGGCTCGAATGCGTCAGGAACAATGCAGTTGTTTCAGTCAGTTTGCCTCTTGTACGGGACGAACTGACCCGACTGGAATGCTGGCTCGGCAAGCACCATCTTCGCGGGCGGGGTAACCTGGAAGAGCGAATTGAACGGATTGTGAATTGTGAAGTTCTGGGCTTGAAGATTTATCACACCTGAGGCACCTGCGGTGCTGAAGTGCCCAGCGACGAGCTGCTCGCTTCGTCCCGGCCACCCCCAGATCGGTTGCTTCACGTTGGCCGTGCCAACAGAAAATACGGTGTTGGTCAAGCTGATTTGCTGTCAGCCAAAAGGAATGACTGCGATTGCATGCGCGGTCAGTTTTTTCGCCGGTTGAATCATGGATCGAGTGATATTTTGAATTCACGCTGAATTCATTTTGCGTGCATCGCCGCGATTTCCCCCTGTTTTCTGCTGCGAGACGCTCTGCTTTTGCGTGCACGAAATTTTTTTGCCCAGTAACTGTGGAGAACCCTTGTGAGTATGAATGACGCACCAAATGCTAGTCGTCAATACACCGTCCGTTTTTTGAAAGAAGACGACAAATGGCATCGACTGGCTTTCTCCCAGGCCCGCGCCGAGGGCTCGAAGTTTGCGCCGTGGATTGCCGCCAAGATAAAGGAATACGTAACCGGAACACTGCAGCCGTTTGGCAGCACGAATGCCGACCTTGCTCCGACTTTCGAATCAGGCTCCACGACCAGCAACGAATCCATCGACAAACTTCGCGAGGAGATCCACAGACTCGCCGCACAACTGAGTGAAGACAATTCAGAGCAAGCCGTGCAAGCAGTTGCCGCACTCACGGCAGCTGTCGAAAGGCTGGCGTGCGAGCAGCAGAATCTCTCCGATCAGCTCCGGAGGCTTCGGGAAGGAATGAAGCACTCGGTAGCCACCATCCTGACCCAACCAGATTTCAACATGCCAACCGCTCAAGAGTACGTTGACCAGGTGTTTCGGTGACTCATGTTATCCATCGTTCGCATGACAAAGGGCTCTGCCCGGTATTACCGTGACCTCGCCCGCTACTATCGAAAGGGGCGCGGCAAGGGTTATCATCCAAATGGGTCCGGGCCCGAGTTCCCGCCCGAGGCCGGCGGTATCGGTTTGACAACGACAAACTGCTTCAGTCGTTGGATTGGCAGTGCCGTGGAAGAACTTGGGCTCCACACACACAAAGAGATCGTTGGAACGCACTTTGAGCGACTCTGTGCCGGCTATCATCCATTTTCCAAGGAGCCACTCCTTCAAAATTCCGGCTCCGACAATCGATGTCCCGGCTGGGATTTCACCTTCTCGGCGCCGAAATCCGTGAGCATCGTGTGGGCCGCCGCCGACGCGCTGCTCAAGCGACAGATCATCGCTGCCCACGATCTCGCCGTTCAGTCCGCCGTTGAGCAACTCGAGAAAGACCTCTGCTACTCGCGTGTTGGAAAGTCCGGCGTCAACCTTCATCTGAAGAAAGTCGGCGTCGCTGTCGCCAGCTGGCGAGATTACGTCTCGCGAGAATTGGAGCCGCAGCTGCACACGCACGCTACATTGATCAATCTTGGACTGCGTGACGATGGCAAATACAACGCGCTGCATTCGACCATTTTCTTCCCATGGAAGAAGGTGCTCGGTGCACACTACCGTTGCGAGCTGGCGCGGTCACTGACTCAGCTTGGTTTTCGTCTCGAGATTGACGGGACCAGCTTCAGGATCGTTGGAGTCCCGCAACCGCTCTGCGACGCGAATTCCACAAGACGGAAGCAAGTCGTCGCTGACTGCGATCAAAAGGGCGTCTATAACGCTGTGGCCGCTGCTGCCTCTGCAAAGGAAACCCGCAAGACGAAGGTTTCGCTTCCGCCACTGCCGGTGCTCGAAGCACAGTTTCGAGAACAGTGTGCCGACCAGGGCTTCTCTGCTTTTCACGTTGAGGCGCTCAGAGAAGAGCCCGCGACGACGCGACCATCGCTCAAGGAGCTGGTTTCCCCGGCACTGCAGACTCTGTTTGATGATCGAAACACCGCACATGTGTCCTACCAGAAGCTGCTGTTCGCTGCATTGGTCGCATGCGCCCCCTTCGGTTATTCCGCCGCAGACGTCCAGACCGAAGTTGACCTGACGCTGGACCTTTCGACTGAGATCGTTCCGCTCTCCGACGGTAGCTTCACCACCGCGACACAACTCAATCGTGAATACAAGCTGCTGCAGACGCATGCACGCCTGCGCCGCCGATCCGGCGCCCGTGTTTCACCGCGTGTGCTGAACAGACTCCTGTCCCAACATCGCGATCTGTCGGGCGAACAACGGCAGGCAGTTCGCGATATCTGTTCTGGTACGTCCAGTGTGCGCGTACTGGAAGGCGTCGCAGGAGCTGGAAAAACACGGTTTGTACTCAGCGTTGTCGTCGAAGCTCTTCGAAAGTCCGGCTACCGTGTTGAAGCAATGGCTCCGACGGGTGTGGCGGCATCACAGCTCACCAACGCCATCCCGGGATTACGTGCTCGTACCACCACGAGCGGTCTCGCCAACTGGTCGATACCGCTCTCTCTCCGAGTCGCAAACGCTGCCTCAGGGCTTTCGAAAGAGGCACTCAGGCACGTGCCGTACATGCCGCGGTTGCCCCACTCACGGTTGCCGAATCGCAATCCACTTCGGTTCGGACCGAAGACTGTACTGATTGTTGACGAGTCATCGATGGTCAGCATCGATGACTTTCAACAGATTATGTCAGCCGTTGAGAAGCAGGGAGGGACCGTTCTGTTTACCGGCGACCCGGCCCAGTTGAAAGCAGTTGAAGCACTCTCGCCGTTCGCTCATTTCTGCAAGACCGAAAACGCGACCAAATCGTCATTGCTCGACACCAAAAGGCAGAAGGAGGAATGGCAACGGAGAATGGTCGAGGCTGCCCGAGCAGGGGACCCTCGAGCCCTGGAGCTGCTCAGGGACAATGGTTGTGTTCACGTCAGCCCCACCAGCGAAAATCGCGTTCACTCTTTGATCGAAGACTGGACGCAATTCGGAATTGAAACGCCGCACAAAGCCGCGATCATCGCGACGACAAACGAAGAAGTGGAACGGATCAACAATGAATGCCAGCGACTTCGCATTGCTGCCGGTGCGATTGACAGGCATACCGCCGTCACCATCAGGGATACGTCCTCTGGCGTCACTTTTACGAATACCGTCCACCCCGGTGACCGGGTGCTGTTCACAAAGGCACATCGGCCGAGCAAGATGCCTCCCATCGAGAACGGCTTCACCGGAACCGCTCTCGGAATCGTTGGGCACAAGCTCCACGTGCGCCTCGACAACTCCGACACTGTTGTCGTCAGCGTCCGTGACTTCCACCACATCCGTCTTGGCTACTGTCTCACGGACTACCGTAGTCAGGGAGCGACTTTCGAGAATGTTTACGTGATGCCTGGGCAGTCCAGAGAGAGCCTCTTTGTCGCTCTCTCCCGCGGTTCAGAACGCATCAAACTGTTTACCAGCAGCGACGAGGTGTCTGACCTCGAGAACATACGTCAATCGACATTGGCTCACACCCTTGCGAGATGTTCAGACTTGAGACTTGCTGCGGAGCTGCTTCCGGAGGGATTTGAGCTCGCCCCAGCCGGCTCGAAAGTTGCGCCGGTCAATAATCCTCCGCCGCCGACGTCGTCGAGGCAATGCACAGACTCTGATTGTGAGGCTCGACATACCGCCCGGCAGCAGGCCATTGAGCCGCGAGTGACCGCCTCGTCTTTGTCTGACAGTAGCGAAGCCTCCTCGTTTCCGGTTCGTGACAACGCAGTACCCAATGCCCACGGATGCGCCGGAGCCATTTCTCTAATCGCCGCCGCATTCACAGATGTCATCCCCTCCCCTGAGGATCTGCGTCGCACTTTCCTCCGACCATTCGCTGTGGCATTGTCGCTACTGAAGATGGCTGCCTTTCTTGTATGGCCAGTGAAGCCCGTTCCACTTGTGAAGTCGTTGATCCCGACTCCGCAGGCCGCGCTCAAGTGGCTCCGTCTGCCGTTTGTGTTGGCCGTTCTGGCTTTCAAGTCAGTTGCGTTTCTTACCTGGCCAGTGAACGCACGACCTGTTTTCAGTTGGTTGCTGCCGTCTTTGCAGACCACGTGCAAGTGGCTGCGGTTACCTTTCGTGCTGTCGACTTTGCTTTATCAGATGGCGGCGTTTGTTGTATTTCCAGTGGCGCCCAAACCGATTCTGCGCTTGTTGTCTCCAGTGCTCCTCGGGCTCGCGGCAGCCCTTGTCTGGGCATTTGATCCACGTCCGTTGATCACTCGCCTTTTTCCGTCACTGCAGACACCTCGCGGTTGGCTCCAGTTGCCGGTCAAGTCGTGCATGGGACTGGGTAGAGTTGCTGCTCGCGTTCCGTACCGGTCGAACCTTGTTCCCGTTCTCAAGTACGGAGTCTGGCCTGTCGAGATCGCCTGGAAATGTGTCTACGTCACAATCTCAATGTCGAATTCAGTGCTCAAACTGTCAACGCTTCTCGTTTGTCCTGTTCTAGCTGGCACGATCTTCGAATGGATGTCGTGGATCTTCGAGCCCCCTGCATTGCTTCGGGCCGCCGAACTTAACCTGAAACAGAATATTTCAAAATCGCATTTTTGTCGGCTCTGCCGCGGCTGGATTTACGTCCTGCTCCTGTCGACTCTGGCATACATGCTCTACTGCTATTGGGGCCGATCCGCATATATGATCTATCTCCGGAGCCTGGTCACAGAACTAGCTGAGCTCTCCGGCCGCGCGGTTCTGGCGTTCGGTAATTGGGCACTCGCTTTCCTTCCCTACGAATTGTGTCTTGCCGCCTCAATGCTCTTCGGCATGTGGGCTTTGATACGCATCCGAGGCTTCCTTTTTCCACCCTTTGAATTTGATCCAAGGTATACGTACTACAAACCTGCGAAACCATTTGGTGCGCCTCCATCAATGTCCACGACCTACAGTGCGCCCACACTCACCAGTCAACAGCCGGTGGCAACATCGACATCCGCGAATACGAATCTTGCTGCTGGTTACCAGTCACCGATGTCCTCGGCGAGCTGTCCGCCGCCGAGTCCTACTCCGCAGAAGGCATTCCACACTCCCGGAATTGGCTGGACCATGAGTTCCCAGCCCCCAGCAGGAACGGGAACATCAACTACCTACACCACTGTTCAGACATCGACGTCTGTCAAATGGGGGAATGACTGACAGGGGTGCTCAAGCCATGACTGAACGCCGACCGAACGGGCTTGCCGTGTCGTACGATATGCGACGCATCCAGGAGAGTGTTGCGAATTACACGTTTCAGCTCGCCATCCCTCATACTGGGTTTACATTTCACAACGCTGCAACCGCCGCCCGCGCTGCTTGCGACTCAGAGTCCTCCTACCTTGGGTGGGATTTGGGCCGCTGGCTCCCGCACCTGCTTTACGGCTGGGGCTGGTTCTCCTTCCGCTTCGCAATTCAGCTATTGGAAGATGAGCGCTCTGCTCTGTGGGTTGATGTTCCTTACTATCACGGCCTCAGCGATTCCACGGCGCGAAATGCCCACGAACGTGATTTCATCTCCGAGCCATGGACGCGAATTGCTGTTCTGTTCGGGCCGAATATCTGCCGGCGTTTCATCTTCCGTGACGTGTTGCAATTTAACGACGATGCCGCATACGGTCCTCCCGCGCCGCCCGTTGCTCCCTGCAAGACGGGTATTGAGATTCTGCGCGGCACTCACTATCTGCTGAATAGCATGAAATCCAGTACTCTGCGAAACATCTGGGCGGTGCTGTCACCGCTCGCGGAACTCATTCAGGAAGATGCCTCCCTGTCAACGATGGCCAGATTGGTCAAGCGTGACTTCCTGCTCGAAGGTGTGGAATTCCCTACATCCGCTCCGGAACTTCCCGACGACACTCCCGTCGTACCGCTGTCCTTTGCCTGCCACTCATTGCGGCCCACTGACCATTGCCACTTTGAGTGTCTTCTCGAAGAGGTGGAGACTGACGACACAACTACTGACGTCGGGAATGAGTCCTCTGGCTCGCCCGAAGTCGCTTCTATTCCATCCCAAGAGACTGAAGATTGCACGGACATCGATTCCAATAAACTCTCGGAGATCTTCGAGTTGTACCCACCGCCTTCCTTTGGTTCGTGAATCTGGCCGCGCCACTCTCCGGCTGTCGTGTCCTTTCATCACGCGTTGTATCGCGATCGTGCAAAATTCTCAGACAGCTCTCCACTTGCAAACGGCTTCACGATGCGCCGTTTCAGCCAGATGGCAGATGACGGGATGGCCTCATACCCGGCGGTCTTGCGGAGCCGGTTGACGGCCCTGAGGATGTTGAAGGCCTGCCGTCGAATGGGAGCGTAGGGTTCGAAGGGAAAGCGGTAGAATTCCTCCACGAGTGCCGCTCGACGCCGGCGCAAGGCGAGGTTCGTGTAGTGAGCCTTCAGTGTCTGGTACGTCTTGTCGTCGATGCGGACCTGTACATGGCCGTTGCGGTAGGAGACCTGGTATCCGCCGAACCGAATTGCATTCCGTCGACAGTCACGAATCTGATTCCGCTCCCGCTGCTTGAAGATGTGGTCACCTTCTGTCGCGAGCAGCACAAAGTGTTTGCCGAACCGGATGTATTGCATGTTGGCCAGTCCACGCTGCTTCCGACGGGCTCGCTCCCATTTCCGCGACGTGATTCCGTACTTCTCAATCAATTTCGCGTCGATCATGAGCGGGTCTTTGCGGCCGTCGAGCTGACCGGTCACGTAGAACCAGTAGCCCCGCCCGACATACGACACGGCCAGTTGCTGAATGAAGCCTTCCAGGCTTGTGGTGACACATCGATATTCCATTGTCCTCCTGATCGGCATGCTGCCGCGCAGTCGCGCGATCGTTCATGCGAAGTAAAATGTGGGAGTGTTATCGTTGCACGAAAACACTCCCGGTGAATGAACTGTGGCTGCGGTTACCGGAACACAGTGGCAGGCTGGCTGACGCCGTTCTCTCCTGCTGCTGTATTCAAACAATGTTGTCCGCCAATACATGGTGGTCGCATTGTGACCGCACCCCAACCTTCGGAAGCAAACACTTCATGTGCCGCGCACACGGAACCTGTCTTCCGCCAATTCGCTGCCTGCAGAACGCAAACCCTCCGGGTTGCGTACTGCAGGCCACAAACAGCCCCTTCCGGGGGTATCAACAAAACAGAGGGACATCCCTGTCCCTCAAGGCTTCTCCTTCAGGAGAACATCGGTCAGCTCTTTCCTCGTCTCCTCTTCGGCACCACCCGGAAAAGAACGAACGCAGTCCCCACTGCCTTGCAGGGCACGATGCAGCCGCATCGTGACGTTGCCTTCGCAACGAACTCCGCCGGATGAATCTCGGTCCCGTCAGAACCGAGCATCATCCGCTCTGTACTTGAGCCACACTCCCGGACTTCAGCATTTGAATCACCTGACTGACTCGTCAGGCACCGCATGGACCACATGCGGCCGCAAAAGTCCTTCCCGCTTTAGCATCACACGTCAAGACAAGTGTCACGTGAGTCAGGGCTGTTACGCCCAACGCCTGGCTGATGTGCACTTCGGTCAGGAAGCCACACTCACAAACTGCGAAGAATCAATACCTGGTGGTCGCAGTTTCTTTCCCGCTACGAATACAGAAGCTCGCGGTAACGAACAGTCGCAGGGTTGTCCTCGGACACGATCTGTCATCTTCAGACCGTGCCGCATCTCGGCATCGTCTCACTTGTCTCTGACTGGCAAGCCCTTCCGGGCCTCTCATGGTTGAGCTGTTCGTCATCCGGGGTTGTGAAGCGCCTGCCACCAGCAGTCGCCTTTTTGCCGGAATGCCGGAGTCTGTCACGACTCCGAGGCCAGTTGTTTCCAACCGACCACTCCCCACGCCAGCAGCGTTGTCCGAACCCAATGGCTCCGGACCCCACTGTCGGGATTCTCACCCGTTCGTCTGATGCGACCTCAGCATGGCTGAGGTGTGTCAGCGTCGCCCCTCTTCGGGCGGTGCGACCGCCAGCGGATTTGAGCTGCCGCTCAGAAGCAGTTGAGCCGCTTCCGTTGGTCGCTCACCCCGAGCTGGTGATCGAGTACTATCGGATCGAATCAGTGGATTACGTCTTTCCCGTCATCGTCTTCCATACAAGGGAAGCAAATGACTCCGGCGGTCTGACTCAGCGTCCTGCACGTGTTACGCGTACAGAACGGAGCGACCGACGGAAGCGATTCAGAGCGTCAGCTCTAACCGGGTCAGGGGCACTGCCCCTGGGAAAGGGATTACTCACTGAAGCCTCCGTTGAACCGGACAAGCACGTCTCCGTGCATCCGGCTCGACCGAACATTCCCCTGCTGGTGGTTAACCCAGCTTCTTGATCAGGTTGGTGGCCTGATTTAGCGAATGGGAATGTCCTGAAGGAAAAGCCAATGCCTGTGTTGAACGAGCATCAGCGTGCATGTGTCGGTTTCACGACACAGCGACTGCCAGGATAACCGAGAACCAATTCTTAGTCATATCCTGCCTGCCCCCTCCCTCACAGCTCACCAACGAAAGCGGTGACAGCCAGCTGGCCCGGCAACGGGCCTGCACAGGCTGCGGCGCCGCTGCTCTGCCGGGGCGGTCATTGCGAACCCCGACCGAGCAGCGGCTCCGACGAAAGCAGAGGCCGGCCAGCGCCAAAACGGTGTTTGCTTAAGGATTCAACCTGTGGCAGCATCAGGAAACAAACAACGTCTCAGTTCAAACGACTGCGGCGAAAAACAAACGAGGAGCGACCAACGGGCAGAATTCGCTGCCCCGCGGTCACTCAATATTGGCGTCGACCGGGCGGGACTGAGACAACGCTCAGCAGGACTCCGGCGGTGCCAGCGAGGAAATACAAATGGAGAATCAACTGCACACAATCTGGGACAAGTCGGTCGGTGTCCGCATTCGCAAACAGACCAACAACACGTCAGGTGACGACTTCTGCACATTCGAGCTTGTGCGCTGCTACAAGCCGGAGGGCGCAGACGAATTCCGCTACGCCACGACGTTCACGGAACGCAACGCGGAGGCGTTGGGGAACGTGATCTCCAAGGCGTTGTCATTCATCCGCGCGAGCGGCCTTTCTGAGGCCGCATAGCTACATCCATCAACATCCTGTCGGGCTTTCGAAGAGCACTTCCTGAGTGACTGTTCGAAGGCCCGATTCGGTACAGGCGAAGGTTACTTCGTGCTGAACCGGGGCTGATTCCGGCCGAGTGGCTGGTTTCTCATTCCGTACTCGGGAATGGAGGCTTCGATGAAGCACGAAGAGGCAATTGCAAAGGTTGATGGTGCATTGGCTGAGCTGGAGACGGCTCTGGCCGGCGGACACAGTGAGACACTGAAACGGTATCTGACGTTTCTGGCCCGCTTTCACAGGTACAGTTTCGGAAACGTGATGCTGATCTCGCTGCAGTGCCCGGACGCCACATTGGTGGCCGGGTTTCGTGCATGGAAGGCGCATGGGCGGTACGTGAAGAAGGGCGCCAGGGGCATTCGGATTCTTGCGCCGTTGGTCAGGAAACAGCAGGACGAGGAATCCGACGACGGAGAAACCCGCAGAGTCTGCGGTTTTCGCACGGTCAGCGTGTTTGACATCAGTCAGACCGAGGGCGACGAGATTCCGACATTGCGGAGCTACCACGGCGACCCGGCCGAGAACATTGCTTTGCTCGAGGAATTCGTTGCCGCCCGCGACATTGAGTTGTTGTGGCAGGCACCGGATGGCGGCGCTTTGGGAGTGTCGCAGAACGGAACGATCCGAGTGACACCGGACTTGGAGCCGGCTCAACGGTTTTCCGTCCTGGTCCATGAAGTGGCGCACGAACTCCTTCACAAGGGTGAGCGTCGCGCGGAAACCACCAAGGTGATTCGGGAAATCGAAGCAGAGGCCGTTGCCTTTGCAGTCTGCTCGGCCGTGGGGCTCGAGCCAGGTTCTGCGGCAGCGGACTACATCCAGCTCTACCGCGGTGACGCGGAGGGGCTGCGTGAATCTCTGGAATTCATTCGCGGCGCTGCGTCAGAGATTCTGACGGCCCTGATGACGGATGTTCCTGCCATGGCCATTTAGCTGGCTCGCCAGTCAACACCATCTCAGTCCGGTTCTGCCTGTGCCGAGTCCGGACTTTTCTCCAGCGGAAACCGCATGGTCTCAATGTTGCCGGCAGACTGATAAGGCACACATTGCT
>Ga0070726_10004420_pt1 | contig 11218 bp, 8 predicted proteins | sample tdAd471_FD_67275 | JGI IMG/M metagenome (GOLD analysis project Ga0070726, IMG submission 67275) | Marine sediment microbial communities from the Atlantic coast under amendment with organic carbon and nitrate - tdAd47.1 | ecosystem: Environmental > Aquatic > Marine > Coastal > Sediment | place...
CGGCGAGGCCGAGGGCCAGCGGCTGCGCTCGAGCGAGCTGATCCGTCGCTGAGCTACTCCTCGAGCCGCCTGAACTTCCGGCTGTGACCGAACGCGCGCTGACGGCGGTCGTGGTAGCTGCGACCGAGCCACTCGCGGTCCTCGGGGTGCGCGATCGCCTGCAGCGCCTCGAAGCGCTCTCCCACGGTCCGTCCGTAGAGGTCCGCCACCCCGTACTCGGTGACCACGTAGTGCACGTGGGCGCGGGTGGTGACGACCCCGGCGCCCTTCTTCAGCCGAGGCACGATCCGCGCCTCGCCGCGACGGGTGCGGCTGGGGAGCGCAATGATCGGCCTGCCGCCTTCGGAGAGCGAGGCGCCGCGAATGAAGTCCATTTGCCCGCCGACGCCGCTGATCACCTGGGCCCCGATGGAGTCGGCGCACACCTGTCCGCTGAGGTCGACTTCGACCGCCGAGTTGATCGCGACCACCTTGGGGTTGCGGCGGATCACCCCGGGGTCGTTGACGTAGGCGATGTCGAGCTGGACCACCGAGGGGTTGTCGTCGACGAAGTCGTAGAGCCGGCGGGTGCCCATCAGGAACCCCGAGACCGTCTTCCCCACGTGGACGACCTTGCGCGAGTTGTCGACCGCGCCGCACTCCAGCAGGTCCAGCGCGCCGTCGGACCACATTTCGGTGTGGATCCCCAGGTGCCGGTGAGAGCTGAGGGCCGCGAGCACCGCGTCGGGCACGGCGCCGATCCCCATTTGCAGGGTCGAGCCGTCCTCGATCAGCCCCGCGCAGTGCTCGCCGATGGCGTGCTCGACTTCGCTGAGCTGCGGGCGGGGGACCTCGGGGATCGGGACCTCGCACTCGACGCGGTAGTCGATCTCGCTCAGGTGCACGAACCCGTCGCCGTGGACCCGGGGCATGCGCGGGTTGACCTGGGCGATCACGAGCTTGGCCGAGGCGACGGCCGCCTTGACCACGTCCACGCTGACCCCCAGCGTGCAGAATCCGTGGACGTCGGGGGGCGAGACGTGGATCAGGGCCACGTCCAGCGGGCGGCGCCCGGAGCGAAACAGCTGGGGGATCTCGGAGAGGAAGCAGGGGAGGTATTCCACCCCCTCGCGCAGCTTTCGCCGGATGTTGCTGCCCACGAACAGGTTCGCCACGCGGAAGCTCTCGGCGAACTCGGGGTCGGCGTAGCGGGCCTCGCCCTCCGTGTGCAGGTGGATCAGCTCCACGCCGCGCAGTCGCGACGCCTGCTCGACGAGGGCGTCGACCAGGAGCAGGGGGGTGGCGACCCCGCCGTGGACGAACACGCGCTGGCCGGATTGAACGTGGGTGAGGGCCTCGGCGGCGGTGACGATCTGCGACATGCCGGGATCATAGTCCCCGGGGACGCCGCGAGAAACCTAGGGCCTGTCTCGCGCCGGCACGACGTCCGTCGCGGGACGGCCCTAGGCGGTCCCGTGCTCGCGGCGGAACCACGCCACGGCGTCGCGCACGGTCTCCTCCAGGGGGCGGGTCTCGAGGCCCAGCTCCGCGATGGCGCGAGAGGGGTCGAAGAACATCCGGTGCCGGCTCATTTGCACCCCGACCAGCGGGACCGCGGGCGGGCGCTTGGTCAGGCGGTCAGCGACGAAGGTGCTCGTCGCCCCGGCCAACCACGCCAGCGCGTAGGGGATCCGAAAGCGCGGCGGCCTGCGCCCCGCCGCGTCGCCCACGAGCTGAAGGAACTCGCGCAGCGTCGCGTTGCCGGTGGGGTGCCCGAGGATGTAGCGCCGCCCCGCCTGCCCCTTCTCCCAGGCGAGCACGTGCCCCTCGGCCACGTCGCGCACGTCGACGAAGTTGAGCCCGGTGTCGAGGTAGAAGGGGATCCTGCCCTGGAGGAAATCGAGCACGATCTTCCCGGTGGGGGTCGGCTTCACGTCACCGGGGCCGATCACCGAGGCGGGATTCACGATCACCACGTCCTGGCCCTCGGCGACGGCCTCCTGCACGACCCGCTCGGCGGCGAGCTTCGAGCGCTTGTAGCCCCCGCAGAGGTCGGAGGGGCGGACCACGGTGTCTTCGTCGGCGAGCCCCCCCGGGGGGGCTTCGCCGATGCAGGCCACCGAGCTGGTGTGGACCACCCGCGCGACGCCAGCCGCTCTGGCCGCGGCGAGCACGTTGCGCGTGCCCTCGACGTTGACGGTGTGGAAGATCGCCTCGTCCTCCGCCCACAGCGCGTAGTGCCCGGCCACGTGGAACACGGCGTCGCAGCCCTCGGCGGCGCGACGGAGGGAGTCCGGGTCGCGGAGGTCGCCCTCCGCCCACTCGGGGGCTGGCTCGCCGGCCGGCCAGGCGGGGGAGCTCGGGCGGCGCAGGGCGCGCACCGCCCAGCCCTTGGCCAGGAGGGCGCGGACCACGTGCGCGCCCACAAGGCCCGTGGCTCCTGTCACCAACGCTTGCATGCAGCCTCATTGGACACTGGCGGGGTGCGGCTGCAATGCCTGGGCGTACGACTCAGCGTGACTCGAGGCGCGCCTCCAACGCGTCGAGGTCAGCGAGCAGCCGCTCGCTGTGGGTGTGTTCGCGTGCCCGCTCGATCAGGGGACGAATTCGATCGACCGCCTCGCCGGTCTCGATCGCCAGCTCCGCCGTGACCCGCAGCAGGCTCGAGTCGTGAGGGTTCGCGGCGAGGAGCTGCTCGAGCTCGCGCTTCGCCGGCTCTCGCTCCCCCGCGTGGAAGCGCGCGAGGCAGCGCTCGGCCAGAAAGGCCGCGCTCTGCGCGTAGCCCGGCTCGAGGGCGACCGCGCGTTGGAGCGACTTCAGAGCCGAGGCCCAGCGCTTCTGGTAGCAGAGGGCGAGACCGAGCCCGTAGTGGCCGGGGGCGTAGTCCGGGGACAAGCGCACCGCCTCGCGGAACGCCGCCTCGGCCTGGGCGTCCTGAGTGAGCCCCAGGTGCGTGTCGCCGAGGCCGAAGCGGACCCAGTGGTTCTCGGGGAGGCTCACCACGAGCGACTCGTAGATCGGCAGCGCCTCGGCGAAGCGCGAGGTCTGTCGCAGGCTCGTAGCCAGGGTGAAGCGCACGCGCTTGCTGTCGGGGAGGACCTCGAGCAGCGGGCGCGCCAGCTCCACCGCCTCCTCGTACCGTCCGAGCTCGCACAGGCAGAAGGCGAGCTGCCGCTTGGCGTCCACGTGCTCGGGCGCCAGCTCGAGCACCCTGCGGAAGCCCGCGGCGGCCTCCTCGTGGCGCTCGAGGTCGAGCAGGACCTCACCCAGGAGGTGGTGGTGGGCATACGACTCCGCAGCCACGGCGACCCCACGGCGCGCGATGGGCAGCGCGCGGTCCAGCTGCGCCTCTGCGAGGAGGACTTCCCCCAGGCCGAACAGCGAGTTGGGGTCGTCCGGGGCGGCGCGCAGTACGCGCTCGTAGCCGCTGATCGCCTCGTCGGCGCGACCCAGGCTCGCCAGGGCCTCGGCGCGCAGCCGCTGTGCGTCCATGTGGGTCGGCTCGACGGCGAGGGCCGCATCCAGGTCGCGCAAGGCCTCGGCGGGCCGCCCCAGCAGCAGGCGATTGGCCGCGCGCACGACGTGCGCGCGAGCCGAGCGAGGATCGCTCTCGAGCGCAGCCGTGAGCAGCGCCTCGGCGCGGTCGCGCGCCTCCAGGTTCGCCAGGCACACCCCCAGGCTGATCGCAGCGTCGAGGTCGTCGGGATCGAGCCGGAGGGCGCGCTCGTAGAGCTCGCGGGCGAAGTCGAAGTCGCTCCTGAGTCGCGCCAGGTCGCCGAGCTCGACGAGGAAGCGAAACGGTGAGGGGGCTGCGGCGAGGGCCTTGGTCAGCCGCTCTTCGTCGACGTTGCCCCGGAGGATCGCTCCCAGGGCCTTCGCGTGCGCGGGCTCCAACTCCAGGGCCCGCTCGAAGTCGGCGAAGGCGCGGGTCGTCGCGCCGAGCTCCGCGTGGAACGTGCCTCGGCGGTAGAGCCACTCGGCGCGCACGTCCGTGGCGAGCACGCGATCGAGCTCGCGCAGCGCCTCCTCCAGGCGGCCCAGGTGGGCGAGGACGAGCGCGAAGTCGGCGCGGTCCTCCGGGGTGAACGACTCCACTCGCTCGGCGGCGAGGTAGGTGTCTGCCGCCTCGACGAAGCGCTCCTGGTAGCCGTGCAAGCGGGCCAGGCCCAACAGCCCCGCCGAGCTCTGGGGGACGTCGCGGCGCAGCGCAGAGAACGTGGCCTCGGCCTCGGCGTAGCGGCCGAGCTCCGTGAGCAACTTCCCCACCTGCGCCCGCGGCTCGACCTGGCCGGGGTCGAGGGCGGCGGCGCGTTGAGCCTGGAGCAGGCTCTCTCGGTAGCGCTGGTCGGCTTCGAGCAGGCGGGAGAGGTCCATGGCGTATTCGGCCTGGGTGGGGGCGAGCTCGATGGCGCGGAGGATCGCGCGCTCCGCGGCGCCGGTGCGCCGGCCCTGTTCGAGGGGGTGGAACGCGGCGTGCAACACCTCGTGGGGTGCGTCGGGCTGGGCTGTGGCGAGCTCGAAGTCCTCGAGGGCGCCGGTCTCGTCGCCCAGGTCGTAGCGCAGCCTGGCTCGCAGGAGGAACAGGGCGGGGTGGGGGGCCTCGTCGAGGGCCGCGTCCAGCTGTCGCCGGGCCTCGCTGTGGCGGTCGAGGCCGATCAGCGCGAGGGCACGGAACTCCAGGGCGCGCGCGGAGCTCAGCTCGGGGTGCTGCTCGAGCTCCGCCAGCAGCCCCTCGTAGTCGCGCGCGGCGAGGGCGCTGTCGAGGCGCTCCAGCAGCTCGGACTCCGCGGTGGCGGGCTGGTTGGGGGCCGCGGGTGGCGTCGGGGTTCGCTGGCGGCCCGCGAGGACCCCCGCGATCGCCGCGAGCAAGACGAGCGCCGTGATCAGCAGCGGGGCGAGGAGCGTCCAGGGGTTGCGCGCCTGGCGCGGCGGCGCGTCGTGGGCCAGCAGGCGGTCGATCTCGGCCAGGACCTGCAGCGCCCGCGGGCGGGCCTGGACCTGGGGGCGCAGGCAGTCGTGGACCAACGCGCAGAGCCCAGGGGGCGCGTCGGGGCGCAGGCTCTCCAGCGGGGGCACGAGATCGAAGGACTCCAGCTGGGCCAGCGTCGACCCGGTCAGCGGTGGGCGCCCGGCGAGCAGGCCGAAGAGGGTGGCCCCCAGGCCGTAGACGTCGGTGGCGGGGCCGAGGAGGTGCTTCTGGCCCAGGGCTTGCTCCGGTGCCCAGTAGCCGGGGGTCCCGAGGAAGTGGCCGGTCTTGGTCAAGCGCTCGTGGTGCGACCCCTCGAGGTCGAGGGCCAGGCCGAAGTCGCTCAGCCACACCCCGCCGCGGCGGTCGACCAGCACGTTCTGCGGCTTGAGGTCGCGGTGTACGACCCCGTGCTCGTGCGCGTGGTGCAGCGCCGAAGCGATCCCGCGGCCCACGCGCAGCGCGTCGCCGACCGGCAGCGGACCCTCGCGCTTGAGCCGGTCCTCGAGGGTCTCGCCGTCGACGAAGTCGAGCACCACGTAGGGCACACCGTCGTGAACGCCGCAGTCGCGGACCGGGATCACGTTGGGGTGCCGCAGGCGGCCGTGGGTCTCGACTTCGGTCGCGAAGCGTCGCTGGGCGCTGGGGGAGTGGGCCCGTTGGCCGACGAGCAGCTTCAGCGCGACGTCTCGGCCCGCGGCGTCGCGGGCGCGATAGACCGCGCCCATGCCGCCCCGGGCGATCTCGCTGACGAGGGTGTAGGGGCCGATCCGCTGCACGCGGGCTCAAGCCTCCGGCAAGGGCGGGTCGCTGGCGAGGGAGGCGTCGACGCGCTGCAGCTTGCGGCCCAGGCCCAGCGCCAGGTTGCGGTAGAGCACGACCCCTACGTCCGGGCGCTGGCGGGTCAGCTCACGCAGCCCGGCGCGGCCGAGGTGCGCGACCACCACGGGCCCCTCGGCGGTGGCGCTCGCCGAGTGCGGTTCGCCGGTCAGCAGCGCGACCTCCCCCACGGACTCACCCGCCCCGACCGCGCCCACCGCCGTGCCCTCGACGTCGATCCGCAGTCGCCCGTCGATCACGATCTGCATTCCCTCGGCGTGGACGCCCTCCGCGAACAGGCGCGAGCCCGCGGCGTGCTCCTGGACCGTGCAGGCGCAGGCCACCCGCGCGGCTTGCTCGTCGCTCAGCCCGCGGAACAGGCTCAGGCGATCGATGGCCTGGGCCAGCCGGGGCAAGACGGCCTGCCGCGTGAAGCCGCGCATGACCTGGTCGCAGATCAGCTGGGAGGCGGGGGTCAGCTGCACGTCGCCCAGGGCAGGCGGGCAGAGCAGGCGCACGAACTTGATCACGTCCAGCCGCTCGACCTGGTGGAAGACCATGGCCGGGACGTAGGCCGCCGGGAGGAACCCCAGCTCGACCAGGGTCCGCTGCAGCCGCGGGGCGTGGGCGCTGACGTCGACCTCCACGTAGGCCAGCCCCCACTCGCAGCGGCAGCGCTCGATCAGCGCCTCGAACAGGACAGGGACGACCTCGTCCGAGCGGGCGATCAGCTCGAACACGCGCAGGCTCTGCTCCACGTCGTCGCGGGTGTAGCCGATCGCCCCAGCTACGGCGCGCTTGGCCCCGGGCTGGTGGGCCACGAGGTAGGTCGCTTGCCGGCGGGAGAGCTTGAAGAACCCGTGCTGCAGCCCCACCGGGCCGAAGACCTCGCGGTTGCGCACGCGGCCGCGTTCGATGCGGATCAAGGCCGGGAGCCCGCGGGCGGTGAGGTCTTCGAGCTCGAGCTCGTCGCTCCCGCGGGGGTAGGGGGCCGCGTCCTCGTCGACGATCGCGTCGTCGGGCAGCCCGCAGTTGTCGAGGGCCATGTGCGCCAGGGCGTGGGCCTCGGGCACGACCCGGGGGTGGTTGCAGCGCAGCGCGATCGCGTTGCCGAAGTGGCGCACGAAGAGCGCGATGCTCTCGCGTTCGGTGAACTTGTGCTTCAGCGGGAGGAACCCGACCGGGGCGAAGCCGTGGGCGTGGGAGATCTGCTGCGAGTAGCGATGGGCGGTGCGGTTCTCCACGATCCCCACGTGCAGCCGCTCGCGGATGAAGTCCACCCGCTTGGCCATGATCAGCTTGCCGACCCCCCGCCCGCGAGCGGCGGGGCTCACCGCCAGGCGGCCGAACTCGCCGGTGAGGTCGGAGTGGGCGCCGACGTCGAACACCACCGAGCCCGTGCCCAGGACCTCGCCGCTGGCGGCGTCGACGGCCACGAGCATCAGGATGTCGTCGGTGAACACCGAGCGCTTGAGCCACCACGGGTCGTAGAAGTGCTGATAGGGATACTCCTCGCCGTAGGCGCTGGCGAAGATGTCGCGAATCGGCTCGACGTCGTCTTCCACCGCCTCGCGGACGACGACGTCGGTGCGCTCGGGGGCCATGTCGGGGGGGAGCTCGCTCATGGGCTCTCGCTGCGCAGGTGCTCGCCCGCGACCCGCGCCACCTCGGCCAGCCAAGCCGCGCCGCAGCCGAGGGCCGCCTCGTCGAAGTCGAACTGGCTGCTGTGGGCGGGGAAGCTCTCGCGCCCGGGGACCTTGCCGCCGTAGCGGATGTAGCAGCCGGGCACCTGCTCCAGGTAGTAGGCGAAGTCCTCGCCGCCCATGTTCGCCGTGGGCAGGGGGATCACGTGCTCGGCGACCTGCTGCGCGGCCTGGCGCGCCAGGGCCGTAGGGCCCGGGGGGTTGATCACCGGCGGCGTGCCCGGGTTCACGGTGACCGTGACCTTCGCCCCGTGGAGGGTCCCGATGGCCTGGCCGATGCGGCGCAGCGACGCCGCAAGGTGCGCGCGGACCTCCGGGTCCTGGGCGCGGATCGTGCCCTCGAGCACGGCGTGCCCGGCGATCACGTTGGCCGCGGTGCCCGCGTCGAAGGTCCCCACGGTGAGCACCGAGGGGTGCGCCGGGTTGACCTCGCGCGAGACCACGGTCTGCAGCGAGGTCACCAGCAGGCTCCCGGCGACGATGGCGTCCAGGGTCTCGTGAGGGCGCGCCCCGTGGCCCTGCTGGCCCTCGATCTCGACGCGGAAGGTGTCGGTGGAGGCGTTGACTGGGCCCTCGCTCACGATGAGCGTGCCCGCGGGGAAGCGGCGGTCGAGGTGCCCGCCGAAGATCATGCCGACGCCCTCCAGCGCGCCGGCCTCGATCAGCGCGGGGGCGCCGGCGCCCTTCTCTTCCGCCGGCTGCCAGAGCAGCCGCACCGGGCAGGGGGGCGGGGGGCCGCTGAGGAGCAGCTCGGCCGCCCCGAGGAGCATGCTGCTGTGCCCGTCGTGCCCGCAGGCGTGCATGATCCCTTCGCGCTCCGAGGCGAAGGCCAGCCCGGTCTCCTCGTGCACGGGCAGCGCGTCGGTGTCGGCGCGCAGCGCCACGATCGGCCCCTCGGCGGCTCCGGGCAGCTCGACGATGAGCCCGGTGCCCGCCACCCGGCGGACCTCGAGCCCCAGGCCCTCGAGCGCCGCCGCGATCTGCTGCGCGGTGCGCTCCTCCTTCCAGCTCAGCTCGGGGTGGCGGTGCAGGTCGCGGCGCAGGGCGACCATGCGCTCGAAGACGCGGGGGGGGACGTAGCTCATGCCCCTACGATGCGCGGAGGGGCCCCGCCGAGCAAGCGCTCCCTAGCCGCTGTACTCCTGGAAGATCAGGCTCCCGCAGGCCTTGCAGTGGCTGGCGTCGAGGTCGTGATACTTCAGCCCGCATTGCTTGCACATCGTGTCCTTCTTGTTGGAGACGGTCACCAGGTGCCGGGCGAGGTTGGTCAGCTGCCAGGGGATCACCATCACCCCCAGCAGGATCATGCACGCGGTGGCGATCCTCCCGCCGGCGGTGACCGGCGACTGGTCGCCGAAGCCGACGGTGGTGAGGGTCACGATCGCGAAGTAGAAGGCGTCGAACAGCGAGGGGAACTCGTCGGGGTTGACCTCGCGCTCGAGCTCGAACACGAACCCGCCGGTGATGAACACCAGGCAGAAGATCGTGAACATGATCCGCATCACCAGCAGGTGATCGAGGGTCACCGTGCCGAAGAAGAACGTTCGGCTCTGCAGCAGGCGCATCAGGCGCAAGATCCGGAACATGCGCAGGATCCGCACGAACTGGATCTGGTGCGGGAGGAACAGCGGCAAGCAGGCCAACAGGTCGACCACCGCCATCGGGCGCAGCGGGTAGGTCCACGCGCCGCTGGCCCACCAGCGCACGCCGTATTCGACGAGGAACAGGACCGTGATCAGCCACTCGGCCCACTGGAGGGTCGGCTGCAGCGGGGCCAGGCTCTGGATGTGGCCGCTGCTCAGCTCGCGGTCGAGCACGTAGATCGCGCACACGATCAGGATCAAGGCGCCCGTGGTGAACTCGATCACCCGGCCCCAGAAGGTGCTCGCGTCGTTGAGCACCGTGTCCCAGCGCTCGCGGGTGGACATTCGCTGCCAGGCGAGCTTGCTCGGGTCACCGACGAGCATCGAGTCGTAGGAGGGGGGCGCGGGGATCGGGCCGGCGGACGGCTGGCGGGCGGGGGACGCGGGCTGCTGCGAGGCGGGTTGCTCCGGCTGCGGCGACGCCGGAGGCGTGGGCTCGGGGGTCGGCTGGGGCGTGTCCGGATCGGGCGAACTCATCGACTGACGAGTCTAGCGCGGAACCCAGACGCGGGTGCGCTCCTGCTACCCCAGCGCGTCGGCGAGGGCCCGCAGGCCCTCGCGGTAGGTGGGGAAGCGCAGCTCGACGCCGAGCTCGCGCAAGATCCGCTCGGCGAGCACGCGCTTGGAGTCGGCGTAGAACCCGGCGAGCGCGGGGGAGACCTCGGCGGCGTCGAAGGGCTCGAGGGGCGGGGGCTCGAGCCCCAGCAGCTCGCAGGCGTAGGCCGTGACCTCGTGGGCGGGGGCCGGGAGCCGGTCGGCGACGTTGTAGACCGCGCCCGGGCGGGGGGAGGCGACCGAGGCGTCGAGCACCTGCAGCACGTCGGCGCGGTGCACGCGCGAGAACACGTGGCCGGGCTTGTCCAGGCGGCGGGCGTGGCCGGCTTGCACCCGGAGCAGCGCGTTGCGCCCCGGGCCGTAGAGCCCGGCGAGGCGGAACACGTGGATCGGCAGCGCCCCGGCCAGCTCGCGCCAGCGCGCCTCGGCCCGCTGGCGGCGTTGGCCCCGCGCGCTGCTCGCCGGGTGCAGCGGCGCGTCTTCGTCGACCCAGGCGCCGGCGTGATCGCCGTAGACCCCGGTCGAGGAGAGGTAGCCGATCCACGCCGGCGCGGCCGCGCGTAGCGCGGGGAGGCAGCCCTCGAGCACCGGGTCTCCCGCCTCCCCCGGAGGGATCGAGACCAGCACGTGGGTGCTCCCCGGCAGCGCCTCGCCGGGGAGGGGCGTCTCGTCGTCGAAGCGGTGGACCGTCCAGCCGCGGGCGGCGAGCTCGGCTTGCTTGGCGGCGCCGCGCACGGTGCCGGCGACCGACCAGCCGTCGTGAGCCAGGGCCTCGGCCCAGGCGCAGGCGGTGTCGCCCAACCCGAAGCAGAACACGCGGCTCAGAGGAGGACCTCGCGCAGCTGCTCGAAGAACAGGACCATGATCCCGATGGGCCAGATCAGGCCGAAGGCCGAGCCGATCAGGTAGTTGCGGAACGAGATGCCGGTCAGCGCGAGGGCGTAGTTGAGCTGGGGGGACATCCACAGCACTACGCGCAGGATCACCACCGTGCGGATCGGGTGGGTGTCGAGGCTCTTGAGCACCCGCTTGACCCAGGGCTTCTTGATCGTGTCGAGGGCCTTGCCGCCGACCCCGCGCACCACGGCGAAGGAGAAGCACACGGAGACCACGCCGCCCACGTAGCCGACGACCCCGCCCCAGGCTTCTCCGTAGGCCAGCACCGCGGCGAACACGAACACCAGCCCCGGGACGTGCAGCAGCTCGCCGAGGGCGAAGGCCACGATCAGGAGCAGCGCGCCCCAGGCCCCCGCCGACTGCGCCATGTTCTGCACGTCTTCGACGGAGGTCTTCTCGGCGACCCCGGTCACCTTGCCCAGGATCACCAGCCCGACCAGCAAGACCACGAGGATCACGACCCGGGCCACACTCGAGGTGGGGCTCTCGTCCAGGGGGTCGAGCACCTGGGAGGTGCTCGGGTCGGCGGGTGACGCCGGGGGGGCGGAGTCCTCGGACGGGGGATCGGCGGGTGACGCCGTGGAGGGGGAGTCCTCTGGCGGGGGGGGCTGTTGCTCGCTCACGCGCTCAGCCTAGCGCAACACGAGCGGCAGGGG
>Ga0070726_10004421_pt1 | contig 11218 bp, 8 predicted proteins | sample tdAd471_FD_67275 | JGI IMG/M metagenome (GOLD analysis project Ga0070726, IMG submission 67275) | Marine sediment microbial communities from the Atlantic coast under amendment with organic carbon and nitrate - tdAd47.1 | ecosystem: Environmental > Aquatic > Marine > Coastal > Sediment | place...
AGGCCGGCGCCGGCGAGCCGGCTGATCCGCGTCTCGGGCGCGCGCGGCAGGACCAGGGTCAGGGCGCCGGGCCAGAAGTGCGCCGCCAGCCGCGCCGCCCGGTCGTCGAAATCGGCCTCGGCCATCGCCCCCTCGGCGTCGGCGAGGTGGGAGATCAGCGGGTTGAAGCGGGGCCGGTCCTTGGCGGCGAAGATCGCGGCGACGGCCCGGTCGTCGGTGGCGTCGGCGCCCAGCCCGTAGACGGTCTCGGTGGGAAAGGCAACCAGCCGGCCGGCGCGGATCGCCGCCGCGGCGCGGGCGATATTGGCGTCGGTGGCGGGAAGGATCTCGGGCCTGTCGGTCATCCCGGTGTCCCGGCTTCGGGCGGCGCCGGTTCAGCCCTCGGCGCCGCGGGCGATGAAGTTCGGATTCTTCAGTCCCGGCTTGGCGTAGAGCAGCTCGGCGCCGTCCTCGGTGCGGACGCTGCCCCCGGCGGCGCACAGGATCGCGTGGCCGGCGGCGGTGTCCCATTCCATGGTCGGGCCCAGGCGCGGATAGATGTCGACCTCGCCGGCGGCGACGACGCAGAATTTGAGCGAGCTGCCGGCCTGGTGCCGGCGGGCGACCTTCAGCCCCTCCAGATAGCGCCGGGTGGCGGCGTTCAGATGCGAGCGGCTGACCGCGACCGACAGGCCGGCGGGCGGCGGGCGGCGAACGGCGACCGCGTGCGGGCGGCCGCCTTCCTCCTCGCGCCAGGCGCCGGCGCCGGCGCAATCGCGGAGCCCCGAATAAGTGGTCGCCTGGACTGGAATATGGATCACCCCCAGGATCGGCCGGCGGTGCTCGATCAGGGCGATGTTGACGGTGAAGTCGCCGTTGCGGTCGATGAACTCGCGGGTTCCGTCCAGGGGATCGACCAGCCAGAACCGGTCGTCGAAGCGCTCGGGCAGCGGCTTGCCGTCGAAGGCTTCCTCCGAAATCACGGCGATGTCCGGCGTCAGCGCCGCCAGCCCGGCCTCGATCACCTCGTCGGCGGCGAGGTCGGCGGCGGTGACCGGCGAATTGTCCAGCTTGGTCTCGACCGCGATCTCGCCGCGATAGATGTCCAGGATCGCCGCGCCGGCCCGCTTGGCCAGGTCGCGCAGCGGCCCCAGCAGCGATGCCGGGTCGGGAAGGTGGGTCATGGTCCGTCCGTTCGATGGCGCCGGCCGGCGGCGCGGCGCGGTAGAAATATCACGCGCGGCCCGCCCCATGGATCAGGCGCCAGACGCGCTCGGGCGTCGCCGGCATCTCGACATCGCGCACGCCGAATTCCTTCAGCGCGTCGACCATGGCGTTGATCGCCGCCGGGGTGGCGCCGATGGCGCCGGCCTCGCCCGCGCCCTTCATGCCCAGCGGGTTGTTCAGGCAGGGGATTTCGTTGGTCGAGAAGTCGATGTCGGGGAAATCGCCGGCGCGCGGCATGGCATAGTCCATGAAGCTGCCGGACAGGAGCTGGCCCGAGTCCGGATCGTAGACCGTGCCTTCCAGCAGCGCCTGGCCGATCCCCTGGGCGACGCCGCCATGGACCTGGCCGGCGACCAGCGCCGGGTTCAGCATGCGCCCGAAATCGTCGACCACCGTGTAGCGGACGATCCGGGTGGCGCCGGTGTCGCGGTCGATCTCGACCTCGCAGACATGGCAGCCGTTGGGGAAGGTCATGCCGCGCGGCTGGAAGTCGCCGGTCTCGTCCAGCCCCGGCGCCGCGCCCTCGGGCAGGAAGCGGGTCTGGAAGGACGCCTTGACCACCGCGTCCAGGGGCATCGTCTTGTCGGTGCCGGCGACGGCGAAGGCGCCGTCGGCGAATTCGATATCGGCCTCGGCGGCTTCCATCTTCGCCGCCGCGATCCGCTTGCCCTTGGCGACGATCTTGGCGACCGCGTCCTCCAGGGCGACCGCGCCGACCGGGACCGAGCGCGAGCCGCCGGTGCCCTTGCCCTCGACGATCAGGTCGGTATCGCCCTGCATGACCCGGACCTTGTCCAGCGGCAGGCCCAGCCCGTCGGCGACGATCTGGGCGTAGGCGGTCTCGTGGCCCTGGCCGTTGGACTGGGTGCCGATCAGCACCGTCGCCGTGCCGCCGGGATCGAACCGGATCTGCGCCGATTCGTTGCCGCCGCCGGAACATTTCTCGATGTAATAGGCCATGCCGATGCCGCGCAGCTTGCCCCGCCCGGCGGCCTCGGCCCGCCTGGCCTCGAAGCCGGCCCAGTCGGCGCGGTCCATGGCGTCGGTCATATTGCCGGCGAAATCGCCGGAATCGTATTTCTGCCCGGTGGCGGTGGCGTAGGGCATCTCGTCGGCGGCGATGAAGTTGCGCCGGCGGATCTCGTCCGGAGACACGCCCATATCCAGGGCGGCGGCGTCGACCAGCCGCTCGATCACGAAGGCGGCTTCCGGCCGCCCGGCGCCGCGATAGGCGTCCACCGGCACCGTATGGGTGAAGACGCCCCGGATGCGTCCATGGACCGCCGGGATGCGGTAGCAGCCGGGCAGCATCGGCGCCCCCGAGGCGGTCGGGATGAAGGGCGCCATGTTCGACAGATAGGCGCCCATATTGGCCAGGGTGTCCGCCCGCAGGGCGAGGAAGCGCCCGTCGCCGTCCAGGGCGAGCTCGACCTCGGTGACGTTGTCGCGGCCCTGGCTGTCGGACAGGAAGCCCTCGCCGCGGCTGGAGGTCCATTTGACCGGCCGGCCCAGCTTCCGCGCCGCCCACAGGGCGAGGACATATTCGGCATAGAGGAAGATCTTCATCCCGAAGCCGCCGCCGACGTCCGGCGTGACCACCCGCACCCGGTCCAGCGGCACCTTGAAGATCGCCCCGGCCAACTGGCTGCGCAGGCCGTGGGCGCCCTGGCTGCAGCTATGCAGCTCATAGCGGCCGCGATAGGCGTCGAAGGCGCCGACGGCGGCGCGGGGCTCCATCGGGTTGACGACGACCCGGTTGTTGACCAGGCGCAGCTTGGTCACCTTGGCCGCCTGGGCGAAGCCCGCCTCGACGGCCGCCGCGTCGCCGATCTCCCAATCGAAGCTGACATTGCCGGCCGCCGCGTCCCAGACGGCGGGCGCGCCCGCCTCGACGGCGGCGGCGAGGTCGGCGACGGCCGGCAGCGGCGCGTACTCGACCAGGATCGCCTCGGCCGCGTCGCGGGCCTGGGCCAGGGTCTCGGCGACGACGAAGGCGACCGGATCGCCCACATGACGGACCGCGTCCGTCGCCAGCACCGGATGCGGCGGCTGGGCCATCGGCGTGCCGTCGGCGTTCTTGACCGGGGCGAGGCAGGGGATGGTGCCGACCCCGTCGGCCTCCAGATCGGCGGCGGTATAGACGCCCAGCACGCCGGGCAGGGCGGCGGCGGCGGCCGTGTCGATCGACTCGATCCGCGCATGGGCGTGGGGCGAGCGCAGCACATGGCCATGGGCCTGATGGGGCAGCGAGATATCGTCGGTATAGCGGCCATGGCCGCTCAGCAGGCGCTGGTCCTCGACCCGCGTCACCGATTGCCCGAACCCGAACTGGCCCATGCCGTCCTCCCTCGCCGATCCCGGCCGTCGCCGCCGGCGACGGATCGCCAGCGTTGAACCGCCGATGATAGGCAAGCCGCCATCCCCCGCCAAGCGCTTCCTTGGACCGGGACGGGTGACGGGGCCGGGCGGGCGACGCGGCCGGGCGGGCGACGGGGCGGGGCGGCGCCAGGGGCGGCGGCGACGGCGTGGTTAACGCGCTGTTAAGCGCGCCATGATCTAACCCTTCTCGGCGCCGTTGACGGGCGCGGGCGCCGGGTCTAGCTTTCGCCCCGTGCCGCTGTAGCTCAGTTGGTAGAGCAACGCATTCGTAATGCGTGGGTCAGGTGTTCGAGTCACCTCAGCGGCACCATTTTTCCAGGAAAAATTTATCTCGAACACTGACAAAGTGTCTGTGTGCGAATTGGGCGCTCACTATCTCGCGCTTGATCCCGGTGGCATCTTGTAGACCCTCCCGTTCCTAGTCGCGGTCGTGGCGGCGCGCCAGTCCCAGGGTTTTTCGAAACGGCCCTTCCACATGCCGCGTCTGGCTTTTCGCGCCTCCTTTTCCGCCTCGACGTAATCCATCGAATATTGGCGATACGCCAGCGCCCATCCGGACGATACGAGCCGCCGTCCGATGTCGATTCCGTTCGGCGAGAAACATTTGGCGACAAGGCGGCCGTACTGGTCGCGCTCGATGCCGTCGCAGCGGACCCGCACGCCGGCCGTCAGCGCTTCGAGTGCCGCCAACGACATCGTGCCGCACAAGATTTGCCGACCCCGCCACCAGAAGGTCTGGTCCAGTTCGGGGGCGTCGATCCCGTGCAGGCGGACACGTTCCCTCGAAACGACGATGGTGTCGCCATCAATGACCGTCGCGGCGCCCAAGAGTGTTTCTGACGCGTTCCTGTGCCGTGACGTGGATAGAGAAGTAATTCCGAATAATCGGAACATGCAATCCCCCAATGCCGGTTCCGGTATGCGTGGGGAAGTCTGTTCCTCCAGGGGTTAACGACTCGTTTAAGGTTTGTCGCAGGCTTTTCGGTCGGAATGTCGGGCATCGCCCCCTTGCCGCATCGGCGGGCCGGACCTATCGTTTTCGGGTGGGGTGCCGGCGGCGGGTGATGCCGGCGCGATGGAACGAAGAAAAATGGGAGGACGGCATGGGCGGGACGGTTGACGAGGGGGCGCTGGATATTCTGTTCCGCGACGCGCGGACCCATTTTCAGTGGAAGGACACGCCGGTGGCCGACGATCTGCTGCGCCGGCTGTACGACCTGATGAAGATGGGACCGACCAGCGCCAACTGCTCGCCGGCGCGGATCGTCTTCGTCGTCTCGCCCGAGGCCAAGGAGCGGCTGCGCCCCCATCTGATCCCCGACAATGTGGAGAAGACGATGACCGCGCCGGTCACCGCGATCATCGGCCATGACATGCGCTTCTACGAGGAGCTGCCGCGCCTGTTCCCCCACACCGACGCCCGCGCCTGGTTCGAGGGCAACGCCGCCCTGATCGACGCCACCGCGCGGCGCAACGGCTCGTTGCAGGGCGGCTATTTCATCCTCGCCGCCCGCGCCCTGGGCCTGGATTGCGGGCCCATGTCCGGCTTCGACGAGGACGGCGTCAACGCCGCATTCTTCCCCGACGGCCGGGTGCGGGTGAACTTCCTGTGCAATCTGGGCCATGGCGCCGACGCCGACTATCTGTTCCCCCGCAGCCCCCGCCTGCCCTTCGACGAGGCCTGCCGGATCGCCTGAGCCGGGCCTCTCGACCGCCGCCACGACCCGACCGAAAACGTTTGCCGCCGCCGGGCCGACCGCGCCGCGCGCCCGGTTCGGAGACGCCGCCGCCATGTCCGGTGGCTGTCCGCTTGTGCGAAATCTGTTTGAAGAAGTCGGTTAATAAGATAAGCTCATTAAACGGGCGGCGGTGTCGATCGTCGATGGATGGTCCTTGAATCCAAGCGGTGCTTGGGTCGACGGGCCGTCGAAGACGGCGCGACGCGGTCACCGCGAAAGCCGGCGGAACAGTCGGTGGGCAAGAATGGAAAGCCGGCGCGAACGCCGGCAAAAATAATGTGACCGGAGAAAATCCGGTCCACGCGGGGGGGAGGACACCCGTAATGTTGGACCGCGTGGCGCATGTCGTCGATCGGGCCGAATCCACGCTGATCGCGGCGTCGGCGGCGATCATGTTCGCCATCATGGTGATCGTGGTCGCCGACGTGGCCATGCGCTATCTGTTCAACGCGCCGCTGGATTGGTCCTACGACCTGATCGCGCGTTATCTGATCGTCTATCTTTTCTATTTCGCCCTTTCCGACACGCTGCGCCGCGACCGGCATATCGTCGTCGACATCCTCGCCCGCATTACGCCGCCGCGGGTCCGCCATGCCCTCGAATTGATCGGCTACGGACTCTCGCTGGTGGTGTTCGGGATCATGGCCTGGCTCGGGACGGAGCGGGCCTGGACCGAATTCGTCGGGAACGACATCGTCTTCGATAGCCTGCAATGGCCGAGCTGGGTCGTCTCGGCGGCATTGCCGATCGGGATCGCCGTGATGCTGTTGCGGGTAACCATGCGCATCCTCGCCCTGGTCCTGACACTCGCGGGCGCCAAACATGATTTCACGGCGATGTACGGGGAGGCCGACGCGGCCGACGCGGCCGACGCGGAGAGGGCGGCCTGATGCTGACCTTGTCCGTGACCTCGATGCTGTTCGCGCTGATGCTGTTCGGCATTCCGCTCGCCTTCGCCTTGGCGGTGGCCGGGGCCATGGGGCTGTATCTGGTGGGCGGCGCCGGCCTGATGATGGGCATCCTCGAAACGGCGCCCCTCTCGGCGACCGCCAGCTACGAGCTGCTCACCGTGCCGATGTTCATGCTGATGGCGGAATTCGTCATTCTCAGCGGCATCGCCGACAACCTGTTCCGCGCGGCCACGGTCTGGGTCGGCCGGGTGCCGGGCGGGCTGGGGGTGGCGACGGCGCTGGCCGGCGCCGGTTTCGGCGCGGTTTCCGGGTCCAGCACCGCGGCCGCGGCGACCCTGTCGGCGACCAGCATTCCGGCCATGGAGCGGGCCGGCTACCATCCCCGCCACGCGGGCGGGACCGTCGCGATTTCGGGGACGCTGGCGATGCTGATCCCGCCGTCGGTGGCGATCGTCATCTATGGGATCATCACGGAAGAAAGCATCGGCGAGCTTCTGATCGCGGGAATAGTCCCCGGCATTCTGGTCGCGCTCACGATTTCGGCGACGATCGTCGCCCTCGTGATGCGCAACGCCGACAATCGCCCCGAATCTCGCGCCTACACGATGCGCGAGAAGATCGAATCGCTGAAGGTCGTCGGGCCGATGCTGGCGCTGTTCTTCGTCGTGACCGGGGTCATCTATCTGGGCGTGGCGACGCCGACGGAAGCCGCGGGCCTGGGCGCCTTCGGCGCCATGCTGCTGACCTGGCGCGAGGGAAAGCTGAGCCGCGTGACATTAGTTCAGGTCCTGACCCGGGCGGCCCATACGACCTGCATGATCCTGATCGTCATCATGGCCGCGCACATCTTCGGCTATTTCTTCACCTTGACGGGCGTCACCCAGTCCCTGGTCGGCTGGATCGGCGATATGGAGATTTCCCGCTGGGTGGTCATCGCCCTGGTTCTCGCCGTCTATATCGTCCTCGGCTTCTTCCTGGATCAGATCTCGGTCCTGATCCTGACGGTGCCGCTCAGCCTGCCGCTGATCCTGTCGCTCGGCTTCGATCCGGTCTGGTTCGGAATCCTGGTCATCATCACCGCCGAAATCGGCATGGTGACGCCGCCGGTCGGTCTGAACGTCTTCGTGGTGTCCCGATACACCGGGCGCCCGGTCGAGGAGGTGTTCTACGGCACGGCGCCGCATGTGGTGACCCAGCTTCTGCTGCTCGCGGTCCTGGTGGCCTTTCCGGGCATCATCCTTTGGTTGCCGTCGACGATGGCGCAATGAGTTGGGAAAGCGGGGCATGACCGGCGCTTAAGGGGGCCGACGACAACCGGACCCGACAACAAGAACAAAACGAGAGGAGGGCTCAAAATGGCAGCAACCGCGACCCTGTTCGACAAGGTGTGGGAGCCCCACGTCGTCGCGACCTTGCCCGACGGTTCGGTCCTTCTGCATATCGACCGGCACCTGACCCACGAGATGACCTCCGCCCATGCCTTCGAGAATCTGCGCGCGGCGAACCGCTCGGTCCGCAATCCCGAGATCACGGTCTGTGTCCAGGACCATATCCTGTCCACCGCGCCGGGACGGGACGACGACAGTTACGACCGCGGCACGCCCTTCATCCGCGCCTTGCGTCAGAACGCGCGGAACTATGGGATTCGCCTGTTCGACATCGACGACCCGGAACAGGGAATCGTCCATGTCATGGCGCCGGAGCTGGGCGTCGCGCTGCCGGGCCTGACCGCGGTTTGCGGCGACAGCCATACCTGCACCATCGGTGCCGTCGGCGCCGTCGCCTTCGGGATCGGCACCAGCGAGGTCGAGCATGTCCTCGCGACCCAGACGCTGGTCACCCGCAAGCCCCGGCGCATGCGGGTGGTATTCGACGGCGTCATGGCGCCCGGCGTGTCGCCCAAGGATCTGAGTCTCTATCTGATCGCGCGGATCGGCACCGCCGGCGGCACCGGCCACGCGGCGGAATATGCGGGCAGCGCCATCCGGGCCATGTCCATGGAAGGCCGGATGACTGTCTGCAACATGTCGATCGAGCTGGGGTCGCGCATCGGCATGGTCGCCCCCGACGACACGACCTTCGACTATCTGTCCGGGACTCCTTACGCCCCCAAGGGCGAGATGTGGGACCGCGCCCTGGCGACCTGGCGCGCCCTGCCCAGCGACGAGGACGCGGTCTTCGACAAGGAGGTGCGGATCGACGTGGCCGACGTCGCGCCCCAGATATCCTGGGGCAACAGTCCGCAGGACGTGATCGGCGTCGGCGACGTCATCCCGGACCCGGCGGACGGGGCCGACCGACGCAAATCCTGGGAACGCGCCATCGATTATATGGGCCTCCAGCCCGGCACGCCCATCGAGGGGCTGCCGATCGACAAGGCTTTCATCGGCTCCTGCACCAATTCGCGCCTCGCGGATCTGCGCGCCGCCGCCCGGATTCTCGACGGCCGGAAGGTGGCCGACGGGGTGCGGGCGCTGGCGGTGCCGGGCTCGGCCTCGGTCAAGCGGGCCGCCGAGGCGGAGGGGCTGGATACCGTGTTCCGCCGCGCCGGGTTCGACTGGCGCGAGCCCGGCTGCTCCATGTGCGCGGGCATGAACGACGACCATGTGGCGCCGGGCGAACGCTGCATCGCGACGACGAACCGCAATTTCGAGGGCCGGCAGGGGCCGGGGTCGCGGACCCATCTCGCCAGTCCGGCGATGGTGGCCGCCGCCGCCGTCGAAGGCCGGATCGCCGATGTCCGAAAGCTGATGGGGTAGATCATGGAACGCTTTACGACCCTGGTCGGAATCGCCGCGCCGCTGATGGACGCCAACATCGATACCGACGCCATCATCCCCGTCGAGCAGATGAAGGCGATGGACGCCGATTTCGGCAAGAGCCTTTTCCATGGCCAACGCTACGCGGCCGACGGCACGGAACGAGCCGACTTCGTGCTCAACCGCGCCCCCTATCGCAAGGCGGAAATCCTGATCGCGGGCCCCAATTTCGGGTGTGGATCGTCGCGGGAGCATGCCGTCTGGGCGCTGGTCGGGTTCGGCATCCGCTGCGTCATCGCGCCCGGTTTCAGCGACATCTTCTACAACAACAGCTTCAAGAACGGGCTGCTGCCGATCCACCTGCCGGACGAGACGGTCGCCGGCCTGGCGGCGCAGGCGGCGGCCCAGGACGCCGAGTCGCCGACGGCGTTCGTCGTCGACCTCGTCGAATGCACGGTCGCCGGGCCCGACGGTCAAGCCACCCGGTTCGAGATCGATCCCGCCCGCCGCGAGGCCCTTCTGGAAGGGCTGGACGAGATCGGCATGACCCTCAAGCACGAAAGCGATATTCGCGCCTTTCAGGCGGCGGACGCCGAGGCGCGGCCCTGGGTCTATGGAAATGCGTTCCGGCTCGACGCTTAGACGGCCGAATTGGGCCGACCGGTTTGGGCCGACCGAGCCGGGCCACCGGCGCGGGCAATCGACCGCGCGGCCGCGATCGGACAATCAATAACAAGGAGGACTCGAGCAATGCCTTACGATCTGATCATTCGCAACGGAACCGTGATCGACGGAACCGGCGCGCCGGCCGTCCGGGCGGACATCGCCGTCAAGGACGGCAAGATCGCCGAGATCGGCGAAATCTCGGGGGACGCCAAGACCGAGATCGATGCCCAGGGCCATATCGTCTCGCCGGGGTTCGTCGACATCCACACCCATTACGACGCGCAGATCTGCTGGGACCCGATTCTGAGCCCCTCGACCGAACATGGGGTGACCACCGTCGTGACCGGGAACTGCGGTATCGGCATCGCCCCGTCGCATCCCGAACATCGCGAGATCAACGCCCTCGATCTGGTCAGCCTGGAAGGGATGTCGATCGACGTTCTGGAAGCGGGGATCCCATGGAAGTGGGAAAGCTTCGAGGACTATATCGATTACATCGCCGACCAGCGGCCCGGTCCCAATCTCAGCATTCTCGTCCCGATCGCGACCTTGCGCCGCTACGTGATGGGCGCCGCCGCGGTGGAGCGGGGCGCGACAAGCGCCGAAACCGAGGAGATCGCGGCGCTGCTCAAGAGCGCGATGCTGGCCGGGGCCAACGGATTCAGCACCACGACCATCGCCCGGCAGAAGGGGTGGCAGGGCGCGCCGCTCGCCTGCACGCCGGCCAGCAACGACGAGCTGCGCCGCTATGCCCAGGTGTTGAAGGAGGTCGGCCGCGGCGTCATCCAGGCGAACTGCGCCTACAATCTGGGCAGTCTCTCGGACGAGGAATTCGCCCTGCTCGACATGCTGATGACCGAGAGCGGCCGGCCCGTGAGCTGGTCCGGGGCGGTCAGCCGCAGCGATCAGCCGGAGGCGCTGGACGCCTATCTGAAGAAGATCGAGCCGCTGGTCGCCCGCGGCGGCAAGCCGCAAGGCACCTCGCGCCCCCTGACCGTGGAGGTGGACCTCAAGAATCCGTTCGTCATGAACGACCTCGAGGCCGGCCAGAAGGTTCTGGGGCGCTCGGTCGAAGAACAGATCGCCTGCTACAAGGATCCGGCATTCCGCCGCCAGGTTCGCGACGAATTCGCCCAGGGCGGACGTCTGTTCTCCACGGCTTGGATCGATTGCCAGGTCCTGCGCGTCGGCAGCAAGAAAATGGAGAAATACCTGCGCCGGACGGTCAGCGAGATCGCGGCCGAGCGCGGCGAGGAGCCGATCGACACCTTCTTCAACCTCGCCTTGGAGGACGACCTGAACCTCAAATATCTGGGCGCGGTCGCCAACGCCGAGGAGGATCGGGTCCAGCGTCAGATCACCGACGACCGCATCCTGCTCGGCATGTCCGACGGAGGCGCCCATGTGGATATGCTGCTGGAGTCGAATTATACGACCTACATCCTGGGCCATTGGGTGCGCGAGAAGAAGGCAATGAGCCTGGAGCGCGCGATCCATCGCTTGACCGAGGAGCCGGCGCGCCAGTTCGGGATCACGGACCGCGGCAAATTGGCGCCCG
>Ga0070726_10004425_pt1 | contig 11212 bp, 13 predicted proteins | sample tdAd471_FD_67275 | JGI IMG/M metagenome (GOLD analysis project Ga0070726, IMG submission 67275) | Marine sediment microbial communities from the Atlantic coast under amendment with organic carbon and nitrate - tdAd47.1 | ecosystem: Environmental > Aquatic > Marine > Coastal > Sediment | place...
GTCACCAAGAACTTCTTTGAAGGACACGGTTTTGCGGCTCGGTCAATCGTCATGCACCACGCTGACGCTGCGGGAGAGGTGAGCGATGACTGATTACTTTGATGCGAAGCCCGCAGTCGATCTTCTGGTCGAATTGATCCAGAACGCCTGTGTGAACACCGGGGATCCTTCATCGGGCGGCGAGATCCGCTCAGTAGAAAGCGTGCAGCGGTTCCTTGGCAACGAGGGAACTGTGATCGAGCCTCTGCCTGGGAGGGCATCCGTTGTGTTCCGCATAGAGGGAACGCACCCAGAAGCGCCGACACTGCTTCTGATTCCTCACCTTGACGTCGTCCCAGCCGATCCTGCCGACTGGACCCACGATCCCTTCGCCGGAATCCGCTCATCCGGCTTCGTGTGGGGAAGGGGCGCTGTCGACATGCTCAACGTGACGGCAGCCATGGTGACCGTGTTCAGGGCGTTGTCCGATGGAACGTTGGGGCGACCCCACGGTGACGTCATCTTGGCGTGCGTCGCCGACGAAGAGGCTGGCGGGACATATGGCGCAGCGACACTGGTGAACGACCACTGGCCGATGGTCGAATGCGACTACGTCCTGACCGAGGTCGCTGGTCCTCGAATCGGCCACGAAGGTGCTTCTGTGATTCCCGTCACCGTCGCCGAGAAGGGACCGGCCTGGCGTCACGTCACGGCGCATGGAATCGCGGGACACGGAAGCCAACCGTTTCACCGATCGAATGCTGTGCTCACGCTTTCGGAGGTGTTCCATCGGATTGGGACCGAGGACCAACCCGTTCTCATCACAGACGAATGGCGAGCGATCGTGCCCCACCTCCCGGTGTCTACCGAGCACGCCTCTGCTCTCCTCGATCCCGATGCCGTCGATAGCGCAATCGATGAGATCGCTGCAACGGACGAAACGCTCGCACGGTGGATCCACGCATGCACCCATCTCACATTCTCACCGAATGTCGTGTCAGGCGGAACGAAGTCCAACGTCGTTCCTGACAAAAGCGAAGGCGACATCGATGTGAGGCTTCTCCCAGGACAGGATGCATCCGATGTCAATGACCACCTACGGAAGGTCCTCGGGCCCGATCTGTTCGATGCAATCGAAATCGCTCCGATTCTTGAAATGGAAGCGAACGGTTCCGCACCGGAGGGCCCTTTATGGGACGCGATCGCCGACGCCTCTGAGATACACATCGGCACGCGCACTCTTGCTCCCGCTCTCACCCCGGTGACAACCGACGCACGGTTCTTCCGAGCGAAGGGAATTCCCTCGTTTGGTGTCGGTCTATTCGACGATTCGGTGACGTTCGCCGAAATGCTCGGGATGTTCCACGGAGCTGACGAGCGCGTCAGCGAGCAGAGTGTGATCGACACCACGCATTTCCTGGCAACGGTGATTGATCGGTTCAGCGCTCACATCGCCTCCGCACCTCGATGAGCGCGCCGGCCGGCACGGCTATATTCGATCTCGATGGCGTGGTATACCTTGGGGGCACCGGCATTGCTGGGGCCGGACAGGCGCTACACACCCTCAGAGATTCGGGTTGGCATCTACTGTTCGCAACGAACAACGCATCCGCGACTGCCGTTTCAGTGGCCGAAAAGATCACACGCCTCACCGGCTTCACACCGAGCGAATCAGCGGTTGTCACCTGCGCAATGGCTGCTGCTTCCTACCTCCGCGGGTCGACGGCACCGGTCTTCGTCGTCGGCGAACCTGCCCTCCGGTCCACGCTCGCCGATGGTGGGCTCTCCGTCACAGAGGAGCCGGAAGACGCTGAGGCTGTGGTTGTCGGCATTGACTTTTCCTTCACGTATGACCGCATGAAGGACGCGACGGCAGCGATTCGGTCAGGCGCGACGTTCATCGCGACCAACACCGATGCGACGTATCCCACCCCAAGGGGGCTTGCACCGGGCGCTGGTTCAATCGTCGCCGCCGTCCGGACTGCCTCTGGGCAAGCACCGATCGTTGTCGGGAAGCCGGAACAGCCCATGATCGACCTTCTCGCTGAACGGATCGAAGGTGAGGCGGTATGGGTCGTAGGTGACAGGCCGGAGACCGACATCGCAATGGCGCAGCGTGCCGGCTGGCGGTCGATCCTCCCGCTCACAGGGGTCATCGGTTCGGCGGCCGAACTCACAGGCCCAGACATACCAGAAGTGGTGGTCGATTCGATCGTCCATGTGCCTGACATAATCCTTTGAACCTGTGTTCTGGCGCGAAGGTGGGGGATAATGGGTACATGAGCGACATGACTGACCACCAAGATGACGATCTCGAAACGCTTGAAACGGCCCTTATGGATGCCGATCCTGCGGACGCCCCGCAAATCGCCGAACAGCTCGCAGCAACACTCGGTGATCAACTCGACGCCACACAGCCGATGAGCGAACGTCCTGGCAACGCCCAGGAAGAGGAGTCGGCCTCCTGACACGTCGAAGGCTTGACGTCGAACTTGTGCGCCGCAAACTTGTCGAATCAAGATCCGCGGCTCAGCGGGCGATCGACAGCGGTGTCGTGCGCGTTGGTTCGAATCCGTCGCCGAAGGCCTCAACGCTTGTTTCACCCGATGAACCGCTCCATCTCACGCAACCGGCCGATCCATACGTCAGTCGCGGAGGACTCAAGCTTGCGGGCGCACTTGATGCGTTCGACATCTCTGTGCGTGGCGCACGTGCGATCGATGTCGGGGCATCGACGGGAGGGTTTACCGACTGCCTTCTGCAACGAGGCGCGGCATCGGTTCTGGCTCTCGATGTCGGATACGGTCAGCTCCATTGGTCCATTCGACAGGACCCTCGGGTAGAAGTGCTCGAGCGGACGAACATTCGCACGACAGACGTCAGCGCGTTAGGGGAGCCGTTCGGCCTCGTCGTCGCGGATCTCTCCTTCATCTCGCTCCGTTCCGTGGTCGGCGCCCTTTCGCTCTTGGGCTCCGAGGCTGCCTCTTGGGTTCTCCTGGTGAAGCCTCAGTTCGAGGCTGGCAGGCGTGATGTGGGTAAGGGTGGAATCGTGAGGGACCAAGAGGTCAGATCGAGGACTGTCGCCGAGGTTGCTGAAGCCTACGAGACCAACGGCATGTTCCTACGGGGACTCATTCGTTCGCCGATTACCGGCGCCACTGGGAACGTTGAATACGTAGCATGGTTTCGACGGACGCCGGGCGAGGTGTCTACAAAGCAATTGCTCATGTCGATCAAGGATTCAACCGGATGAACCACATCCTCATGGTCGTTAATCCGGAGAAGCCGGAGGCTGCGAAGGTCGCCGCAGCGTTCGCGGTGTCGTGTGCGTCTGCTGGTCTGACGGTGTCGGAATCAGTCACATCTCCGGACGTGGTCGTTGCCATCGGTGGCGACGGCACGGTACTCGGCGCAGCCGCTCAGGCGATAGCCATGGATGTTCCTGTGGCCGGGATCAATGTCGGACGGGTCGGATACCTCGCAGAGTTCGAACCAACGGACATCGGTGCGCTTATCGACGCAATCGTGGACGATCGGTTCCACGTCTTGCGTCGGGGAACCGTCGGCGTCGCGGTCGGCGATGTGTCAGGTTTCGGGGTCAACGACGTCGTAGTGGAGAAGGTGATGTCAGAGCGCATCATCGAGGTTGCAGTGACAGTCGACGGCGAGCCTCTTGCGACATACCGAACTGATGGCATGATCGCAGCAACACCCCTCGGCTCAACCGCGTACTCCTTGTCGGCGGGAGGACCCATCGTCTCACCCGAGGTGGACGCGCTGATTCTCACACCTGTGGCGCCACACAGTTTGCTCTCTCGAGCCATCGTCCTTGCGCCGACCGCGACTATCGAAATCGCGCTCGTTGGTGAGAGATCTGCAGCCATCAATATCGACGGCCACCAATTGACGACGGTCACCGCCGATGATCCGCCGATCGTCATCTCAAAGGGGGAGAAGGATGTCCGGTTCCTGAGCCTCGGGGATCATCCCTTCCCTCACGCGGTGCGGGAGCAATTCGGCCTCGACCATGCTTGAAGAGCTCGCGGCGACCAACCTCGGCTTGATCGAGTCAGCACACGTGGGGTTTGACGCGGGATTGACGGTTGTGACCGGCGAGACGGGCACGGGCAAGACGCTCATGCTCGGAGCGCTAAGGCTCCTCATGGGAGCGCCAGCGCCCAAGGGCATGATCGGTCCCCACGCAGACAGCCTGGACGTATCTGCTGTGCTGTCTAGCGACGGAACTGAGACTGTGGTTCGACGTACGGTCTCAGAGAGTCGGTCGAGAGCGTACCTCGATGGAGCGATCGTGACCGCCGGCACCCTTGCGACATCCGTCGCTGGGGACATCGCGATTGTCGGGCAGCACGACCAGCACACCATCACAAGCTCTGGCGGCGTTCGTGCCCTTCTCGACCGACGTCTCTCCGCCTCGGGCAGGCGCCACCTGAAGGCCTATGGCGCCTCATGGAACGCATATGCCGCACTCCTTGATGAGAGCAAAGAGCTGGGTGGCGACTTGAGAGCTCTCGAGCGTGAGGCCGAAATGCTGGCATTCCACATCGAAGAGATTGCGGAGGCCGGCTTTGTCGTCGGGGAGGAATCGACGTTGCGGACTGCGGTCACGAAACTGCGGAGTGCCGAGTCCCTGACAGAAGATGTCGCCAACACCCTCAATGCCCTCGGAGATGAAGGCGCACAGGGTCAGATCGACGAGGCGGCCAAGCTGTTGCGCAGAGCAAGCAATGTGGACGCCGATCTGGACAGCATCGCGACGAGAGTCGACGAAGTCATCGGAGAGATCGGGACGGTCATTGGTGATCTCGTGCGGTATACCACCGAGCTCCAATCGGATTCCGCCACACTCGCCACAACCGAAGAGCGCCTGGCTCTTCTTGCAACGATGAAACGAAAGTATGGCGACTCGATCGAGGACATCGTCACGTTTCACAAGGACGCAGAAAAGAGGCGAGGTGATCTGTCAGAGATGTTGGCCTCCGCAGCTGACATCGAAGAGAGGATTGCGGTAGCCAGAGACGCTCTGGTCTCGAGTGGAAAGCAGCTCGCCTCAAGCAGAAGGAAGTGCGCTGAGCGTATTGCCGTGGACGCAGTTGCACATTTGAAAGACCTTGGGTTCACCGATCCGGTGGTTGTTGTCGGAGTACAGGACTCGGAGCCGACAGCAAATGGAGCCGACGACGTCTCTCTTCTCTTCGCGTCGGATGCATCGTTGAACGCCGGGCCCGTTTCTTCGGTCGCTTCCGGCGGCGAACTGAGCAGGTTGGTTCTGGCGCTGACGTTGGCTGCAGGCGGAGCCGAAGCCTCGGTCGTGGCCTTCGATGAGATCGATGCGGGTATCGGAGGAACAACGGCCTTGGCGATGGGTGCCAAGCTTGCGGCTCTTGCGAAAGATCGGCAGGTCATCTGCGTGACGCATCTCCCACAAGTTGCCGCTCACGGCACAACTCACCTAGTCGTTCGCCGTGAGGCGAACACAGCTCGGGTGGACGTCGTGGCGGGTGACGCGCGAGTCGGTGAAATCGCACGAATGCTTGCCGGCCTCGGCGAGCTTGACGCAGCACAGGTTCACGCCGCTGAACTCCTCGAGCGGTCTTCCAACGCAACCTGAGTCGACACCAGATCGAATCCAAATACAGGAACTTCGGTGTCGGTCGCTTTGCTGGTATCATCCCATCTTCCGAGGCGGAGGAACTGTGTGACGAAACACGTGTTCGTAACCGGCGGGGTGACATCAAGCCTTGGCAAAGGCATCACCTCGGCGTCGCTCGGTCGACTCCTCAAAGCCAGGGGCTACCGAGTAGTCCTCCAGAAGCTCGACCCCTACATCAATGTTGACCCTGGCACGATGAACCCGTTCGAGCATGGCGAGGTGTATGTCACCGATGACGGCGGTGAAACTGATCTCGACCTCGGACACTATGAACGGTTCGTCGGGGAGTCACTCTCTCGGGATTCGAATGTCACCACTGGCTCGATCTACAAGTCGGTGATCAGCAAGGAACGTCGGGGCGACTACCTCGGTGCGACCGTCCAGGTCATCCCACACATCACAAACGAGATCAAGGCGCGCATCCGCAAGCTCGGTCAGAGGGATGATGTCGATGTCATCATCACGGAAGTGGGCGGCACCGTAGGCGATATCGAATCGCTGCCATTCCTCGAAGCCATCAGGCAGATGCGCAAAGACGTGGGGTTCGACAACACCTGCTACATCCACGTCACGCTCGTGCCGTACCTCCACACCTCGGAAGAACTCAAAACGAAACCCACGCAACACTCTGTCGCGGAACTGCGTTCACGTGGCATCTTGCCGGAGGTCATCGTCCTTCGGTCGGATCGGCCCGTTGACGACGCGGTACGTCGAAAGATCAGCCTGTTTTGCGACGTGGCACCTGATGCAGTGATCAACGCCATTGACGTACCCAACATCTATGCCGTTCCCCTCGCACTGCACGAAGCTGGAATCGATGACGTAGTCTGCCGCGAGCTTGGCCTCGACGGCCCCGAGCCTGACCTCGATGGTTGGCGCCAGATGGTCGAAGCCATGTCGGCGAGCACCAAAGAGGTCACGATCGGCATCGTCGGCAAATACACCGACCTGCCTGACGCTTACCTATCGGTAGTCGAGTCAATCCGGCATGCCGCTCCTGGAGCAGGCGTGCGTCCCGTTATTAAATGGATCTCGGCGGACTCCGTCGATGGACTCCTCGCAGACTCATATCTCGCCGACCTCGATGGCATTCTCGTCCCTGGTGGTTTCGGTTCCCGCGGTGTCGAAGGCAAGATTCAAGCAATTCGCTACGCACGGGAACATGGGATCCCCTTCCTTGGACTGTGTCTTGGCCTGCAATCTGCTGTCATCGAGTTCGCACGGCATGCGCTCAATCTCCCGAACGCAAACTCGACGGAATTCGAACCGATGACGCCGGATCCAGTCATCGATCTCATGGAGACGCAGAAGGACGTCGAGGACAAGGGCGGCACCATGCGCCTCGGTCTCTATCCAGCGAAACTTGCGGAGGGCTCGATGGTTCGACGCCTTTACGGATCTGAGGTCGTCTATGAACGTCATCGTCATCGATGGGAAGTGAACAACGCATACCGTTCCCAGTTGGAAGCAGCCGGGCTTGCGATGTCCGGCGTCTCACCAGACGACAGACTCGTCGAATTCATTGAGCTCCCATCCCACCCGTACTTCGTGGCGACGCAAGCGCACCCAGAGCTCGTCTCGCGTCCCGACCGGCCCCACCCTCTCTTTGTCGGTTTCGTCCAGGCAGCAGCGAATCTCGCGAACGATGAAGCTGCAGCGGTCGATGACAAAGTGGCTTCCGAATCGCGGTGAATCCCGGGGGCGACTTTCGGATCATGTCGCAGACGACCGTCGGCAACTATGCATTCTTGTCAGTGGACCGTTGCAGGCTCGTGACGCCGGATGGCCCTGTCGTTGACCGGATCGTGATCAGGCATCCAGGTGCGGTCGCGGTCGTCCCGGTCATCGGTGACGATGTCGTGCTCATCGAGCAGTATCGGGTGGCTGTCGATGCCTACGTGGTCGAGATACCCGCGGGCAAGCTCGATCCAGGCGACGTCACGGTCGAGGCAGCCGCAGCCAGGGAACTTGAGGAAGAGACGGGGTATTCGGCAGGCAGTTTTACACATCTGACCACCATCTTGACCGCAGTCGGGTTCTCCGACGAACGCATCTCGATCCTGCTGGCTGAAGGCCTTGAACCGGGCGACGCTGCTCCCGCTGGAGCCGAGGAACGCTCGGCAAGGGTCAAGCGCGTTCCTCTGGCTGTCGCCGTGGCATCGGTCGTCGCCGGTGAAATCACGGACTCCAAGACCATTGCGGGCATCATGATTGCCGATGCACACCGACGCGCTACCTGAACACGCCCACGACTTTCTCGCATCACTCGGTGCCGAACGTGGGCTTTCCGCGAATACCACGTCTGCGTATCGCAGGGATCTTGTTCAATACCGCGCGACGATCGACCAACGTGGCGGGAGTGCTGACTCTGCTGCGATTCAGGCGCACCTTGAAATCCTCCGGGATGAAGGACTCGTCCCGAGTTCGATAGCTCGAAAGCTTGCCTCCATTCGAACGTATCACCGGTTTCTTGTGGTTGAGGGGCTCAGAGACGATGACCCTTCTGCAGCCATCGAGAACCAAGGTCGAAGTGTCTCGCTACCGAAGGCACTTGAAGTCGACGAGGTCGTTTCGATTCTCGAGCACCCTGACGCCTCGACGGAACTCGGCGCCAGAGATCGAGCGATCCTCGAAGTCCTGTATGCGACCGGGTGCAGGGTGTCGGAGCTCACCGCGACTGACCTGCACGATGTCGATATGGAGACGCGATCTGTGCTCGTCACTGGCAAGGGCAACAAACAGCGCCTCGTACCCCTTGGATCGTTCGCGGTCGTGGCTTTGGAGGCCTGGCTTCCCGCCAGGCTGGTCCTACGACGGCCTGGTAGGGATACCGGTGCTCTCTTTCTCACGGTCCGCGGCAACCGGATATCTCGCCAGTCTGTGTGGCGCATCGTGCGCCGTCACGGAACAGCGGCAGGGATTGCGGAGGACAGACTTTCTCCGCACGTCTTTCGCCATTCTGCGGCTACCCACATGGTCGAAGGTGGAGCAGATCTTCGGACAGTGCAAGAGATGCTTGGCCACGCCAGCCTCTCCACCACACAGATCTACACAAAGGTGTCTCCAGAGCATCTCAGGGAGATTCTGATCACGAGTCACCCCAGAGGGAGCTAGCAACGTTCGTCCGAGCGACCTGTACCATCGGTTGAGACCAACACGCTCCGATCGCCCTCGACGGGTGGGATAGGCGAGGAACCCATGACTTCTGTCGATCTCGACCAGGCGAGAAAGACGCTCACTGACGAGCGCCACACACTCGTCCACCAGCTCAGCGAGCTCGGTGCGGATGAATCCGGTGAACTGACAGGCGAGATGGATTTCGGTGACGCCTTCGCCGACGCCGGCGCAGCCACGGCCGAACGCACTGAGGTGCTCGGTCTTATCGAAGCCCTCAAGACCCAGCTGTCTGAGGTCGATGCTGCGCTGTCAAAAGTCAACGATGGCTCCTATGGCTCGTGCGTCGACTGTGGCAAGGACATCGGCGTCGAACGGCTGGAGTTCCGACCGAACTCCATCAGATGCGTCTCATGCAAGGCATTGGTCCACTGATTCAGTGCTGCACCTGATCCGTCGGTTCTTCGGCCATCTCTCTGCCAGGCCGCTGAATGAAGCAGAGCTACGGACGGTCCGAGCAGTCCTTCCCCAATCAGCGTACGAGCTATTCCTCTCGATGTCCTCGGCTGATCAGCGGCATGCTGTCGATGTATTTGAACGAACAGGTCACCGCGCGGATCTCGCGCAGAGTGCCCTGCTGCACGACATTGGCAAGCGGAACGGATTGCAGAGTGCTGTTGCGCGATCACTCGCCACAGTCGCCATCTGGCTACGCATCCCACTCGGTGGGCGATGGGCGGCTTACCGTGACCATGGACCGCTTGGCGCCGAGGTTCTCAGACGAATCGGTGCGGACGCGTTGGCAGTCGCTTTCGCCGAGTATCACCCAGGCGGCCCCCCGGAGGGATTCGATGCTCGAGACTGGGCACTGCTGCTTGATGCAGACAATGTTTGACCATTCGAGTCGCTTTGAGCCTGAAACACGCAGTCAGAGGTCACCAAGGCAATACCATGGCTTCCGATGTCTTTTGAAGTGAAAACACGGGTGTTCGAGGGTCCCCTCGATCTTCTCCTCCAGCTCATAACCTCGCACCAATTGGCGATCACAGAACTGAGCCTCGTTGGGATTGTCAACGAGTACCTCAGGTTCCTCGACGATATGGACGACCTCGATCTCGAGGTTGCCAGCGAGTTCCTCCTCATCGCAGCAACTCTGATCCAGATCAAGGCCAGACACCTGCTCCCTGAGGACGAACCTGTCGATCTTGACGAGGAACTCGAACTGGCAGAAGAACGAGATCGCTTGCTAGCCAGGCTCCTTGCATGCCTGACTTTCAAGGATGTTGCCGCCGTTCTTCGACACCGCTACGAGGCCGCCGACCGCCATCTCCCGAGGCTCGTTGGGCTCGAAGGCATCGGGGCGGACCTGAAGCCCGAGGTCGTCATGCCCGTCGATGCTGCGGGACTTGCAGCGATCGCGGAACGGGTCTTCACGATGCCCCTTGTCGAGCCAGGAGTGGATCACCTCGACCTCAGTCTTCCCTCAGTGCAAGACGCCATGATCGATCTTCAGGGGCGCATGGCGTCGGTCGTAACAGCGGACTTCGAGGAAGTCGTTGCGCATTGTGAATCTGACGCAGAGGTGGTCGCGTATTTCCTCGCACTCCTTGAACTCGCGAGGTGGGGCATCGTACGAGTCAGTCAACAAGATTCGGCGAGCCGCATTGACATCCACTATGACGAGGGTGCGGCTGATCAACGGTTCCGAGCGGTGTTGGGGCAGGAAGGCGCAGCATGACTGACCTAGCGAGGATTCTTGAAGCGATCCTGTTCGTTGCGGAGGAACCGGTGTCGGCTGAAGAACTCGCCGAGGTCGCGGAGGAACCGCTCGCCGCCGTAACGGATGCGCTCGGTGAATTGGGAGACGAACTCGATGCCAACCATGGACTTGTGCTCCGCAATGTCGCCGGAGGATGGCGGCTCTACACGGACATCGACGCTCTCCCGTTCCTTGAGAAGTACGCAACATCGGACCGAGCGCGCAAGCTGTCTGGCGCGGCGATGGAAGTCCTCTCAGTTGTCGCCTACAAACAACCGGTTTCTCGCGGTCAAGTCACCGAGATCCGCGGCGTCGACTCTGATCGGTCGCTCAAGAACCTCGAACGGCGAGGTCTCATCCGCGAGGTAGGAACAGCACCCGGTCCTGGGCAGGCCATTCTGTATGGCACCACGGCGCTGTTCCTTGAGAAGATGGGCGTGGCTGCCTTGGCGGATCTACCTCCGTTGGCAGACCATGTCCCTCCGGCGCAGATCGTCGAGACACTCGAAATGCCGATGAGACCGGAGTCATCATCGAACGACTCAACAAGCTGATCGCACGGTCGGGTGTCGCGTCTCGTCGCAAGGCCGACGTGCTCATTGAGCGCGGACGGGTGACGGTCGACGGGGAGAAGGCTCGGATCGGCGATCGGATCGACCCGCTGGCGTCCGTCGTGGCCATCGACGGCG
>Ga0070726_10004426_pt1 | contig 11207 bp, 8 predicted proteins | sample tdAd471_FD_67275 | JGI IMG/M metagenome (GOLD analysis project Ga0070726, IMG submission 67275) | Marine sediment microbial communities from the Atlantic coast under amendment with organic carbon and nitrate - tdAd47.1 | ecosystem: Environmental > Aquatic > Marine > Coastal > Sediment | place...
CCATGGGGATGATCAGCCCGCTGACGCGGCGAAAGAGCAGCAGCAGCGCAAGGCCTCCGACCATCCCCGCCATCCGTCGCATCCGCGGCGCGTCCTCTCGCGCCATGCGCATGAACGTGTCCGTCAGGACGGGCACCCCAAAGAGGTACACCTCGTGATCCCCCTTGCTGTGGCGCTCTGCCAGGTCGCGTGCTGCGCGCGCGATCCCGCCCGCATCGCGATTGGTGCCTTCTGCGAGCGGCTTGAGGAAGGCCACGGCCATGGCGGTGTCGAGGTCGTCGGACACGATGCTTCCGACGAGGGTCGGGTGCTTGCGAACCAGGCGCTCTCGCTCCGCCACGAAGGACGGCGAGAGTTCCTCGTCGATGGGAAACACCGCCTCGATCTCGAACTGCTCCTCGTCGGCCTGCACCAACTTGAAGTTGGCGAGGGAGTCGACCCGGATCACGTCGGGCAGCTGCCACAGCTCCTCGGTGATGGCTCGAAGCGTCTCGGCCGACTCGACATCGAAGATCCCCGATGGACTGTGAAGTGCCACGACGACGGTCTCGTCGCTCCCGAACCGCTCCGTGAACCGATCGAACTCCACCCGGTTGGGGTCGTCCTCGAAGAAAAAGGCGGTGTAGGTGAAGTTCGGCTTGATGTAGTTCCAGCCCGGGTAGGCCGCCGCCACGACAAGGCAACCCACCAGGAAGAGGAGGAACGGATGGTCGGTCGCGAAGCGGCCCCACCACGATGAGATCCGAGCTCCCGTGCTTTCATGCTGACTCATCTCGTCCTACCTCGGGGTCAGAAGTGTCGACTCAGCAGCAGATTCGCGAAGCGAAGGTTGCGTAGTGCTTGTAGACCGGTCTGCGGGCCCTCCGGCCCTGGCTGCGGAGCGAATACGGACCGAGCACTCGCCGCGATCGTCCAGTGCTCGTTCAGTCGTTGACCATACCGAATACCAGTGAACGCTTCGTCGCCCGTCTCTAGATCGATGGTGGCCAGTAGCACCAAGGAGCGATCTCGGGAGTCGTTGAATGCGAGTCGTGCCCCCAACAGCACGTCGCGCTGGAAGGGCGTCAATGAGGCGCGAATCGCGAAGTCGTCTGGCCCTTCCAGCACGATGACCTGGCCCTCAGCGAGCGCCGCGACCGTATACCGACCCAGGCCAAAGCTGTACTCGACGCCAGCCGCAAGCGCCACGTGGTCGCGATTCGGCAGGTCGGACAGGTAGCCCGGCGCTCCGTCCGGCATCCCGAACCGACGCCAGGCCGCCTCCCCCTTCAGCACGGTGGCCCCGACAGCTTGGTTGTAGTTGAACCCAACGTGGTTCACCGGGAGACTCAGCAGCTGCTGCTGTGGCTCGCCGGGAGCCTGCACAACCACGGTTTGCTGGCGGTCTTGATGGCGTAGGAACTGGACGGCCAGATCCACGGGACCATACGTCTGCTCCAGGTTCAGCCCCCACTGCAAGCCGTACCTCTGTGTCGTAGCGACGCCCGACCATTGCAGGAACAGAGGCTGGCCTAGCTCTCTGCCAGGGCGAGCCGTGAACCGCGACCTTGGCGAGGCAGTCCTAGGTGCCGTGTACCAAGGCATCAAGAACGCCGTGATGGCACCCTTCGGGATGTTTGCCTTGCCCGACAGCATCGGCTCACCGATCTTCGCTGGGTTCTCGATCTCGGAGTCGAGGAAGCGGGCATTCACCACATCGGCGGGGTGAAAGGTGTCGAGACGGGACGTGTTGAGCGTGACCGCCCCCGCCACGACCTGGAAGTCACCTTGGCGCCATGCGACAAAGAGTTCCTCCACGAAGAGCGCATCACGGCGAGGATCGGTGACATCCACCAGCCCATAGACGCGAGCACGCTCTCGCCAGTCTCCATGCTCGACGTTGACCTGAAGCCTCGCATCCAAACCCGTGTTGACGTCTTGCGTCTCGGGGTTGCTGTCGGGCAAGAATGCGCGCGTGAACGACCCCACGTGGCCCTTGTCTTCGAACTGAACCGCGCGCTCGGGGAGACCCGGGCGCCCAGCAGGGGAGTCAGGAGCTGGCACAGCAACGAAGGCGACTTTGGCTGTGCTTTCCTCATCGCCACTGACGGCACGAGCCTCGGCCCGCAATCGGCCCATCGGCGCCGCGGAGGGATCGAACCGGGCCCTCAGGACCCACGTACGGGGCAGACCACCGTCGAGCGTTCCCTCCCAGAAGGGGCCCTCGCCGACCTCGGATGCCGGGGCGCCGAGCGCGTCGGGGAACGACAGCCATTCGTCGAAAGCGAGGCCGTCTGGTAGCTCGAGCGACATCGCCACCGGAGTCGGCACATCGCCTCGAGGCCGAGCGTGGATCACGTAGGTGACGATGCCATCGCGCTTCACAGTCGGAGATGGCGCCACCATCAGCTCGACGTCTAGCCCCCCTCCGCTGTCGTCCCCTCGGTCGAGCCTCGGCGGGATCCAGGGCGGCGCCTTGCTGCGCTTCAGCCCAGCCTGCACGGGCATGACATCGAGGTCGCGCCCCTGCGCCACGCAGACGAGCCCCACCCTCTCAGGTGCAGCGCCGAGCCTGGCGAACCCCGTCGAGACCCTCATGTTGGGGACCTCCGGTTCGCCTCCGCGCACCGGCAGCTCGTAGTCGGGCCACGTTCCGCCATGTTCTTGCTTGTAGGCATAGCTACCGCGCAGCGACACCGTCACGATCTCGCCGATCCCAAGCTCCAGCTGAGTGGGAAACGAGAGGCGGTGGATGGTCGCCTGACCGCTTCGCACGTAGTCATGCAGCTCACCCCGCACGGTGCCCGCGACCACGATCTCGAGGCCCGACACGTCGGCGGGGCCCGCGCCGATGTTCCGAAGCTCGACAGCCGACACGGCGGCCCCACGCATCTCGACTGCCTCCACTCGGACGACACCCTCACCCTCGCAGAACGACGCGCCCCGCGCGTCTAGCGACACAAGCAAGGCCCCGGCCGCCAGGACGGCTCGCCTGCTCACGGGACGGGCCTGGGACGGGCAACGTCGATCATGCCCCCTCAGAGGGACGGCCGACGAAGTCTGCGATGGGCCGATCGATGAGGAACCGTGGCTTCGACTGCGCGTGCTGCGGCTCGCAGTGCGACCACACGGGATGGTCCGGGGGCAGCAGCTCCTGACGGATCTTCGCCATCCGCCCCTCCGCGTGGAAGCCCCGGTAGGTGTCGTTGGCATCGCGGACGAACCGGTGAATGCTCTCCAGGTCGTCGGCGGAGAGCAGGCTGGTGGTGTAGAGCACCAAGGCTCGCCCGTCGGGGCCAGGCCCGAAGACCTGCTTGACTCGGGGGGGCCGCGCGGTCGCAGCGAGCGCGCCGGTGAGCTCGCTCTCCGAGAAGGTCGTGACTCCCAAGCTGATCTCTCGGCCGACTCGCCCCACGAACCGTAGCGTCGGGGTGCGATGAAACCAGCCCGTGCATTCCACCACGTCACCGATGCGGTACCGCACCAGCCCCATCTTGGTGGTCATCAAGACTTCGTAGCGTCGACCGACCTCGAGCTCCCACGCCTTGAGGACCTCATCTGGGCGCCCCTGTGCACCGAGCTCGAGAAACTCGTGCACGACCGAGCCAGGGTGAATGGGCCCACCGATCCCGTCCGGATCGATGGGATTGGCGATAGGCCCCTCCGACGCAGCGTAGGTGAAGTCGACCAGCTGGCATCCCGGCACTGCAGTCGTCAACAACATCCTCGCTTGAAGCCCAGCGGTGGCCGAGCGCCAGGTGTGAATGACCCGAAGCTGGGGCCACAGCGTCGCCAGGGAGAGGGGGGCGGGGTCGAGGAGGACCTCCCGAAGATAGTCGAGTCGAGTGGGCGTCACCGCGGGAGCTGGCAGACCTTCAGGGGGCGACCCGGACCCGTCGAGGACCGACAGATAGCGCTCCCGCCCCTTCTCCAGTTGATCGACGAGGACCAAGACGTGGTCGCAGCTCACGGCCCGGATGCCACCCAAGTCGGCCGCCGCAGCGTACAACGGCATCCACGTCGTGAAGGCCTCCTTCGAGTAGTCTATGGAACGCGGGTAGACCGGGTTGGAATCAGGCCCCAACAAGTTCGACGCGTAGCCGGTGGGGCTCCCGCTGGGCGCGAGCACACGGGGACTGGTCGCCACCAAGGCGAGCAGAGGGCCGCGCCCCTTGCGACGGGCGATGGCCTCGAACACTGGCAAGGTGAGGTCAGAACCCTCTCGGTGCTGGTCGATGAACGCCTGCGTCCACGGGAAGCGCTTCTGTCGCCCAGAACTCCCGGAACTGAGCGCCCACAGGACGACGGGCGCTCCCGAGAGTGCCGACTGGCCCGACGCCCAGGTCGCCTCGACCGCTTCCGCGTAGTCGCTGTAGACCGTCGGCTCGTGGGCCTCGATGGCCGGGGCAGCGCCGCCATGACGGGCGCGCCAGAAAGGCGCCTCGTCGAGAAGGGCCTTGGTCTCGGACCACACTTTGGCCTGCGCCTCGGCAGGCGCCTTGCAGGCTTCGACCAGCTGCGGCCATCGGCGAGCCGAACGCGCCAGCTCCTGCAGCGGCCCGCTCACGAAGCCAACCGAGGGATGCCGTACAAGGATTCCGCGTTCCCGTGCAGCACCTTCGCGAGGGTCGCGTCGTCGAGCCCCGCACCCATCACGGCAGCCCGCGTCTCTTCCATGGACCCGAACGGGTAGTCGGCAGCGAACAGCACGCGGCTCGGCCCCATCACGTCGATGCAGAACCGAAGGCTCTTGTGACCCAGCTCGTGGTTCATCAGCCCACTCGTCGTCACGTAGAAGTGCTCCCGAAACGTCTCGCTCGGCGGTCGGGCCAATCCGAAGCCGAGGCGACCCGCCCAGTCCATCCGCTCCAACACCAGCGGAACACCCTCCCCGAGATGCCCCAACACGACCCGCAGCCCTGGGTGCCGCTCGAACACACCCGTGACAATCAGCCGCGCGACGTGCAAGCTGGCCTCCATGTGAAAGCCCCAGAACGCCTCGCTGATGCGCGGGTGGCCGTCTTGAAGTGCCCCGGGCTGGGCACCCTCAGAGGCTGGCCCACTGCACACCAACAGCGGGAAGGCCATGTGGGGCGGACATCTCGGGTGCAGATACAAGGGGATTCCTCGCGCTTCCAGCACCTCGAAGATGGGCGTATATCTTACATGGTCCAGGTACTCCCCGTGCGTGTGGGAGTTCACGAGAACACCATGCATCCCCAAGCTACCCACGGCACGTTCGATCTCCAAGGCGGCCGCTTCGGGGTCATGCGGCGCGAAGCATGCGAGCCCGCCAAATCGGTCGGGCCGGCGTGCCACTACCTCTGCCAACTGGTCGTTGGCATCCTGGGCCAGCTCGATGGCTTGCTCCGTCTGGAAGGACTGCACGCCTGGGGCCATCAGCGACAGCAGTGCCATGTCGACCCCTGCGTCGTCCATCCGCTTCAAGCGATGGTCGTAGATGTCGGTGAGGATGGTGCGGAAGCGTGGAATGGCGCCCACCATCATGCGAAGCTGCCGAAGGTCTCTGTCGGTCGCCGCAACGTCGTCAGGGAGGGCAAGCAGCGCCTCCGCGAGCGAATCGGTGAGAAAGGCCTCCTCGATGGCTATGCATCGCACGCCGCCCCCCTCACGTTAGGTCCGAGACATGGCTGTCGACGGTCATCCGCTCGAACAGCAGGCGAAGGGTCGTGAGGTGCCGCGCGATGTCGTTCTCGTCGTAGAGCGCCGCCTGCCCCACCACCTTCAGACCGATGAAGCTCCCGAGCCTGACGACCACCGTCGCGAGGTGCGGAGGACTGACCTTTGGCTGCCAGAGCGCCTCTGCGAACACCTCGATCCCCGGCAGCGGTGGGTCGTACGTGACCTCGTTCACTTCTAGGCTCGGCGCGTTGATGACCACGCCAGCGAGGGGGTGCTCGAAGACATCGTCGATGTCGAACACGAGACGCCCCGGCACAGGGCTCAACAGGTGCTGCGTCTGGTTCGTGACCTGCCTCACCAGGTCCCGCACAGCAGGATTGCCGCGCAGGTCGATGCGGAGTGGAACCCTTGATCCGAATTTTCCCACCAGCTCGGACACCTCCGGTGCGACCCGGGCCGCCACGGGCGCGATCATCACCACCTCATCGGCGCCTGTCTCGCGATGCAGCATGACAGCTGTTGCCGCCGTGGTGAGGGCAAAGTGCGTGGCGCCAAGGTCCTCACACAGCTGCAGGAACCGCGCGCTGGCGTCGTCGGGCAGGCGATAGAACCTGCCATGAGCTCGGGCGGTGCACGGCATGCCAGGCACGCGACGAGGAAGCCGTAGAGGCTTCGCATCGGCGATCCGAGCCCTAGCCGCCTCCACGGCTCGAGATCCCGTATCGGACCGCCAATACTCTCGCTCCCAGGCGACGAAGTCTGCATAGGAAACCGGGAGGTCAGGAAGCTCGACGGGCCGCCCAGTGGCCACCGCGCGGTAGTGGGCGAGGAACTGCTTGACGAGAAGGTAGCCCCCGGTTGCATCGTGAACCAGGTGATGCCAACAAAGCACCAGCGTGTGGTCGGCAGAACTTCTCCGCAGCAACCATGCAGACACCAAGGGCTGCCCGTCGAGCAAGAAGGGAACCCCCATGATGTCGCGATAGGCACGCTCGAGCGCCGCTTCGCCATGCCCATCGAAGTCGAGGACACGAAGTGGAATGTCTTCGGGAGCGCAACTGGACAGCACCTTCTCTCCCCGCACAGCCACCAATCGAAGGGCAGCTTGACGGGCTGCGAACGCATCGAGGGCCGCTCGCGCCAGGCCCACGTCGAGTGGCCCTTCGATTCGCACGCGAACGCCGGAGGTAAAGGTCGGAGAAGGTTCCCGCTTAGCCTCCCAGGACAACAACGTTTCCTGCGCAAAACTGGGTGGCCCGACAGGTGCACCCGTCGCCTTCAGGATGACGCGCTGCGCCGACTCGTCGGCCTCGTCCGACCCTCCCCCGATGTGAGCCACCAGCAGCTCGATCGACGGATACTCGAGCACGGCCAGCAAAGAAAACGACTCGTCACCGGTGAGCTCACGCACGTGGTCGGCCAGCGCAACGATGTCGAACGAGTCGAGCCCAAGCTCGCCAAATGGCGTGGCGGCCTCGATACCTGACCGACCTGTGCGCTCTTCGACCCAGGCCAACAGTCCGTCGGCCAGGCCATCGGACCCAGGCCCATCATCTACGCTTGCGTGTCGCGCAAGTTCCTCAACAGTCGGGTGCGAGAACACCTCGAGAATCGACAGTTCAGGCATGCCAGCAAAGTCGCGAAGTGCGTCGACGAGTGCGACGATATCGAAGGAGTCGAGGCCCGCCTCCATGAAGGAAGACGCCTGGCTGACGTCCGCCCCTGAGCGCTCCTCGATCCAGGAAACGAGAAAGGCCACTGTGTCGGATGTAGAAGGCATCCCATCCCCCAAAAGCGCGCGCTGCAGATCGTGCGGCTATTTGCTGGGGATGTCAATATCCGTGTCGAGTGTGGCAGGGGCTCCTGGGAAAACCGAGCTATGCATGAGCGCTTCGCCTCCGAACCTGGCCCGTTCGACAACAACACATCCTATGGCTCCGCCCGCGCATCGTCGCCCAACCTCTCCGACAGCTGGTCCAGCCGCCACTCCGTACGGTCGCCTGTCCCCTCGCCGCCCGTGCCATCGTCGACAGCAAACAACACAAACCTCGCGTCCGGCTCGCCATCTTCCCGGAAGATCGACTGGGTCATGCTGATGTTCGCGTCGTCGAGCTGCTCCTCTGCCCAGGCGCCGACCTCGTCACCCACAGGTCGACCCCACTCCAGGGTGTCGTCGTCGCCCGTGTAGTGCAGAGCCACGATGCAGGGGAACTCGTAGCAGTCGACCTCCTGCACGCCGAAGCCGTCCAGCTCGTCGAGTCGGGTCGCAAGCTCGTCACGGATTCGCTCCTCCCGCAAGGCATCCGACACCTCGTCAGGCCACTCCGACGGCTCTCCTTGCTCGGCCTTGAGCTGCCCGCGGGTGATGGCCGCACCGAAGCGCTCCGTGGCGAGCTCGCCCTCGATGGTCGCCAGCTCGGCCTGCAGCGCCTCCACCCGTGCCTCCAGCGCCGCATCCCGCGCGGGCCCTGGCCCAGGAAGGGCGGCCACCGCAGGCACTCCGCCCCGCACATGGTGGGGCGCACCGGGGGTGACGGTCACTGGCACCTCGCCCTCGTGAGCGTGGACGCGCGCCGTTCCTTCGTAGACAGTGACGGTGACGGCGACACCGGCGAGGCCGGCGAGGATGGCTGTGCGATTCATGGGGTCCTCCGGGAAGGTGTGCTGCTCTCCACGCACCGCCGGGCCCACAGGTTCCACGGAAATCAACGCACGCCCGTCGAGGTCGATCGAGACATCCCCCGCCATCAGCGACATCTGCCCGTCGAGCAGGGTCTCCCCAGAGCCCACGATCAGCTCGGGGGACCCCGATCCCAGCGACAGCCATGCCATCAGCACCGCCGCGACGCCCGCGACGGCAGCAGCCCAGCCCCAGGACCGGTTCGCCGGCACCGGACGAATCCACACGGGTGGGGCCAGCAGCTCGGGATGGTCGGGAGGCAGGGCGTCGAGGTCGGCCAGCAGCTGCTGCATCTCGGCCCACGCCCGGGCCACCTCGGGCTCGGTGTCGATGCGGGCGCGAAGGGCCGCGGCCTCCTCCGGCGACAAGTCACCGGCTGCGAGGGCCGACAGCGACTCGTCGAGGGATGGGCTCATGGGACTCTCCGGAGGGCGACGGCCAAAGCGGCGCGGCCTCGATGCAGGCGGGACTTGATGGTGCCGACAGCCACGCCCTCTCGGGCCGCCAGGTCGGTGAGGGCCATGCCCTTGAGGTGATGCGCGACCACCACGGCTCGCTGCGCCTCGGGAAGCTCCGCGACGGCCCCCGCCAGGCGCTCCCGTCGAAGGCGCTCGTCGAGCTGTTCGTCGACGCCGGGCCCGCCCTGGGGCAGGTCGTCGACAGGTTGTGGTGGACCTCGCACCACGCGCCGTCGGTGGCGGTCGACGAGGTGCCGACGGGTGACGACGGACAGCCAGCGCGCGAAGGGGGCTGCGCCGTCTGGGTCGAAGCTCGGCAGCGCGCGAAACACGCGCTCCCACACGGACTGGTAGGCATCGTCCGGGTCGACGGCGAGGCGCCGACAAAGGCCGTACACGGAACGGCCGTGGGCCTGCACCAGAGCCTGGCGTGCGTCAGGGTCGCCGCGAACCGCGGCGCGAACGAGGGGAGAGCTCATGCCGAGTCCACACGCACGAGGGGGGCCAGAGGTTCCCATGGATCGTGAAGGGAGCGTTTGCTGTTACGATCCTGGCCCGCCCCCTCTCCGCCCCGGACCCACCATGCGCCGCCTCGCCACCTTCCTCGTCGTCACCGTCGCCACAGCCGTCGCCACCCTCTACTGGCTGCACGACGGCGACCTTCGCGCCGCCGCCGAGCCCGTCGTGGCCGAGTGGAACACCGCCGTGCTCCTCCAGGATGCCGGCCTCGAAGGGCTGCCTGGCCTCCCCCCCGTCACGGTCGACGCACCGAGCAACGAGTTGCCCGCGGAGCAGGCCGCGGAGTAACAGGCCGACATGCTCCTCCTGATGGCCATCGCCTGCCGCTCGCCGATGTACCCGCCGGTCCCCACCGATGGCGATCCGCGCAAGGCCTACACCGCCTTCCTGCAGCACGTCGTCACCGAAGACGGCTACGTCGACTACAACGCCGTCGAGGCCAACCGCACCCCCCTCGACCGCATGGTCGCCTGGATCGCTTCCGAGGAGTCCTACAAGGGAAAGAAGGCGCGGCACCGGCACGCCTACTGGCTCAACGCCTACAACACCCTGGTGCTTTTCCAGGTCATGGAGCGTGACAGGCCCAGCAGCGTGCTCGAGCCCGACGGTTGGCTCCCCTTCGAAGGCTCTGCCTTCTTCATGGAGACGACCTTCGACGTCGGTGGCAACCGCTACAGCCTCGCCGAGATCGAGCACGAGCGCATCCGCCACATGGAGCTCGACTTCCGCGACCACGCCGCGATGAACTGCGCATCGATGAGCTGCCCGCCCCTGCGCAACGAGCTGTACAAGACCGACCAGCTCCAGGCACAGCTCCGCGAGCAAATGGAGCGGTGGGTGATGGACGACAACCGAGGCGTCCGCATCGAAGACGGCGTGGGGGTCTTCAACCCCATCTTCGACTGGTTCCAACGCGACTTCGTGTTCACGAGCGCGGGCATGTCGATCTGCGAGATCGCGGCGACCTACAGCGAAGGCGACAAGAAGGCCCAGCTCGAAGCGCTCGTCGAAGCAGGTTGCCCCCATCGTTTCTTCGACTACGATTGGTCGCTCAACGACATCTCGCGGTAGAAGGGGGGGCGCTCTGGTAGGGTCGGGGCGGGAGGAATCTTCACCCTCGATGGGAGCGCTCGACCGAGCACGACCCACGGGACGCTGTGTGCGCGGCGCCATCGCCGACCAGGTCGAGCTGGCCGACGGAGACACTCGCTACACCGCCCTGGTCTATGCGGACGACTACCGCGACGATCCAGCCTTGGCGGCCATCACCGCCGCACCGGGGCTGGTAGCTCGGGGTGAGGGTGTCTTCGTGTACCGCGCGTCCGGTCGCACGGCGCGGGAGCTCGCCGTGGTGCTCGCCGAAGACGGCGGCGCGGGGGTTCGTGCAGCGCTGCAGCTGCTGGTAGCAGCAGCCGGCGCCCTGGCCGGCGAGCGCCACGGGAACCTGAGTCCGTGGCATGTGCTGGTCGAGGCCGGGGGCGTGGTCCATCTGGTGGGAGGCGGTCTGCCGCCCATCGATGTCAACGACTTCCTGGGCGACGAGGAGCTCGTCCCGTCGAACCGCACCCTGCGCTACTGCCCCCCCGAGCGCCTCGAGGGAGCGGAGGAGGACCACAGCTCGGATCTGTATGCGCTGGCGCTGATCGCCGCCGAGGTGGCGTGCGGGATGCCCGTCTACGCCGGAAAGCGCGACGCGGTCCTCGACGCAGCCGCTGCAGGCGACGCAGGGCAGCTGGTGCGTGAGCTCGAGCTGCCGGAAGACTTCGTCGATCTGCTACGCGCCATGCTCGCGCCTTACGCGGAAGACCGGGCCCCATCCCAGCTGTGGATCGACACCGCGAAGGCCATGGCGTCGGAGGCGACGGGTCCCACCCTGGCGGAGGCCGTCGCCACGGCGTCGGAGTTCCTCAGCGTCGACGAGATCGACC
>Ga0070726_10004429_pt1 | contig 11205 bp, 9 predicted proteins | sample tdAd471_FD_67275 | JGI IMG/M metagenome (GOLD analysis project Ga0070726, IMG submission 67275) | Marine sediment microbial communities from the Atlantic coast under amendment with organic carbon and nitrate - tdAd47.1 | ecosystem: Environmental > Aquatic > Marine > Coastal > Sediment | place...
CCAAAGTCGTCGCGATCCTCAACATCACCCCCGACAGCTTCGCCGACGGCGGGCAATACAACACCCCCGCCAAGGCCATCGAGCGGGCGCGCCAATGCGTAGAAGTGGGCGCCCACGTGCTGGAGGTCGGCGGCGAATCCACACGCCCCGGCGCCGATCGCATATCTGCAGAAGAACAACTCGCTCGCATCCTGCCCGTGATCGAGGGCATCCGGCGCGAGCTTCCCGACATCCCGATCAGCGTGGACACAACGCGGTCGGCGGTCGCCAAGCGCGCGATCGAGGCGGGTGCGCACATCATCAACGATGTCTCGGCCGGCCAAGAGGACGAGGCGATCCTGCCGCTGGCCGCCAAGACGGGCGCGGGGCTCGTCCTGATGCACCGCCTGCGCCCGCCGGGCGAGGACTCGTTCAGCGATCAATATGCAAACCAACCCGAGTACACCGACGTGGTCGGGATTGTGCGCACCTATCTGGAGGATCGCGTGCGAGCGGCCGTTGCCAGCGGCGTGCGCGAGGATGCGGTGGTGATCGATCCGGGGCTTGGCTTTGGCAAATCCGTCGAGCAGAATCTAGAGCTGATCCGTCGCAATGCGGAGCTCTGCTCGATCGGCAGGGGGGTGATGAGCGCCGCCAGCCGAAAGAGCTTCATCGGACGCGTGGGCCTTGGGCGCGACAGCGAGCCGGCCGAGAGATTGGGCGGCTCGGTCGCCGTCACCGTCATGCATGCCTTATCCGGCGCAAAGCTCTTTCGGGTGCACGATGTCGCGGCCCACGCGCAGGCGCTGCGCCTGATCGCAGCGATCAGGGGTGATACGCCCTAGAACGACCCAGCTTTCCCCACGGATAGGTGTATTCCCGGACCTGAATTCAGATTGGGATGTAAGGCGGGCGGGGTGTAGACTTATGCTGACGCAAGAAGCGTCTGGCTCTGGGCTTGTGATGGCCTTTGGGCACTGGAGAATGGATGACCCGGACACGGATCGAGATACTGACGGCCGAGACATTCGACACCGCTGTGTCGGACGGAGCGGTCTTGGTTGAGTTCTCAGCCAGGTGGTGCATGCCCTGCCGGATGCTCGAGCCCGTGATGCAGCAACTGGCCCAGAGCTTTACGGGTCGGCTCCGCGTGATGAGCGTGGACACCGATCAGCAGACGTCGCTCGCCGAGCGATTCGACGTCAAGACGGTGCCGACGATGTTGCTCATGCGTGACGGCCAGATCGTGCGGCGGTTCTCGGGGCTCATGTCATTCGAACGCTTGGCGTTGGCGATCAACGAGAACACGAAGCAGAGCGATTCGCCCTCGGGCACCGGAACCTGAGAGAGCACTGAACAAATCACACGAACTTTGCGAGCACAACAAGAGCTACCGGGACACCACTCACAGAAACGAATTTCAACACCGGCAACCGCCGGGCGGGGACACGAAAGACGATGAGCGGATACGAATCACGGAGTGCGCAGATGATCGAAGGCAAGCCCGAACACAAGAAGCTCCGCTGCGCCGCTATCGGCGTCGGGCGGATGGGTCAGCATCACGCTCGCGTGTATGCGCAGATGCCGGATGTTGAGCTCGTGGGCGTGTACGACACGAGCCCCGAGCGCGCCCAGGAGATTGCTGACAAGTTCGAGTGCGAGGTCTTTCCGACACTCGAAGCCGCGGTCGCTGCCAACATCGACGCGGCGAGCGTCGCGGTGCCCACGATCTTCCACAAAGAGATGGCAGAGCCCCTGCTCCGCGCCGGGATCGCCTGCCTGATCGAGAAACCTCTGGCGCAGGACCCCGAGGAGGCCGAGGCGATCAAGACGATCGCCGACGAATCGGGCGCGATCCTGATGGTGGGCCACATCGAGCGGTTCAACCCGATCATGCGGGCCCTGAGCCGTGCGACGGCCGAGGGCCTGACGATCACCCCCCGCTTCATGGAAGTTCACCGCGTCAGCCCGATGACGTTCCGCTCGGTCGACATCGGCGTGGTCTACGACATGGGCATCCACGACCTGGACGTCGTGATCAGCCTGATGGGTGGCCGCGAGCCTGACCGCGTCGAGGCCTCGGGCGTTTCGGTCATCACCGAGCACGAGGACCTCTGCAACGCCCGCCTGACCTGGGAACTGGGCGATGATCAGGGCGTCTGCGTCGCCAACCTGACCTTCAGCCGACTCGCCCTCAAGACCGAGCGTGTGACCCGCATCACGTCCGAGGACGCCTACATCAAGATCGACTACGGCAAGAAGACGGGCACCCTGATCCGGCGCGTCGCCAACGAGGCCCAGATGGGCGAGGTCCGCGAGCAGCTGGCAAACGGGCTCGACCTGACGAACCTGAAATGGGACGAGCTGGTCAATATCGACGAGTTGAGCGTGGACGACGGCGAGCCGATCGTCAAGGAGATCGAGTCCTTCCTGGACTCGGTCCGCTCGGGCCAGCACCCGGCAATCGATGCCGAGGCGGGCCTTGCCAACGTCAGGACAGCCCAGCGGATCGTCGAGGCGATCCGTGAAAGCCTGCCGAAATCCATGGCGACTCGCTGAATGACCCCGGCATCGAGGCAACAACTGCGGTAGACTCGCCTCCCGTCGGGGAGGTGGTTCGGCGCAGCGTGCGCCGCCCCGACAGAAACAGTTACGCACAACAGTATTTCGGATTCGTCACCTCATGGACACGCCAACTCCCGATCAGCAGCCCGCAAACGACCCCCAGCCCACGCCCGAGTCCGGCAAGAGCCAGACCCACGGCCTGGACGCCGAGATCCAGGGTGAACTGGATCAGGCGATGGCGGACCTTGAAAAACTGACCGGCGAGGGTCACACGCACGATCCCCATGAGGTCGACAGCGCCAAGCAGGCTGCGGCCTCGGTCCCCAAGAAGGGCCTCCGCGGGCCGCGTGTGGTTCACGCCGGCCGCGAGCACCGCACGGGCATCGTCGTCAGCGTCGGCCCGAGCGACCTGTTCGTGGAGTTCGGGCCTAAGGAGCTTGGCGTCGTTGACCGGAACCAGTGGAAGGAAGGCGAAGAGCCACCCAAGGTCGGTTCGGAGCTGGAAGTCACGGTTGATCGCTACGAATCGGGCGAGGGCCTCTACGTCTGCTCGCGTCCGGGCGCGGTCAAGAAAGCCGACTGGGAGATGCTCGAGCCGGGCCAGGTGGTCGAGGCCCGCGTCGTCGAAGTGAACAAGGGCGGGCTTGAGCTTGAGATCTCCGGGCACCGCGCTTTCATGCCGGCCAGCCAGGTCTCGCTGGACCGCATCCCCGATCTCTCGATCTTCAAGGGCGAGAAGCTGACCTGCCACGTGCAGCGGGTCGATCGTCGCGGCTCGGGCAACATCGTGCTCAGCCGACGCCAGATTTTGCAGGAACAGAAAGCCCAGCTCCAGGCCGAGCTGCGCGACAAGCTGTCCGAAGGCCAGACCGTCAAGGGCAAGGTCAAGAAGATCATGCCCTTCGGCGCGTTCGTCGACATCGGCGGCGTCGATGGCCTCGTGCACATCTCCGACCTCTCGCACGAACGTGTGAACATGGGCGAGAAGAACGTCGCCAAGCACATCCAGGAAGGCCAGGAGGTTCAGGTCCAGATCCTCAAGGTCAACTGGGACGAGAACCGCATCAGCCTGGGTCTCAAGCAGCTGCAGGACGACCCCTTCGCCGCGGCTGTGGAAGAGATCAAGGAAGGCGAGATCGTCACCGGCAAGGTCAAGAACCTGGCCGAGTTCGGCGCGTTCATCGAGTTGCCCGGCGGGCTCGAGGGTCTCGTGCACGTCTCCGAGATCGACTACAAGCGGATCAACAACCCCGCCGACGTCCTCAAGCCCGACGAGGTCATCAGCGTCAAGGTCCTCAAGGTCGACCCCGACTCACGCCGGATCAGCCTCTCGATCAAGCAGACCAAGGAAGCTCCAAAGGGCGAGAAGAAGCCCGGCGACGGCAAGGGCCGCGGCGGCGGCGGCCGAGGTCGCGGCGGCAAGCAGGAACGCGACGACCGCACACCCGAGGAGATCCTCAAGGAAACCCCGGCACTCCGCCGCCAGCGCGAGAAGGCCAAGGCCAAGCTCGAGAAAGCACAGGGCGGCCTCGACATGAGCCGCTTCGGCGGCGTCGGGCTGGGAGATCTGAAGCTCTAAGCCGAGTGACACACCGACATGACAAAGGCCACGGTCTTCGGATCGTGGCCTTTCTTGATTTTACATCGTGTCAGGACGAATGTGTGCCAGAGCTACTGCACAGTTGAACGAGCCCCGTGCCCGCCCGTCGAGCCGAAGCCGCCGGCGCCTCGCGCGGTGGTGTCGAGGTCATCGACCTCGTGCGTGCGTACGTGCGCGATGGGGGCGATGACGAGCTGCGCGACGCGGTCGCCGTGGCGGATGGTGACGGGCTCGTTGCCCAGGTTAATCAGGGCGACGAACATCTCGCCCCTGTAGTCGCTATCGACGGTACCGGGGGCGTTTGGGATGGTGATGCCGTGCTTGGTGGCCAGTCCCGATCGCGGGCGGACCTGTCCCTCGAAGCCGACGGGGATGGCGCAAGCGAAGCCGCAGGGCAGCTTCATGATGCGGCCGCCCTTATGGATGGGCTCGATGGTGATCTCGTTCTCGGGGAACTCGCCCCGAGGCAGGCACACCGACAGATCGAGCCCCGCGGCGGTCTCGGTCTGGTAGACGGGGAGCTGGGCGTTCGGGTCGAGCTTCTTGAAAAGGACGTCGGGTGTCTGCATGCCCCAGCGTAGGGGCGTTCTCGTCAGGAGGTCTTGTCGAGCTCGTCGAGCAGGGCGATCTCATCGGGTGTGAGCTTGGTGCGGAGTTCAACGAGGACGCGATCAAGCGAGTCGATCATCCGCTGCGTGCTGGTGATGGCGTTGTCCAGGGCGCTCTTGCCCGTGAGGTTCTTGAGGATGTCGCTTCGGCTGAGCTCTTTGAGCCGTGCTTCCGACTTGGAGCGAGCGTCGATGAGACCCGAGAGCAGGCGCTCAGCGTCGGCGCGGGCGTCGGCGGTTTCGGTCAGGATGCGTGCTCGGTCGTTCATGGTGATTCTCTTGGGGGAGCGTAACGCGAATCGGCTCATTATGCAGCCGCCCCGCTCGTCTTGGCCCCTTCGGTCTTGAATTCGGCGAGCACGGAGGCCCGGGCAGCCATCTCGGGCACGTGCGATCGGATCGTCTCGATCACCGCCTCGCGGTCCCTGCTGGCGCGAACGGCCGCGAGATCCTCGACCAAAGTGTCGAGATCAAAATCGTCGGGCAAGTGGCCCGCCCACGTGTGGATGCCGGGCATGCCGGTCTCTGCCAGTTGCTCGGCGTCGTAGGCGAGCTGCTCATGCAATTTCTCGCCCGGGCGCGAGCCGGTCAGCACGATCGGTGCTTCACCAGCGATGCCAAATGCAGAGCAGAAACGCCGGGCCAGATCGATGATGCGGACGGGCTTGCCCATGTCGAGCACGAAGACCGGGGCGCGTTTGCCGTCGTGGGCGATCGCGGCCGATTGGATGACCAGGGCCGCCGCCTCGGGGATCGTCATGAAGTACCGCGTCATGCGCTCGTCGGTGACAGTGATAGGTCGACCCTGCGCCAGCTGGCTCGCCCAGATGGGCAAGACGCTGCACGCCGAGCCGAGCACGTTACCGAAGCGCACCATGCTGAACTTGGTCGCCACGTTCTTCTTCCGCTGCACGCCCTGGATATACCGCTCGGCCAGTCGCTTCGTCGCGCCCATCACGCTCGACGGATTCACAGCCTTGTCGCTGGAGATCAGCACAAACCGCTCGACGCCCGCAGCGATCGAGGCGTCGGCGATCGACTTGGTGCCAAAGAGGTTGTTCGTCACCGCGTGGGAGGGGTGATCCTCCATCAAAGGCACGTGCTTGTGCGCCGCGGCGTGGAAAACGATATCTGGTTTCAGCTCGCGCAGGTGCGCCCTGGTTCCCTCGGCATCGACCACGTCGTGCAGCACCGCGAGGCGTTCGACGCTGGGCAACTCTTCCTTGAGTTTGCGGTCGATCTCGAAGAGCGCGTTCTCGGAGCGCTCCATCAGGATGATCTGCCTGGGCTCGTAGCCGGCGGCGATGGTCGCAAGTTCGCTCCCGATCGAGCCGCCCGCGCCGGTGACCAGAACCCGCTTGCCGCGGATCAGATTCCCCACAGCCTCGGTGTCGATCGGGTGCGGCGAGCGTCCGATGAGCGAGGCGATGTCGACTCGGTTGCCGGTGAAGTGCACCGCGGCCGGGGCTTTGGTGATGTCCGGTTGATTGGCGATCTGGTCGGCGATCGGCAAGACGCAGCGAACATCGACCCCCAGTTGGCTCAGTTCTCGCTGCACGAGGCCGGTGTCTTCGTTCATTGGGATCGAAACGATCGCGCGGGTGACATGGAAACGTTCGACGATCTGGGCGAGTTCATCAATGCTGCCGAGCACGGGCCTTGCGGCAGGCGGTGCGTGGTCATCCAGCGAGATGCACCCGACGAGCTTGCCCGAATCGGTCAATGGCAGGGCGCAGACCAACTCGCCCAGCGTTCGGCTGGTGCCAACCAGGAGCGTGTTCGGCGAAGCTGTGTTGGGCGTGGTTGGGTTGTCTGTTGGGGGCGTGGTCATGTCGCTGGCAACTCCCGCCGTGCATCGAGGTCGGTCCGGGACCGGTTCTCGGTCCTCACAGATGGGTTATCGGCGTGATGGGGTGTCAACCTGAGCCGCCTGGGCCGGAATCCCACCGGCTCGCGGGATGGGACTACGCTCGTGGTGATGATCGATCGTCTGACAGGCCGACTCGAACGGATCGAAGCTGGCGAAGCCATCGTGGTGCCCGCGGGGGGATTCCTCGCCTTGGTCGTGCTTGTGCCGGGGTACCTCGCCGAGCGACTGGAAAGCCAGATCGGGCGGGATGTCACGCTCTGGACGCACCTGATCCTCGAATCGCAGAACCAGGGGGCAAGCTTCTCGCCCCGCCTGATGGGGTTCGGATCGGCCACGGAGCGGGCGTTTTTCATGCTCTTTACGACCGTCAAGGGCGTCGGGCCCCGCAAGGCTCTTCGGGCGATGACCGCCGAGCCGAGCGAGATCGCCAGGGCCATCGCCGCCCACGACACCAAAAAGCTCACCCAATTGCCCGAGATCGGCAAGCGGATGGCCGAGACGGTCGTGGCAGAGCTGGATGGCAAGGTCGCCAAGTATGTCGGGGCCGACGATCTCGACGAGGCTCTCAATGAGGCGAGCCAAAGGGCGGCTGCTGGCTCACTGCCGGGCGAGGCCCGCAAGGCGCAGGCGGCGCTGATGGCGCTCGGCGAGACGCCCGCCGATGCCGAGTCGATGGTGAGAAGGGCCCTGGCATTGGAGCCGGCGCCCGCGACGTCCGACGAACTGATCAGGGCCGCCTACCAGGTCGGTCGCCCGTAAGCAGTTGGCCCAGAAGCGAGAACGAGCGATGCGTCACGCGATGATCATGGCCGGCGGATCCGGCACGAGGCTCTGGCCCGTTTCGCGCGACGGGCAGCCAAAGCAGCTCATCGAGTTCATCCCGGACGAGAATGGCAAACCGTGCTCGCTGCTTGCGATTGCCGCGCATCGCCTCGAAGGCCTCGTGCCGCAATCCGAGCGACTCATCTGCACGGGCGAGCGCTACCGCCGGCAGATCCGCGACGTGCTGCCCGAGTTTGCCGATACGCAGATCCTCGGTGAGCCCGCGCCCCGCGACACGGTCAACGCCGTCGGTTTTACGGCTGCGGTCCTTGCCAAAGAAAACAAAGACGCCGTCTTTGCGGTGCTGACCGCTGACCATCTCATCGAGCCGGTCTCGATCTTCCAGGACCGCCTGCGTCTGGGTTTCGAGCTGGTCGAGCAGGACCCGACAAGGCTCGTCACCTTTTCGATCCGCCCGACCTACCCCGCCACGGGTTTCGGCTACGTCGAACGAGGCGCGCAGATCGATTCGCTCGCCGGCTGCAGGGTCGAGAGCAAATCCATCGCCTTTGGGGTCACCAAGTTCGTCGAGAAGCCGCCCCTGCACAAGGCGCAGGCCTACGTCGAGAGCGGCATGTTCGGCTGGAACTCGGGCATGTTCGTCTTCCACGCGCAGACCGTCCTCGATTGTCTCGAGCGCTACGCGCCCGAGTCGCACGCGGGGCTCACCAAGATCCAGGACGCGTGGGGCACGCCCGATCAGGACAATGTGCTCGGCGAGGTGTACCCGAGCCTTCCCAAGACCAGTGTCGATTACGCGATCATGGAACCGGCCTCGACCGATCCCAAGCTCGATGTCTGCACGGTCGAGATGGACGTCCGCTGGAAGGATGTGGGCAGCTGGTCCAGCTTCTTTGAGACGCGCAAGCCCGGCGAGCACGGGCACCGCACCGCCGGCCCGGGCGAGGCCGCCTTCGAGGGCGGCTCGGACTCCTGCGTCTACAACGCCCAGCCAGGGCACACCGTCGCCCTCGTCGGGTGCGAGGGGCTGATCGTGGTCCACACGCCCGAGGCGACGCTCGTCATGCCAGCAGAGCAGGCCCAGGAACTCAAGGCCCTGCACGCCAAGCTCCCGCCCGAAAGACGGTAATCGCGGGGCCCTCGGCTCTGATACCCTGTTGTATCAGGTACTTAGCGGTCGATCTCGGGGACAAGCGGACAGGGCTGGCGCTGGGCAACAGCGCCACGGCCATTGTCACGCCCATCGGGATGATCGACGTGCAGATCTCCCACGGCGGGGGCAGCGCTCTGCTCGAAGCCATCGCCCGCGTCGCCGTCGAGCAGCTCGGCGAGGACCCCAGGCGCGAGCCCGGCGAACTGATCATCGGCCTGCCGATCAACATGGATGGCACCGAAGGCCCACGCGCCAAGGCACTGCGCTCGTTTGCTGATCGTCTCGGTCGGCGGACCGGCCGGGTCATCCGCGTGCAGGACGAGCGCCTGACCAGCGTGGAGGCCGACTGGCGGATGTCGGGCTCGGGCATGACGCACAAGCAGAAGAAGATGAAACGCGACGCCCTGGCTGCTGCTGCGATTCTGCGCGATTATCTGGAATCGATCGGCACCGGCCCCGAGGGAGCGACAGAAGCCGCCCCCGAAACGGATTGGCGGGATCAGGCCTAGAAAGCGTCAGTGAACCGCCCGGCTTGCCGGACGGTACAAGGAAGTTGGTTGGCCTCAGGAGGAAGCCGCATGATGCGCACGCTCGCAGTTCTGCTTTTGGTGATCATCCCATCGCTCGCCTGTGCGCAGGACGAGAACCCCAAAGGCGGGTTCGCCGATCTGACCGAGCTGCTCGATGCGCTCGAGACGGCCGACGCGAACATCCAGAAGCTCTCGGCCAGCATCCTGTACGAGCGCGAGTACGCCTTGGCGGGCGATGTGCAGACCCGCGATGGCAGCGTCTCGTTTGTCGTGAACCAGAGCGACGACAGCAAAAAGAGCCGGGCGTTTGCTGTCGTCTTTGACACAACCATCATCGGCGACCGCTCCGAGCCCGACGGCCGCACGTTTGTATTCGACGGGCAATGGCTGACCGAGCGCATCCCGCAGGAGAAGCTCGTCCTCCGCAGACAGGTCGCCCCGCCCGGCGCTGACTTCGACCCGCTCAAGATCGGCGAGGGCCCCCTGCCGCTGCCGCTGGGCCAGAAGAAGGCCGACATCATCGCCAACTACAACGCCGAGCTTCTTGCATCGGACGACGGCATCGGACACCGAGAGGATCTGGTCAAGTTCACCGCCGGCTGCGCGCAGCTGATGCTCGTACCAAACGAGGCCCGCGCCCCGCGCGACGACTTCGAAGAGATCCGACTCTGGTACATCAAAGACGAGCAGGGCCTGCTGCCCCGTATGGCCATGACGCTCAACAAAACGGGCGACGAGGTGATTGTGCGCCTCTGGAACGTCAAGCTGAACGAGAACGCCGAGATCGACGAGACGGACTTCGATGACGAGATCCCCGAGGGCTGGGACGCGGACATCCAGCCCTACCGCGGCTCGTCGATGGCGCCATATCCGGGCACATCACCAGTCCTTGCCAGCATCATCCAGCAGCCCGAGGTCGCAACCGCCGGGGACAAACTCAAACTGGAGCAGCCGGAGTTTACACTCCATCCAACGGTGCAGCGGCTGCTCGATGCGCCGCACACCGATGAAGAAACCGCCAAAGACCTCCGGGTCTTTCATGGTTTTTGGACCCAGGACGATCTCGACACGCCCAGGCGCACAGCACTTGCGATGTTGATCCGGGGTGATGTCGATCACGAGATATTCAATTCGGACAAAGCCCCCGCCGACCTGCGGGCCGAGGCGGCGATCCGTCGGGGCGAGCCCAAGCTCGCACTCACGCTCACCGAGAACGACGATTCGCTCCGCGCGATCCACCTGCGGACATGGGCGTACTCGGAGCTGGCGCAGTACGACAACGCAGCCAAGCAGTCACGCAAGGCGATCGATGTCATGCTCAAGAAACGCATCGAGAGCGCCCCCGAACTGACCAGCGGCGTGATGGCGCTCATCGAGCGGGCGCGCGTGACAGGCCCCGAGCGGGCCGACGGCTCGGACTTTCGCACGCTCCAGTCGCTGCTCACCCGCGCCAAGGGTGAGATCGACCGCCTCTACTGGCCCGCCACACTCGCCGAGGCCAAGCTGCTCTACGACAAGGACGAGCGATCGGCCGCCAACGAGGCGCTCGTGCAGGTTCTCAAACTCAACCCGCAGTGCGCAGAGGCCTGGCACCTGCTCGGCATGCTCGCGGTGGACTCGTTCGATTTTGACCGAGCGCAGATGATGTCTGATCGCATGGACGAACTCGAGGGCAGCGGGGACGCTCATTCGCTTCTGGGCGCGCAGGTGCTCGCCAAGGCGCGGATCCGCCAGGGCGACTCGGACGACGCGGCCCGCATCGCTGAAGAAGCGTTGGCTCAATACCCAGTAAGCCGCGATCTCTACGCGATGCTCATCGCGGCCGAGGCGTCGCGGTTCGATTTCGATCGTGCGGCGAAGCTTCTCAACGAGCTCGACAATCTGAGCCCGGGCACGGAGAAGGGGTACTTGCTGGCGGGCTGGGCGCTCGCCGAGCGGCGACAGTACGCCGAGGCAGCCGAGATGCTCGAAGAAGCCATGCGCCGCGCGCCCAATATGCCAGAGCCCGCGATCGAGCTGGGTTTGCTCGAACTCCAATCGGGGCGTGACCTGAACGCACTGGCCGCCCTGCGCCGCGTCGCCGAGCTCGACCCCTTCAACGCACGCGCGGTCAACAG
>Ga0070726_10004430_pt1 | contig 11204 bp, 19 predicted proteins | sample tdAd471_FD_67275 | JGI IMG/M metagenome (GOLD analysis project Ga0070726, IMG submission 67275) | Marine sediment microbial communities from the Atlantic coast under amendment with organic carbon and nitrate - tdAd47.1 | ecosystem: Environmental > Aquatic > Marine > Coastal > Sediment | place...
ATGCCCCACATGGCGCGGGAGCGCTTGGACTCATCGCGCGGGGTGACCTGAATGCCATCCTCGCCCTGAGACACGGTAACGTCTTCGACAAAGGTCATGGACAGTTCGCCCTTGGGACCTTTGACCGTCAGGCCTTCATCCGTAAGCGTCGCCGTGACGCCAGACGGGATGCCGACCGGGAGTTTACCAATACGTGACATCGATCAGCTCCCTTAAACGACGTGGCAGAGAATCTCGCCGCCCACATTGGCCTCGCGAGCATTCGCATCCGACATCACACCCTTCGGCGTGGAGAGGATGGCGATACCCAGGCCATTCTGGACAAGCGGCAGATCCTTGACGCCCGAATAAACACGACGGCCCGGCTTGGAGATACGCTTGATCTCGCTGATGACGGAGTCGCCTTCGTAATACTTGAGTTCGATCTCGAACTCTTTCATGCCGCTGGCATGCTCTACCTCAGCGTAATCGCGGATGTAGCCTTCGCTTTTCAGCACGTCCAGGACGCGGCGGCGCAGAGCGGAAGCCGGAGTGTTGACGGACCGCTTGTTGCGCATCAGCGCGTTGCGGATACGGGTCAGCATATCTCCGAGAGGATCATTCACAGTCATTTTGCGTACTCCTCTCTTACCAGCTCGACTTGACCATGCCCGGGACCATCCCGTTGCTGGCCAGCTGACGCAGAGCGATGCGCGACATGCGCAGCTTGCGATAGAAACCACGCGGACGTCCGGTCACTTCACAGCGGTTCCGGATACGCGTCGGGGCGGAATTGCGCGGCAGGGACGCCAGCTTGAGCTGAGCAGCGAAACGCTCCTCAACCGGCAGGTCCTGATCCCGCGCAATCGCTTTAAGCTGCTCGCGCTTGGCAGCGTAACGCTGTGCCAGACGCTCGCGCTTGCGATTACGTTCAACTGAGGCTTTTTTAGCCATTTACTTCCTCCTGCGTGCGGAGCCCGATCGGCTCTGCTCTCCTGCTGCGTTAGTTCGAAAAAGGAAAATCGAACTCGGCCAACAGGGCCTTCGCTTCTTCATCAGTGCTCGCGGTGGTGCACACCACGATGTCCATACCCCGGATCTTCTCGACCTTGTCGTAGTCGATTTCCGGGAAAACGATGTGCTCTTTCAAACCCATCGCGTAATTGCCACGACCGTCGAACGATTTGCCGTTCAGACCGCGGAAATCTCGTACGCGCGGCAGGGCAATCGTGATCAGGCGGTCCAGGAATTCGTACATACGATCCTGGCGCAGGGTCACTTTCGCGCCGATCACCTGTTCTTCCCGCAGCTTGAAGCCAGCGATGGACTTCTTGGCGACGGTCTTGACAGGCTTCTGGCCCGCAATGGCCTCCAGATCCTCAAGGGCACCCTTGATTTTCTTGGAGTCCTGGGACGCTTCACCAACACCCATATTGATCACGATCTTGTCCAGACGCGGGATCTGCATCGGGTTGGCATACTCGAACTTGGCCTTCATCTTCTCGCGGATTTCCTCGCGATACTTGGTACGAAGGCGCGGCGTATACGTAGCGGTATCAGACATCGATAACCTCGCCGGAAGCTTTGGCGACGCGGACCTTGCGGCCATCGTCAAGCGTCTTGAAGCCAACGCGCGTGGCTTCGCCGGTTTTCGGATCGGCGATCGCAACGTTGGACACGTGGATCGCAGCTTCTTTTTCCTTGATGCCGCCCTGCTCGGTCTGGGTCGGACGGGTGTGACGCTTCACAACGTTCACGCCCTCGACGATGACCTTGTCAGCGTCAGGCAGCACCTTGGTGACTTTGCCGGTCTTGCCCTTGTCACGGCCGGCGAGAATGACGACGTTGTCGCCTTTCTTGATCTTGGCGGCCATTACAGCACCTCCGGAGCCAGGGAGACGATCTTCATGTGGTTCTTGGCGCGGAGTTCGCGCGGAACCGGGCCGAAGATACGCGTGCCCAGCGGTTCATTATTGTTGTTGATGATCACCGCAGCGTTGGAGTCGAAGCGGATGACGGAACCGTCAGCACGCTTGATGTCCTTGGCAACGCGAACGACGACGGCCTTGCGGACGTCACCTTTTTTCACGCGGCCGCGCGGGATCGCTTCCTTGACGGACACGACGATAATATCGCCCACATGCGCATAGCGGCGCTTGGCGCCACCCAGTACTTTGATGCACTGCACGCGGCGTGCGCCGGAATTATCGGCGACGTCCAGGTTGGTTTGCATCTGGATCATGACAGATCTTCCTTAAGCAGACAGGTTCCAGACCGGCTTACGCCTCGGCCTGGACGACCTCCCAGCGCTTGAGTTTCGACTTCGGCGCGCATTCCTGGATCTGGACCTTGTCGCCCACCTTGAATGCCTGGTTCTCATCATGCGCGTGATAGCGCTTGGAACGACGGACCGTCTTGCGGAGCAGCGGGTGCAGGAACGTACGTTCCACGCGCACTACAACCGTCTTGGTGCCCTTGTCGCTCACCACGGTGCCTTGCAGAATACGCTTCGGCATCCTTAGCTCCCTTGCTCTTGCTGCGATTTGCGCTCGTTCTGAACGGTGCGGATCCGGGCGATATCGCGGCGGATCTTGCCGTAACGAGCGGTGTTTTCCATCTGGCCGGTGGCCTGCTGGAAACGCAGGTTGAATTGCTCTTTCTTCAGCTCCGTGACTTTGTCCTGGAGCTGATCGTCGGTCATGGCGCGAACGTCGACGGCTTTGAGCTCATCTTTACTCATCGTCTCGTTCTCCCTTATTCGCCAAGGCGGGCGACGATCTTGGTCTTGATCGGCAGTTTCGCTGCGCCGAGGGACAGGGCTTCGCGAGCCACGTCTTCCGGCACACCGTCGATCTCGAACATGATACGACCCGGCTTAACTTTGCAGGCCCAGTACTCGACTGAACCCTTACCTTTACCCATCCGGACTTCGGTCGGCTTGTTGGTGACAGGCACGTCCGGGAAGATACGAATCCACACGCGGCCAGCACGCTTCATGTGGCGAGTGATCGCCCGGCGGGTGGCTTCGATCTGACGTGCGGTCACGCGTTCCGGCTGCAGCGCCTTGAGGCCGTAGGAACCGAAGTTCAGCGAGTAGCCGCCCTTCGCATTACCCTTGATCCGGCCCTTGTGCGCCTTGCGGAATTTCGTGCGTTTCGGTTGCAGCATTGCTCCAATTCCTTACGCGGCTTGGCGACCCGAACGGGCGCGCTGCTCACCCGACTCCTGGAGACGACGCTCCTGGGCCATCGGGTCATGTTCCATGATCTCGCCTTTGTAGATCCAGACCTTGATACCGATGATACCCATCGCGGTCTTGGCTTCGGCGGTTCCATAATCGATATCCGCGCGCAGCGTGTGCAGCGGCACGGAGCCTTCCTGATACTGCTCGGTGCGTGCAATTTCCGCGCCGCCGAGACGGCCACCGCAGACGATCTTGCAGCCCTTGGCACCCATGCGCATCGCAGACTGGAGCGAACGCTTCATCGCGCGGCGGAAAGCCACACGGCGCTCGAGCTGCTGGGCGATGGATTCAGCGACCAGGTTCGCATCAATCTCCGGCTTGCGGACCTCAACCAGGTTGAGGAAGACTTCGCCGTCGACCATGCGGGAAAGCGCACGGCGCAGGACTTCAATGTCGGAGCCCTTCTTGCCGATCACGACACCCGGACGCGCCGTGTGAATCGTCACGCGGCACTTCTTGTGCGGACGCTCGATGATGATCTTCGAGACGCTGGCGCTTTTCAGACGCTTCTTCAGGAAGTCCCGGATCTTCAGGTCTTCGTGAAGCAGTTTCGCGTATTCACCCGCGCCGGCATACCAGCGGGATTCCCACGTGCGGTTGACGCCGAGGCGCAGACCGATCGGATTTACCTTCTGACCCATCAGGCGGCCTCCTCAACTTCACGAACCACAATGGTGAGTTCGGAAAACGGCTTCAGGATTTTCGCACCACGGCCGCGAGCGCGGGCGCGGTAGCGCTTCATGACCAGGTTCTTGCCGACATAGGCTTCGGCAACAACGAGGCTGTCGATGTCGAGACCGTGATTGTTTTCCGCGTTGGCAATGGCCGACTCGAGCGTCTTCTTGACGTCCTTGGAAATACGCTTGCGCGAGAATTCCAGGTCGTTGAGAGCCTTCTCGACCTTCTTGCCGCGGATCATCGCAGCCACGAGGTTCAGCTTCTGCGGGCTGATACGGATCATCCGCAGTTTGGCGCGCGCTTCATTGTCGGCGACACGACGTGCGTTAGCAGACTGTCCCATCGCTTATCTCCGCTTGGCTTTTTTATCCGCCGCGTGACCGTAATAGGTCCGGGTCGGAGAAAATTCGCCGAGCTTGTGGCCCACCATGTCCTCGGTAACCAGAACCGGAACGAACTTGTTCCCGTTGTGGACCTGGAAGGTAAGACCGACAAATTGCGGCAGAATGGTTGAACGGCGCGACCAGGTCTTGATCGCTTGCTTGCGTCCGCCTTCGTGCGACTTTTCCGCTTTCTTGAGCAGATAACCGTCGACGAACGGACCTTTCCATACAGAACGAGGCATCGTCGTCTCCTATCGCTTCTTGCGCTCGTGGCGCGAGCGGATGATGAACTTGTCCGTAGACTTGTTCTTGCGCGTCTTGGCACCCTTGGTCGGCTTGCCCCACGGGGTCACCGGGTGGCGACCACCAGAGGTCCGGCCTTCACCACCACCGTGCGGGTGGTCCACCGGGTTCATCACGACACCGCGAACGGACGGACGACGGCCCAGGTGGCGATTGCGGCCAGCCTTACCAAGGTTGATGTTCAGGTGGTCCGGGTTGGACACGGCACCAACGGTGGCCATGCACTTGTCCGAAACCATGCGCAGTTCACCCGAAGCGAGGCGGATCTGAGCGTAGCCACCGTCGCGACCGACCAGCTGGACATAGGCGCCAGCGGAGCGTGCGATCTGACCGCCCTTCTCCGGCTTCATCTCCACATTGTGGATGATGGTGCCGACCGGGATGGCCTTCAGCGGCATGGCGTTACCCGGCTTCACGTCGGCCTTGGCCGATGCGATCACCGTGTCACCTTCAGCCAGGCGCTGCGGCGCCAGGATGTAGGACAGCTCGCCGTCTTCGTACTTGATCAGCGCGATGAAAGCGGTGCGGTTCGGGTCATATTCCAGACGCTCAACGGTCGCCGGGACGTCGAACTTGCGACGCTTGAAGTCCACCAGACGGTAGAGCTTCTTCGCACCACCACCGCGACGGCGGGAGGTGATACGACCGGTGTTGTTGCGGCCGCCGGACTTGGACTGGCCTTCAACGAGCGTTTTTTCCGGACGGCCCTTGTGCAGCGCGGAGCGATCCACGAGCACCAGAGCACGGCGGCCCGGAGATGTCGGTTTGAAAGTCTTCAAAGCCATCTTTAGAGCGCTCCCGTCACGTCAATCGACTGACCGTCAGCGAGGGTCACGATTGCTTTCTTCTGGTCGTTGCGCTTGCCGAGGATGCCGCGGAACCGCTTCGTCTTGCCGTGCAGCTTGACGGTGTTCACGGCGACAACAGACGTGTTGTAGATCGCCTCGACAGCTTCCTTGATCTCTTTCTTGTTCGCGCTGAGCGGAACGTAGAAAACGACCTTGTTTTCATCAGCCATCAGCGTGGACTTCTCGGTGATTACCGGAGCCAGGATGGTGTCGTAGTGGCGTGCAGCAATAGCCATGATTACGCCTCCTTCGCGCTCAGGCGCTCGTGGATTTTCTCCACGGCGGCCTTGGTGAGCACCAGCGTATCGCGACGCAGCACGTCATAGACGTTCAGGCCCTGGGCCGGAAGAACGTCGATGCACGGCAGGTTGCGAGCAGCAAGCGCGAAATTCTCGTTGACCGTCTCGCCGGAGATGATCAGCGCGTTGTTGAAGCCCAGACCTTCAAAGGAGGACTTCAGCGCCTTCGTCTTCGGAGCTTCGAGAACCGCGTCATCGATGATGATCAGGTTGGAGCTACCCAGCTTGGAAGACAGCGCGTGGCGCAGGGCCAGGGCGCGGACCTTCTTCGGCAGGTCGTGGGCGTGCGAACGCACGCGCGGACCGTGGGCGCGGCCACCGCCGACGAAGATCGGAGCGGACCGTGCACCGTGACGGGCACCGCCGCCGCCCTTCTGGCGACCAAACTTCTTCTTCGTACGCGCGATCTCGGAACGGCCCTTGGTTTTGTGCGTTCCCTGCTGACGCGCAGCAAGTTGCCACTTCACGGCACGCTGGAGCAGGTCGGCACGGATCTCTTCGATGCCGAAAACAGCATCGTCCAGATCGATCTTGCCGGCGCTCTCCGCCGCGAGGGTTTTTACCTCGAGCTTCATGCTTCCGTTCCTTCTTCGCCTGCAGCCGGAGCGTCAGCCGCCGGGGCTGCTGCTTCTGCGGCCGGAGCTTCTTCTGCAGCCGGTGCGTTCAGCTCTTCGAGCGTGCGGAACTTGCCCGGCATCGGCAGATCGTCCTGCACCAGCTTCACAGCGTCGCGCAGCTCAACCCAGCCGCCGGCAGAACCCGGAACAGCACCCTTGACCCAGACCAGGCCGCGCTCGACGTCGACGCGAACAACTTCAATGTTCTGCGTGGTGACGCGCGCTGCACCCATGTGGCCAGCCATTTTCTTGCCCTTGAAGACCTTGCCCGGATCCTGACACTGCCCCGTGGAACCGTGCGAACGGTGCGAGATAGACACACCGTGGGACGCACGAAGGCCCCCGAAGTTGTGACGCTTCATGGCGCCGGCAAAGCCTTTACCGATAGAAATGCCGGCGACATCGACTTTCTGGCCCGGAACGAAGTGATCCGCGGTCAGCTCGGCGCCAACCTCGATCATCGCGTCCTCAGGGACGCGGAATTCCACCAGTTTGCGCTTCGGCGCGACATTCGCTTTCGCAAAATGTCCACGCTGAGCCTTGTTAGTCCGCTTGGCCTTGGCCTCTCCAGCACCGAGCTGGAGTGCGGTATAACCGTCGCGATCGGCCGTCTTGTGAGAGACGACTTGGCAGTTGTCCAGATGCAGGACGGTGACCGGCACGTGTGCTCCTTCATCGGAGAACACGCGAGTCATGCCCAACTTCTTGGCAATTACACCCGTGCGCATGGTCTTACGCTCCCAGTTTGATCTCGACGTCGACGCCAGCCGAGAGGTCGAGCTTCATCAGAGCATCAACCGTCTGCGGGGTGGGGTCGACAATGTCGAGAAGGCGCTTGTGAGTCCGAATTTCGAACTGCTCGCGCGATTTCTTGTCGATGTGCGGAGACCGCAACACCGTAAACTTCTCAATTCTCGTCGGCAGCGGGATCGGACCGCGCACATTGGCGCCCGTACGCTTGGCCGTCGAGACAATCTCCCGGGTGGAGTTATCCAGAACCCGGTGATCGAACGCCTTAAGGCGAATGCGGATGTTTTGACGTTCCATCAAACGATCCCGTGTCTAGTGCTTCAAAAAGAGCTGGGTCGGGGCCTTACCAGCGGCACGCCCCGACCCGGGTTACTTACAATTACTCGACGATCTTGGAGACGACGCCGGCACCGACGGTGCGGCCGCCTTCGCGGATTGCGAAGCGCAGGCCCTGGTCCATGGCGATCGGCGTGATCAGCTCGACATTCATTTCGACGTTGTCGCCCGGCATAACCATCTCGGTACCGGCGTTCAGCGTCACAACACCCGTCACGTCCGTCGTACGGAAGTAAAACTGCGGACGGTAGTTCGTGAAGAACGGCGTGTGGCGACCGCCCTCTTCCTTCGTCAGGATGTAGGCCTCGGCCACGAACTTCGCGTGCGGCGTGATGGAGCCCGGCTTGGCCAGAACCTGACCACGCTCAACACCGTCACGGTCAATACCGCGAAGAAGAATACCGACATTGTCGCCCGCTTCACCGCGATCCAGCAGCTTGCGGAACATCTCAACACCCGTACACGTCGTCTTCTGCGTGTCGCGGATACCGATGATCTCGATCTCCTCACCAACCGTGACAACGCCACGCTCGATACGACCCGTAACAACCGTACCACGACCCGAAATCGAGAACACATCCTCGATCGGCATCAGGAACGGCTGGTCAACCGGACGCTCCGGCGTCGGGATGTACTCATCCACAGCCGCCATCAGCTCAAGGATCTTCTCCTTGCCGATGTTCTCGTCACGACCTTCAACAGCCGCAAGAGCCGAACCCGCAACGATCGGAATATCGTCGCCCGGGAAGTCGTAGGAAGACAGAAGCTCGCGAACTTCCATCTCGACAAGCTCGAGAAGCTCTTCGTCGTCAACCTGGTCAACCTTGTTCAGGAATACAACCAGAGCCGGAACGCCAACCTGGCGCGCCAGAAGAATGTGCTCGCGCGTCTGCGGCATCGGGCCGTCAGCCGCGTTCACAACCAGGATCGCGCCGTCCATCTGCGCTGCACCCGTGATCATGTTCTTCACATAGTCAGCGTGGCCCGGGCAGTCGACGTGAGCGTAGTGACGGTTCTCCGTCTCATACTCAACGTGCGCCGTGGAAATCGTAATACCACGCGCCTTCTCTTCCGGCGCAGAGTCAATCTCGTCATAACCCTTCGCCGTGCCACCGCCGGCCTCGGCCAGAACCATCGTGATCGCCGCTGTCAGCGTCGTCTTGCCGTGGTCAACGTGGCCAATCGTACCAATGTTCGCGTGCGGTTTAGTCCGCTCAAACTTTTCCTTCGCCATCGATCTGTACCTCATTAGATGCCGATCTGGAGACGAATGGCCGATCGACTGAGTGGTGGATACATGGATGCGGACGCATCCGGTTATGGTGCGGCCTGATACACAAGGATGCCCCTGCTAGGCAAGCCCGAATGCAGTTTCTGACTCAATGCTCTAAGGCGTCCGCTTCACGCCGGGCCGGGACCGGGTCAGGTGGGGACGATATCCATGGCGATTGTCAGACGCGGATCCTCCCCCGTGAAGGGGATGGTGCCGTGCCACATGTAGGACGGGAAGAGGCATAAACGGCCGGGTTTGGGTTGCACCGCGTATTCGTGCGCCAGCGGCGGTTCCGTCCGGATGCCCGGCTCACCGAACTTGATCCAGCCTTCCTGGCTCGACTCGCCGACGCTCTCGGGCAACTGGATGTAGCAGGCCGAGGACAACCAGCCATCCGGGTGAACGTGATTGTGGTGATAGCCGTTCGGCTTCAGCCAGACCGACCAGATCCCGTCAAACGTCCATTGGCGGGTATTGCGACGGCGCACATCATCCTTGCCATCGCCCAGATAATCGAGATGCGCATCGATCGCCGGACCAATCGCATCGGGGAACGCCCGGATCGCGGGATGATCAACGCTGAGAATGTCCGGTACCTGGCTGCCCGAGCGAACAGACTGGCCGAACGGGTGGGTCTTGTAGGGGTGATGCTCCTTCAGCCCCGCCCGCAGGTCGGAGAGGTAGACGTCCAGCGAGCCCCAGCCCTTTGGCGTCGCGATTTCATAGGGACGGACCAACGCCTCATAATCATAGAGCTCGCGATAGCGCGGATCGTCGAGCATCCGCCAGGCCGTCGCCTGCAGGCAGATGGCGTGCTGGTCATTGGGCCGCATGACGCGCCAGCCCTGGATCGCATCTAGAACGCGCTGAGGTTCGCCGGCAGCCAGGCTGGCATAGCAAAGGGCCTCGACAGCCGGAAACGCCTGTGGCGCTCGCTCGACCGCCTTGCGGGCTATGGCGACCGCCTCGGCGGCATGACCGCTTTGCGCCGCGGCATTGGCCGCGGGAATCATCAAGCCGACATCGTCCGGCCAGCGCCCGAGCGCATCCGCAAAACACTGGTAGGAGGCCGCCTCGCCCCGCGTGAATTCCAGCACCCGCCCCTTGATATAATGCAGCCCCGGCTGGTCAGGCATGGCAGTGATCGCGGCATCAAGGCGCGCCTGGGCTGCATCCGCCTCGCCCGTCATCATCCATTCCAGCTGCGCCCATTCATAATGCGCATCGAGCATCATCGGATTGCGCTTGAGCACTTCCTCATAGGCAGGACGAGCCTCGTCGAAACGGTTGAGATTCTGCAAGGCTCGCGCGTAGACCAGCCAGGTCTCCGGCGCGTCCAGCCCTTTCTCGAACGCTTTCCTGCAATGATGCAGGCTTTGCTCGGCCTCGCCGGCATCGCCATACGCCCCCGCCAGATTGTGTTCTGCCACGGCATTGCTCGGATAGGCCCGGACCCCCTCCGCGTAGAGCGCAATCGCCTCGGCAAACCGCTTCGCGGCTTTCAGAGCATTCGCGCGCTCGGTGATCGATTGTAAGGTCTCGGCCATCCCTGCCCCCAAGGCTTTCAGCACGTTAGAGACCATGGACCGAAGCGGGCATCAATAGCCGCGATGTCGCAGATGCTGAGCGATCGCAGAGACAGGAAGGAGCAGATGCAAGGAGAAGGGAATGGAGCGGGTAGCGGGAATCGAACCCGCATCCTCAGCTTGGAAGGCTGCTGCACTACCATTGTGCTATACCCGCGCTCAGGGCGACGGTGTTTAGCCGGTTCGATCACCGGCGTCGAGAGGGCGAATGCGCCTGGATTGCAGGAAAGCCCCGGCCTCCACTGTGAAACAACAGCAAGGACCTCAGTGATCCCAAATCCATTGGACCGGCAAACCCGAACCTCACGGGTTCGCAAGCGCGACCGCGCGCCGGCGCCAATGCGCCGCCCCATCGGAGGCGTGAGCGCAGCGAACTGCCGTGAGATAAGACTAATCCCAAAGCGCGACCGCATCACAACCGCTTGGACGCAAAAGCCCGACCGGACCCGGATTTCAGATAGCGTTCAAACGCGACTGCCTTCTGCCGGTCGTCGAACGCGATGAAGGTTTGAATCGACCAAGGCCGGAACTTCGACGTGTGTCGAACACGACCCTCGTTGTGTGCCTTCAGCCGAAGATCAAGATCTGCGGTCAGACCTACGTAGAAATGCGGTCCAACCACTGACCGTAGAATGTACACAATAACCATCACCTTTCGTAACAGCGCTGCTGTCCGGTGACAGTGATCTGGGTCACGCTTCGATCTGAAAGGTCCGCCTCCGCGAACGCTACGGCGCGACATCCTTCGCTCGGAATGAGAGAGAGGCTTGCCCAGCCGAAGCTCGCGCAGAAACAGACGGCCCGCCTTCGCTAAAGCTACGGCGCGACATCCTTCGCTCGGAATAAGAAAGAGGCTTGCCCAGCCGAAGCTCGCGTAGAAACAGACGGCCCGCCTTCGCTAAAGCTAC
>Ga0070726_10004432_pt1 | contig 11202 bp, 4 predicted proteins | sample tdAd471_FD_67275 | JGI IMG/M metagenome (GOLD analysis project Ga0070726, IMG submission 67275) | Marine sediment microbial communities from the Atlantic coast under amendment with organic carbon and nitrate - tdAd47.1 | ecosystem: Environmental > Aquatic > Marine > Coastal > Sediment | place...
AAATAAAAGTTGGATAAATGTCTTCATATAGAACTTGATTAAAGCTTAGATTCTAATTCTTTTTTCATTTCCTTAACAAGCGCAAAGCCCAAAGGAATGATGATAATCGCAATCGGCAATCCAAAAATCAAAGAAGCCGTTTGTAAGGCTACCAATCCACCACTCAGCAGTAGGATGCAGGCAACCAGACCTTCCAGACAGGTCCAGAATACGCGCTGAAGTTTGGGTGTATCTCCATCACTGGAGGACGTGATACAATCAACGACAAAAGATCCACTGTCAGAAGAAGTAATAAAAAAAACGACCCCGGTCATTACTACTGCAAAAGAACTTATTTCGGACAATGGAAAGCGTTCCATTAATACATAGATAGCCGTCGTCATGTTTTCATCGACCGCCGCAGAAATCCCCCCTTGACCAAACAATTCTTCATAGATTCCCGCACCGCCAAAGATACTCACCCAAATGATGATAGTCAGGGTAGGTACCAAAATAACGCCAGCGATAAATTCCCTTACCGTTCGCCCTTTGGAAATCCTGGCTACAAAGATACCGACAAAAGGCGACCAGGCAAACCACCACCCCCAATAAAAAAGGGTCCATTCATCCTGCCAATTTGCATCGGAATATACTTCTCCCCAGCTACCCAATGAAATAAGGTTTTGGAGGTAGAAGCCGGTATTCTGCACAAATGAATCGAGCATAAATAGCGTAGGACCTACCACAAAAACATAGGCCAATATAGAAACAGCTAACCAGGCACTGATGAGACTTAAGTTCTTAATCCCTCTCTTAAGGCCCAAAACCAGCGAGATGGTGGCACCGGTAGTTAGCAAGGTAACTAAGATAATCTGCATGAAAGCGGAATTCTCTATTCCGAAAAGATAAAATAATCCCGCATTGATATATTGAATACCAATACCTAGGGTAGTGGCCAAACCAAAGATAGTGGCTAGCGCAGATAAAATATCAACGATATGCCCCATCCCACCGTAAATCCGATCACCCAATAAAGGATATAAGACGGCCCGCAAACTAAGCGGAAACCCGCGATTATAGGCGAAAAAGGCCACAGCCAGTCCTACTAGTCCATAAATAGCCCAGCCATGAATGCCCCAATGCAGGAAAGTCAAACCAAAAGCCAACTGTACTGGAGACCCATTCAATCCTTCGTTTTGGGGCGGATGTGCAAAATGGTACATCGGCTCCGTTAAGCTATAGAACATGAGCGCCAAGCCGATACCTGCATTAAATAGCATGGCAAACCATTGCCAATAGGTGAATTCGGGTTTTGCCGTTTCCCCTCCAATCCGGATATTTTTAAACTTACCAAAGGCGAGATAAGTACAAAAAATCAAGATGGCATTGACCATCAGTATATAGAACCATCCTGCTTTTTCCGCAATAAAGGCTCGGATTTCGGAAAATAATTCTTCCACCCCTTCCTGCATGAGCAGGGTGGCTATAACGAACACCAGTATGGACGCAAAAGAAATCCAAAATACCGGAGGGTTGACCACGAAGCCCAAAGGTGTCTTTTTACCTTTGAATGATCTCGAATCCTTTCTACTACTCATGGTCTGTTCTATTTTGAGAAATTGCTAGAGGGAAATCAATCATAAGGAAAATCAATTTTTCCCATTTCGATATATACCGTTTTCAATTGTGTATAGTGTTGGATGGCAGCCAGTCCGTTTTCACGACCGATGCCTGATTGTTTGAATCCGCCAAATGGGATTTCAACAGGGGTTATATTGTAATTATTTACCCAGCATACCCCTGCCTCCAATTGACTCACTACTCGATGAGCCCGCTTTAGATCATTGGTGAAGACCCCTGCCGCTAAACCAAAAGGAGTGTCATTCGCTCGCCGGATTACCTCCTCTTCCTCCTTAAAAGACAAGACGGACATGACGGGGCCAAAAATTTCTTCGCGAACTATTTTGGCGTCATCATGCTGCACTTCGAAGATGGTTGGCTCTACAAAAAAGCCATTGGCAATGGAGGCTTCTTTAGGGAAAAATCGTTTGCCGCCGCACAACAGGGTGGCTCCTTCCTGTTTTCCTAGCTCGATATACTGTAAGACCTTATCCAAATGGTTTTCACTGATCAATGCCCCTACTTGCGTTTGGTGATTCATGGGGTCACCAATGGTCAATTGCTTGGTTTTTTGGATTAGTTTCTTTAAAAAAGGTTCTTTAATACTTTCGTGAACATATATCCTGGTGCCATTGGAGCAGACCTCCCCTTGGGTATAAAAATTGGCCAATATTGCGCCTTTAACTGCCTCGTCAATATTCGCATCTTCGAAAATGAGTAGCGGTGATTTCCCGCCCAATTCCAGCGTGATGTGCTTGAGCGTTTCTGCACTTGCTGCCATTACCTTTTTTCCCGTGGCCACTGCTCCTGTCAAAGAGATTTTGGCAATACCTGGATGCTTGGTAAGCATGGCACCTAGTTCAGCCCCCCCTTGCAGTACATTGAAAACACCATCGGGAAGACCGGCTTCTTTATAAATTTCGGCCAGTTTCAGCGCGGAAAGCGGACTTAGCTGAGCAGGTTTGAAAATTACAGCATTGCCGCAAGCTAAAGCAGGAGCAGATTTCCAGCAGGCAATTTGCAGCGGATAATTCCAAGCTCCTATTCCCGCACAAATGCCAAGCGGCTCCCGGCGAGTATAGGCAAAAGAATTTCCAAAATCAAAATGTTCGCCGTGGATAGCCGCAGCGATGCCAGCATAAAACTCTACTGCATCTGCCCCCGAAAGTACATCTACTGAAATGGCTTCCGAGAGCGGTTTACCCGTATCCAGGACTTCCAGTTTGGCTAAAACTTCATTCTGCTCGCGAAGTAGCGAAGCTGCTTTTTGCATCACCCTCCCCCGCTCTACTGGCGGCATTTTCGACCATTTCACAAATCCGGCTTTCGCCGCCTCAACGCACTTGTTCAAATCTTCTAATGAAGCCTCCTGGACTTCACAGATAACAGCGCCGGTAGCTGGATTGAGGGTCGAGAATTTTTTCCCCGAGCAGGCATCTTGATAGCGCCCGTTGTAGTAGAGTTTTTCACATTTCATCTAAGCTTCTTGCTTTTTATGCTGATAAAAATCGACCGAAGAAGGCGAGAGCGGTGTATTCCCGAGAATTTCATCCGCGGCCTTTTCTCCGATCATTAAAACTGGCGCATAAATATTACCATTTGTAATCAAAGGCATAACGGAAGCATCAACCACCCGTAGGTTTTTAATACCATGTACGCGCAGTTTTGCATCTACCACTGCCATCTCATCATATCCCATTTTACAGGTACAGCTGGGATGATAGGCACTTTCGCCTTCCCGAGCAACAAAGTCCAGGATTTCTTCATCCGTTTCAATGTGTTTCCCTGGAGCAAGTTCTGTCCCTCGGTATTCCTCCATAGCCTGCGTTTCAATTAGTTTTCTGGCACAACGGATGGCTTCACACCATTCCCTGCGCTCCTGCTCAGTAGAAAGATAGTTAAATAGAATACTTGGATACTCCAAAGGATTAGCAGACTTCAATTTCACTCGTCCCCTTACATCTGTGTTCATTGGCCCAACATGAAGCTGAAACCCATGCCCTGCTTTGGGGGCCGTACCATCATAGCGGATGGCCAAAGGTAAAAAATGGAACTGCAAATTGGGGTAAGGAACCTCTTCGTTGCTTCTAATAAATCCACCTGCTTCAAAATGATTAGAGGTTCCTGGTCCTTTTCTTCTAAAAAGCCAGTCGAAGCCTATTTTTGGCGCACGCCACGGATTGAGCAGGGGATAAAGGCTGATCGGTTTTTTACAAGCCCACTGTACGTATACTTCTAAATGATCCTGGAGGTTTTCACCTACACCGGGCAGGTGTTGAACCACCTTTATCCCCAATTTTTTCAAGGAGTTACCATCGCCAATACCAGATAGCTGGAGCAGTTGAGGCGAGTTAATGGCTCCGCCACAGCAAATAATCTCCTTGCCATAAACTTTTTCAGTGCTAAATCCTTTTTTATACTCCACACCAACCGCTGTCTTGCCTTCAAACAGTAGGCGAGTGGCCATAGCGCTGGTTTTCACCCTAAGGTTATTCCGATTCCGTATGGGATGAATATAGGCTCGGGCAGCGTTGAGCCTTCTTCCTCGGTAGATGGTTTGATCAAAGCGACCAAAACCTTCCTGTTGGTAACCGTTGACATCATCAGTGATGGGGTATCCGGCTTCTTGTACCGATTTAAAAAAGCTTTTGAAAAGTGGATTTTCACACTTGGGGGTATTCAAAAATAGCGGACCATTCCCCCCTCTAAATTCTGTGTTCCCAGCTAAGCGATACTCCAATTTATTGAAGTACGGGAGGCAGTGCGCATAATCCCACTTTTCCAACCCCTCTATCTTCCCCCACTTTTCATAATCCATTGCATTGCCCCGAATCCAGATCATTCCATTGATACAACTTGATCCCCCTAAAACTTTGCCACGCGGCTGATAAATACGTCTATTATTCATAAACGGTTCCGGGTCAGAATGGTAGGCCCAATTGTAAAATTTGCCATTTATGGGATAGCTCAAGGCCGCGGGCATATGAATTCTAAAGTCAAACCGATAATCCGGTCTGCCAGCTTCCAGTACCAATACTTTATTTTCTGGGTTTGCACTCAAACGAGCTGCCAATACGGAACCTGCTGAGCCACCGCCAACGATGATAAAATCGTACTTCATTTCTTATTCGGTGATTTGCACATTTGAAAGATAAGTTCACTGAAGTTGTTTAAGAATGATTTTTTGAAGCGAAATTTGAAGGAATAAGGTTCTGGGAGCTGGTTTTTTCTTCAGCATAGCAGCGCTACGGTGAAGAAAAAAGCGGTTCCCAGGTTCTTGTTCTCTCGACTTGCAGCCAATCAATTGTTTTTAAACAACTTCACTGTCAAATTTAATGGAAGCTCCGATTGGAAAGCGGGTTGAAACGGGTCAGAACAGGGGCTAATTAGTATTTTCAATCCGTTCCTCTGGCATTGTGTGGGCCTTTATATACTCCGATGGCGTTTGTCCAAATTGTTTTTTGAAATGAGCGCGAAAAATTTTAGGAGAGGAATAGCCCATTTCGTAGGCTACCTGCGCGATTGTCTTACCGCTTTTTAACAAGACCTGCGCCCCTCTTTTCAATTTAAAAAACCGCAAAAACTCGCTAGGGGTCTGTCCAGTAATCGCTTTGATTTTTCTAAAAAAGGGACTGCGGCTCATGTTTATTTTTCTAATAATACTATCTACATTAAATTCCGGGTTACCAATATTTTCTTCAATAAGCTTCACTACCCTTGAAATAAATTGTTCATCCAGTGAAGTAATTGTAATGTCTTCAATTCCAAATGCCAATTCCTTTTTGAATCTTTCCTTCAACATTTGACGGGTAATAATAATGTTGTTGATCTTAGTTTCCAGGACACGGAGGTTGAAGGGTTTGGCAATAAAATCATCTGCACCAGAATCCAATCCTTTAAATATATCTTCCTCGCTACTCTGGGCCGTTAAGAAAAGGATGGGAATATGGCTCGTACTGAGATTAGACTTGATTTTTGTGCAGAACTCAATACCGTCCATCCTGGGCATCATGATATCGCTAATGATTAAATCTGGATCGCACTGATTAGCCTTAACTAGGCCCTCTTGGCCGTCAAAAGCCACTACGATTTCATAATTCGGCGATAAGTTTTCACGTAAAAAGGCCAAGACGTCATATTCATCTTCTACAATCAGGATCGTGGCTTTACTATTCTTTTTTATACTTAGTTCAGGGATAGGAGTGTCCATAAAAGAAGCCTTGGTCAGCTTATTTTGAAGTGGGTATATTGAATCTCCCTTCAGGTTTTGAGCAGCAGGTATCATTTCCTCCTTTTGCAAATGTTTATCTCCCAACAGAAGGCAGACCGTAAAACAGCTGCCTTTTCCCAATTCACTGGTCGCCGACATTTCACCGTGGTGGAGATCGACAATAGATTTAGAAAAAGACAATCCAATTCCCGTTCCCGGGACATTTTTATCCGCTTTGTAAAAAGAATCAAATACCTTATCCAATTTTTCGGGAGCAATACCTCTTCCGGTGTCCTGTATATCAATGGTGATCCACTCCTGCATAACGGCATTTTCCAACTCGACGGTTTCGCGCATAAAAGATATCTCAATGGTTCCACCGGCTTGGGTATGTTTGAAGGCATTGGAAAGTAGATTATAGAATACCATCTCCAGTTTTTCCCGATCAAACCAAAGTTGTAGTGCGTCCTCTGAGGGTTCGAAAATAAGATTGATCTGTTGTTCTTTTGCTCGATTGAGAAAAGCGCTGATGATGTTTTCAATAAAGGCCACCAGGTCTGTCTGATTGGCTTGTAATTGAATCCCCACCAATTCATTCTTTTGGGAAAGTATCAAGAAATTGATCAGCCGCAAAAGTCTTTTTGCATTGTGTTGCATGATAAAGAACTGCTTCTGCAAGTCAGGTCTTAGGGGGCCGGAAGTCCTGATTTTTTCCAAAGGGCCAAGGATCAAAGTAAGCGGCGTTTTGAATTCATGAAAAATGTTAGTGAAAAAATTCGTTTTCATACGATTTAGTTCATTCATCTTTTCCATCTCAATCCGTTCGATCTGTACTGCATTGAGCAAGTTTGATCGATAAAGGGCGGTTTGCCGGACAGCAAGAATTAAGAGTATTAAGAGTGAACCGTACATGGCATAGGCCCATGTACTTTTCCACCAGGGCGGCAAAATTGTGATATGAATCGAAGCTCCTTTTTCATTCCAAAGTCCATCATTATTGGAAGCCTTTACGCGAAAGGTGTATTCACCCGGATTGATATTGGTATAGGTGGCATTTCGTTGATGGCCTACATAATGCCAATCCTCATCAAAACCTTCCAATTTATAAGCATATTCATTTTTTTCAGGGCAGGTATAATTTAAGGCTACAAATTCAAAAGAAAAGACCTTATGCAGGTGTCTTAAAGTCAATTCACTAGTTTGACTAATAGGCTGTTGTAGGGGAGCGTTTTCTCCCTCAACTTCCACCACTTGGTTCGCAATGAGGAATTGATTAATTACGACAGGTGGGGGAATAGGATTCTCAACCATATCATCGGGAAAGAAGCTAACGACTCCATTCATACTTCCAAAAAAGAGTTTACCATCAGAAGCCTGGATGGCCGCATTTTTCCCATAAGATTGACCGATAACCCCCAAGCCATAGTTTTTTATTTTTTTGGTTTTGGGTGAATATTTACTTACCCCAAAGTTGGTAATGATCCACAATTGCTGCTGATCGTCCGTCAGAAGTCCCTTAATTGTATTACTGGGCAAACCATCAGCCGTTCGAAAATGCGTTATCTCTTCTGTTGCAAGATCAAAGTAATTCAGTCCGTCATTAGTACCTAACCATATTCCTTTTTCCTCATCTTTAGAAAAGGCATAGATTTCTACTCCACTTAGGCTATTCGGATTATCCGGATCGTGCCGCCACGATTTGAAAGTGCCCAAGGTTTTGTTGAACAAAGCGAAACCATTAAAGGTGGCTACCCATAATAGATTATTGGATTCTTCCATGATGGCGGTAAGGTGATTACTTGGAATACTATGCTCGTCAGCAGGGTCGTGTTTATAGCTACGGCTTACGCCCGTTTTTCGATCAAACCGAATGAGCCCTTGCGTTCTCGATCCGATCCAATAAATATCGTCCTTGTCCTCCAAAAAACACCTAATATAAGTCGCATTGCTGGCTGTATTATTGGGGCCATAATGAGTAAAAACCTGTCGCTCCGCATCCAGTATATCAAATCCATTCAGGAAGGTTCCTATGAGAAGTTCTCCCTTGCTGTTTTCATGTAAACCGTTTATGACATTATCACTGAGGCTATTAGCATTGCCAGGTTCATGATGATAGCGAATAACTCGATCAGCATTTCTATCATAATAGTTAAGTCCTCCGAGGTCCATCCCAACCCAGATCCCACCGTCCTTGCTTTCGGCTAAGGCCATCACCGATTTGCCACTTAACCCGGAAGGGCTTACTGGATTATATGCCCAATGATCAAATCTCCTTTCGTACTTATCCAATTTTAAGATTCCCTGATTAACTGAACCTATCCAGAAAATCCCAGCTTTATCTTCGAAGATATTGATGAAAGAATTACTAGATAAATCAGACTTATTGTTGGGATTATTTATTGGCGAAAAAGAATGATCTTCCTTGTCAAACCCTAAGACCCCCATCCCATCAGTAGCCAACCAAATAGCACTATCACCTACTTCCAAAATATTGTTAATCAATTTCGTGGGTAGCTGTTTCTCAATATTCGGACTGACAGCAAAAGCCATTAACCTATTGTGTTCCAAATCATACTGAAAAAACCCTTGATTATAGGTGGCGATCCATGCATCATTATTATGGTCAACAATAAGCTTCATGACAGCCAGGTTTTGGGTCAATTCATCATTCGGGCCTGGCAAATAACGCCTTGCTTCTTTATCAAAAATACTGAGCCCTCCTTCTCCTTGGGCTTGCACCCAAGCCCCATACCCCAGCACCAATCTACCCTGCTTATCTTCGGTAATTGATCGCAGCTCCGATTTCTTGTCCGATCTTGCATAGCGAGAAAATTGGTCTTTCTCTCTATCGTAGAAGTTTAGTGCTCCGTCACCTGTACCTATCCACAAATTACAGTCACTGTCTTCATAGGTGCAAAATACTTCGCTATCACTTAAACTATTGGTATCGTTAATCGATGAGAAATATCGAACAAACCCCTGCTGATTATTGATCAAACGATTTAGACCAGAACGAGTGGAGACCCAAAGTTGATGATGACTATCCTCGAAAATATAATTGATGACGTTATGACTTAAGGAATTAGTGTCCTGTGAGTTATGTGTCATATTTAGAAACCCATAACCGTCATACCGGCTCAACCCCTCATCGGTTCCAAACCATAAAAATCCCAAATGATCCTGGGCAATCGAATTGACATAATTGTTAAGCAAGCCGTCTTCAACGCTTAGGAAGCCCGCACCGAACTTATTAGGACTTGAAAAGGAAGAACAGATAAAACCTAGGTACAGTAATAGAAAAAATTTATGGTGCCGCATGCTTTATCATTAAGAACACTGTTAGATTATTGTCAGGCTATGCTCAGTAAAATACAAAACCACCCTCTTTTAGACCAAAAACCATCCCTGTTTCTAATACTTAGCAGGCTAACTTTGAGTAACAACTTGAGGATAGACTTGTTACTTACAGGCTAAAATGAAATTTAGCCCTATCAGGTACACAATTGAAAAACCCAAAATAGGAATTAAACCTTGGAAAGCGCAAACCCAAGATTAGGATCGATCGACAAACTGGAACGCATATTGATTTTCGAATGGTCATGGTTGTCAGACAATTTTTGTATCTATAGCGCTGAATACGAAAACGGGAGAAGAGGCTTGTTTGCTTAGAGCATGTTCTTTCTGAGATTCGCCACATTACTTTTATGCTAAAACCCATTGCAATGAATACACCAACACAACTCACCATGGCCCACAGCAAAATTAATCGATTTGATTTATGCCCGCTGAGAGGTGGCCTTCTTAGCAATCCTCGCAAACTTTTTTTATATTCGTTTGAAGATACTTTTTATCATACAGTGCCAAATCTGTCTGGTCGAAGATCGTAAGCTAACCTTATTTTATCCTGTATAGGAACCTCTATTTGGGTACCCACTTGATATATATTCTCTCCCGTGAATTGGTAGCAAAATTGTAATTCTTAAAATAAACTTAACCTTAAAACGCCTTGGCTACTTCAAAACGATGGTACTTTTAGGCTTTAATGGGAGTTTAAAATAACTTAGCCCTATTCATCTCAACACATCCAAACAGTTGTCCAAGTCGGACAATGTGTCTTCATAATTCCTTCAACATATCCCCATTAATGAAACAAATTAATTAATTATAAATAGATAAATCACAAGTTTATGGAAACGTTAACTACAGCTTGCAAAAAGCTGCTACTCACGATAGTAGGCAGCGTATTGCTATTTGGGCTGTCGGCTCAAAACATTACCATTACTGGTAAAGTTATGGAGGCGGACAGTGAAACGCCAATGATTGGCGTTTCTGTCATCATTAAAGGTACCAGCACAGGTACCGTGACAGATGTTGAGGGTGTATACAGGGTCGATGCACCGACCAATGGCACCTTAGTGTTTTCATATGTTGGTATGGAAACCCAAGAGATTGCCATTGGGGGGCGCACAGTAATAGACCTTACTTTATCTGGAGATGCCATAGGCTTATCTGAAGTTATCGTGACTGGTTTTGGCTCTCAGAAGCGAGTGAATCTTTCAGGAGCGGTCGATAATGTAACAACCGAACAATTGGAAAGTCGCCCCATTTCAAACCTGGCTCAAGGGCTACAGGGTGTTTCTCCAAACCTGAATATCGATTTCAATAGTGGAGAACCCGGCCAGGCTGCAAAATTGAATATTCGTGGCTTTACCTCTGTTAATGGTGGTTCTCCATTGATTCTCATTGACGGGGTTCCTTCTGATGCGATTGAACTCAACCGAATTGCGCCCAATGATGTAGCAAGTATTTCGGTCTTGAAGGATGCTTCTTCCGCTGCGATTTACGGCGCAAGAGCAGCCTTTGGTGTGATCATTATCACGACCAAAACCGGTACCAGTGAGGGAGTCAACGTGAGTTATTCTAACTTTGTCAGCACGGGCTCGCCAACTGTTATAGGAGACAAAATTACGGATCCCTATATTTACCTTAGGCTGAAAGAAACTTCTACGGATAACACGCCTTGGGATAATTTCAACTTCAGCGATGAGCGATATTTATGGGCCAAGCAGCGATCTGAGGGAACGTCCTCAGAAGCAGCAAGAGTAGATCCTAATGACCCCACAAGATGGGAATACATGGGGAACCAGGATTGGACGGAACATTTTTTGACTAGCACCATCTCTCAGGAACATAACCTCTCCATAAATGGAAAATCGAATTCAACGCAGTACTTCTTGTCAGGCTCATACAATAATACCAATGGAGCCCTAAAGATTGCAGATGATTTCTATGATCGCTATACCTTTAGAGGAAAGGTGAATTTCGATATTAGCGACCGCTTATCTATTGGCAATAACACTTATATCACCAACACTGAAAGAACCAATCCTTCT
>Ga0070726_10004435_pt1 | contig 11188 bp, 10 predicted proteins | sample tdAd471_FD_67275 | JGI IMG/M metagenome (GOLD analysis project Ga0070726, IMG submission 67275) | Marine sediment microbial communities from the Atlantic coast under amendment with organic carbon and nitrate - tdAd47.1 | ecosystem: Environmental > Aquatic > Marine > Coastal > Sediment | place...
CTGCAGATAGGTGGGCTCCTCGAAATTCGTTTTCGCCGCCTGCAGTGCCGCCTGCTGACGGTCGACTTCGGCTTCGCGGAGGTTGAGTGTTGCCTCCGCGGCATCGAGCGCCAGCTTTGCATCGTCGGCCACGAGATACGCGACGGGTTCGCCTGCCTTGACCGGCTGGTCCTCGACGACAAGCAGTTTTTCGATGACGCCTTCGGCAAGAGCCGCGACTCGGATCGGTGTCGGTCGAGGTTCGATCCAGCCGGCGGCTTTGAACAGTGGAGTTCCAGACTCCTGGACCTCGGCCGTGCTGACGTGAACCGGCATAACGGTCACGTCGCGACGCGGCAGCAGGGAATCGCGAGCCGCCCACGCGGAAACGAGTGCGAAGCCCGTCACCAGAAGAGCCGGCAGAACGATTCGAGACAGGAGTCGTCGCGGCGGACCGACGGAATCGCGATGTGCATTCCTGTGAGAATGCTCGCGGTCAACGGCCAGCTGTTTGATATCAACGGACATGGCGGAACCTCAGACAGCATCAATTCGGCTTGCGACTTTTGACGGGACGCACACGTTGCTCGTGGTTGTTGTGAGTGTGGCAGTCGCGACTGGGGGCTCGCTCAGGCTCGACCCAAGCCACCCAGCCGGGCGCCCAGCCAGGCGCCACGAGACCCCAGTCACCCGCTACCCGACCCGAGTCAACGAGCCCCAGCCGCCTGCAATCCTTCGCAGACCGGGATCACTCGTTCGATGTCGGTTCCGGACGGACGAACATCTGACTGGCCAGAACCGTCAGGTTGCCGGCCTCGTCCCGTTTGGCTTTGCCACGCACGACCACGGTCTGCAGTTCCTTGACGGCCAGTAGTTCGCGCGAATCGACGGCCAGTGGCTTGCCGTTGTCGTCAACGAATTTCACGAGTGCCGTTGAAGTCGGCAGCTTGTCGGTCTGACAGCAGTAGTCCCACGGTTTCTCGCACGCGTCGCCGGGGATGTCGCTGCAGGCGGTCAGTGAGGGATCGACGATCGAGAACGCGGCGCGACCATCGATCCACGGGTTCGCGCTGCCACCAATGCGTCCGGTGATGACGACCTCGTCGCCGTCGGAAGCCGATTCGCGAACGGCGATGACGTCTGTGGAACCCTCCGGCTCAGCGTCGAGCAGGTACTGTGAGCCGTCGACCTGTGGTGCGGCCTCAGCGGAGTCCGCAGCTGGAGGAGCAGGTGAGTTGTTTGAGCAGCCGACGGCCAGGCTCAGGCACAGAATCACGCTCGCAAGTGAAAAGACAGTCTTCATTGTTCGACTCCTTGTGGGTTGAGGTGGGTCGTTCTGGATCGTGTCGGAAACAACTTTCCGACTTCATCAGCTCCATAAGCCCCAACATTTGTGTCGGGGTTCCAGTGCCAATCAGCAAAGGTGAGTTCGTTTCGGTCCGGAAAAGTTTTCTCTGACACGTCAGCGGGAATTGTTGAATCGATCGATTGCCGTTTGCCTGGTTGAGTCACAGCGCCTTCAGTCCGTCAACGACCGGCAGCCGCATCACTCGCAGGGCCGGCGGGAGCGAACCGACCACTCCGAGTGCGAGCGCTGTCGCGTAACCAATCAACAGGGCTCCGCTGTCGATCCGCAGCTCAAACGCTCCCATCGTGAACCGCACGGCTGCTCCGTTGACGACGACGTGTGCGATTGTTGAAGCGAGCAGCGCCGCAGCGACGGACAGGATTGTGCCCTCCTGCAGCACGCTCAGAACGATCGCGCGCCGTGAGAAACCAATCGTCTGCAGAGCAGCCAGTTCGCGAACGCGGCCCGCAACGGCTCCGTACATCGTGTTGAGGCCGGCGAAGACTCCTGCGACCGCGATCAGGCCGACGACCAGCCACGCCAGCATGCGCACTGGTCGATAGTCTTTCTGCAGCGTTGCGAAATACTCGGTCTGCCGAATCGCCTGCAGTTCGAGATCCAGCCGCTCCTTGCAGAACAGATCAACGTCTTCAAAGGCGGCCTGCGGTGACAGCGTCAGCGCGACCAGACTGAGATCCTGCCGCTTCATCGCCTGCTGCAGATCGTCGAGTCGGCACCAGAGTTCGGATTCGAACACGGAACCGTTCGATGAGAACGTCCCGCTGATTGTCCACTCGCGGCCTTCAAACCACAGCGGGCGGCCCGGCTGCAGTTCTGCCGGCGGGATGCCGAGCTTCGTCGCTGCGAGACGGCCGACCAGAACTTCGTCGGGCTGCGGCCAGTCACCAGCGGTGATCTCGATCTGCGAGTGAACCAGCAAAGCACCGGGCGTCACCCCACGGATCAGCCCCATGGTCGCGTCGCCTTCTGCCGACTGCCGAACCTGAGTGCCCTGGTAAAGTTCCGGCGAGACAAATCGGCGACCGAACTGTGACTGCACACCGTCGATACTCGCCGCAACCAGATCAGAGGTCCGCATCGGCACCGACGAGTATTCCAGGTTCTCGCCCATGCCGAGCGAAAAGACGATGACCGTCCGCGGATCGCCACTGACGGCCAGCGAACGTTCCAGACCACGCAGAAATCCCGCGACGACCAGCACAAGGAGTACGACGGTCGTCAGGCCCAGCAGTGTCAGCGCACTGCGGGTCGGACGCCGCAACAGATTGCGGATGCCGTATTCCCAGGGAAGGAGCTTCATCGAACGGACTTCGAGCGGATGCAGAGAGCAAACTGCGACCGATCAGGCGCAAAGTGAGGAGGCTTTGGTGACGGCGGTCGAGACGGACTGCGGAGCGCGCAGGTCTCTAAATCAGCAGTGACATTCGCGCATGGCGAATGTCGCGTCCGGACAATGGCGGCGGGCCGGATGCGGGAGTTGAACTCCAGCTTGTGGCGCAGATGCGGCTGGCGATCGCCACTGAAATCAGCGGTGTCGCAAAGCGGCAGCCGTCTGGCGAAAACGTTACATCGGTCGAGTTGAGAACCGCACCGTTGCAGAGGCACGGATCGGCGCAGGGTTCTATCGGGTGACAGGGAGCCTCGCGGTGTGGCGGATCGACGGAATGCTCGATCGCTGCTTCGTCGCGACTGGGCTCACAGACCCCGCAGCACGAGGCCGACGCCGCAACCTGCGAGGGGGCTTCGACGGACGGAGACGGTTCGTCGTCGGCACAGCAGGCGTCCGTCTGGCAAAGAAACGGACAGACCAGCAGCACGGTCGTCAGAACAAGGCTCGTCAGGCGTCGAAACATGGTGGCCAGTCTGAGCCTCCCCGCTCGTCGCGTCCAGTGCGGAATTCGCATCTGGCAGCAGTTTCGCGCGGACTACTTCTTCGCTGGAGGGAACGTCTGGTTCAGAAGGCGTTTCGCGGACTCGAAGGCCGCCTTGTCGGGCGGTGTTGCGACGACGTTGTGATTTTCTTCGGAGTCGGTTTCGTGGTCGTAGAGTTCAGAGGCGACAACGTTGCCGGACGAGAACTCCCGCCACTCCGTGTAGCGGTAGCGGTCGGTGCGGACGGAGACGCCCATGACGTCGGGCTTGCCTTTGTAGTAGGCAGGCCGAGGGTGCTGCGTCCAGGCGGCGGGTTTGACGGACTCGGTCGGGTCGCGGAGCACGGGAACGAGGCTCGTCCCTTCGGTGCCTGTCGGCTGCGGAAGGTCGCACAGATCCGACAGCGTTGGGTACAGGTCGAGCAGTTCGGCGAATGAGTCGGTCTTCTGGCCTGCCGTTGAGCAGTTCGGCGGGGCGATGATCAGCGGGACTCGGGCATCGAGTTCAAAGTTGGAGGTCTTGCACCACAGGCTGTGCTCGCCCAGATGGAAGCCGTGATCCGACCAGAAAACGACGATCGTGTTGTCGGTCAGTTTCTGTCGGTCGAGTTCGTCGAGCAGCTTGCCGACCTGCGCGTCGAGAAAACTGATGCCGGCCAGGTAGCCGCGAAGCAGTTCGATATTCCACTCCCGTTTCAGTTCGAACCGACCGTCGCCGGTGCCGAGCAGTTCCCGGCCATTGTGTAGCGCGATGTCGGGGCAGTTCTCCGGCGGCTGGTCGTTTGCGGCGGGGGCGAATTCCGCCGGGTCATACAGGTCCCAGTACTTCTTCGGTGGATTAAACGGCAGGTGTGGTTTCCAGAAGCCGACGGCCAGGAAGAACGGCTGATCGGACTTCGCCTGCTGCTGCAGAGCCTCGACGGCCAGTTTCGAGACGCGGCCATCGAAGTACGCCTCGTCGGGCACATCGAGAATCTCAGTTCGCCAGCGGTTCTCCGTCCGCGGGAAGACAGCGAAGTTGCGCGGCAGTTCACCGTCGACCTGTGGCCGGTCGGCGTAGTGCGTGTTGAAGTGCAGCTTTGCGGGGACACTCCACGATGGCGGGTCGCCTTCGGTTTCTGTCCGCCAGTTGTGGTAAATCTTGCCGATGTTCTGCGTGAAGTAGCCGTTCTGTTTGAAGTGCTGTGGCAGGGTGACGATGTCGGGAAACGCCTTGCGGAAATGCTTCGTCAGATTCCACAGAGCCAGCGTGTCCGGGCGGCGCCCGGTCATCAGCGAAGCGCGCGACGGGTTGCACAGCGCCTGCTGGCAGTAGGCGCGATTGAACGTGACGCCTCGCGCCGCCAGCCGGTCGAAGTTCGGTGTCTTTGCCAGCGGGTGCCCGTAAACCGAGAGATCGTTCCGCAGGTCATCGGCCGCGATGAACAGTACGTTGGGACGCTCGGCAGCTGCGGTCGAGCGGGAAAGCAGCGGCATCAGACTGAGCACGAGAAACAGAATTCGGAGCATGGTCATCGCTGTTGCTTTTGTTGTGATGTGTGGATTGAGTTTGCTGGCGGTTGAGAGGGGAACTGCCAGTCGGACACAGCTCGCAGCCTCAGTCGCTACGCTCGCCAGAGCGTGGAAATCCATCCCAGTAGCTACGCTCGCCAGAGCGTGGAGATTCCCTGCGACCGAAGCTAAGTGGAATTCCACCGTCTGGCGACGGTAGCTACGGTTGAGCCTGAGTCGTCAAACAGAGCCTACTCACGGAGCCCGCCCGCGCCCGAGGCCGTTCCGTTGCGTCGACCGCCCGGCAGGAACGGGCGTTTGCCGTTCTGCAGGAAGCCCTGACGCGGATTGATTCTCGCCGGCATCGCGCGGCGGATTTCGCGAACGTGCCGAGCGACTTCCGGAAACTGGCGTTCGAGCCACAGTTCGTCAAGCCGCCGCGCAAACTGCTCTTCGGGAAGTTCTTCCAGTGTTTTGCGCTGATCTTCCGGCAGATCGAGATAGAGGGCCAGCAGTGTTTCCTCGTTCGGCTTGAGCTGCTGCATGACGATCTGCAGTTCGCGATAAAAACCGGCGATCACAATCTGGGCGAGCCAGCGCTGCTGTTCGACCTCGCCCTGGTTCAGAATGGTCTGACGGCGTTCTTCATCGGGCAGCGCTGCGATCAGCTGGCGACGCAACTCTGCCGGGAACAGGCCTCGCGTTCGTTCGAATGGCCGGGTCGCGCCATCGTTTGAGCTGTTCGGGCGGCGGACGCGCTGCTGCAGCAGCTCCGCGACCACCGACGCGTGATGTTTCAGCCGGGCCTGCAGTGCAGCGTCCTCGGAGATGGCCGGTATGTCGAGATGCTCGGCGATAACCGTCATCAGCGCGTTGAACTCGACCACCGCGGCGGGCAGCCGAAAGTTGCGGCTGGCGAGTGACGAACCGGAACGGGAGGCGGGCTCACTCCGCGAGCCACTGGCTGTCGTTGTCTCGATGACCTGTCGAACCAGCGCGAGGCGGGCGGCAGGATCGGTCGTTTGCAGAATGTTTTCTCGATCTTCAAAGGTCAGACCCGCCAGCCACTGGTGCCAGGCGGTCAGTGTCGCGTGGAGTTCGGGGTTCTGCTCGACATCGTGGTGCAGCGATTGGACTTCCTGACGCTGCTGCGGCGTCAGCTTGCGATACTCAGCCAGGTTGAACTCAACGCGCTGCCGATCAGAGCGGGGCATCGCCGCGATCCGTTCGCGATTGGCCCGCATGGTTGCGGTCTCGGCCTTGTCGACTTCCGCCGGGACGAGCACGAGGACGAGCAGGCCGCCCGCGATCAGCCAGCCATGCTCGAACAGCCACGCGAATCGGCGCGGCGTTTCGTGAGCGGCCTCGTCAGTTGGCGTTTGAGTTGTCTTCGCCTGAGTTGTTTGCGTCTGCGTTGCCATGGAGCAATCCGCTGTCGTTTAACGCTTCTAGAAATTCGAGACTGCCGGCCTCGCGATACTGATCGAGCCGTTCGATGACGGGCAGGTCGTTCAGGAGCAGATCCATCTGAGCGGTGTCGCGGCGGAAAGTTCCGTTGAAACCTGCGGCCCCGACAACGGCGAGTCCCAGAAAGCCTGCGATCCGCAACGCGCCCCGGCGAGCCCGCGCCTTCCAGACTTGCGTTCTCTGACCGGCCATCGGCCGCGTGTCGGCTTCGTCGGCGTCCGTTTGAGCGTGCTGTGTTCGGATGGCCGAGAGTGTGCGTTCGGTGAAACTTGCCGACGCCTTCGGTTCGGGGAGCAGGTCGAGCAGTTCCCAGACACGCGTGAGCTTTTCGACGTCCTGCCGGACCGGTGCCTGATCCGTCAACGTTTCCTCAACGCGCGACGCTTCGTCGTCGTTGAGTTCGCCGTCGAGATACGCGACGAGATACGCGACGAGATCTTCGGTCTGTTGAGAATCGGACGTGCTCATTGACGTGTCACGGGTTCGATCAGAGACAGGATTCGATCAGAGACAGGATTCGATCAGAGACACTGTCCGATCACAGGTCAGGCTCGATCACAGATAAGGTTCCAGTTGCACGCGGAGATTCTCGCGGGCTCGCGTCAGCAGGGACTTGACCGCCGGCACGCTCAGATCCATGGCCGCCGCGATGTCGACGTAACTCATATGCTCGAACTTGTTGAGCAGGACGGCCATCTTCTGGCGGTCGTTGAGCGATTCGAGAGCCTCGCGAACGATCTCCCGCATCTCCTGCCGGTCAAACTGGCGGCCCGGCATGAGCGCGGATTTTTCGGCGGCGAGGGCTTCTTCCGGACGCGGCCCGAGCGGCCCGGACTCGGTTGTCTTCAGATGAACTTCCTTGCGGCGGGCCATCGATCGGCGACGGTTGCTGGCGAGATTGTTGGCGATGCGGAACAGCCAGGTCGCGAATTTCGCCGTCGGCTGATAACGGGATCGAGCGCGGTAAACACGCAGAAAGACTTCCTGGGCCAGGTCTTCGGCGGCGTCAGGCTCGCGCATCACATGCGAGAAGATCCCGATCAGCCGGTCCTGATAAGCCTCGACCAGTTCTCCGAACGCCGCATCGTCACCGTCACGGACACGCAGCATGCGCTGCACGTCCGGGTCGCGGAGCCAGGCGTTTCGTTCGGTTTCAGTGGCCACGGCGGCAGGCATTCACGGCTCTGTCTGGCGATTCTCGGCGGTGATCTCCGCATTGAACCGGGGAGCGGCGGAAAAGTTTCGATCGACCGACCGGACAGGGGGCGATCGTCCGGGCAGTGTACAGGGCACCGCTTCGGATGCGACAGAGCCGGCGCGATCACACATTTCGTCCGCGCATGACAAAGCCGACCGGCAGCGGATGCCAGTCGGCAGTGTCGCGTTCAGATTTTCCGCAGCGCCGAGGCCTGTGGTCTGGCGCTCGTGTGCGGACACGCTGGCCGGCTGCGAACTCAGCGGTACGTTGAACTCAGCGGTACGTCGGCAGAGATTCGAGCGCCATCGTCGGATAGGCCGGCTGCGGGTAGGCAGCCGTATTTGTGTAGATCGGCTGAGTCGCGACCGGGTAGCCGGACTGGATCGTTTCGTAGCCGGTTGTCTGGAAGCCGGTCGGAGCAACGCTCGGGTAGCCGCCTCCCGGAGCGCACTGGCCGTTCGGGCAGCCGCCCCCGCCGTAAGGCGAGCAGCCTGTTCCGCAACCGCCCCAGTAACCGGGCCACCAGCAGCAGCCGCTCAGAAACGAGATTGCGCACACACTCAGTGCTGAAAGAGCCAGGCGTTTCATGGGATTCCTTTCCGGATCGAGACGTGACTGCAGCCGCAGGCTCTTCGAGAAAATCGAAGATGACCAGGCGTCGCGAGCAGTACCAGTGAGGGATGTGTGAGTGCCGCCTCAAGGACTGGCAACTCGGGAGACTGTCTCGTCGTCGCGGGGCACTGCAAACGGCGAAACAGCAGGGATGACCGGGTGTGATATCAGAGATGCAATGGCCAGACGGGACACGTCTGGCCGAGAGGGAGTGGGAACGTACGGCGATGCGAAAAACTGGTCAATACAGGTTTTCCTGCGACTCTGGCTCCCGAAAAGTCACCGGTTCGACGGAAACGGAAGGCCGTTTCGCCGGTCGCGCGGAATGTCGGTTCTGTCGGTTACTCGGCCTGCAACGGCTGCAGCGCTGCCCTGCGGGATTCACTGCGTCGAGTGTTAAGCCGTGTCGCTGCCAACTTGCCCGCTTGCGGTTTGCGACGAATGTTTGGCGGCGTGCATCAGCGTTCGACCTCTGCTGACCGGCCAGCCTCGCGACGGGGCCAGCCTCGCGATGGGACAGCCGGCACGCAATCCGCCAGCTGACGACTTCAATGGATTTGATCCGGAGCTTTTCTGTGACTTCGATTCGGAGCTTTTTCTGCGCTGCTTTACTGGCAACTGCGGTCGGTTGTGGCGGCAGCACAAGCGCTGAGACGGTTTCGCCCGGCACCGATCAGGACTCTGCCGCGGAAACACAGGGTGAGCCCGGTGAACCTGGTGGAACTTCCGGGCGGACACCGCCCGAGGCTCTGGAAGCGGACACCGACAACGTGCCTCTTGAAGATGGGGTAACTCAGTCGTCGGAGGCCGAGCGTGTGGGCGGTGAGACACCGTCGCCTCCGGAAGCGGAGGTCGCCGCCGCAGACATCGATTTGGCAGAGGCTCCGCGGGGATCGTCCGCGGCGGCATCCCGTGACAGTTCGGCGGACCAGCCCGCGACGATCGTTGAGCAACCGGCCACGGAATTCGAGCGGCGAACGGTCCTCGATGGAGCCGTCAGTCTCGACGCGCCGGCGGACTTTCAGGTCATGTCGCGTGCGCAGCGAGAGCAGCGGTATGCGGCAGGGCAGCGGCCGTCAGTCGTTCTGACGAACTCGGCGAGCGACGTGAACATCGCGTTCAATCTGACGCCCAACGAAATGCAGTTCGGACAGCTTGCCGATTTTCAGCGTCAGATGGCTTCGTTGTTCCGTTCACAGGTTGCGAAGGACGACTGGGTGGGCAGCTCGACGACGCAGATTGGCGGTCTCGACTGGTTCACGATCGAAATGCGAACGGAGGCTTTCGGAACGAAAGTCTGGAACCTGATCGCCGGGACAAGTCTCAACGGTCGGCTGCTGCTGGTCTCGTTCAATGCAACGACCGAGCAGGAAGCGGCGTGGTCACCGTTGTGCCGAAAAATGCTGCAATCCGTGAGGCTGGCCGCCGAGCCTCTGCAGCAGCCGGAACTCTCCGCCACGAAATAGCGACCGGGCAGAGATGACTCGTCAGAGACGACCGGGTCGGGAGACGGCTCGCTGTCGAATACGCAGAAGTTCGATGAACTCGTCCGTCATGTCTGGACTAGGCCCGAGACCCACGCGCTGCAGGCGCCGCTGACGACAACGGGAATCCAGGCGGCCATGTCGAAGGAGACGCCGCCGAGTCGTTCGAGATAGATCGACGACTGGGCGAGGATGAACAGTGTTCCGAGCACGCCGGTGCAGGTCGCCATGTTCATCAGCAGGCCGCGGCTTTCCTTCCGCAGTGTCAGCGGAATGGTGACGAGAACCGAGATCAGGATCAGCAGCGGTTTCGTCAGGCGTTCGTGCAGATGCTTCTTCTGGCTGCGGATTGACGCGCGGCCGAGCACCGGGTTCTGCAGTCTGCGAACCAGCGACGCTGTCGAGAGGTACTTGTAGCTGGCCGATCGGTTGTAGAGCTGGTCGACAGTGACATCCGTCGCCACAAAGACGTCGTTGCCGTCCGGCGAGCAGAACACGCATTGCCGGCCGTCCTCGGTCAGCGACAGGTTCTCGAACGAGGGCTCGACATCCTTCAACAGCCAGCCGGCCGGACGCTTATCACCAGCGGCCACCTGAATTGCCGAGGCCGATCGCAGTGTCGCCGGCTCACTGACCAGTGAGGGCACGGGCAGCAGAAACTCGGCCCCCTGAATTTCCCGCGCGTCGAGAAACAGTTCGTCGCCGGAAATCTGAATGTTCCGGACCAGGTCGCGCGTTGTCTGCACATCGAGCGCCGTGTAATGCGTTCCGCGCGGTGCCTGCAGGCGGTCGGCCAGATGCGGGATAATCAGCTCCTGGTTAATCGTCATGGCCAGAATGGCCCCCATCGACCCCACCAGCACCGGGACGGCGAGCCTCCACGTCGGAATGCCGGCAGACAGCACCGGGTAGAGTTCGCTCTGCCGCTGCAGCAGCGCGAAGACGGCCATCACCGCGAGCACAATCAGAATCGCGCCGACCAGATCAAAGAACGCGAAGGCATGAACGACGTAGTGCTCGGCCATGCTGAGCAACATGCCGGCGTTGCTCTGTCCGCCATTTCGGTCGTGAAAGTCGTCGGCGTTGCTGAACGCGTCGAAGACGATGTACAGCCCGTACGTCGCGATAAAACTGATCGCGAAGACGTACAGAAAGCGTTTCAGCAGGTAGCGGTCAAACAGCGTCACGTCGGCAGTCGTCCTGACTTTGCCATTCGAAAGTTGCTGCCTCGGCGGCGCGCGAAGACTCCGCATTCGGCATTCAGTGAGGCCGCCCGCGGCAGGGTGGCGGGGAATTACACGCCAGCGGTTGCTTCGCGGTCAATATGGAGTCCGGCATGACTGGCCGGTCGTCACGAGCTACTGGCCATCCAGCAGTTCCCAGTCGGTCGGCGAAACGGGATTGGCCGGGATGTGACGCACAAACTTTCCGCCCGTGATGTAGTGCCCTTCCCGCGAGTACCGGCACCAGGTGAGCCGGCAGACGATCGACTCGATGCCTCGCGGTGTGCGCAAGGCGACATTCGCGTAGCGGAAAGGCAGCGGCTGGCCGTGCAGAAATGAGAGGCCGTCGACAGAGATGTCCCGTCCCTGAACGATGGCGGGTGCCGCACACGGTCGAAACTGATCGTCCAGGCCGGTCAGGCAGATGGACTGCGGCAGCGGAACTCGATGGGCACAGCGGCTGTGCACCGTGGTTGCCGACTGATACCAGCTTG